>Ga0316204_10000378_pt1 | contig 173881 bp, 137 predicted proteins | sample 6monrhotite_MG_2_FD_205661 | JGI IMG/M metagenome (GOLD analysis project Ga0316204, IMG submission 205661) | Microbial mat bacterial communities from mineral coupon in-situ incubated in ocean water Damariscotta River, Maine, United States -... | ecosystem: Environmental > Aquatic > Marine >... | reverse complement strand
ACAAGGCCTGTTGTCGTTACGCGACCAATGGGTTTCACTTCACTATGGTTAGCGAACCGCCGTATGCGGACCCGCTTGTACCGGTGGTGTGGGGACTGGGGGTTAGATACCCCCGGTTACCCGATTAGCAGTAATTCTCATTGGCAACCTGATCAATTAACTCGACTATGGCTTCTGATACCAATCCAGGTTGGGTTGTTTGTGGGAAATGCCCACTATTATTGGCAATAATTAATTTTCCCTTATCTGAAATAGATACTAACTCTCTTTGGTTGTTAAGGTGAAGCTCTTGCAATCCATTTGGCTCAAAAAGCATTTTCTTGGTACCAGAAATTACTGTTAAGGGCACATTTGGGAAAGAACCAGACGAACTTATTTGATTGACTGTTGTTTTAAATGACACCAATTCATTGAACCTGTTTTGATTGAAGAATTTCTCAATGAAATCAAAGCAACCATTTACAAAACGAACATGAAATGGTGGTGAAAAGTTCTTAAACCTTGCCTCATGGTCTGGATGCGTTGGTTCTATTAAAACGGCCCCTATCACCTCATTTGGATATAGCCGCCCATATAAGTTTGCATAAAGCCCGCCTATGGAATGGCCGACCAATATATATGGAGGTGTAATACCCAGTTTCTTTAATATTTCTCTAAGATCTAAAACAATTGTTTTTCCACATTGTTCAGATGTTGCTTGATCACTACTACCTATACCTAGCCGATTATAAGTAAATACCTTACCATATTGCTCAATTTCATGCCGTACTTTATTCCATGATTCAGCTGATTCACCATAACCAGATATAAAAACCATTACTGGCTTTTCCTTACCAGAAATTTCATATTCATAGCAGTTTTGATTTATTCTAACTTTATTCAATTGGCGTGGCATTTTCTTACTGCTAACGCCTAAATCACCGGCAAGCCGTAGCGGGGTTTGAGTTGTGCTAGGTTTTTTATAGCACAATTAAAACATCGCGTAGGTTTGTCCATGTGTATTTTTTTGTTAGGTCTAATTCCCATATAAATAGTTAATGTTGATCTTATTTGACTTTATATTACCAAGCCAAATATTTGCACCTACTATCTGTTTATTCGGTGTAGGATAGTCATAATTATTAGGTAATACGTTTAATGTCGCCGCTAATTTATACCTGCCTGGCATCAAGTCCCACATCCCATCCCCATCCCGCATTCCCTCGTAGGTTATTGTTTCACTTTCGCCGGGTTCGAGTAAAATTGCACCGAACCATGGATCTATTACAGGACCCGGATAAGGGGTGTACCTTAAACGCTGGCCATCAAGCGGTTTATATTCCCTTCGAATATAGGAAGGAAATACAACAAATGATTGGCTACTGATGTTGCTAAAAGTAACCAATAGCTTGAATTGATGATGTTTCTTATAAGGTTTAGTTGGAGAATCTATTTCTATAATCAAAGAAGACGCAAAACAAAATACTGGGTTAAGAACCAGCCCTACAACACAAACAATATAAATTAGTATTTTAGATCGCATGATCTTTCAGATAAATGACCTAACCGTGGTTTAGACAGAATATAAAAATCCCCGACTTATTGATATTGTAAATAAGTCATTTCGGGTTTTTGCTGATTTTAAGCAATTATAGCAGTTGATGCCAAGTATACGCATAGTCATTACTCTTTGACTGGCGTTGGTTTATACGACTGCATTTTATTATCGCAATGTGCCTGATTTTTATTTAATAATCAACTCTTTGTTCCCCATTTGGCAAGTCCTCGATACTAACTTATGGCTAATAGATTTTGGGAATAACGCAGAGGCTTTACCTGTGAATTGCTGGTGCTTTGTTTTTGTAATTCAGGCGTGGTCTCACTTTACTTATTTACATTGTAAATAAGTCGTTCGGTATTCGAAAAACACTGCTTGTTATACAGTTGGCGTTAACGTTGGAGCAATGCAGGGGCTGGTCTTTCCTCGCCACATTACCGGTGGGCGATTAACTGAAATTGGGCGAATGTGGTTAAGGAAAGACTTGCCCGCAATGCTTATGGTTGTGGTGGCGGCATTGATGCTTAGGCTGGATGCGATGTTGTGCTAATGCACCGGACCGTGGTTTGTGTTTGATTGACAGGGTTTGTGTCGACGGCTATAGTGACCGGGCCTGATGGTTATTCGATTGGGCCGGGATTGGAACCCCGCATTGCACAAGGGCTACGATGGGCGCTCTGCGTCTTTTTTTGTGGCCGAGTTTTATGGTGGGCCGTATGCGGGCACTTTCGGGTGGCCGTTCCTTGTGCGCGGTAGTTCCAACCCGCTTCGGTCCGCCACCTTACACGATTGGAACCTTGTGGTGGCGGGGGTATTTTTATTTCTGCACAAGGAAACCATGTTTATGTATATGCGCGCGCTTAAAGTTCGGCAGGCCTATCGCGATTACTCACTTAAAAACCAAGAATATAAAGGCAATGCCAGTATTCCCGCGTTAATTCTGAAGGGTACTTGGCTGGAGAAGGCAGGCTTTACGATTGAGTTGCCGGTTGTTGTTATTGTACGGGATAAGTTGCTGGTGATTGAACCTCGGGGCGATTAGTTTGCAATGCCCTGGATACCTTCCAGGGCATTATTCACCCTTGTGGTTTGGCGGTTCGCCGTAACTGGCTATTTTTTCTTTGCAGAGTTTTTCTGTTAATTGTTGCAGCAGTTGCACTCGTTGGGCTAACCATTGCAGTTGTTCTGCGCTGATGGTGTAGCTGGGTTTGTAGCGGGCGTCGACATAGGCTTTGCGCAATAATTCGAAACGTTTTCGTTCTTCTTCGGTGCCTTGTGGAAATAGGGGGAGAAACTGGGGTTCTACACTGGCGACCCGATGGCTTAATTTTCCCAGGTCGTGGGTGCTGGGTTTGTAGCGGGTAAAGACGAGTAAAATGGTGCTGTAGAGCCGCTCGGTTACTTGATGAAGCTCAAATGCTGCTTTATTATAATTTCCCCTGGCAACGGGATATTTAAAGTCGATGAAATTTTCTTTAGCGCTAGTAAACCAATACTCAAAATCCTCTTGCGCCAGTTGTTTGCGCTCATTGCCATGCAGCACGTTTGGTGTTGCCAATGCCAGTTTTCCTGAGTCTTGCAACAGGATGCCTTCGTGCAGTATGTCGGTGTAGAAATACTGGCCTTTGCTGATGCGGCGGTTGACAAACTGGATGTCTTCGGCGATTAAGCTTACGGGGGTTTTTAGTTCTCGGTTGAGGCGATCGCGTAGGGATTTTTTTCGTTCTATTTTTGTTGCGGCGTGTTCATTTTTAACCACGGCCAATAGGTCAAAGTCACTTTGATATTGGTAGTGTACGCCGTCATCGGCCAGTTCTTCTACCCAGTCACCCCTGGCATAGCTGCCAAATAATATGAGCATGTCGGGGGCTGCCATTTCCTGAATGATGTCTACGGCCCATTTGAGCGCCTGACGTTTGTTTTCGGGTAGATGCGTTAGTGAGGTTTTCATGGCTGGATAATATCAGATTATTCTAAGGCGGTATAATGACACGGGGATAATGGCGATTGCAACGCTGCGCGGTGTTATGCATTACCAGGGGATGCGTTGTTACGTTGGCGCGAGGGGATGAGATATGTTTTTTTCTGGCCATAATAACTCTCTCTGTTGGGTGTTGGGGCTTCCTTTCGGGGTGGCGGGGCTTCCTTGGGGGGAGTGGGGTGTCCTTGGGGAGGGTGATACGCCCTGTAGCGGGTTGCGGCGGTGTTTTGTGTGTTAAACGTACACTGGCTTCGTCGAAAAAAGGCTTATACCTTGCCATAGGACTGCTCTGTTTCACCCCCGTGGCGGTGAATAGCTGAGAATAACCGGATCAAGTCTTTACTTATATACCCAAAGCGTTTGAGATTTAGGTGTTAATAGCACGCCCTTTTTTGTCCATGGCTGCGTTGCTCCTCCTTACAGGGGGCTGCCCTGCTGCGTCGTCGCGCCTAACCATGAACAATTGTGACGCACTCTAAAACCTAAATCTCAAACACTTTGGGTATAGTCGATAATTGTCTCGCAACCGGCTTATCGTTTTCCACCATTTTCATCAACCGTGAGATTGTTTGAAAAATAGTACAATAATTACTCACTCCAAATACCTTTGCTATGTTCATTAGACAATACGCCAAGATCTCTAACCCAAATCGCTGATGGGCTTCAGTGGGACTATGTAGAAACACAGAGTAATAGGCTAATCCATGAAATATTTTTTACTGAGTGCGACCTGGATTCATGACATGATAATAGGCGTTTTCGTTTTCTATGCGTAGCGGACGAGACATTAGTGAACTGAACGCCTGTTTTTACTAATAGTAAAGACTTGACCCCGTAATTCTCACATAGCTTTATCCTCCTGAGGTTCAACAATTTATAGTGGCCTAACGTTGTTACGGCGGCAGCTGTCTTTTTCAGATTCATTTGCGTGCAGTCTAAATCTTTTTATAAAAGAATCAAACGTAGCAATAATAGCAGTACTTGGTCTGGGGGTTAAATCAATTATCCAGTTAAGGCCACAGCAATCATTAGGCCACATCAGCCACAATACCCCCCCTTGCTGGGAGTTGGTCATTCCTTTGGCGTGGTCGAGCCTTCCTTTCGGGGAGTCGGGCGTCCTTGAGCAGGGGCGCACGTCCTGTAGCGGTGTTTTGTATGTTAAATGTACACTGAATTCGTCGAAAAAAGGCTTATACCCTGCCGTAGGACTGCCCAGTTTTACCCCCTGTGGTGAATAGCTGAACAAAAAGCGCTCAATCGCCCTCTGTGACAGGCCCCAGCCACAAATAGATGGCCAGGTGGGCACAAACACCGTACCCGTCTAACCAAAGGCATTAATCGATGCTCAGCGAACGGTTTGCGCCGTTGGTTAGTTGCAACGTTTGTTTGTTAGTTGCAACGCTGGTTAGTTGCGAGGTAAATATCTGGCGGGGGAGGAACGTTCCACGCGAAAAGTTTGGACGGGTTGCGGCTTGTTGTGACTGAAAACCGGTTGTTCCCGTGCTCCACCAGGGTGTGTTTGTGGTGCAGCTTGGTATGGATTCCCACGGAGGACCGGAACCATTTCTTAGGTGGCGTGATATTACGCCTGGTTCCCGCGGTCCTCCGTGGAAATCCATACTATACCTCGCACAGTAGCATTGTCGGTATTCCCAAGCGGGAGCGTGGAAGGGGGCTGGGGGTTAGCGTGCAATGGATTCTCTCTGGTCCCGATTTCCATCGCATTTTAAGAACCACGATATTATTTATGTATACCGGAATCAATTTTTTCTTCAAAACAAAACCGGTGAAATTTCATGTGTATCACTGCTGTTAGCAGTGTGTTAAATTCAGTTGATATTTTAGATTAACCATACGCTGGTTTTCCTCACCGGTTTACCACACTGGTTTGCTACACGGGTTTACCATACTGGTTTGCTACACTGGTTTGGTACACCGGTTTACCACACTTGTGGTGTGTTGCTGGTGTTAGGAAATTCCCTTGCGTATTTTTTATAGGAGATTTTATTATGTTCGAACCAATTACGATTCCGTTTGGGGCTGTTATGCTGTTTAATGTGGTTAAACTTAAAGCGGGCGTGTCGCCGGAGGATGTGGAACTTGCGCTGGGTGAAATGTGCAATGTGGTTAAAAATACCTACGGTGATGAGGCGGGTGGGTTTATTGGTGGGCAGGTTTTTGAGTATACGGGGTTTGTTTCCAATCAGGGGTCGTTTGATCCCAGCAAAATGACCGAAGGCCATATTGTTATCATGACGTACTGGAAATCCTTCGAGCAACACGAGCGTTCACACGCTGATCATGTGTTCAAGGAAAAGTTCGATAAAGTCGCGGAATATTGCTCAGAAACCTATGAGACAGGCTATAAAATGCTTTGGCAAGGGGTTCCTGAGTAGGGCTTAACGATTGTAAAGAGTCGTTACTGTTCTTCATCAGGTTGATTGTGACAACAAGGCGGAAAGGAATGAAAACCGGGAAAGGTGCCGTGGGCATGCTACAGGATTTGACATCCGATCTGTTCAGGCCGAATGGCTGGCGACCAAAAGCGGATGTTTATCGTTGCGCAGACGGTTTGTTGGTAAAGCTGGAACTCGCTGGCGTGGCGGAACAGGATATCAGTCTTACGCTGCAGCGCAGCTCCCTGATTGTGGAAGGCAAGCGCCGGGACTGGTGTGTCACTGACACCCAGGAATCCTTGTCAATGGAGATTACTTATGATTGGTTTCGGCGTACCATACGGCTTCCTATTACCAGCAATTCCGTGGATATGCACAGTGAATATCGTAACGGTATGCTGCTGGTCCACCTGCGAAATAGAAGGTAAACGGGTATGAGCGCCACACACGATACTACCCCTGATGAAACAAGTAATGCAACCTCCGACGCTACGCCGGACACGACAAGCGCATTGACGTTTCCTGCAACGTTTCCTGTTTTTCCACTGAAAAACAGTGTTGCATTCCCCAATATGATGGTGCCGATCACGGCCGGTCGTGCACCATCGCTGGCGGCAGTGGAAGCGGCCTTGGCTACCGAGGATAAGCAGATTGCGGTGTTTTCCCAGCGCGATTCATTGGTTGATGAACCCGGTCCGGAAGATCTCTATCCCATCGGCACGCTTTGCATCATCAAGCGTATGCAGCGGCGCGAGGGTGTTATTCAGGTCATGCTGCAGGGTAATCGCCGTATCCAGCGAGTGGAGGCCACGCAAACATCGCCTTATCTACGGTTTAAGGCGGGAAATTTGCCTGATCTGGACGACAGTGGTTCGGAAGTGGAGGCTATGCACCGCACCATGCTGGACCTGGCCGCCCGCATGTTATCGCTGGGGCCGCCGCAAATGCAGATCGATTTGGATCAAATGGTCTCCGAGCTTGAGCATCCTGTGCAGCAAGCCTATGTGTTGTCGTCGTTGACGTCCATCGATGTGGAGAAGCAGTATCAGCTGCTGGCGGCTAACACACAATTGGACGCTTTGCGCCTTGTGGTGGATTATCTCAACCATGAGGTACAGGTGCTGGAGGTTCAGAGCCAGATATCAAAGGCGGTGGGCGCAAAGATGAGTCGGGAGCAGCACGAGATGATGTTGCGCCAACAATTGCGTGAGATTCAGGCGCAGTTGGGTGAGTCCAGCCCCGAACAGGCGGAGGTGGCGGAGTTGCGTCGACGCTTGCTGGATGTATCGTTGCCTGAATTGGTGGGTAAGGAAGTTAAAAGGGAGCTGTCGCGACTTGAGCGCCTGTCGGCCAATTCACCGGATTATCAAACCAGCCGCAGTTATGTGGATCTGGTACTGGATTTACCCTGGGATAAAACTACGGAGGATAATCTTGATCTGGCGCGTGCCCGGGATATTCTCAATGAAGATCACTTTGATTTAAAAGAGGTCAAGGACCGTATTATTGAGCACCTTGCTGTGATGAAGCTCAACCCGGACGCGAAGGCGCCGATCCTGTGTTTTGTGGGGCCGCCTGGGGTTGGTAAAACCTCACTTGGTCAGTCCATTGCCCGAGCGCTTGGCCGGGTGTTTGAACGCATGAGCCTGGGTGGGTTGCACGATGAATCGGAGTTGAGAGGTCACCGCCGCACGTACATCGGTGCCATGCCGGGGCGTATTATTCGTGCGATTCGCCGCGGTGGGGTAAAAAACCCGCTGCTGATGCTGGACGAGATTGATAAGCTGGGCAGGGATTTTCGTGGTGATCCCGCCGCGGCGTTGATGGAGGTGCTTGATCCATCACAAAACGTTGAGTTTCAGGATAACTATCTCGACTTACCCTTCGACCTTTCCCGGGTTTTTTTTATTGCCACGGCCAATGCCTTGGATACCATTCCTGCACCGCTGTTGGATCGCATTGAAGTGCTGCGGCTCTCCGGTTACAGTGATCTGGAAAAGCGTGAAATCGCCAGGCGTTATATCCTGGGGCGCCGGATGCGCGAGGCCGGTTTGGAGGAGGGCCAACTGGTGGTTGGGGACGAAGCACTGGATTACATTATTCAACACTACACGCGTGAAGCCGGGGTACGTTCACTGGAGCGTTCACTTGGGCGCATTACCCGTAAAGTGGCTACTCGCTATGCTGAAGGCGAGACTGAACCGGTTATACTGAACACAGAAATAATCACGGCATTTATGGGGCCACCGCGGTTATCGCGGGGATTGCGGCGCCAAACCCTGCCTAATGGTGTGGTCGCAGGGCTGGCCTGGACTGAAGCCGGTGGTGATGTGCTTTATGTTGAAGCGGTGAAATTGCCTGAGGGTAAGGATTTGATGCTAACGGGACAATTAGGCAGCGTGATGCAGGAATCAGCCAAGGCGGCACAAAGTTATATCTGGTCACAGGCCGAGGCGCTTGGAATTGACCCGGAGCGTATTCGTAAATTCGGTGTGCATATTCATGTGCCGGCGGGGGCAACCCCCAAGGATGGCCCGTCCGCAGGCGTTACCATGGCGACCGCACTTGCCTCAACGTATCGGGAATTGCCGGTGCGCAGCGACACCGCCATGACCGGCGAGATTACTTTAAGCGGCCTGGTGTTCCCGGTGGGCGGTATTAAGGAAAAAATTCTGGCGGCTCACCGTGCCGGATTCAAGCGGGTGATTCTTCCCAAAGAGAATGAGCCGGATCTGGCGGAGTTGCCGGAGCAGGTCAGCAAGGCGTTGGCGTTTGTTCTGGCCGAACGCATTGAGGAGGTCTTTGCGGCGGCGATTCCCGGGTTTATCGCTGAGTGAGCACTGCCCTGAAACCCAGGGGCCGGGTATATTGTTATCAACCGGGTGCATTTTGTGTTAGCTCATCTTAATCTTCACTCATTTTGTTTTAATTTGGGTTGTGTTGATTGAAGCTGTTTAAGGTGTTTTTTTGAAAGCGCAAGCATCCGCGGGGTTAAGCCAATATCTTCATATGTCGGATCACCAAATTCATCTTCAGCAATCACGTTGTTACCTTTTATATAGGGCATTGTTGCTTCAATATCGTCTAATGCCACCTCCAGCAAGTCGGTAATAATTTGTTCTTTGGTTTGTTCCGGAAACAAATCAACCAGTGCCAAAATTCGTGCAAGTTGTTTCAATGGCAGATGCAGGGCAATCGTTGATTCAGTCCTGCTGCCATAGGAATGCTTTGCCCAATCATTGAGTAAGTCACGGGTCTTCATGGGTGTTCTCCTGGTTTAATGCGTAGTTTAATAGATAGTTTAATGGATAGTTTAATGGCTCGTTTATTACCTTGTTTAAACCGCGGATGTTTTACGGTCATTGTTAATCATCTCAATAAGATTGGACGTAATCTTAGCATTAAGTGGGATAATGCGTTTTAGCATCATACGCCACGGTCGAGACGGTAAAGGCTGATGATAAGTAACAGTGTGCCGGCCAGTAACCACAATGGGCCAAATAACCATAGGGCAAGTGGTATTGCAAGGTAGTATGCGCGCATGCCCAGCGTGTAGTGTGTTCCACCGCGGTCAAGCATGTTGGTAACGTGCTCGACACTGATGTCGGTGGTTGTATTAACCGGCAGATTGATCATAAAACCGGTATGGTTGTAATAGCGTACTGCAAGGGTGAAGTTAAAAAACGCGAACAGGAAGTCGGCACCCAACAGAATGAGCTTTGCGAACCACAAGCCAGGGTGTTCACTTCCCAGGTGGCTCATCAATAACGACAACTCACCCTGCTTGTCTGCGGTAACCGCCAGATTGAAGATGCCTAGGCCAATTAGAATGGCCGCTGAAGCCAGGAAGGTTGCTGCCATGGTCCAGTTTCGCAAGGTCTGTACTGCCAGGATGTCTTTGCCGCTTTTCATGATGGTTTGCACCCAAAGCGCACGGGTATGGCGTGCCAGCCCAAGGGAGGTGCTCATGGGATCGCTGCGCATTTTGCGATAAAGATAGATATGGTATACCACCAACAGCAGCAATGCCGCCGGGCTCAGTCCAAACTCAGCATAGCGCAGTATTTCCATGTCTTTGTATCCGTGGCAAGTGTAATATTAAACATCGCGTAACGCCGGTCAAACAATACAGCGGTTTAAGGGGTGGCCTAATTGCAAACTCACGCGGTCTTCTCATTGGTGCATACTTCCGTGTGCAGCTGGTTTGTATCCCCCTTTTTTTGTTGACTTATTATAAGTAAATCCTGTGCATTCGTCGTGGTGTTTCTTGCCAACATATCGATTAACATCATAACATTACTATATAGCCGCAGCGATTAAGATTTAGGTGTCAATAGCACGCCCTCTTTATACCATGGCTGCGTTGTTGTCCGTACAATAGTCCGGCTTTACTTGCCATTTCGCCTAGCCATGAAATGAATATGACGCACTCTTAATATACCTAAACCTCAAACGCTACGGGTATAGTTGCGTTAATCGCGATATTTACACCCCGTAATGGCAACGTTGATATCGTTGGGTGAAGCCGTTAATGGTGTGGTATTAACATAGCGAGAATGCTACAACATAGCGAGCTACCGGCATTGTTTATGTTATGGCAGCGAGTTGTAGTATGATATTGTCGATATTGTTGTGTTGTACAGGGATGTGTTGTACAGGGAAGATGCAGTAACTAATTATGCACACGTTGCGCATTTTATTTTCAAGCTTAAAACGTCGGGTACTGTTGATTCGTCAAATAGGTACTTTAAAAGCGAATTTCCGGGCTGGCCATGTCCCCTGTGTTGGAAACAAACGATTGTTTGGAAACAGTGTACCCTACCGGTTTTATGTTTTTGTCTGGTATCGGGCGTTGCTCGGTTGATGGCGGTGATTCAATGAAATCTGCTAATCAGGGCATTCGCTTGTTTACCATTGTATCCCGTATGCTGACATGGCCGTTGTTACACTGGGAACGTTGCTACCGTTCCTGGGTGGGCGGCGATGCCCTATGCGGTACTGCGATTTTTTTCGGCCACAACACACCGAAAATGTGGCTTTCCTGGGGGAGGTCGTTGCCGCAATGGCGGTGTTGATGGTAGCAATATCACTTTCTTGTTTATCCTTTTATTGCCTTGCTCGCTATGTTTTCAGCAGTCTTCAGTGTGGCAATGGGTCGTGTAGCCAATCAGGGTCAGCAAGCTGATGATTTTATTATTGGTGTTGGCCAGTGGCAATCGCCGGATTTACCTTGTTAGCCATAACAGTCGCGTTGTTGGCGTTTGCATAATAACCGGCAGGCGACGAATACATGCTGCCATGCCGTGGTTTTATCCATGGTTATGTTACTGCTCTGATGACAGTATTGCCACGAGTAAGTGTTATCAGTCATGGGTAAGTGTTATCAATTACGAATACAGTTACGAACACAATCACGAACACTGTTAAAAATAATGGGATCCGTGCAACCGATGGGTGGAAAGGCTACAACGGAATGAATGCACTGTTTTTATTGCTCGGTTTGCTGTTGCTTACTATTGGTGGTGAGGCCTTGATTCGCGGTTCGCTGGCGGCTGCCAGGCGCATCTCCATTGCTAAGTGGGCTTGTCATCGTGGGTTGCGGCACGTCAGCACCGGAGTTGGTGGTTTCTATCAATGCGGCATTAAATGATCGCACGGATATTGTGATCAGCGGGCTACGCACTCTATGTTAGCCTGAGTTTCACGGTATTCGGTGCTTAACGATTAATCTGGCGTAGTGCGTCACACCAAATGAAAATTTTGGTGGTGAACTTAAATTCAGTTGAAATTTTTGAGCATATTTGTAAGGTGGTGACGACAGGTGAGTATACCTATTAACAAAAAAACGCACTGTCATTTTAAAAATCTACTAAGGCGTTAGCCCGTATTTCTCACCGGGGTCTCACGATCTCGTTTGCCACTAAATTTCACATCGAGTTTTATTTTGTGGAGCTATTATAGCCGCTGTTCCGGACGGCTGTATTTACGCAGTAACATTTTTTCAATTTCAACCAAAAACAGTACCGACGATGCCACCACGATAACACGCAACCAGGCATCGATACCCATAGCTGTGGTGGCAAACAGCGCTTGCAGGGGGGGCAGATAGGTAAAGGCTAGTTGAATTACAATCAGCAGGGTAATGGCATAAAGGGCATAACGGTTGCCAAACAGGCCTTCGTACGTTAGCGAGGGTGCCAGTAGATAACGCGCGCTGAACAAGTAAAATATTTCGAACATCACCAGCGTATTAACAGCGATAGTACGTGCCAACTCTATGGAGGCACCGTGTTGGCGTTCCCACAGGAACAGCCCAAAGGTGCCAATAACAAGTATGACGGAGACAAAAAGAATACGCCAGAGGAGAAAGCCGGAGAGTATGGGCTCTTTTGGATTACGCGGCGGGCGTTGCATAACATGACGCTCCGAGGGTTCGAAGGCTAGGGTCAGCGCCAGGGTGATTGCTGTGATCATATTAATCCACAATATTTGCGCCGCGGTGATGGGGAGTTGGCGCCCCATGACAATAGCAGCAATGATGGTGAGTGCCTCACCACCATTGGTGGGTAAAACAAACAGGATGGATTTTTTGAGATTGTCGTAAACTGTTCTGCCTTGTTCCACGGCATGGGCAATGGAGGCGAAGTTGTCGTCGGCGAGTACCATTTCGGCGGCTTCCTTGGCGACTTCCGTTCCATTGAGTCCCATGGCCACGCCGACGTCAGCGCGTTTCAGTGCTGGTGCGTCGTTGACCCCGTCGCCGGTCATGGACACTACGTCACCGGCCGCCTGTAATGCTGTCACTAATTGCAGTTTTTGTTCGGGCGATACCCGCGCAAAAATATCCGCACGTTGTACAGCTTCTTGCAATTGTGATTCGTTATAGGCATCCAGGTCAGTTCCAGTTACGACTGTGATACCGTCGCCAATCCCCATTTGAGCACCGATCGCACGGGCGGTGATAGCGTGATCTCCGGTGATCATTTTCACCCGAATGCCTGCAGCTTGACAGGTATGCACTGCCTGGATGGCTTCTTCGCGTGGTGGGTCAATAATGCCGACCATGCCCAGCAAGGTGAGTTGATCATTTACATCGTTGAAGTTTAGGCTTCGTTGTTCCGCAATGGCGGGTTTGGTGGCAATGGCCAGCAATCGTTGACCACGACTGCCCATACTGTGCAGGGCGTTTTCCCAATAATCCCTGTTTAGTTTGGCGTCTTCACCGTGGGTGCGCTGCAGGTGGCACATTTCCAGTATCCGTTCCGGTGCACCTTTCACGTAGATAAAACCATGGCCGGTGTGATCATGGTGCAGGGTGGCCATAAAACGATGTTGTGATTCAAACGGGATGGCGTCGGTGCGTGGGTATTGCATTTGGCAAGTGCTGTGTTCCATGCCCGTTTTTAGTGCCAGTGTTACCAGGGCGGCTTCGGTTGGGTCGCCTTGTTTCTTCCACACACCATTTACCTCGGTTAACGTGGCATCATTGCAGAGCAGTGCGGCCTGGGCAAGCTCTCTTAGTAGTGGGGAATCTTCGGGGAGGATGTGTTCGTTGTTGAGGCTGAATGCGCCGTGGGGGTCATAACCGGTACCGCTGACTTCACAAGTACCGGTACTTGTGGTGACTGTTTGCACGGTCATTTCGTTGCGGGTGAGGGTGCCGGTTTTATCGGAGCAAATAACGGTGACGGAGCCCAGGGTCTCTACGGCAGGCAGGCGGCGAATGATGGCCTGTTTTTTTGCCATACGTTGTACGCCGATGGCCAGGGTGATGGTCATGATCGCGGGTAATCCCTCTGGGATACCGGCAACCGCCAGGCCCACTGCAGCGAGAAACATATCACCAGTGGAATAATCTCGTAGTACTACGCCATACGTAAATGTTGCTGCGGCGATAACACCGATACCAATTGTGAGCCACTGACCAAAGCTGGCCATTTGCCGCAGCAGTGGTGTGGTTAGGGTTTGAACCTGACTCAGCATGCCGCTGATGCGACCGATTTCGGTACGATCCCCGGTGGCTACCACCACACCCTGGCCTTGTCCATAGGTTACCAGAGTGCCTGAGTAGGCGAGGCACTTGCGGTCGCCTATGCTGGCCTGGGTTGTGACAGGCGTGATGGTTTTTTCCACCGGCATTGATTCGCCAGTGAGCATGGCTTCCTCGATATGCAGCTCCCGGGTTTTGAATAAGCGAAGGTCAGCGGGGACTTTATCGCCTGACTGTAGTAGTACCACATCGCCTGGCACAATTTGCTCAGCTGGCATGCTGACGAAGGCGCCGTCGCGTTTGACCATGGCCTGTTGGGACAGCATGTTGCGAATGGCATCCAGTGCCTTTTCGGCTTTTCCTTCTTGGATAAAACCGATAATGGCGTTAATGATGACGACGCCAAAGATAACACCGCTGTCGACCCAGTGCCCCAGCAGGGCGGTCAAGACAGCCGCTCCCAATAATACATAAATTAGTACGTTATGAAACTGCAACAGTAACCGCCCCAGTGGGCCAGTTGTTTTCGCTGGGCGTAACCGATTAGAGCCGAATTGTTGCAACCGATGTTGCGTTTCCTGCTGTGACAGGCCGTTGGCAGACCCGGATAATTTCTGAAAAACAGCCGCTAACGGGATACTGTGCCAGTGTGATTCCGTGGTATCGTCATCGATCATTTTGCCCTATCCTCTTTGGGGTATGTTGAGATGCGCATGGGGCTGGGGTAACTATCTTTAGTTTAGGCTTATGGCCCATTATCCTGTGCGTGAAGAAAATTATATCGTGGATATTATGTATCAGCAGGGGGTTTTTTTGTTGTTTTCTTGAGCTGGATCGGTTAATGGTATTCGATAGTAGGGTCCGCTGAATAACGTCGTATTCAGCGGCAAAAGAAATAGCGCTACAACAGGGAAAAACGCGCTGACTTTCAGGGCGGTACTCTGCGCAGTATTTGTAAGATAGTCAGTTGGATAAGCGTTGCTTATGAAATGCCAGATGGCACAAATCCTTATACGTCGTTTTTGATGTAATTTCGAATATACTTTACATTAAAGCGCAATAATATAGAATACATAACTTTATCGTCTGTTGGTTTACAGCGTATTCTGTTGGTTTGAAGTGCATACTGAAGTGCAGACATAGAGGGAGCGTAGGTGGGTAAGTCAATCGACGGAGGAGTAAGCCAACAAGATGGTAGAAACCGCTAAACCTTAAAAGTTGCCGCCCTCACGTGTTTTTCTTCAAATTGGAATCGCTAGCGTTTTTTGGTTGAACGTGCTTTTGAACTTATTAGGTTTAGGTTATCTCCCAGAAATAGTTCACGCTGTTTGGATTATAGTCAAACGTTAAACGACGGTGCAGTGCATCGGAATTGGTTGACTCTTCTTGACGACCTCACTTGAAAGACATTGCTTTGGATAACATCGCTTTGGATAACATCGCTTTGAAAATATTAATTTGAAAACATGATTTTGGAAATATGGTTTTGGAAATATGGTTTTGAAAAAATGGCTTTGACAACCTGGTTTTGAAAACGTGGCTTTGACAACGTGGCTTTGAAAAATATTGTATTGATGGCTATGAAAAATATTGTTTCGCCGGAATTGCTGTTTTGCTGTTATTACTGATTTTTTTTACGTTAACCCTATTGTTGGCGATATTTACTTTGTTGCCGCTCTGGCGTTATGAAGTGTGGTGGGTGCGCGGCTTTGATTTTCCTCGCATGCAATTACTGCTATTTTCGGTGTTGTTGCTTATCGTCGGCGTTGTGTTGCTTGATTTTTCAGAACCAACGGCATGGAGCCTGCTCGTCGTAAATTTGGCCTGCTTTATTTTTCAGGCGTGGTGGATTACACCCTATACACGGTTGTTTCCGGTAGAGGTTCACTCAGCCAAACATCCTGATGAGCACAATACCATAACGATTTTAACAGCAAACGTGTTGACTCCGAATAGAAACTCGGCGGGCTTCATCGAGCTTGTTATGGACAGCAAGCCCGACGTTGTCGTTACATTGGAAACTGATGAGTGGTGGCAGTCGAAACTTGATACGTTAGAGGCTGACTATCGTTATGCGATTAAATGTCCTCAAGACAATTTATATGGTATGCATGTTTACTCCAAGTTTCCGCTATCTGAGAGTCGTGTTGAATATCTGGTGGAGCATGATGTTCCGTCTATTCACACCCTAATACGTCTTCCTTCGGGGCGTACTATACAGGTGCATTTTTTGCATCCAGCGCCACCGAGTCCGGTAGAGAATGAAACCTCTGTCGAGCGTGATGCGGAGTTGGTGGCAGTGGCCAAAAGTGTGGCTGAAAGTGACTTACCTGTTATTGTCACGGGTGATTTGAATGATGTGGCCTGGTCTGCAACAACACGCCTGTTCCGAAAGATAAGCGGTTTGCTTGATCCGCGTATCGGACGTGGTATGTACAACACGTTTCATGCCGGATATTGGTTCCTGCGCTGGCCGCTGGACCATCTGTTTCACAGCGATCATTTCACGTTGTGCAGTATTCAGAGGCTACCGAGTTTTGGTTCAGATCATTTTGCGCTGCTAACAAAACTTGCGGATGAATCATCCAAGTCTATTGAACAGGAAGGATTGGATGCCGACGTGACTGACCATTTGTGGGCAGGAGAAAAGCTTGATAATATAGATGTTAACAGCACGTTAACGCCGAAATAACACCGTTTTTATGGTATTTAAACACAATGTTGATAGTTTGTAGTGCCGTTGCTAAACGGGCGAAGGTTATCTTTGGTACACGTTGCCATTTAATCCACCACGTAATCTACCATCTGATTTATCCAATTTGCTTAGTTGACATTTGCTTGGTTGACATAGGTTATCGTCGTTTTGGCGTCCCTAGCGGGACTCTACCGATTACTATCCCTACGGTAGGGGGGAGCGCGACGATAAGAGGTAACCCGAACATTATCGCCACGAACTGCCTGATACGGAATAAGCAACGATGTTATTGTCTTGACCTTGTTGTACGCCCAAACAGCTCAAAAAAGCCAATAATGTATTTGCTGGTTTTTATTGCAGGACTTTTCTTGTGGTCGCCGTTTGCTATTGCTGCCCCCAGTGTAGAAGTGAAGGTTACTGGTATCGATGACGCACTATATGACAATGTCATGCTTACGCTGGACATTGAGCGACAAAAATCACACGAATCGCTTAACGAGGCTCGTATTCGTTTACTTCATGAAAAATCACAGCAGCAAATAAAGGCGGCGTTGAAACCCTTTGGTTATTACCAGTCGGTAATTAATAGTAAGCTGGAGCAGCAGTCTGCCGACCAATGGTTGGCCGTTTATACGGTCGCTGCTGGGCCACCTATCCCCATTAGGCTATTTGACTTTCAGCTCATTGGCGAAGCGCAGCGTGATGCGTGGTTTGATAAGCTCAAAAAAAACCTGCCATTATCGGCCGGCCAGACGTTAAACCAACCCTTATACGAGCGTATTAAGCAGGACTTAATAAGCACGGCATCGGAACGCGGTTATTTTGATGCCCGCCTTGTGGCGAATAAAGTCACCATTGATCTGGATAGTTACAGTGCTAGTGTTGTGCTGCATTTTGACAGTGGTGTGCGCTACCAGTTTGGTCCCGTTACGTTTAGTGAGGAGGTGTTGAAACCCAGCCTCATGCAACGCTATGTGCCTTTTCAACAGGGAGACCCTTATACCGTTGATGCATTACTGGATTTACAGCAATCGTTAGTTGATTCCAGTTTCTTTAACAAAGTAGATGTTAAGACCGTGCGGGATGCCGCGCAGCAGGGAGTGATCCCTGTGGTGGTGACTGTCGAGCCGCGTAAACGGCACAAATATACCTTAGGTGCGGGATACGGTACTGATACGGGTGCCAGGGGCAAGCTTGGTTGGGAAATGCCTCGGATTAATAAATACGGACATCGATTTAGTAGCGAACTTAAAATTTCAGAGATTAGCGATAGCCTTTTGGGAAAATACCACATTCCGATAAAAAACCCGCGCACAGACGAAATCGTATTTCAAGCAGGATATAATAAAGATACGACCGATGTCAGTGAAAGTTACACACGCTTTGCCGGGGTGTCGCTTAGTCAGGCTAGGGGGTTGTGGCGAGAGACCTGGTCGGTCAGATTTGAAAGTGAACGGTTCCGTATCGCCGACGAAACCAGTGACGCTAACTTGCTCATTCCTGGGGTCAATTGGACGCGAATTTGGGCAAAAGATCGTATTTACATAAAAAAAGGCGTAAGACTCGATCTGAGCTTTCGAGGCGCAGAAGAGCAATTATTCTCTGATATGAGTTTTTTTCAGGGTTCGACAATCATTAAATCGATCGTACCCCTTGGGTCACGCGCAAGGATGATTGCCCAAGGGCAGCTGGCAGGGTCTATCCTATCTGATTTTGCGACGTTACCCAGTTCATCGCGGTTTTTTGCGGGAGGTGCTCAGTCGGTGCGCGGTTACCGCTATCAGTCATTGGGGCCTCGTAATGATAACGGTGATGTGATTGGTGGCAGGCACTTATTTACCACCAGCCTGGAGTTTGAGCACGAGATCGTCAACAAGTGGAGTGGGGCCGTTTTTGTTGATATTGGCAACGCCATTAATACCGTAAACGATCCCTTGGAACAAGGCGCAGGGTTTGGTGTGCGTTGGCGTTCACCGATTGGACCAGTCAGGCTCGATCTTGCGTCGGCCATATCACAAGAAGGCAAGCCTTGGCGTTTTCATATCAATATCGGGCCGGATCTGTGAAGCGAAAATTGATCTTTGGTTTGATGGCTGTACCGATTGTTGTGCTATTGTTCATTGGGCTCGCGGTTTCATGGTTAACGATGACGGAGAAAGGGACTCGCTGGGTAATTAATCAGGCATTGTCCTACGCACCCGGTAATGCCAGTATACAGACTATCAACGGGCGCTTGATTGGGCCTCTGGACCTTAATAATGTTAGTTATGACGATAACGAGCTGCGCATTTTAGTAAAACAACTCAAGCTTGAGTGGTCGCCCTTAATGTTGTTGCAGAAGAAGGCCGATATTATCCTGCTGGAAATCGACGGGCTTGACGTCACCTTGCCCCCTGCTGACCCGAACACTGAAGCCCCCTCCAATGCTCCATTTGAATTATCCAGTATTGTTTTGCCTGATATTGTGTTGCCGGTGGACTTGCACTTGAATGATATTGCCGTTAAAAACATGAATATACGTCAGGGCAGCGATACCGTGCTAGCGCTTCATGAAGCTGTGTTACAAGGGGCGATGCAGCAAGATCAGGTTGAGCTGCAACTGTTGGGTGTTCATGCTGCTGATTATCAGGCAGAGCTAACGGGGAGGCTGCAAACCAGTCAGCAGTATCCGCACAATCTAACGGTAAATTGGCAGTATAACGTGCCGGATTACCCGGACATGAGTGGTCGTGGTGTGATTCAGGGCGACAGTAAACAGTTGACGCTCAATCATTGGTTGCAAAAACCTTTCGTTGCCGATTTTGATGCGCAGATGAAAAATCTGTTTACCGAACTTCAATGGCAGGCGGGTCTTACGATCAAAGACTTTAACGCTCAGCTAATCGACCCGAAATTTCCAGCCTTTAAAACCGATGTTTCACTGGTGGCGAGTGGCACCAGTGCGGCGTTGCAAAGCCATCTCGCCCTTAACGGCGAGATGGCCGAAATTGGCGCTTTTGATGCTGAGGTGAAAATGCGTCGTTTGGAAAATGAGGATATTAGTGTTGATGTTTTGTCACTAAATATACCCGAGACTAACACCACGGTTAATGGCCACGGGGAGTGGCTTGCCAATGGTACTGAAAATCCTATTAAGGCTAGCTTGAAATGGATGAACGTCAGTTGGCCGTTGCAAGGGACGCCAATGGTAAGGAGCGACTCCGGTCGCGTATCCGTTAATGGGACACTTGAGGATTACACTGCTCAGGCTGATGTGAAGATTCGTGGTGAACAGGTCCCGCCAGGTTACTGGCATCTTAACGTAAGTGGTAGCGATAATGAAGCAACACTGACATCACTGCGTGCCGAGACTTTAAATGGGGTTGTTAAGGGGCACGGTAAAATTAGCTGGAAGCCGGAACTTACGTGGCAAGCTACCATTGAGGGGGACAAGCTTGATCCTGGAGCACAATGGCCGGAGTGGCCTGGGAAAATCGCGTTTGGAGTTAATAGTGATGGTCGTTACATCAACGACAATTTGGCTGCCAATGTTCAGGTAACCGATGGCGCTGGCACCCTGCGTGGTTACCCGTTTGTGGCGCAAATGCAGGCTAAATTACACAATGGGCAGGTTGATATTGATCAACTTATCGTGCAATCCGGTGAGTCTCATTTAAGTGCTCAAGGACATGCCGGTGAAACCATTGATTTATCGGTGTTGGTTGAGGTGCCGGATTTTGCGCAACTCTACCCCGATGCCAAAGGTGCATTGTCCATTGTGGCCGATGCTCGCGGCACGCAAACTGACCCGCAAGTGAACGTAACGGTTAACGGCAAAGCACTGGCTTTTCAGGATTACAACGTCGCCTCAGTGATGGCTAAGGTCTCGGGCGATGTGATGAACTGGAATGCAGCACAATTGCAATTGGAGGCTAATAAGGTCGATTTGGCTAATGTTAACATTAGCACGTTGTCAGCCTCCGCTTCTGGTTCCAATGGTAAACATAATGCGCAGATATTGGCTGATACCAGCGAAGGTAAGCTGGCGTTAATGCTGAAGGGTGGTTTTGATACGGTGGCCGGTTCGTCTAATGTTCTTCCTGGCGCCGTGTTACCTAGCACAACGTTACCTGGCACTAAGGATGCTCCAGCATGGCGAGGTACTTTACAACGGGCTGAACTTCTCAGTAAACAATTTGGCAGCTGGCGCTTGCAGCAAGCAGGCGATTTACGCATCGCCCATACCGCAAAAAAAATCGGCCCACTGTGTTGGGCTGCGGATGGCTCTACGCTATGCCTAAATGCCAAGCAGCTTGCACAGACATGGTCGGGGGACATCGCTGTTCGCAAGCTGGCATTGGCGTTATTTTCGCCTTATCTTCCACCATCATTGCTCGTTGATGGACAAATTAATCTCGACGCCAACGCGATTTATGAGGCGGAGAGACCGCTTCAGGCTAAGGTTGATATCACTTTACCCCGTGGGAATATTGACTATCAGTTGGGTGAAGGTGTTCATCAATCATGGCCTTATCAACAAGGGAAGGTAACAGCGGTATTGGATCATCGTGGTATAAGGTCAAATTTGGGTATTAACTTTGTTAACGGTGATGAACTTAGTGCAAAACTTCATCTGCCTGAGGCAGATGTCATGGCCCTGAATCCGGAGAAGCAAGCACTTTCTGCCAGCGGGACGATATCCATTGGTGATTTGAGTATAGTAGAAGCGTTGGTGCCGACGATAGAAAACGCGAATGGAAAAATTAAGCTTAGTACAACGGTGGGTGGCACACTCGGGCAACCGCAGCTTAAGCTAGATGGTGCTTTATCCGAAGGGGCAATAACGATCCCTAATCTGAATATCACCATCGCTGAGGTGCAGGCGACGCTGTCCAGTGATAACAGCCAGGTATTGCGCTACGAGGCAAGTGCGCGTTCAGGTGAGGGGGATATTAGCATTCAGGGCCTGACTCAGCTTGACCCTGGCAAACAATGGTCGTCAGAAATTGCCATTAAAGGTAAGTCGTTTGAAGTTGCAAGGATACCTGAGGCCAGAGTTGAAATCTCTCCTGATATAGTTATTAAGACACAGGGCAATGATATCCACGTTGACGGTGAAGTTTACGTGCCGGTCGCCAATCTGCAACCTAAGGATGTTTCCAGTGCAGTGAGCGTATCGGATGATGTGGTTGTTATTGGCGGTACTCAGCCTCCTGAAGAAAAAATGCAGATACTCGCAAAGATAAAAGTTATTCTGGGGGATCGCGTTCGATTTTATGGCTTCGGTTTCGATGGTCAATTTGGCGGTGATATTACCATTATCGAAAAGCCTGGAAAACCCACCAGCGCAAACGGCGAACTTAAGGTTATTGAAGGTCGATATCGGGCTTATGGTCAACGACTCGATATTAATGACGGTAGAGTTTTTTTTAGTGGTGGACCGGTTACTAATCCAGGCTTGGATATGCGTGCGATTCGAGCAGTGCCGGATATTATCGTGGGGCTAAGCATTCTTGGCAGTGTTAAGTCGCCAAAAATCGAGTTATTTTCTGAGCCGCCAATGGATCAGGCTGAAATTCTTTCTTATCTGGTGTTGGGCCGCTCTATGGAAGGGGCTTCTCAGGAGGATGGGCAGGCAATGGCTGGGGCTGCATTAGCGCTGGGTTTGGCCGGTGGGGATACCCTGGCCAGGCGAATTGGCCAACAGTTTGGTTTTGATGAACTTCGGATTGATACATCTGAGAACGATGGCTCTTCTCTATTGCTGGGGCGTTATTTATCACCACGTTTGTATCTAAGTTACAGTGTCGGTTTAATTAATGCCATTAATACCATTCATCTACGTTATGATTTAACGCAACGGTTGCAATTAATTGGCGAATCCGGTGATACACACGGTGCTGACCTGCTTTACACGATAAAACGCTAAGCTATCCATGATAGCGGCTATTGGGTTGTACGTTAGTTTTTTTTTGTTGATTCCTTGCATTGGCGCGGTGAATGGCATTAGATAATTGGACTCTCCGGGTGCGGCGACGGAACCAGTTCGTGGGAATGTTCTTCGTGAAATTCATCTACCTTGGTGGCGGCTTCACGCACATGCTCAAATCGTGCGATATGAAATAGCGCATCACCTTCATTAACCAGGGGTAGGTTGGTTCTGCCAATAACGATACCGCTGAACGTTGACGTTATTCTCGCTTCACGCTCGCCAAACGGGTCTGCGACCATACCCAGCAAGGTGTCTTTTTTAACCCGACTGCCCAGCGCCACCATGGCGCGAAGTATACCACTGTCTGGGGCGCGAACCCATGAGCTGGATCGGGCCACTACCGGTTCGATGTTTTTTTTCGGTTTACTGCGAGAAGGGGGCAACATTTCCAGTGTTCGCATCACATTGGTGATACCGTTAACGCCAGCCCGGATAGACACTTCGTCAAATCGTAGCGCTTCACCGGCTTCGTACAATAGCATAGGTATCCCGTATTCTGCTGCTGCCGCTCGCAGTGAGCCGTCGAGTAAATTGGATGAAATTATGACCGGGACACCAAAGGATTTACCTAATCGGCTGGTTTCTTCATCATCCATGTTCGCTCGAATTTGCGGCAGGTTACTGCGGTGAATAGCCCCCGTGTGAAGATCAATACCGTGGGTGCTTTTGCTCACAATTTCCTGCATAAACAGATTGGCAATTCGCGCCGCTAATGAGCCTTGTACCGTACCGGGAAAGGAACGGTTCAGGTCACGCCGGTCGGGTAGGTAACGGGAATGATTGATTAATCCGTGGATATTGACAATGGGTACAGCGATAATGGTGCCACGCAGCCGCTTTAACGCTGGGAGCTTTAGTAGCCGACGAATGATTTCAACACCATTGATTTCATCGCCATGAATAGCGGCACTGATGAACAGGCGAGGGCCAGAAGACTTACCCCGAATGACATGCACAGGAATTGTCATTGGGGCATGGGTGTATAAACGTCCGGCGGGTAGATCGATGGTAGTGTAAGTGCCAGGTTTTATCGTCGTGCCGTTTATTATTATTGTATCGTTACTCTTTGTGTTATTACTGGTTGTGTTATTACTGGCTGTGCTACTGCTCATCGTAGTTAACCCTTGCCTTTGGTTCGCGTGTTATTGCGTTTAGAGTTAGTTTCAATAAATTGTATGATCATGCCCGCGATATCTTTGCCCGTGGCTGCTTCAATACCTTCCAATCCGGGGGATGAGTTGACTTCCATCACTAGTGGACCATGATTGGATCGCAGTAGATCAACCCCAGCTACATTCAGGCCCATGGTGGCGGCGGCGCGAACGGCAGTGGAGCGCTCTTCCGGAGTGATTTTAATAAGGCTGGCATTACCACCGCGGTGCAGGTTGGAACGAAATTCTCCTTCTGCCCCCTGGCGTTTCATGGCGGCAACCACTTTTTCGCCCACTACTAGGCAGCGAATGTCGGCGCCACCCGCTTCGCCAATATACTCTTGTACCAAGATGTTGGCTTTTAGTCCCATGAATGCTTCTATAACACTTTCAGCGGCTTTTTTGGTGTCCGTTAATACTACCCCAATACCTTGTGTCCCTTCCAGCAGCTTGATCACTAAGGGGGCACCCCCGACCATTTTGATGAGGTCTTGTGTATCGTCGGGTTTATGCGCAAAACCGGTAACGGGCAGGCCGACGCCTTTACGTGACAAGAGCTGTAGCGAGCGTAGCTTGTCCCTGGAGCGGGAAATTGCGACCGATTCATTAAGTGGATAGACACCCATCATTTCAAATTGACGTAATACCGCCGTACCATAAAATGTCACCGATGCACCGATGCGCGGGATTACGGCATCATAACCCTCAAGCACATCACCCTTGTAGTGTATTTTGGGGTTATGCGAGGTGATATCCATATAACACCGTAAAACATCAAACACGTGGACTTCGTGATCGCGCTCCTGCGCTGCCTTTACCAGGCGGCTGGTGGAATAGAGTTTACTGTTACGAGATAATATGGCAATTTTCATGTCGTACTCCTTTGAGTATTTGTGACGTATACACTTGGTTTAACATAAACGGTGCCGGGGGGGATGTGCCGGGACGTTATGTCCCGGCACCAAGGCGAGTATCGCTAAGTTAAATTAAGTTAAGCTAAATAGGTTAAGCTTAATTTGTACTGATTAAATTCAGGTTTGATGTTAATTAATCAAATTTAATCGCCTTACCGCTAAAACGAACTACCTTTTCCGAGAGCTTGCTACGGTCGAAGGTCTGATCAATCGGTGCTGAACTCAGCGTGCCAATGCTGCGTTCATAATTGTCCAGGGTTAATTCGTCCACTGCTTCACCTGTGGAATCAATGTCGTCTTTTAACATCGAGTTGTTGGCTGACACTGTCGGCCGGATGGCAATATTGTCTTTGATGACGTAACGTTTGACCTCGATCAAGCCATCGGCACCTTGCTCAGCGGCAGCTGCCTGGAGTTGTTTGAATGCTTTTAGTTCAGCATCTTTTTCGCTACCAGCATCCAACACAAATACCTCTGTGGTGATTTTTTTGATCAAAGTATAGGGCTTCAGTACCTGGTTGACGTAGATCTGTACCGTAGGGCTTTTGGGTGCAGGTTCTGCCGCCAGACTGAACGCCGGGGTCATGCTAAGTGCCATTGCCAAGGTGAGACCGCATCGTTGTTTTTTACTGATTCGATACATATATGTTTCTCCTTAAAAACTGTAGATAAGGTTAACACCGGTTAATGTGTCCGTTTTATCGCCCTTAGTACCTTTGACGTCGGAGTTGTGACGCAAGGTGTAACTTATTTTTGCTGAGATACTTCCGGTTACGGATAAACTCAGGCCTGTGATGGATTCAATGTAGTTGTTGTCTTCACCAATTTCCACTCGCACCGTTTCCGAGAAACGTGCAGTCTTTGAGATCCGCCCCGTGTATTTTCCACCCAGGAAGTAGATGAGTTCATTTTCATCCAGATTATCAGTGCTCGAATTCTCTATGTAATCTGATTGACGCGCACCGAGACCAATTTCACCATCAAGGTAATGTTTTTTGGTGGCAATGAGTTGACGGCCATAACCGACTACTTCGGTGGTGCGACGGTCAATGAAGGCAAACTTATCCTGGTCATAGCGCAGTATCGCGAATAAATAGTCCCGCTCAGTCATAAAGTGACGAGGCTTGTACCCTACGGCATACCGCTCTGCGGTTTTTTCGCTATCGTCTTCTGCGTAATAGGCATCTGCAAATATATTATGACGCCAGCTTGCCTTGGCGGTATCCATGTCTAGTTTGGCATTAGCGGTGGTGTTTTCTGTGTTACCGCCTGACATGGATAAGCCTAGCTCAGCGTCACCCGCCCATTCGGCATAGCTGAGTTCACTAACAGTCAGCGCCGTGGTAATGCTAATAGCTAATAACGTCTTACTTATTTTCATTTAATACTCCTTAAAATACCTTTTTTATTAACACTCTTTTCATCAGCAGTGTTTATGACAGGTATGTTTTTCAGTTAATTCATCCGTATGACATAAAAGTCACATCGTGTTGTTAAGTTGCAACGATGAAGTTGCAATAATGTGACGTATAAGAGACTTTAGGTGAGGTGAAAAAGTTACATAGCTTACTTTTTTATTGTGTTTATTTTTAAATACGCTAAGTGCCCACCGGGTATGATGCATCGATTAATTTGTTGTTAATCGATTGTTTTGTTATTAAACGATTGTTTTATTATTAACAATACAACGGATCGGCATTCTCTAATTTAATATAAGCACGTTTGAACTGCGCTATGGCACGATAAAGACGTGCTTTTGTCGCGCTAAGATTCAGGCGAAGAATGCGCGAGATTTCTTCCAGAGAATATCCGCTATAAAATCTCAGGCTTAACACCTGCCGCGTGTTATCAGGCAGTGCCGACATCACTTGGTTAACCAGGCTTTGTTCTGCATGAGTATCATGTGGATGCGTTGTTGCCTCTTCCTCATGTAACTCAATAAGCTGTTCAATGTGTCCTCCTGTTGTATATCGAGAGCGGCGTGATCCAAACGTATTGCAATAGTTCACAACAATAGTATTGAGCCAGGTTTTAAATTGTGCTCTACCCTGAAATTGATGCAGGTTGTTGTAAACACGCAATATCACATCTTGTGTTGCATCCTCCGCATCGTGGTGATTACTAAGGCGGAATAAGCAGGCGCGGATAATCTTGGGGCGATGACGTGCAGCCAGAAGACTAAAGGCATAGCGCCAATGTGGTTTTTTGCTGGTAATCCACATTACTAATGCTTCGTCGGGCCACGTCGTCATGGCATTGTCAGTAATACGCCCCTGTTTTTTTGCTTGTATATTATGTTGTCGCATCGTGCACCTCTATCTGAGGGTTGTTGTAAATGTCAGTAGATGCGCACTGTAGGGAATACCGTTTGATAAATAAAACTAAAAAATATTGTCGATATTTAAAAAATATTTTATCATTAGGTTATGGATATTGAATTATTAAGAACGTTTTTAGAGGTGAACCGAACCCGTCATTTTGGTGAGGCTGCCGAGGCATTGCATTTGACGCAGGCGGCTGTGAGTGCCCGTATTAAACAGCTTGAAACCATACTTGGGGTGAAATTGTTTGATCGTTTGAAGCGTGACATCCGTTTGACGCCGGAAGGGCATCGATTGCTGCGATATGCGGATATGCTGATTTCGGGTTGGCGTAAGGCTCGACAAGATGTGTCGGCGGGTGGTGCTGTACAACAATTGGCCATTGGCGGCAGCGTGCGGTTGTGGGATGTGGCGTTGCAGGAGTGGTTTGTTAAGTTGCGACGGCAAAGACCGACAGTGGCGATTATTGCCGAATGCCATACCCCCGCGTTGCTGACACGACGGCTTCTCGATGGTTTGCTGGATGTCGCCTTTATGTTGGAGCCGGCCCAGCTTGATGTATTGCAGGTTCGTAAGGTGGCATTGGTGCAGTTGATTTTGGTGTCGAGCGAAACGGATCTGTCTATTGAGGAGGCGTTGGGCGAGCATTACGTGATGGTTGATTGGGGCCTGGCTCATGGGGTGGAACATCGGCGCATGTTTCCAGATGCCCCCGAGCCGCATGTTAGAGTGGGGCAGGCTAAAATCGCATTGATGCATCTGCTGCATGTCGGCGGCAGCGCCTACTTGCCTGCCAGGATTGTTGCCGATGATATTGCTACCGGGCAATTGCATGTTGTACGGGGTGCGCCGACGATCGAGCTTGCAGCGTATGCTGTTTACCCTGTGCGCAGTGCCAAGGCGACCCTGATTAAGGAGGCTTTGAGCCTGTTTGATTATAAAGTCGATTTGGACGAACTTAAGGAGTATGAGTATGGCTGATTCGGAAGTGAAGTAGGGGGGTAATGCGAGGTTCATGGGTTGTTTTAGCCGATAATGGTTATAGTCGCTATGGTTATAATAGCTATGCTTATAGTAACCATTGTTATAATAGCCATGGTTACAATAGCCATGCTTATAGTAAGAACAATGTCGCCAGCCCAAGAAAACTCAAAAACCCCACCACGTCTGTAACTGTCGTTAATACTACGGCACCGGAAAGCGCAGGATCAATGTGCATTCGGGTTAATATTATTGGGATTAACACGCCGGAAAATGCTGCGGCTATCAAATTAAGCATCATGGCAGCGGCGATGATTAGGGCTATGCCAATATCCTGAAACCAGGCAAAGGTGACTAAGGCGACAACCACCGCCCAGGCGAGACCATTTAGGGTTCCAACGGCCAGTTCTTTATTGGCCAGCCAGCGCAGATTTGAACCACTAACTTGCCCCAGCGCCAGACCGCGAATTGTCAGGGTCAAGGTCTGGCTGCCAGCGATACCGCCCATGCTGGCCACGACAGGCAGTAGCACTGCCAGGGCGACGATTTTCTCCAGCACCGCTTCAAAGCGGCCAATAACCCAGGCGGCCATAAAGACGGTGATCAGATTAATACCTAACCAGATGGCACGGCGTTTGGCGCTGGGTAACACCGGGGCGAAAAGGTCTTCGTTTTCATCCAAACCGGCACTGGCCAGCAAGGCTTTGTCCGCTTCAGCCAATATGATATCCACGACGTTGTCGATGGTGATGCATCCCAACAATTTACCCTGTTCATCAACGACGGCGACAGAGATAAGGTCTCGTCGTTCGAATAATATCGCTACATCATGTTCAGTGGCATTAGCCGGTACTACGTCGGCCGCTTCTTGCATCACTTCTGCTACCTGAATGTCGGGGTGTTCGGATACAATGTCAGCAAGGCGCAGTTTACCCAGGTAAGTACCGTGTTCATTAATAACCATTAAGGCATCGGTATGGGCGGGCAGTGGTTTTAATCGGCGTAGATATCGTAGTACAACGGCCAGGCTTACATCAGTGCGCACACTGATAACTTCAGTGCTCATCAGTCGCCCGGCGGTACCCTCGGCGAACGATAGCGTTGTTTCCAAGCGGTGGCGACGATCCTCGTCCAGGGATTCGAGTACTGCCTCGCTGATATGGTCGGGTAACTCGTTCATGACCTCGGCGAGGTCTTCTACATCCATGGTTTCGGTCGCGGCCATTACGTCGGCGTGCGCCATTTCGCCGATAATACTGTTCCTTACCTCCTCGCCGAGGTATGTCAGGGTATCGCCTTCTTGTCCCTGGGGCAGCAGCTTCCAAAGTTGCTGGCGTAATTCCGGTGGCAGGGACTCCAGTAATACGGCAATTTCTGCCGAATGCAATTGTTGGAGATGCATGCTGACAGAATGATCGTCACCGGCCTTTAACTGGCTAATGATATAGTCCAATGGGTTGGGTTCGGGGTGTTCTTCTAGGTGATCAGGTGCGTGTGTCATAATGTTTTGGTATTTGTTGCGTTTTATATTTATGAATGCGTAGGCACGGTTTCAATATTCTGGTTTTCGTCGGTTTCGACATCCAGTTTTTCAATGGTCAGCTTGCCAACGCGGTGGTTTTCCACACTTTGTATCGTGAAGCGGTAGCCATATTCAGACACCTCATTGCCCACCAAAGGCATCTCGCCTAGAGCCGCCATACACAGTCCGGAAAGTGTATTGGCGTCAAGTTCATCAGGCACGACCAGACCGATGTTACGTTCGGCATCGGACAATGATGCCAGGCCGTCGGCTTCCCATCGGCCTTCTTCAAGTTGGGTAATGTTGTAAGATTCGGTGTACGAGTCGGTTTCGTCTTCAATATCACCAACAATTTCCTCCAACAGATCTTCCAAGGTGATGATACCAGCTAAATCGCCGTATTCATCTGCCACTAATGCCATGTGGGCACGCTTGGCACGCATGGCATCGAATAATCGGGCCACTTTTTGTGATTCGGGAACAATAAAAGGCTCGCGGCAATATCGGTGCAGATCTGCCCAGGGTGCCTCTTCGCCACGTAGCATCGCGGCATACATGTCTTTGGCCAGAACAATGCCGACAATTTCTTCATTTTTTGCGCTATTAATCACCGGAAAGCGGGAATGACCGCTGTCGCGAATGGTGTTAAGGTTATACTCAGCATCACCATTGATATCCAATAACTTAAGGGCGGTGCGGGGAATCATTACCCGGCCTACATGACGTTGATCAAATTCAAACAGGTTTCTGAGCATTTCTGCTTTGTCTGCACCTAATTCACCGTGTTCCTCAGAGGTGGCTACCAAGCCTTTTAGTTCATCATTACTGTAAACATCAGCGTGGGTGGCTTCGGCAACTTTGAAGAATGAAAGAATAGCCCGGGTTGCCGCATTGAGCAGCCAGTTGAGCGGAAATACACATAAATAGGCGATATGCAGTGGGTAGGCTACCCACAGTGAGACCGGTTCGGCTTTGCGTATCGCCAGGGTTTTGGGTACTTGCTCGCCGATAACAATGTGCAGTGACGAAAAAATTAAGAAGCCAACAATAAATGCAGTGGTATGTAACATGGAGGCAGGGACACCCAGGTCGTGAAACAGGGGTTCAAGCACGGCCGCAACGGCGGGTTCACCAACCCAGCCCAACCCTAGCGATGCCATGGTAATACCCAGTTGGCAGGCTGCCAGATAAGCTTCAAGGTTGTGCTGGATACGTAACGTGAGCACTGCCGCTGAGCGCCCTTCGTTGGCAAGGGTTTCAATACGAAAGCCCCTTGCCTTGACTAAGGCAAATTCAGCTGCAACAAAAAAACCGTTGGCAGCCAGTAAAATGACGATTGCCAGCAGGTTGACTGAAATATTTTCCATTGTTATTCCTATTTCTCTTATTGTTTGACTAATAAGATACAGGACAATATTGTGTAGCAATAAGTTACATGTGACTTTTTTATTTCAATAAACGTCTAAATCACGATATTTAACACCACGATATCTAATACCACGATAGTAAAGACGAGTGAATTACTGGCTGGGTCTGATACAGGAGCACAATAACGATGATAAAAGTCTGGTTATTTCAATCTGGCGAGTGGTTAAGCGGAGGCGGAGAGCTTATTGAGGTGTGGCGAAAAGACCCCACTTCGATAATTTGGGCGGACTTGAGTTACCATCATATTAGTAAGCATTCTACGAATAATGGTGAAAATAAAAAGGGTGCGGATACCGGTTATCCTGTTCAAAGTACCAATGACAAGAAGGAAGAAGGGATCTTTCTAGAGGCAACATTTGGTTTGCATCCGCTGGCGATACAGGATGCCCAGCGTGATCGCCACCCACCAAAGATAGAAGTTTTCGATAACCATACTTTTGTATTGCTGAAAGGCTTATCGGCCGATTCAGAAAACATCGATTTTAAAACCATACAACTGGCTTTGTTTGTGGGGGAACGTTTTCTGGTCACCCGTCACACAGGGACATCCTTGAGTGTTGGTCGGCTTGATGAGCGAATTGCTCGGGGCAAAGCAAGGGATGTTCGTGACGGATCAACGCTGGCATTGCAGTTATGTCGCCTGATTGTGGAGCGTTATTTAAATATCCTGCTGACATTGGAGCCACGCCTGGAAGAGTTGGAAGAGCTGATGCTTGATAAGGCCAATGACGCGATGCTCAGCGAATTGATTCAATATAAAAGTGATCTTAAACGACTTAGGCGGTTTGCCAGTTATCATGAGCAGTTGTTTAAGATGCTTAAAGACAAGTCTCACCCCGGATTTAGTCATGGCGATCGTAAACATGAAATTGTTGATGTGTGGGAGCAGCAGGAGCGTGTTCAGAGTCTGGCACAACTTTTTTATGAGACCGCTGCCGATCTCATCGATGGTTACATTTCGGTGGCCTCGCATCGATTGAACCAGATTATGAAAGTACTCACCATTGTAATGGCGGTGTTTGTTCCACTGAGTTTTTTAGCTGGTATTTACGGTATGAATTTCGAGAATATGCCCGAGCTTCACTCTAAATCAGGATATTATATATTATTGAGTGTGATGGCATTCATTGCGGCGTTGTTGATGATGATTTTTAGGAGAATAAAATGGTTGTGATGCTTCGGTGGTGGCTGTTGGCTGCCATTTTTCTTGGCACCGTTGTTCATGCACAAGATGACCAGGCGGTCCTCCCTGATCCGTTGACGTTACAGGCAAACTGGTGGGGGTATTTTGAGCCTGTAGAGCCAATCAATAAAGCAGAGTTGGATGCCCGTATTGTAAACACGCTTGCTCGTCTTGAGCAATTGCAAAAAAACGTTGGTGACGAGCAGTTTGGCGTTTTGTCACCGTTGGTGACGAAAATCCAAGATGGTTTGAGTCAGTATTCCAGTTTGCGGTCAGCCGCCGGTAGTGAAGCGCCGACACCGATACCGTCGTCAACAACATATTCCGTGACTCAGGCACTGGAGCGCTTTACCTTATGGCGTAAGCAAAAGCGGGAGTTGGATTTGGAACTGGCGGATCTGGCATGGCAAAACGCGCAGCTGTCCCTGGAGCGCAAACGCCAGTCGCAGCGGCGTAGCGATTATTTGCAACTTGCACCTGCTGATCCGCAGCGCATGTCACTGGGGATTGCCTTGATGTCCAGCCGAGTGAGTCTTGAATTAGTCGCACTGCAGACAAAGCGGCGTAGTGCCAGGCTGAAAGACGTTGGGCTGCAGGTTCAACGTTTGGATGCGGAGCTTGAGATGGTGGATCAGCGTCTGGTGCCGTCCTCAACAGACAATGAGCACTGGCTAAAAGAACAAAGCCGTGTTAAGGCGAAAGCGAATGCGCTGCGCCAGCAGGTGGCGCCGACAGTGAGCGATCAGTCCCCGAATACGCCACTGGGTTCGGCTAACATAAAATATCTGCTGCTGGCGGCGGCGGGAACCGACGCGCAAATCAGTATTTATGAGCTTTCCGCCATGCGTTATCGAGTAATGCATGCCCTGGAGCTGTCTATTGCATCTCAACCAGTGCCCCAGCAGGATGGAGAATCATTGACTGCGGTATTAGCTCAGTTTCTGGACTTCAAACGATCCATTGATGAACAGCAACAGTCATGGCATTCATTAACCGAACAATCGAGAAAATTTGGCTCGGCGCAAACGGTTAACAGCGATCCCGCGGATGCTGCCTTGACTCAGGCATATCAACGGTTGCTCAAACAGGCTGACGAAAATGATTATGTGTTGCGTGATCTAGTGTTGGAGCAGGATACGGCGGAGTTTTTATCGCAACTGGCGCAGGCAAAGTTAAACAGTGATGTTGGCTGGTTTAAACGCTGGTTGATTACCATGGAATCCGGCCTTGGCAAAAGCTGGGGGCAGGTAGGACAGTGGATTAACGCAACATTATTTGAAATTAATGAGGTACCTGTAACGACCATGGGGTTGTTGCGGGTGTTATTCATTATTGTTATTGCGTTGTTGATTTCAAAAGTTTTCCGGCGAGGCCTCGACCGGATAGGGCAACGTAAAGATGGCGTGAGTTCCAGTTCATTGTATACCTTGGGGCGCGTGATTCATTATATTATTTTGGTGGTGGGTATTATTGTTGCATTATCGTCAATTGGAATCGACTTTACTAAGTTTGCTTTGTTTGTTAGTGCTCTGGGTGTTGGTATCGGTTTTGGTTTACAGACCCTTATCAGTAATTTTGTGGCCGGCCTGATTATTTTATTTGAGCGCAGCTTAAAGGTAGGGGATTTTGTTGAATTGTCTTCTGGCTTGTCAGGGGAGGTTAAGGAGATCAATATGCGCAGCACCTTGATTACTACCAATGACAATGTTGACATTCTGGTGCCTAATTCAGAATTTGTGAACGGTCAGGTCACCAACTGGACCTTGCGCGATGTTCAGCGTCGTATTCATGTTCCGTTTGGTGTTGCTTATGGTACTGATAAGGATTTGGTGAAAAAAGCGGTGTTAGAGGCGGCCGATGAAGTTAAGTGGACCTTGAAAAGCAGTAAAAACCGCCACCCTCAGGTCTGGTTTGTGCAATTTGGCGATAGCAGCCTTAACTTTGAGTTGGTGCTCTGGTTAATTCCCGATGCGGTGAAACGCCCTGGGGCCGTACAGGCGGCCTACTTGTGGGAGATCGATACCAAACTCAGTAAATATGGCATAGAAATCCCTTTTCCCCAGCGAGACTTGCATTTGCGCAGCGTATTTGGCAAGAAGGATGACGCTGGATTGCCATTAATAAATCAGCATCGTGAGTGAATGTTGTCGGTTCGTTGAGAACAGGTTTGTAAGCGGCGGTGTGGTAGATGAAATGTTGTAGGATCGATGTTGTAGGATAGATGTTGTAAAAACTAGCTTGTAAAAACAACCCCTAGATAATGTGGCTCGGAACAAACATTATATGAAATTTCCCAAAAAGTCGATGTAACTTTTTTAGAATGAGGCTTGTCTATGAATCAGCTTTCGAACGTGCCGGATACCGGATCCGGTATGGACATTGAATTGAATGGTTTATTGGATGTGCAATTTTAAAAAAGGAGTATTTATGTCTCATCTTCATCTAAAGCGACGGGGTGTTTTACTGGCGACAGTGCTTGCTGTCAGTGCTTGTTCTACTGCGGATATTAAGCAGGAAAATACTGATTTAAAACAACAGGTCAAGCAAGAGACGCAAACCCGACAGGAATATGCCGATAAGCTGCGTAGCGTGACGGCAATGTCTGAAAAAGAGCGCTCGCGAGCTCAGGAAGAAGTAAAAGCCATGCGTCGTGATTTAAACAAGGCGCTGGAGGAAAATCAGCTTATTGTCAAGAAAGTTGATAACCTGACTGTCATAGAAATGCAGTATAGTGCGCTGTTCGGCTCAGGGCAGGCTGAGTTAAGCAAAGAAGGCAAGGCGATTATCAAAAATATGGCGACTGCGTTTAAGAAATACCCTAATTATCACATGAGGGTCGAAGGTTATACCGATAATGTGCCTATTCATCAAAAACTAAAGCAGCGTTATTACTCCAACTGGGAGTTATCGGCGGCGCGTGCAGCGACCGTGGTCAGATATATGATTTTTGCACTCAATGTGCCGAGCAAAAATCTGTCGATCGCGGGTTATGCTGATAACAGGCCGGTTGTGAGCAATGATACAGAGCAAGGACGTGCCCAAAATCGCCGTATACGCGCTGTTGTGTTCAAATCTTAGTCCCATTCTTAGTTCCATTCTTATTCCCATTCTTAGTTCCATTAATGTGGGGGGGGGTAAGACCGATGATGGAGCGGAAGTACTGTCACTTTGTACTGTCGCTTCATTAATCGGCGTTAAGCGGGAATGCAATCCCCGGCTCAAGGATGAGCTGTTTTGAAATTGCAGATGATGTTGTTTACTATACCGGTTCCTGTGGTAAGGTTAGTTTGTTATCAACAATTAAACCAATGTTTATATAAATCACTATTGATATAAATCACCATAGTTTAAATAAACGCTAGTTTAAATAAGTCCTAGTTTAAATAAACCATAGTTTAAATAAACCATAGTTTAAGTAACAAAAGTAGTACCCGACAGATGTGTTGTTTTCTGCTGCTCAATTATTGGTCTTTTTATGTAAATTTCAGCTGACGGAGAAAAATCATGACAGAGCCGGTTTCAACGCTGGAAGGACTGGCGACAGGGTTTCACAGTATGGCGGCACAGGTATTGGCGTACCTGCCGAAAATCGCGGCTGCGGTGTTAGTGTTGGTACTCGGTTGGCTGTTGGCCAGGTTGTTACGTTTGCTCATAGTAAGGGCCATTGGGCGCGTTGATCAGCTCTGGCATCGGTTTATTTCCAAGCGTGGTTTAGAGCATTTGCAACCACGTCACCCACCCGCTCGTATCGTGGGTGAGTTAGTGTTCTGGTTGTTGATGCTGCTATTTGTCACGTTGGCTACGGAGATTCTGGGGCTGGGAATTTTTGGCACCTGGCTAAAGGAAATTGTTAGCCATCTCCCATTGGTGGCGGCGGGTTTGCTGATTGTGTTGGTAGGGTTTGTGATCAGCTCCCTGGCTCGCGACATGGTGTCATCAGCGTCCACATCCGCGGGATTGTCTCACGGGGAGCTGCTGGGGCGCACTGTCCAGGTTATTATCCTGTTTATTGCCATTATCATCGGTGTAGACCAAATCGGCATTGATATTATGTTCCTGTCCGTGGTGGCGGGGATTATTATGGTTACCACACTGGGGGGGATTGCACTGGCGTTTGGTCTTGGGGCACGCACACATGTTAGTAATATTATCGCCGCTAATCAACTCAGGCAGGTTTTCCAGGTTGGCGATAAAGTACGTATTGCTGATATTGAGGGGCGTGTCACGGATATCTCGGTATCACGGGTTTTTATGGAGACAACGGAGGGCAGTGTTACTGTCCCGGCCAAATTGTTTGATGAAAAGGTGGCAATTATCATAGAAAGGGGGGCGTGAAATGAACGTTGATAATCCCTTGTCTCGTGAATTCCTGGTGCGTCATCCAGTAGAGGCAGCCCGAGTATTGGAGCAGGTATCCGCTGAACATGTTGCTGTCTTGTTTAATGTACTTCCACCGCTAACGGTGGCACCGGTAATGACGGCGATGCTACCAGAGACAGCCGCCGCTTGCTTTGCCTTGATGGAAACTCTGCCTGCGACAAAATTGCTGGCAGAGTTGCCTGCATTGCCTGCCGCACATATCTATCGCTTGTTGCCCGCTGCCAAACAAAGTGAGTTGTCGGCGTTGTTATCCGACAAAACCCGAAACCAGCTGCGTCGTCGCCTGAAATACCGCTCTGCATCGGTAGGTGCCTTGTTGGAGCTAGCCATAGACCGATTGCCAGACAATATAACTGTGGCCGAGGCCATTCGCCGTTTAGAGCGACTTGATCGTCCCGTTAAGTGTGAGATTTATATCGTTGATGATGGGAATCATCTTGTGGGTATCATTGAGCTGGGTCAACTGCTGGTGTTGAATCACCAGGTGAGGGTACGGGATGTCATGAACCGAAAAACCCACGCTGTGTCTGTGCAGGCTTCGGCGGAATCGTTATTGTCGCATCCGGCGTGGTCGACACGGCGCAGACTGCCTGCTGTGGAGCGGGATAACACGCTGGTTGGTGTTTTGGATTACACTTGTCTGCGCGAGGCGTTTGGAGAGGCGGGGGATGTTGTTAAGCGTGATCCCATGGAGAATCTGTTATCCCTGGCAGGGCTTTATTGGCTTAGCATGGCGCAACTACTGGATGGTGTATTGAACATGGTTGGGCCAGGCAAAGGAGAGCAAAAATGAGTTCCGATGCCATGCACGCGGTTCATGCCCTCAATCAGGCTTTTCTGCGCCGTCATCCGTTACCGGCGCAGCAGGTGGTTAATAAGTTATCCGGAAACGATCTGTTAGAGCTGTTGTTGGTACAGCCTGCTGCTGACATGGTGATATTGTGGGATGGGTTAATGCTGGATGTGGCGACCAAGGTGTTGCAACGTTTACCGGAAAAAAACGTTAAGCAGATTTTACAGCGCGGCAACCCGGTTCATGTTGCCCGTTCATTGGTAAGGTTGTCACCAGAACAACGCAAGGATATGCTGGCGCTGGTTGATGATACTCGGCAACGGGAATTGAACTCGTTGGTACAATATCCTGATGAGAGTGCTGGTTCACTGATGGACCCCCGTTTTCTTGCGCTGAGTGAATCTCTCACTGTCAGGGAGGTGTTGCACAGGATTCGCCGGTTCAAACCCCGTTTTTCCCGGCAACTTTATATTACCGATAGCGAAGGACAGCTACAAAGCATGGTCGAGATGCACCGTTTGGCGCTTGCCGAATCAGGCGATATCCTGACAACACTGGCGCAACCTGTCCCTGGGTGTGTGACGGCAACTGCAACCCGCGAGGAGGTGGTTGAGCAATTGGAAACACACCGTGTCACTGACCTGCCAGTAGTGGATCTCTCCGGGCGGCTTATTGGTACGATACATTATGATACCTTGGTGGAAGCGGTGCGTGAGCAAAGCAGTGTGAATATGCTGACGATGGTTGGCGCGAGTCGCGATGAACGTGCTTTATCACCGGTTGGCTTTGTAGTGCGCAAACGTTTACCTTGGTTGTCCATTAATTTGTTAACTGCATTTTTGGCAGCATCAGTGGTCGGGTTGTTCGAGTCCACCATTGCTACCTTTACGGCATTGGCGGTATTGTTGCCGGTGGTGGCCGGTCAGTCTGGTAACACGGGTGCTCAGGCGCTGGCTGTTACCATGCGGGGGTTGGCATTGCGCGAGTTTGGTGCCAGCCAATGGTTGCGAGTTGCCAGAAAGGAGGTTGGTGCGTCGTTCATTAATGGTGTTGCGATTGCGCTGATGACCGCCTTAGCGGTACTTGTCTGGAGCACATCCATAGGGCTGGCGGTGGTGATTGGTTCATCCATGGTGATTGCCATGGTTGCGGCTGCGCTGTCCGGAGTGATTATTCCAATAATATTATCTTCTTTGGGGCAGGACCCGGCACAATCATCTTCTATTATTTTGACCACCGTAACCGATGTGGTGGGTTTTTTTGCGTTTTTGGGTATCGCTACCCTGATGTCCAGTATGCTATAACGAATTAAGGATAACGGATTAATAATAACGGATTAATAATAACGGATTAATAATAACTACAGGTTAGTCATAATGGCTTAATCATAACTGTCAGTACCGCTATCATTGTTACGTTTAATGTCTGCATGTGTTAAACCTCAGGCCAGTACTGGAAACAGCTGTTTAAGTCCATTGGCTATAATCTCAACGGCAATAGCGGCCAGGATCAGGCCGAATAGCCGATTGATAATGTTAAGTCCTATGTGTCCTAATAATTTACCGATGGTTGAGGCCATACGCAGTACAAGCCATAACAGCAAGCAAACCATCATAATACTAAGCGCTACCAATAAAGCATGATATTCGGCGTCAGAGCGATGTGATTGAATAATGACGGAGCTGATGGAGCCTGGTCCGGCGAGCAGTGGGATAGCCAGTGGTACAACCGCGATGGCATTTCGGTCTTCTGCTTCGGCTTCCTCTGCTGGTGTGGTGCGTACCGCGTCAGTCTGCGCGCGCAGCATGGCGAGCGCCATCAGTAAAAGTACAATACCACCGCCGACGCGAAACGACGCCAGGCTAGTGCCCATGCCGTGTAACAGGGTTTCACCCGTTAGTGCCGCGGCAATCAGCACAAGTAGCACCGTAATGGCGGTAATATTGGCAACATGCCCTCGCTCGGTCGTCGTATAGTGCTTGGTCAGCACTAAAAATATCGGTACGGCGGCAAAAGGATTAAGAATGACAAACAGCGCGGTAAAGAATCGCGTATATTCGGTCCAATGTTCCATGAGGCGGGTTTCGGCTCCTGATGTTGTTTTTAGCGTTATTGGTGTTGCTGACGTTACTGTTCTGATGTGAATAATCCTAAAATCATCCGTTGGGCGGCATGTCGAGTGTGTTTTTAATCGTGACTAGCAAGGCGCAATAGCGAGCTATTACAACGATTCGCAACGACGCCAGGCGTGATTAAAAATGTGATCCGCATGTCGTAGTGTGTTAACCCTTTGGGTGAAGGTGGAAAATGCATCTTAATTTAATCATCTCAAAGGTTTAACCCTATTTTGAAGCAATCAACTGATGAATTTAGGATAATCATTCTAAAGTCAGTACAAATACAGTATAACGTATACCCTATTCAATACGCTAAGGCGGAAATCTTGTAATGGAAGCACTGTCAGTTAATATCCTGGTATGGTTGGGAATCTTGTTTTGCATTAGTCAGTCGGCGATGTTTTCCGGCTTGAACCTGGCGTTGTTAGGGATCAGCCGCTTGCGGCTGGAGGTTGATGCGTCGGCAGCTAATCCTGCTGCGGTGAAGATTCTGGCCCTGCGCAAGGACTTCAATTTTTTACTGGCCACGATTCTTTGGGGGAATGTGTCAATTAATGTGTTGTTAACGCTGTTGTCCAACTCTGTAATGGCAGGGCTGACCGCTTTTTTGTTCTCGACCTTTTTAATCACATTTGCTGGTGAAATTATTCCCCAGGCCTATTTCTCCAGACACGCCATGCGCATGGGTTCACTGCTGGCCCCGGTGCTGCGTATTTATCAGGTGATCCTTTTCCCGGTAGCAAAACCCAGTGCGATGGCACTGGACTGGTGGTTGGGTGATGAGGGAGTTAAGTATTTCATGGAACGGGATTTACACGCTATCATTCGTAAACACATCGATGCCGAAGATACCGATGTGGATCACATGGAGGGTGTTGGTGCCATGAATTTTTTAGCCTTAGATGACATCGCGGTGACTCAGGAAGGCGAGTTGATCGATCCTGGCAGTATTATTCAGTTGCCGATGCAAGGGGGTAAACCCGTATTTCCCGTCTTTGAGCGCCATTCTCAGGATCCGTTTTTGCTTAATGTCAATAGATCCCGTAAAAAATGGGTCATTATTACGGACGAGCATCATCAGCCCAGTCTGGTATTAAACGCCAATGCCTTTTTGCGGGACGTTTTCATGGGTAAAGAATCGATTGATGCCTTTGCTTATTGCCATCACCCTATTATTGTGACAGACCCAGAGACCTTGCTTGGTAAGGTGGTTACCCAGTTGAAAGTCTATCCGGAATCTATGGCGGATGATGTTGTTGATGATGACCTGGTGCTCATTTGGTCTGACGAAAAACGAGTGATTACCGGTGCAGATATTCTTGGGCGTTTATTACGGGGTATCGTCCTGAGGGATTTGTCGCCACGTCAGGTGTGAGTGTATCGCCATAAATGGTTGTGTTGTTGGTGGTACGGGAGACAAAACTCCTGTTTTTGCATCGCGTTTATCGTTAAGGCGTATTGTAAGATAAGGAGATTCACGTGGTAAATAGCGGTAACAAATGATCGTAACAAAGAAAGGTGCGCAACAAAATGTTGTCAATTGTCATGTTGGTTAAGTCAAATGGAGTAGATATCGGTGATATTAGTTCATAAAACATTCGTGGCATATATCGCTATGGTATGTGTTGCTTTGGCAGGTATGGTGCTGGCTTTTCCGGTGATGGCCAAAGAGGTGGTCGGGTGGGTGGAAAAAGTACATGTTTTCCCCGGTAATTTGATCGTTAAGGCAAAAATCGATAGCGGCGCAAAAACATCTTCACTGCACTGTGATTGTATAAAACCGTTTGAGCGCAACGGTGAAAAGTGGGTGCGTTTCAGTATTACTAATTACGATGGTAAAACCGTGTCGTATGAGCGAAAAATTGTTCGTACCGTTAAAATAAAGCGGCATTTCGGCAATGTGCAACAGCGTTTTGTCATTAGCCTGGGGCTATGTTTGGCCGGTGTTTATAAAGAGACCGATGTCAGCCTGGTTGACCGCAGTGGTTTAAACTATCAATTGCTGGTTGGGCGACGTTTTCTGGAAGGTACGCATTTGATTGATTCCGGCAACACTTATATTACCAAAAGCAGTAGTTGCAAGGGGAAGGGGGTATGAGTAAAAAGCATCTCTACTGGTTGGCCGGTACTATTTGCCTGATCGGTTTGGTGATATTTTTTTATAAAGCAATGATACTTAAACTTCCTTTGGTGTCTGAGGCGCAAATTCAAAAATGGGATATTGAAGTAAAAATCAACTATAAACCTGTCGAAGGCCCGGTGAAGGTGCGATTGTTTGTTCCTCACAGTAATAAACGTACTTCGATTACTGATGAGCAGTTTGTCTCCCCGGGTTATGGTTTGGGTGTAAAGCTTAGTGAAGGGAATCGCCAGGCGGTGTGGTCAAGTCGTACTGTTAAAGGGGTGCAGGTTCTGTATTACAAATGTACAGTGCGTCCGGGCATTGCGGGATATGCAAAAGAGACCAAAACGTCGTCGAAAATACCTGTGCTGGAGGAATTTATCTTTTTGGATGCCCAGCGGCTTGCCGCCGAGTCTATCGTTGCGGAGGCCAGAGCCAAGTCGGCAGATACGGAAAGTTTCGTTCAGGAGGTGGTGCAGCGCATAAACCGGCGCATGGACGGTGTGCAACAAGGTCAAGTGGCCATTTTGTTAGGTAAAGACCCGGACATTATGAAACGACTGGGGGTGGTGAAGCAACTGTTGGTGTTAGAAAAAATACCGGCGCGTATCGTAAATGGCATTCAGTTGGTGGGCTTTGAGCGATCGGCGAGGTTGGTTAATTGGCTCGAAGTGTATCAGGAAAATGAATGGAAATCTTATCATGCTGTCACTGGGCAATTAGGTGTCCCTGACGATTATTTACCTTGGTGGCGAGGCGTTGGTCCGCTGGTGGATGTAGCCGGGGGTAAGTTACAGTCGGCTAACATTGCAATAAGTCGCAATGATGAGCCAGCCCTTAATAATGCGTTATGGCGTGATAAAGCGACACGGCCGATTTTGTATGAGTTTTCCTTGCTGGGTTTGCCACTTGATACACAGTTAGTGTATCGCACCTTATTGACAGTCCCTATCGGTATTTTGCTATTAGTGGTGTTACGCAATATTGTCGGTATTAAAACGTTCGGTACCTTTATGCCGGTATTGATTGCGATGGCTTTTCGGGAAACGCAGTTATTATGGGGGATTGTTTTGTTTACCCTCGTTGTCGGTATAGGTTTGGCGCTACGGTTTTACCTTGAGCAACTCAAGCTGCTCCTGGTGCCGCGTCTAGCGTCGGTATTAATAACCGTTATTATTATTATGGCGCTGATTAGTTTGCTGAGCCATAAGCTAGGATTTTATCATGGGCTTTCGGTTGCATTGTTTCCGATGGTTATTTTGACCATGACGATTGAGCGTATGAGTATTGTCTGGGAAGAGCGCGGTGCGAAGGATGCATTAAAGCAGGGGTTTGGCAGTCTGTTTGTGGCAATACTCGCCTACTTGGTTATGAATATTGAAATGTTGCGACACCTGTTGTTTATGTTTCCGGAGTTGTTGTTTGTTTTGTTGTCGATAACGCTCTTGCTTGGACGTTACAGCGGTTACCGATTACTTGAGTTGCGTCGTTTTAGGGTTCTCGCCAAGGAAGCCTCATAATGTTCAAGCTGGCAAAGCGCTTACGGGAGCTTGGCGTGCTTGGGATCAATGAACGTAATGCAGAATATACCTTGCGTTACAATCAGCGTCACCTTTATCCCTTGGTGGATGACAAGGCGCTCACCAAGGACCTGGCGCAAAAAGCGGGTATTGCGGTGCCGGAGTTATACCATACAGTGGAAATTGAACGACAGGTCAAGGAGTTGCCGGATATTTTGCAGCGTTACCCCGATTTCGTCATCAAGCCTGCACAGGGTTCTGGGGGCGATGGTATCGTGGTGATTGCCGGGCGTCGTAAAGGCATGTACCGCAAGGCCAGCGGCTCATTGGTGACGCAGGATGAATTACAGCATCATGTATCGAATATCCTGAGTGGTTTATATAGCCTGGGTGGGCAATCTGATAAGGCGCTTATTGAGTACCTGGTAAAATTTGATCCGGTTTTTGAGGATATTACCTACCTTGGGGTGCCGGATATTCGCATTATCGTTTTTTTGGGAGTACCCGTGATGGCGATGGTGCGCTTGCCGACCCGTATGTCAGATGGCAAGGCTAATTTGCATCAGGGCGCTATCGGTGCTGGTATTAATATTGCGACCGGGAGAACTCTGACAGCGGTTTGGAAAAATGAAATTGTAACGGAGCATCCTGATACGGATAACGAAGTAACCAATGTGTTAGTGCCTCACTGGGATGCGATACTGGCTATTGCAGCACGCTGTTATGAACTAACCGGACTGGGTTACCAGGGCGTTGACATAATACTTGATCGGGATAAAGGACCGCTGGTGTTGGAGTTAAATGCGCGGCCAGGGCTTAATATTCAAATAGCCAATCGGTGCGGATTGTTAACCCGGCTAAAGCAAGTTGAAGCGGAGCGGGATGTGCTGGCTGATATAGATGTGCGGTTACAGTTTGCCAAAGCGCATTTTAACGTTGACCGCTAGACGCTGATTGGACGTTGGAGAGGTTTACTGTGGCGGGGATAAGGCGTCGGTGACCAGGCGTCATCGGCTTGGTTTGCCATGACCCTGATCACGCGGCCTTATCGTTGGCTAAGAACGTTGTTTACGAATGTTGTTTACGAACGTCGGTTAATGACTGTTTGATTGTACTGGTTTTGAGCTATCGTTTGTAGGTGCGTTTGTAGGCGCAACCGTAGGTACAACCACCTTGGCACGTGATACGTTCCAGCTAGAGGTGATGATGGCATCGAAAACCAATAGAAACCCCACCAGGTTAAAAAACACATACCAACCCATATTGACCGGCGGTTGGAGCATGGCGGCGATAATAATGCCCATTCCCAACAGAAAGCTAGCGACAACATGGAATATCGTGTTATTGATGATTTTCCCAAAACCACTCACTTTGATGCTAGGGGACAGGCCCACGATGGAAAACAGTATCAGTACTGCCGCCAACAAATTGCCTAACGAAATCCACAGTGTTTTTATAGGTGGGAAAGCCAGTCCCATGATGATCAAGCCACACCCTATTAGTAAAAATAAAATCCGCGTTGAGTTTCTAATTGCGGCCGCTTTGTCCTGCGATAATTTGAAAACTTGTTGCATGTTATTCTCCTTCTTTGAGTTTAAAATAATGGATTCCGGTTATTTCCGATTAAGGCTGGAAATAACTCGTACCCTGAAAATATTTGTTAATCCTTATGTGTGCGTCTTATGTCCGCGTTGCCCAGGCTAATGTGCCCGGCACCCAATCCATGGTGCCGGGCCGACCTGCCTTGCCGACTTTTTTGTTTTTTCAGGCAACCTTGGGTTGCTGGTTTTCAGGTCCGACAGTTACTGGTTTAGACGGTACCGCTTTGCAGCCAAAGTCAGCCTGGATGATGACTGCGTTAGGCCGGTGCTTCGATGGTTCCAGCGTGTTTAGTTTAAACGCGGCAAAAAACGGGTCCCAAGCTGCGATGCCAGTTAATATCAGCGCGGCAGAAATAATCAGAACTAATGCCATTACGCCCAACGGCGTAGGGGCATAGGTCAAGATTGCCATCAGCAGAGTAGCACCTAATACATAACGTACAATAGTGTCCGTTTTGCCAACATTGGATGTCATAAAACCAATGTGGGTCGTCGGTATTCTTCTGGCGGTATTGACGTCCAGTAAACGGTATACTGGATCCCAGCTTAAAATGGCAGTCATTACCAGCGGTATTGCCAGCAATGGCAATATGCTTAGCCAGCCCAGTGTTTCGACGGTGGCGCTCATTGTGTAGCCAATCAGCAGGGCGCTCAATACAACACGTATCGCTCGGTCGCCGTCACCCATATTTTGAAACGTATCGTTTTTCATTTCATACTCCAATGCCAGGTGCTAACTGGCGAGTGTTAAATTGGCTTAAGTTTAAAGCCGTATTTTTCACAGGTTTATCGCATTTCTAAATCCACGTTATCCTGCAGTGGGGTGGATTGTGGAGTAATTATTAAATTCGTCAAACGAATATTATTGATCGTTTCGATCAGAAAAGTTTCTTGATGTAATTCTTCTGTATTGTGGCTAAGCTGAGGATGAACGGGGGATGTTTTTGGTTTTGACTAGGTTGGAGCCTTGTGCCCAGGGCCAGGAAATGCCAACACGATGCTCGATCTATACAGCGTGTTGGCGGGGATTTTTCAGGTGTTTATAGTGTATGCATAAATGCGGTGAGGTCTTGCTTTTCCTGGGGGTTAAGCTTTAACTCGAGCACCAGGTTAAGAAATTCCACCAAAGGGGTGACCAATAGGCGTACCCCCTCTGTTGTTTGGGTCTGTCAACGCTTCCCAGCGTTGCCCTTTGGATAGCTTGATCCGTACCTCGACCTGAACCGGTTTGGCTCCTGGCATGGTGACGCCGGTGGCCGGACGGTTGCAGAGGTCGTCGCGTTCTTGCTATAACTTTTTTATGGCGTTTTATCACCGTTGGTTTCTCTGAAACCATGCGTTGCCGCGTTGTTTGGAATTCCTCTTTGATGACAACGGGTGCATAGCTTGATGTCTTTTCAGCCCAGGCGTGAGTGGTGCCCTGGGTGGTGTAGATTGTGTTGAATAGGAGTAGGGCCGTGATGCTGGTTTGTGGCATTCGCTGTGGGTTATCCATACCAATCCTCCAGATTTAACCCGCGAAACAGACATTTCATTTTAAGAGGGGGCGAACGGAGGCAACGATGCTTCACTATATAATCGGAGGTTGTTTGATCCAGGTTAAGGGGGGCATCACTGCTGTTCTCCGAGGTTGCTAACAGGTTGTTGCACGTTTCGATGAATGCATTAATTTGCTTGTTACCCCATTGTGAACACTATCATAGGGGGTGTGGTTGAGTGTCTGATTAATCGATGACTAAAAGGGGATAGCATTTTTTCGGTTGGCGTCCTGTGTAACGCTGTGGATCGATGTCCACAATTTTTATAGGTTGTTGGTGATGTGGCGTACCGCAACTTTTTTGCTTCATCGTGGTGTTTTATCGTGGTGCTTAACAGGGTATTTCGATGCCTTACCATTTGGACGGTTTACGTTAGCATAGGCGGGTTTATTGGTTAAATAAATTTGTAAATATTTTGCTCATCATGAACGACCTCCGTAAAATAGGTTGAGGGTCCAATTGCACTGTCAAATTATAAAATAAGTTTTGGGAGTAAATGAAGTATGGAAAATAGTCATCCTAGGTCAGGCAAGAACAGAAAATTAAAAAACTTGTGGCCAGATATGTCACTGTTTGAGCGGTTTGAGTATGTGGTGATGTCATTCGTCGGTTTAGTGCTGACGATTATTATTTTGGTTGCCTTGTTTCGCCTGGTGGAAAATGTATACCAGTTAGTGGTGTCTCAAGTCAGCCATAGTACCGAGTTTAAGGCATTTCAGGTTACTTTCGGTATGTTATTGACGCTGTTGATCGCATTTGAATTTCGCAATTCCATCGTGGCCATGCTGGAAGGCAAGGGGTTGCTTATTCAGGTGAAAATTGTGGTGCTGATTGCCATCATCGCCTTGGCTCGGAAGTTTCTGGTGCTCGACCCAAAAGAATATGAGCCTGCCATGGTTGCGGCATACGCGGGGGTGGCGTTAAGTTTAGGCGTGGTTTATTGGTTGCTGAGTAAAAAGGATTTGGAAGATAAAGATTTAGTCTACCGCCTGTAAGGCATTTAGTGAGGATAACATGGATATGTTTGAATGGATTGCTGAACCCCAGGCCTGGATTGCTCTGGCGACTTTGACGGCACTGGAAATCGTGCTGGGTATTGATAACATCATTTTTATTTCAATTTTGGTGGCGCGCCTACCCGAACATCAGCGTCATCGTGCACGTCAGATCGGCCTTTCGCTGGCAATGTTAACCCGTATCGGTTTGTTGCTGGGGTTGGCCTGGATTATGGGGTTGGTGGCACCATTATTCACGGTGCTATCGCAGGAAATTTCGGGGCGGGATTTAATTCTTATCGGCGGTGGTTTATTCCTGTTGGCCAAGGCGACGATGGAAATCCATCATTCCCTGGAAGGTGCAGAAGAAGAAAAAACGGTCGGCCAGCTTGCAACGGCGAATTTCTTTGCCATTATTGCTCAAATTGCGGTTATTGATATCGTCTTTTCGCTGGATTCAGTGATCACGGCGGTTGGTATGGCCGACCATGTGCCCGTGATGATGCTGGCTATTATCATTGCGGTGGTTATTATGATGGTGCTGGCCAAATCTATCGGTGAGTTTGTCGATCGTCATCCGAGTATCAAAATGTTGGCGCTGAGTTTTTTGGTCATGGTGGGGATGGCGTTGATTGGGGAAGGTTTTGATATGCATATTCCTAAGGGGTATATCTATTTCGCCATGGCATTTTCGTTATGTGTGGAGATGTTAAACTTGCGTATGCGCGCCAGGCGTACACCGATAAAATTACATAAACGCTCTGATGCAATACCCTAAGCCATGCTGGCGGGGCGGCGTTGATGTTCTGTATTCTATTTATTGGGTTTGGGGAGGGGGGCGCGTTTTAAAATCAGTTTTAGCGCCATGATCCAGGGAGGGCTGATGAGTAAGGAGATGGAAATCACGGCAATCGTCAGTTGGTAACCATAATCGGAGATGATGTGCGCTTGGATGCCAACCGCGGCCAGTATGAAGCTGAACTCCCCGATTTGAGATAACAGCGTGCCTGCGTAAAGACTATCTCGCCAGTTATTACCCAACAGGCGCAAAATGGTGCCGTTAATAAATGTGTTGGTAATAATAACAAGCATTACCAGCGCACCAACTTGAAGCCAATGGTCTTTGATAAAGGTTAGGTCCATCAACATGCCGATAGAGACAAAAAACAGCGCTACGAATACCACGCGAAATGATTCCAGGCTATGATGTACCCAACGGGTCTCTTTGGCGGCACCAATCACCATGCCAGCAACAAAGGCACCCAGCGCCGTGGACAAGCCGGCCAGTCCGGTCAGGAATGAAAGCCCCAGGCAAATGGATAATGCCGCAAACACATGCATTTCTTGATCATCCCCCAGTAATTTGCTTAACGGCAGGTGTATGTTGTCTTTCATGGCAATATAGCCAACGACAAGCGCGATGACACCGGCGCCGAGCAGTTGCAGCCAGATATTACTGGTGCTGTCGTGGCTGTTGCCCATCGTCGAGAGTATGATTAACATTGGAATCACGGCTAGGTCCTGAGCAAGCAATATGCTCAATACATTTTGGCCAACGTTGGTGTCGAATTCTTTCCAGTCTTGGAGCAGCTTTAGCACAACGGCTGTACTGCTGAGGCTGATAACGAAGCCAATTAACACGATGCGCTCTACTGGCCAGTCTAATAACATCCCCAGCGGCCAGACACACCCGACGCTAATAATAATTTGTAGTAAGGTACCCAGTACGGCAACTTTCCAGTTACCAATGAGTTTGCGGGGTGAAATTTCCATTCCGATAAAAAACAACAATAGCACCACGCCGATGGCACCCAGGCGGCCAAGCAGTACTTCATCGTTGATGAGTGCAATACCGTGAGGCCCCAATAGTATGCCTGCAATCAGATAGCCGGTGACATAGGGTTGGCGCAGTGAACGTAACACCAAGCCAAGTACGAGTACTGCAAAGATGGCGCCGACCAAGTAAGGCATAACAGGGTCCAGGTGCATGGTGCTTAGTCCTTCGGTATGAGTTCTTCAGTAAGGTGAATATGGGCTGTGCGGGCAACTGGTTCTGGTTGATTTGACGAATATGAATAAATACATCGTGTCGAATGCGTTGGATGATTATAGCTTGTTATGCGATTGTTTTTGTAAAAAAAGAACGTTATCTTACTATGGCACGTAGAAGGTCTCACCGCTGAAATTCATGACGCTGGCGTCCGGGGGCGCGGGCGCTATTGAGTGGCGACTTTATTTGATTCGCTGCTATTTTATACCTCGTGGCGGCGTTTTATGTGATGGTGGTGGTCGCGTGCTGGGTTGATTCAGGGGTAAGGTTAACGGTGTTTTGTGGAATCGTCGTTTAGTGGAGCAATAAGGTTTTTCTGGTGGTCATTCACTAAAACCAGCCTTTACGTTTAAAATAAACAATCATGCCCACAACCATTGTGATCATTATGCCCCACGCCATAGGATAGCCATAGTACCAGTGTAATTCCGGCATGGCCCAGGGGCTGTCTGGATGGCTGAAGTTCATTCCGTATAAACCCACTACAAATGTTAGTGGAATAAAAATCGTGGCGATCATCGTTAGGACGCGCATGATTTCGTTGAGGCGATGGCTAACGGAGGAGAGGTAGACATCAATCATGCTGGTGGCCATTTCTCGGTAATTTTCGATAAGCTCCATTATTTGGATGGTATGGTCATAACAATCCCGTAGGTACACAAAAGTGGACTCTTTGAGCAGGGGGTTTTTGTCGCGCAGTAAACTATTCATTATTTCACGTTGTGGCCAGAGATTGCGACGCAACACCAGTAAATCCCGTCTTATGTGGTGAATATCGGCCAGGGTGTCCTGTTTGACAGTGCTGGTTAATAATTTGTTTTCAATAGATTCGATCGTCTCACCAAATCCCTCCAGGATGGGGTAGCCCTGATCCACGACAAGATCAACAATGCAATAAAGTAGATAGTCGGCCTTTTGGTTACGAAAAAAACCATTTTGTTTGCGTAGCCGGGTACGTAACAGTTCGAATGGATCATTGTTGCCAGGGTGAAAACTAATCACATAATTTTCACCCAAGAATAGTGAGACCTGTTCTATTGTCATGGTGCCATTGACGTAAACGGGGATGGACATGATGATGAACAGCAGCTCTTCATACTCCTGTACCTTGGGACGTTGCCCCTTATTTAGAACGTCTTCCATTGCAAGGGAATGCAGGCCGAACATACTCCCGATATTTTTCATGGTGCCAGCCTGGGTTTTGCCCTGGAGGTGAATCCACGTCACACTTTCTTTCTCCAGGTAAGGGCGGCATTCGTCGGCGTTGGTTAGCTGTATGTCGACAAATTCGCTGCTGGTATAGTCGATCAGGCGGATTGTGGGTTTATTGGCGCTGGTATCTTCGTGTTCGGTCAGGGTGCCCGGTGGGGTGCCGGGTGGATGATAGGTTTTGTCAAAGTAGGCCATCAAAATCTCATTAGTGGGTCCAGGAACGTCATTGTTCTAGTGTGATGGTAAGTAATCCAAATTTCCAGTTTATTTGAGCTAATATTTTGACATGTAGCGTTGACGATTTGTCGGGCGCAGATAAAATAAAAGAGCGCTATTTGGTCGTGTTTGAATATGTTAATACTTATCTCGAAGCGTTGGGGGCTAAACGATGCTTTTTAGTCGCCTTAATGGCTACGTTTGTACTGGGAGTACTGGATTACCTAATAGGGCCGAATTTATCGTTTTCAGTGTTTTATACCGTCCCTATTATGTTGGCTGCCTGGTATGGTGGGCGAGTGGCCGGATTGGTTGTTGTTATTATTTCAGCGGCCGTTTGGTTAAGTGCCGACCTTACGACCAACGCACAGTATTCAACCGTGTTGATTCCAATTTGGAACACCTTGGTTAGATTACTCTTTTTTTTAATTATTTTGTGGTTATTGTTAATGGTTCATAAGAAGTTGGCGCTGGAGCAAAGTTTGGCGCACACTGATCCGTTGACAGGCTTGGCGAATCGGCGTTTTTTTCAGGAGCAGTTGGAACGTGAATATGCTCGAGCACGTCGTTACCCAAAACCCTTTACCATCGCTTATTTTGATTTGGATAATTTCAAGTCTGTCAATGATACCCAAGGCCATGGTATTGGTGATGAATTGTTGGTAACGGTGGCTAAAACCCTGTCTTCATGCATTAGGGCAACGGATACGGCCGCACGATTGGGCGGTGATGAGTTTTCAGTGTTGTTTCCGGTGTTGGAAAAAGAGTCGGCACTACCGGTATTGGAGAAGTTGCAGAGCGAGTTGCTTGCTGCAATGAGGGGGAAAGGTTGGCCCGTGACCTTTAGTATTGGCGCGGTGACGTTTTCAAGCGTGATGGAATCGAGTCGGGATATGATTAAGATAGTGGATGACCTGATGTATACCGTGAAAAAATCGGGCAAAAACAATATTCGTCACCTGTTATGGCCAAATATCGGTGATAACGAGTAGTGGGTACGAGGGCGTTAATGCTAAGGGCACCCAGCAAATCTAAACCATCATATTTAAACAATCAAATCCAAGGTATGTTGAATCAGTTCCAGCCTCTCTGAATCTCGGGCAAAAAGCGCATAGGCAGGACGCTCAATAACCGGGGCATCATCAACGTAGAATAATTTTCCTGAAGCAATGATATCGTTGGCCATTGGTCCGGCCAGGTAGGCTGAGCCGCCGCACGCTAACAGATAGTCCTGCGCTATCCGACCGAGGGGGAGGCGGGTGCTTGATGAAGGGGTGTCAGGAAAGTGGCGGGCGTGGGCAATCGCAAACGAGACCCCCCAATCAACCATCACGTATTGCTGATTGATCGCTTGCGCGCTATTAATGCCCCGGTATGAGCTAACCATCACCAAGGGAATATTGGCAATCTGAACGGCATTCAGTCGTGCGACCTGAGGGGCTTCGAACAGAAACCCCAGGTCGAGTGTTCCTTCCATAAGTCTGCGCAAGATAGTATCGGCATCATACACGTCGGCCTGGATAGCGATCTCAGGTTGTGTGTGGCGTAACCGCTGCAACCAGCCCTGTAGCGTTATATCCCACAAACTGGGCATTCCCGCCACAGAAAGCAAAGGCGTTTTGTCCTCTGCAATCACGACATCGTGTCGTGCTCTATTCCAGGCCGCCAGAATATTTTCTGCGTGGTTTACTAGCCGTTGGCCCGCGGGTGTTAGTTGGATGTCATTGCGGCTGCGAACAAAGACAGGAGTGCCGATCTGGTCCTCCAGCGCCTGGATACGGGCACTAACGGCCGACTGGCTAAGAAAAAGATTTTGGGCGGCGCGGCCGAAATGCCGGGTGCGATTTACCTCCAGAAAGGTCTTGAGTTGTTCTGTATCCATCTGTGTTTAAAGGTATTTTAGTGTCGTGATTGAGGATGAATATATTGAACAAAAAAATCGATTGTGACAACTTATTTTTTTCGCTTTACCGCAATGCCGGTTTTCGATAGAAAACACATCAGCGGTTTGGATATCAGGCATGGGCTTGGCCGTTTGTTACACATATTTTTATATAAGGAACTTGGTATGAAACTTCAAGAATCGATTATTATCACTGCCTTCATTGCAGTGATGTTTGTCTCAGGGAGCAGTGTTGTTTTAGCGCAGGATGATGCTGAGATGAATGACCAGCAGTATTGTGAGCAGCAAGCAGGGGAGGCCGGGATAGAGGATTCCGCCGAAATTCAACAATTCGTAAGCCAATGTTTGGCGGAAATCAACCAGCAATCTGATGATAATTCGGACCCTGAAACCAGGCCTGATGAGGATACTATGGACAGGTGATGGGTATAATTGACTATAGTTTGGTGACTAAACATGGCTAAATCTCGAAAAACCGATAAGGCATTAATGCTCGATGATGATTGGGAGGGCGCAGTTGATGACGATGAAGGCACGGCGGATGTTGTTCCCCGGCTGGAATCCCATCGGCGTGCCAAAGCCAAGCAGGCAAAAATGCGTTATGATCGGTTAATGGAGGAGCGTAGTCTAAAAAGAATGCTAGACGACTTCTCATATTAAGTCTGACCCACGTCAGCTGGCGGTACTGTAAGGCATCCCTAATTTAGGGATGCCTTTTCTATTTTGTAGTGAAAAAAATACGGCCTCCAATTGGATGATAAGAATGAAAAGGTGTTTAATTTTAGGCTAATCATGCTTGACATTTTTGGCGGGGAGCGTTTGTACTTCGTCAAGAGGTAGCTGCCGGTGCTCAGGCAGTATGTTAGTATTTATGATGAGGTTGTTTGCGCCAAGAACCAATGAGCGACGCCGCAATAGACATGCGTAATAGGCATGGACAGGTATACTCTCCGATAACGATGAACACGGCAATTTTACTTTGGCAGATGTCCAGAAACCATGAGTACTCAATGATTAGAACCGCGACGTTACAAGATATTGATGCATTGGTGACGATTGAAAACCAGTGCTTTGAGAGCGATCGCCTTAACCGTCGTAACTTTCGCTATTTGCTGACCAAGGGACATGCGGTCACTCAGGTGGTTGAAGAGGATGAGATTATTGGGGGCTATGTATTAGTGCTGTTTCATCGAGGCACCTCCACGGCGCGTTTGTACTCTATTGCTGTTGACAAAACCTGTCGCCAGAGTGGTATTGGCCGATCGCTGGTGCAGGCGGCCGAAACGGCGGCGTTAATGCGTGATACCATTACAATGCGTTTGGAAGTTCGTGATGACAACACCCCCTCGATCCGGCTTTTCGAGAGCATGGACTATCGGCAATTTGGCCGTTATCTTAAATATTATGCTGACGAGGCTGATGCAGTGCGTCTGGAAAAAAGGCTGGTTAATAATTCTCCTGCCAATCTGGTAACGGTGCCTTATTATCGCCAGACCCTGGACTTTACTTGTGGCCCGGCTTCATTGATGATGGCGATGAAAGCGTTGGATCATCAGCTCGAATTAAGTCGCCAGCTGGAATTACGTTTGTGGCGGGAGTCCACCACGATTTATATGACGTCGGGGCATGGTGGCTGTGGACCTTATGGTATGGCGCTGGCGGCCTATCGCCGGGGGTTTCCCGTGTCCGTGTATGTGAAAGATGATGAAACGCTGTTTATCGATTCTGTTCGCAGTGAAGAGAAAAAAGAGGTTATCCGTTTAGTTGAAGCCGATTTTCTGCAGGAGATCAACCATTGTAATGTCGCCGTTCAGTATCACTGCCTGACGACAGGTGAAATTATTGATGCGCTGGATAATGGCGCAATTCCGGTTGTGTTGATTAGCTCGTATCGTATTTATAAAGAGAAGTTTCCGCACTGGGTGGTAGTGACGGGACATGATGATCGGTTTATCTATTTTCACGACCCTTATGTTGACGAAGATAGGGGCAAGACAAAGCTTGACTGCCTCAATATGCCGATTCCGCAACAGGAGTTTGAACGTATGGCTCGTTATGGAAAAAGCGGCCAGCGGGCTGCATTGATTATTTATCCCAAGGTTTAATTGGAAGGGGCATTTGTACAAATAATGGTTACTCAGATTATCGTAGTAGAGGATGTCAAACATTGGTGTATTGACGAAGTTAGTTGCCCGGTTGTTGATGTGGATGAATATTTAACCTCGGAGGCCTATTTTTCCCTTAAAAATGTTCAGGTTATTAATCTTTGCAAAGATTACCGTTACTCAAGCATTGGTTATTACTGCTCATTGTTGGCGGAGGCTCGCCGCCATCGCGTGATTCCGGCGGTCAAGAGCATGCTTGATTTGAGTACTAAGGCAATGTACAACCTGGATGCGGTGAATTTGGACGAGGAAGTGCAGCGGGCCTTTAAAAAGCAATCCGCGCATGATAATGACTGCGACCTGACAGTGATGTTTGGCCGTTGTCACGAGGAGCATTTTACTGCACTGGCGCGCCGTATCTTTGAAACCTTTCCTTATCCGTTGCTGCAGGTGAGCTTCAAACGGTTTGATCAGTGGCGCATTACCACGATTCGGCCATTATCCTTTCAGTGCCTCGAGGGGAGCAGTAAAGCATTTTTTGCTGAAAGCTTAACAAGCTATCTTGCGAAACGCTGGCGTACACCAAAACAGAAGTCTCAAGGTCGTTATGACCTTGCGATATTACACGACCCTAAAGACCCCTTGCCTCCATCCAATACCCGGGCATTAAATGCTTTTGTTAAGGCGGGAAAAAAGCTGAGTATTAATGTAGATTTGATCGAGAAAAAAGATTACTCACGCCTGGCGGAGTACGATGCCCTGTTTATTCGTGACACGACCCGTATTAATCATTATACCTATCGATTCGCAAAAAAAGCAGAGAGCGAAGGTATGGTGGTTATTGATGATCCCACTTCCATTTTGCGTTGCACGAATAAAGTCTATCTGGCTGAGTTATTACGGGCCAACAAAATTCCGGCTCCAAAGAGCGTTATTCTTGGACGCCGCGATCTTGATGCCACTGAAGAGGAAATTGGTTATCCGATGGTTCTCAAAGTGCCTGACGGAGCGTTCTCCCAAGGTGTTTTTAAAGCAGAGGACCGGGCGGAGTTTAGTGCGATCACGGCCCGGTTATTTAAAAAATCGGAGTTGATTCTGGCACAGGAGTATCTTTATACTTCGTTTGACTGGCGCATTGGTGTACTTAATAAAAAGCCTATTTTTGCCTGCCAGTATTTTATGTTTAAAAAACACTGGCAGATCGTTAAACACGATAGTGGCGGTGCCTTTAAAGAAGGCGATGCCAAAACCTGGGCGGTGGCGGAAGCTCCGAAGGCGGTCGTGGATGCGGCGGTAAAGGCAGCGGGGTTGATTGGTGATGGACTTTATGGGGTTGATGTGAAACAGTCAGATAACGGTGTGTTTGTAATAGAAGTGAATGATAATCCTAACCTTGATGTTGGGGTTGAAGACCGTTATTTGGGCGAAGATCTGTTTACCCTGGTAATGGCTGAATTTTTGAAACGGCTTGAGAGTAGAAAATAGTGGATTTGAAGTTTGATAAGTTTATTGATTTATTAAAGGTGCTTATTCGTCATCCCAGCGTGGTCGGTGCCGAGCATTCGTTCTTTCGGGTCTTGCAACGTGAGTTGGAAGAGCGTGCTGCAACGGTGACCTGGTATAACGGCGTTTTGGTTGCTCAGGGTAATGCGCCGCATAGCACGTTGTTTTCGGCCCATATTGACCGGCATGGACTTATTTGTACTGGCCCCAACGAGTTCCAGTACGCGGCGTTTGTGGCGGGTAATCGTTCTGATTTACTGGGAAACTCAGTGTCTGAAGAATTGATGAAGAAAGTTGTGAACCGCTTTGGCGCAACCCCCGTTTACGCCTATGAACCATGGTCTGGTGCCTATCGCGGTGCGGGTAAAATCCGCAACAACTTTATCTGTGAATATCGCAACAACCTAATATTTGAAGTGGACGGGCTTGACTACCTGGTGGCTGGAACGCCAGTGGCTTTTAACAGTCATCTTGCCATTAGTGATGAATTGATTTCAGGGCAGTTGGACAACGTTCTGACCGCTGCTTTGTTGGTGCATCTGTTTGATCTTGGTTTTCAGGGCACTGCTTTTTTTACGGCAGAGGAAGAGGCGGGTAAAAGCTGGCGTTATCTGATGGAATGGTTTCGCCGTTTTGGTGGGTCGACAGACAAATTAATTGTGGTGGATACCAGTCCCTATCCGGATATCGAGGCCGTTAAGCAGCAGCACGTTGTATTGCGGCATCGAGATGCGAACGCCGTGTTTGATGAGGGTACTACCCTGTGTCTTAAAGCGTTATGTGAATCCGAGGGTATTACGTATTCCTTTAAAGATCTCTACATTGCCGAGCAGAACAAACAGGCGGTTAACGAGGGTAGAAATCCGGCTTCACTTGGGAGTACTGAGCTGGGGCGTATTGTGCTGGCCTCCAATAATATGGTTAATGGGACGACGTTACAAATACCCACAAGCGGTTACCACACGATGGAGGAGACGGCGACATTGGCGTCCTGCAAGACGTTTTTAAAGCTATTGATCAGCACTGGACTATAGTGGGTGTCAGATCGACAATACCAATCGTGCCAGGTGGTTTGTTATGCTGAAGCATTCAACTTTGTTGCGCTTTCTGAGGCATTACTTGCTGAAGGGCGAGGTGTCAGTTATCGCAACGTGCTTTACATCGAATTGGAGCCGGGTGGTTGTGTTGTGTTTCCTTTTGGTGTTGCGGTCTATTGGAACCTGGGCAATGAAGCAATGGTGTCCCTCGCCGGGGAGATGTCCCGTTTTGCCAACAACTTACTGACCCAGGCGGAAATAGATCACTACAGCTATGTGGGCGATTGTGAGAAAAACCGTTTTTCTCGTGATCACATCGACATGGTGGACACGCAACCGTTGACCCTATTGGCGATTTCCCATGCCTTGGCGCAATCTACCAAGTTATCGGTATTTGAGTTGCAGGCGCAACAGACTATCGAAAATACCTCGCCGATTCCCCGTAAGCTGGCTAAAACGGGCTCCACCTCATTGTCGCGTCGTGAAGCTGCAAAAATGCGCGGCCAACTTTTTTTGACCAAAAGCGATATTCTTCTGAAGTACGAGTTATTGGATACCCCCGAGTTTATATGGGAATACCCTGAATTACAGGCAATCTATGACGTTGGTGCCACGTATCTTGAGCTGAAGCAACGTACCGAAATTCTTTCGCTAAAGCTTGAAACCATTCACGAGTTGTTTCAAATGTTGGCGGAGGATTTAAAGCATCAGCATTCATCCAAGCTTGAATGGATTATTATTTGGCTGATTGCCGTTGAGATTATCATCTTCCTTGTGAATGATTTTATCCTGGTCCATTGAACGTTGCGCCTGAACGGCTTGCTGGTTATTTGATGTATGTCATTATCCGCCACAGGGCGTGTGGTAGTATAAACCGTGTCTTTAATCCCATCTCTTCAAAACGCATGTCTTGAGAGCGACGCCTTTGGTGCGCGTGCTTTGAAAACGAGCAGGGCGGAATGTGTTGTATTCGTGGGGTTGGGGCTAGCTGTTACGGTTCATTGGTAGATGGTTTATTTTGGTATATACTTCAGTTTATGGTGCGAAAATCAAAATCTGGAATTAATCTGCTGCTAATCGCGATTATTATGATGAAAGCGGTGGGTTTCTCCTATGTGATGGCGTCAGTGGAATTTGATTCGACGCATTGTTCAGTTGTGGCGATGGGTACGCTTGCGCTTCATGTTCAACAGCACATGGATGATCGTTCCAGTGTAGGCCAGCAGTACCTAAACAGCGACGATACCGCTGCTTCGGACAACAGCTGCGCCACGCCCGCCTGTGGTGCGGCCCTGGTTGATTCTATTTTGCAGATACCGCGTATCGCAGACGACAACCATTTTATCGTAATAAAACCCTCTCTGCAGGGCATCACGCTTCCCACCGATATCAAACCCCCCCGACACTTCTCTGGTTAAGTAGACTGGTTAAGTGGACCCTGCTTAAGCGGAGCCTGCTTAAGTGGATTCGTCATTAAGTGAATCCGTCGTTAAGCGGATCGTCGTCAAGCGGATTAAGTCCAGCCGTTGGACTATCCTGACTAATGTGTGCAGAACGATGTGTTCATTAAAGTGTGTGCAGAAAAATGCGCATACGAATTGCGATTGGCATTTTTCGGTTCATTACAATTTGTTTAATGCGACAGCGAGTTTCTTGGTCAGGTATGGTTTGGGTTTTTCCTGCCGCCAGCCACCAGAGGATATCTTAGGAGCCATATAATGCAATATTTTTTTAAGGCCATGATCGGTGTAGGGTTGGTTGTTTCGCCGCTCTGCTATACGGTGGTGCTGGCACAATCCACCACCGCCGCAACGCCATTATCGTTAGCGCGAGCGGTAACTGAGGCCCAGGAAGCCAACCCGGGATTAGCCGCTATTCAGGAACGGGCTAAGGCATTGGCGGAAATACCTGTTCAGGCCGCATCACTACCCGACCCTCGTGTATCGATGAATGTAATGAATTTACCGCTGGACAGTTTTTCTTTCACACAAGAGGGGATGACGCAGCTTCAGGTTGGGATAACGCAGGCATTGCCTTATCCCGGAAAGTTGGCGCTACGTTCGCAGGTGGCAACACTTGAGGCAGAGGCTGCCAAATGGGCTATTGACGAACAGCGTTTACAGTTGAGTGGTGATGTTAAAACCGTATGGTGGAATTTGTTTTATCTGGATCGAGCGTTGGCGTCCATTGTTAGTAATCAACGATTATTTGAACAGTTTGTGAGCATTGCAGAGACCCGTTATCAAGTGGGGCAGGGCTTACAACAGGATATATTGTTAGCCCAACTAGAGCTATCCACGTTGCGTGACAGCGCTATTCGGTTGAAAAATATGCGGAGTAACGAAGTGGCACGGATGCTCGTGTTGTTGGGGCGCCCCGGCTCGCATCTGATTACCCTCCCAAACACCGTTAGCGAAAAATTGGACGCGCTTGCCACCGAGGATGTGTTACTAACGCGTGCTGAAACGGAACGCCCCCTATTGTCGGTACTACGACAAAACCTGGATGTTGCTCGTGTTCGCGTTGATCTGGCAAAAAAGGACGTTGCACCGGATTTTATGGTGGGTGCCGTTTATGGGTTACGTCGTGGTGATAATCCTGATGGTAGTGATCGTGCGGATTTCGTATCTGTTTTGTTCAGTATGAATTTACCCTTGTATTCAGGCAGCAAACAGGATCGTGTTGTTGATCAGCGTAATGGCGAGTGGCTACAGCAGAAATACCAGCTTCAGGACCGCCGCAGTCAAATTGTTGCGGAGATTAAACGCGCGATAAACGACTATCAGTACGCGGTGGAACAAGTGGTGTTGTTTAAAGACGATATTATCACCCAGGCCCGCCAGACGGTTGCCGCTATGCTGGCCGGGTATCAGGCTGGCAAGGTCGATTTTCTTAATTTGGTCCGTACACAAACGACACTTTACAATTATGAAACTCAATACTGGAAAGCGCTTAGCAGCGCTAACCAGGCATTAGCCCGTTTGGTTGCGGCCGTGGGTGAGGAGAACGTTTTTGAATAAGCAGACAATGACCGTAGTAATAACCGTTGTAATCATCGCTGCATTAGGCATTGGTTTCGGTGCAGGCAGTTGGTTTTCATCATCGCGAATGTCAGTAACCACGGCTAAGCATGATTCACCGCCAGCGGAGCGAAAAGCACTTTTTTGGCGTAACCCCATGAACCCAGAAATTACCTCGCCGGTGTTTACCAAAGACGACATGGGGATGGATTATCTACCGGTTTATGCGGATGAAGCGGCGCCAAAAGAACAGCAGGTATTGTTTTGGCGTAACCCCATGAACCCAGAAATTACTTCGCCGGTGTTTACCAAAGACGATATGGGAATGGATTACCTTCCCGTTTATGCCGAAGCGCAGAGTCGTGATGTGATTGCGGGAACCGTGTCCATTGATCCGGTTACTGTGCAGAATATTGGGGTACGAACCGCCGTCGTTGAACAACGCACCTTAGCACGGCAGTTTAGTGCCTTGGGCCGGGTTGAGTTCAATGAAAAACGCTTGGCACGACTGCATCCCAAAACATCCGGCTGGGTTGAGCGTTTGAGCGTTGACGAAACCGGTGTGCAGGTCAAGCGCGACACGGTCTTGTTAAATATTTATGCGCCAGACCTGGTGGCTGCGCAGCAGGAGTTTTTAGTGGCGCTCAGCAATTGGGAGTCTTTGCGTCATCAGAGTGCAAAACGTGTTTTAGACAGCGCGCGTGAACGGCTGGAGTTATTCGATGTGCCGGCTCACCAGGTCAAGGAGCTGGAGAAAAGCCGCAAGATTAGTAAGCTGCTTCATATACATTCGCCGTTTCAGGGCTGGGTGATGAATATCAATGTTCGGGAAGGGCAGTACATTAGCCCCAAGGATGAGCTGTATCTTATCGCCGACCTTAGCCGTATTTGGGTTAACGTCGATGTGTTCGAGGATAAGCTGGCCTGGCTCAACGTCGGGGATAGCGCCAATATGCGCGTGCGTGCAGTACCCGGTCGCACCTATCGAGGCAAAGTGACGTTTATTCACCCGGTACTGAACAGCAAGAGCCGTACCGTACAAGTGCGCCTGGAGTTTGATAACGCTGATTTAGCGCTCAAGCCCGGTATGTTCGCCAATGTGGTTCTCATTACCGACCCACAGCCCAATGCGATCGTGGTGCCAGATGAATCCATTGTTCGCTCCGGCAGTCGTGAACAGGTGTTCGTCTTGCGCGGTGCCGGTAAATTTGAACCCCGTGAAGTCACCCTGGGCATTAGTGCCGAGGGTGTTACCCAGATAGTCGACGGTGTTAAACCGGGAGAACGCGTGGTCAGCTCTGGGCAGTTTTTAATTGATTCCGAGTCCAAGTTACGTGAGGCCACTGCAAAAATGATGGCAATCATGGCGGCTAAAGAAAAAGACACGGGGGCGCCGATGACGGACATGAATGAAGGGAAAAGCAATAGCGACACCCTTGATGGGCAACGGGGGCAATAAACGATGATTAAAGGCATTATTGACGCCTCGCTGCGTAATCGCTTTTTAGTGATGATTGCCACCATTATCGCTGTTGCGGTTGGACTGTGGTCCATGAAAAATACGCCGCTTGATGCGATTCCTGATCTATCTGATGTCCAGGTGATTGTGTTCACCGAGTATTCCGGGCAGGCGCCACAGGTGGTTGAGGATCAAGTGACCTATCCACTGACCACGGCCATGTTGGCCGTACCCAGTGCCAAAGTGGTACGAGGTTATTCTTTTTTTGGCTTCTCATTCGTCTATATCATTTTTGATGATGGTACTGACATGTATTGGGCCCGTTCACGGGTCTTGGAATATTTAAACTACGTCAGCAGTCGTTTGCCGGATGGTGTATCACCGTCCCTCGGGCCGGACGCCACCGGTGTGGGGTGGGTTTATGAATACGCCCTGGTGGATCGCAGTGGTAACCACGATCTGGCGCAGCTGCGCTCCATCCAGGATTGGTATTTACGTTATCCATTACAGACCGTGCAGGGTGTTTCTGAGGTTGCCTCGGTGGGCGGGTATGTTAAACAATATCAGGTGGAAGTCGATCCTAACGCATTGCTTGCCTACAACATTCCGCTCTCTAAAGTCAGAACGGCGATTCAGCGATCAAATAACGACGTGGGTGGCAAGTTAGTGGAAATGGCCGAAACCGAATACATGGTGCGTGGTCTTGGTTATATTCAATCAATCGATGACTTGAACGTCATTCCTGTTGGTGTGGATGACAATGGTACACCGATTCGATTGCAAGATGTGGCGCATGTGCACCTTGGGCCTGAACTTCGTCGTGGCGTTGTGGAACTCAATGGCGAAGGTGAGACGGCAGGTGGGGTGGTTATCATGCGGTATAACGAAAACGCATTGGCCACCATTGAGCGTGTGCGGGAAAAACTCGAGGCACTTAAACCGGGCTTGCCTGAGGGAGTTGAAATTGTGCCGGTTTATGATCGGGGTGATCTTATCGAAAGGGCCGTTGATAATCTTAAAGAAAAATTAATAGAAGAATCCATTGTGGTTGCCATCATTTCGATATTGTTTTTGCTGCATGCCCGATCCGCATTAGTGGCGATTATTTCATTACCCATTGGTATTCTTATGGCCTTTACGGTGATGAAGTGGCAAGGCATTAATGCCAACATCATGTCGTTGGGCGGCATCGCTATCGCCATTGGCGCCATGGTTGATGGCGCGATCGTCATGATTGAAAACGCCCACAAGCATTTGGAGAATAGGGTGGCGGCGAAGGGCCAGCCATTAACCGCGGGTGAGCGCTGGGAAGCGGTCACATCAGCGTCTCGTGAAGTGGGGCCTGCGTTGTTCTTTTCGTTACTGATTATTACCGTTTCGTTTTTGCCGGTGTTTACCTTGCAGGCACAAGAAGGGCGTTTGTTTTCACCCCTGGCCTTTACTAAAACCTACGCCATGGCTGCCGCTGCGTTGCTGGCGATTACCCTGGTGCCTGTGCTAATGGGGTATTTTATTCGAGGCAAAATCCCCCCGGAGGCGAAAAACCCGGTTAATCGTATGCTGCACTTTATTCATCGACCCATGTTGTATCTTGCTATTCGTTGGCGTTGGCTGACATTGTTGCTGTCATTGATTTTGCTGGGTGCGACAATCTATCCATTGAGCAAACTGGGCAGTGAGTTTATGCCGCCGTTGGATGAAGGCGACATTCTTTATATGCCAACAACGTATCCGGGGCTGTCTATTACCAAAGCCAAGGAAATTTTGCAGCAAACAGATAAAATTCTGAAGACCTTTCCCGAAGTACAGTCGGTGTTCGGCAAGGTTGGACGGGCCGAGACAGCAACGGACCCGGCACCGCTGGCGATGTTGGAGACAACCATCCGGCTTAAACCAACGCAAGATTGGCCGAACCCAGATAAAACCACCAAGGAATTGATGGGCGAAATGGACGCTGCCATTACATTTCCAGGACTCGCCAATGCCTGGACCATGCCCATTAAAACGCGTATCGATATGCTGTCCACCGGCATCAAGACTCCCATCGGCATCAAAGTGAGTGGCCCGGATCTTAATGTGCTGGAACAGGTGGCCAGTGATATTGAACAGGCGTTGAAAACACTACCCGATACGCTGTCGGCGTTTGGTGACAAGGCGGCCGGTGGTTATTACCTGGACTTTGATATCCACCGTGCTGAAGCATCCCGTTATGGCCTAACCGTGGGCGATGTGCAGGAAATCATTCAAAGTGCCATCGGGGGGATGAACATTACACAGACGGTAGAAGGGCTTGAGCGTTATCCCGTTAACTTGCGTTATCCCCGCGAATTACGCGATAACCTGGACAGCCTTGGGCAGGTGTTGATACCAACCCCTACGGGCGCTCAAATTCCGCTATCCCTGGTGGCGGATCTTAAGCTGCGCCGTGGCCCACCGGCCATCAAAAGCGAAAACTCCCGTCCTAATGCCTGGGTTTACGTGGACATTAAAACATCGGACATTGGCGGGTATGTTGCGCAGGCTAAAACGGTCGTGGCGGCGCAAGTCGTGATTCCTGCCGGTTACAATCTGGTATGGTCTGGTCAGTTTGAGTATATGGAGCGTGCTGCGCAACGTTTGCGTATTGTTATCCCGGCCACCTTATTGCTGATTTTTCTGTTGCTCTATTTTAACTTCCGCAATATCACGGCACCGCTGGTGGTTATGATCTCTATTCCGTTCGGATTAATCGGCGGTTTCTGGTTGGTCTATTGGTTGGGTTTTAATCTGTCAATTGCCGTCGCGGTGGGTTTTATTGCGTTAGCGGGGGTGGCGGCGGAAATAGGGGTATTGGTGATGACGTTTATTGACCAGGAAATAGCAAAACAACGTCATAATAAAGCCTCGTTGGCGGCAAGTGGCCACGGTGCCGGTATGGATCGTGGCGTACCCAGTGAATCCCATTTGACCGCGGCGGAAATAATGAACGCGGTTCAATCAGGCACGTCGGAGCGCGTGCGCCCAATTGCCATGACGGCGACGGCGATCATTGCCGGCTTGTTGCCCATTATGTGGGGCAGCGGCACCGGCTCTGAAGTGATGCAGCGTATTGCTGCCCCGATGGTCGGTGGCATGGTCACCGTTACCATTTTATGTCTGTTGGTGTTGCCGGTTATTTATGGACTGGTATTACAACTTCAGGGGTGGTGGTTTAGAGCTAAACCATAAGTTGTTACATCGGCCGCATTGATGTTGAGTGGCATTTTAACAGTAACAGAGCGGGTTCCACCGTAACTAGGAGCCGCCGTCCATTGATAAATATAGAATCACAGGTGTCGTCTGATTGACCAGCAATGCTGCTGAATCGGTACGTATTTTTTTAGCAATGAGCAAGCTGAAGCCACGATTAAGCAAACGATGGAGATTACCTTTTCTGCTAAATCCTAGAAAATTTCTTGCATTTTAGTGGCTTAGGTTAATGTCAAGTAAGGTGTCAGGGCACTATTAATAGGGTGCTGGCTGAATTGTGTTCGTATTATGGCGGTTTTAGTGAGTAACGTTGATGTTAATTTCCATACTATAAGTGTATTATAATAGCGCTGAAATTCAGCAGGTTTCAGACTCTCGTTTTATTCGTATGTATCCTGGCTTTATCGATAATCTAATAATTTATTTTTGCACGTATAGGGGTTTTATTAATGAAGATATATAAGTGGATAGTGGGCACCGCGTTGTGCGGGGGACTTTTGCTATTAGGCGCGTGCTCTGATTCTGGTGGCGGTGGCGGTGGCGGTGGTGATGCTGGTGCTAATAGTGAAAAAGTGGCTTCTGCCAGAAGTGTTGCGATTAACAGTATTTCGAACACCGTGGACACGTCAGTCGACAGTATCAGTACTGTCGTAAATAATTCGGCAACGGCTGAGGCGTTAGTCGGCACGAGCACCGCCGAGGTGGCGGTTGCGAGTGTATTGGGGCAGGATTTTTCAGCACAAGCCAATGCGATTGTAAAAAGTCTGGGTAGTGGCAGTAATAATCGTATTAAGCCGATGATGTCGCACATGCCGGATGTTTCAGGGGGCGACACTATTGTTAGCGATGCTATTATGGAGCGATTAGCTGGCATTATGGGTGAAGGCACGTTGGAGGGTGATGTTATTGTGTATCGGCCCAATGTGGAGGAATTGTGTGGTGAGCCAATGACTGGCAGCATGGATGAATATAACTCCTGCCGGGATTTTCTTCTTCATGTCTCGGTGGAGCAACGCTTAATATCAGATACTGAAGGCACGTTAACGTTTAAATTTGATACTTTTGGGCCTTTTGTTGTCGGTTACGCAAGCAATTCAGTTTATTTTGAGACGGTACTGGCTGATCTTCGCGATGCGTTAGCCGCTATCGATGCATTTTTACTAACGAATGAAGAAATGTCTGCTGCTGATAAGACTGATTTGCATACGTTTTCAGGTACTCTTCGTTTGACGATGAACAGGCTTGATGATCAACACGGTTCTATCGTCGTCAGCATTCCTCAGGCCATTGACATTTCAGGAACGACGAACGGGCAATTTGATAGTTTTAAAGTGGCCGCCACCAATAAAGTGTTTGCAATGGAGGCGAATGGTTTAACTAACCAGGCATCGATTTCGTTTGGTTTAGGTGCTGTGGCGTTGGTGACTGCTATAGAGGATATGGATAATCCCAGTATAATGCTTCCCATGTTATTTGATTTGGCTGGCCTTGAAGGGGCGTTTGAGTTTGATATAACGAATGACGGTGATGTCATTGTGGCCAGCAATGTTGGCTTAGGCGGTTCACCAATGACGATCGATGTCAATGGTACGGAAGCGCTGAATGTTTCAATGGACACCATGGGGTTTACCGTAAACGGTGATCAGCACTCTGTAACACTGGATAGCGATATGGATATTGCGTTGTCTATTTTAAATGTTAACGCGCTATTTGCTGATTTATTTGACTCGCCAGCTCAGCAGATTGATGGGTACGATACATCGTTACAAGGCACGTTGCAGCTGACTGCGCCAGCATCCACGGTATTTTTAGATCATATGGGGCTAGCCTCGGGTATCACTGAAATTACTCAGGGTGGTCCTTTTACGGCAATAGGGTCAGGCCACTTCATGGGTAATGTCACTGTCAATCAATCGCAGTGTTTTTCAGAGCCAATGGTAGGGGATTTTCCAGTCATGGTTGTTGATTGTCCTATATTGATACAATAAGCTTATTGTTGATGCTATAAAAAAGGCGGACATTTGTCCGCCTTTTTTTGTTAATTGTTTTGCAAATTATGGTGTCAAGGTAAGCTTAATCGTGATCACCGCCGCGCCTTTTAAGTAAACCCTTAAACCTAAATTAATCAGTTGAACCTACTGCGAACGCCTAACGCACAGAACCTAAAAGATTTTCCCTACTATCTTGAACTCACCGTATGGGTGATACGTTTTCGTCCAAAATAGTAGGAAAACTATTTTATCTTCTGCACCTTAGTCGCTCTCGCTATAATTCATCTGACTAATTTAGGTTAAATCTGATCAGCTGTGTTTCCCCATTGGCGTCATCAACGCCATCATTGTCATTGACGATGTAAACATCCCCTTTGGGTAAAACTGCCATACCTTCAATTTTTTCAAGTACTGCACCGGCGGCCTTTTTTAAGTCTGGTAGTAAGTCCCGCACCAGTACTTTATTCAGTACCGGAAAATCAACGTCGACGCCGTTATCACGTTGTGGCTCTACGCCAGCCACTGAGAATTTATAGATACGCTTTAGCTCGATGGTCGCTATGATGACCCCCACATTTGATCATACCCGCCCGGCTACCTGAGGACCGGACATGGCCGAATTAGCTGGGCTGGGCGTCAAACTCCTTGCACCACCAATGTGGATGTTGTTAGCGGTGGAGGGTGAAAAGATCGTTCCGACCGTTTATGCCGACGCGGCTAAGGCCGCAGGGCTGGACTTAATCACCTGGACACTTGAGCGTTCGGGGTTGTTGTCATCCGGTGGCGGCTGGTATTACCAAACAATCTCAGCCAACATTAATAATGATGGTGATGTTTATCAGGCCCTGGATGTATTGGCCAAGGATGTTGGTATACGGGGCATTTTTTCAGATTGGCCTGCATCCGTTACCTATTATGCCAATGGTATGGGATTAAATTAAGTTTCGATCCGTTGATATAGCCGTAGCGTTTGATATTTAGGTCTATAAGAGTGCGCGTCATGTTCTTTTCAATGCCGCCATGGCATGGAGTGCAGGTGCTATTGTTACCTAAATCTTAATTGCTACGGGTCTATAGGGTGCTATTGTGTTATCGCGTCGGCCAAACCAGCTCTATATGCCAATAATCAGGTTGTATGGTGTTGAGGCTCGTCGAGTAATATTTTACGTAACTCTTTCATAATTGCTTCATAACCACCCCATAACTACTCCATAACCACCTTAAAAAAACCCCAATATTCACTTAATACTGATACACCTCAACGTCGTTGCAGATATTAGTTCGTACAATTGGACGGAATTCTACTTACTGTGGCGTCATTGGTTATATGGCGTATCAAACTGAATAACGGGGGTTTAGCCTTTCTTGAAACACACTATTTCCAGAATGCAATTTTTAAAAGGCGATTTTCGGGGTATCGGTCAGTCGCTCAGACCGCCGTGGGCGGTGGATGAAGCTGGTTTTGTCGAGTTGTGCACAGGGTGCGGTGACTGTATTGCTATTTGCCCATCGACGATTTTAGTGGAAGCACGAGCAGGGTTTCCTGTTGTTGATTTCAATAAAGGGGAATGCGAGTTTTGCGGCCAGTGTGAGGCGGTTTGTACGTCTGGTGCGTTGCGCCGGTCAGATATCTCTGGTGCGTCACCTTGGGAACTAAAAGCGGTTATTGATGATAACTGTATAACATACCAGGATATTATTTGCCGCAGTTGTACCGAGAAGTGTGTTAGCGATGCAATTCAGTTTCAATTAAAAGTCGGGTGTGTATCGCCGCCGCAAGTGGAGGATACCCTGTGTACCGGTTGTGGGGCTTGTGTCTCGGGTTGTCCGGTAAGTGCGATATCCGTTGTCGCATCTGCATAGTTGTCGTTGATAGCGTTGTGTGTCATTTAAATGGAGAGGTAGTGTGATGAATGTATCTGGTGTGTTGGTTCATGCCCTTCCTGAATTGGTTGAGGTTGTTGCGTTACGGTTAACGGCATGTGCTGGTGTGGAAGTTCATGCCAGCACCCAGGATGGTCGTTTGGTCGTTACCGTCGAAGATGAAGAAAGCCTTATGTTCGATACCATTAATTCGTTTCATGATATAGATGGCGTTTTATCCATTTCATTGATCTATCATGAATTTGATAATCCTTTGGTGTTGGAGAAGGAGACAAAACAAACAGGAGGATTATCATGGGGTTAAACCGGCGGGAGTTTATTAAAATGAATGCGGTTGCCGCTACCGCCGCCGCAGCAGGTATTGCCATACCCGGTGTAAAAGATGCGCTGGCGAAATCAAACGATATTATTCGTTGGGACAAGGCGGCATGTCGGTACTGTGGTACGGGGTGCAGCGTGCTGGTTGGCACCAAAGACGGGCAGGTTGTCGCGACTCAGGGTGATCCTGAGTCCCCGGTTAACCGTGGTTTAAATTGTGTTAAAGGCTATTTCCTGTCAAAGATTCTTTACGGCAAAGACCGTCTTACTCAGCCGCTGTTACGCAAGCGCGATGGTCAGGTTGATAAGGATGGGGCGTTCGAGCCGGTGAGTTGGGATGAAGCTTTTGATGTTATGGCTCAAAAGTGGAAAGCGGCCATCAAGCAGAAGGGGGCCGATGCCGTGGCTATGTTTGGCTCAGGGCAATGGACGGTGTGGGAAGGCTACGCTGCTGCCAAGTTATATAAAGCCGGTTTTCGTACCAACAACATTGACCCCAATGCCCGGCATTGCATGGCATCCGCGGTGGGTGGTTTTATGCGCGCCTTTGGTTCTGATGAACCTATGGGGTGTTATGATGATCTAGAGCACGCGGACACCTTTGTGTTGTGGGGTTCTAATATGGCTGAGATGCACCCGATTCTTTGGTCGCGTTTAACCGATACACGTTTAACCAAGACGGGATGTCAGGTTCATGTGTTGTCCACTTTCGAACACCGCAGTTTTGAACTCGCCGATAATGGTATGATTTTCGAACCCCAAACCGACTTGGCGATACTGAATTACATTGCCAACTATATCATCGAAAACAAAGCCTATAACAAAACCTTTATCGACAAGCTTGTTAATTTTAATACGACACCCACCGACATCGGCTACGGTTTGCGCCCCGAAGATCCACGTGAACAACAGGCTAAAAATGCCGGCAAAGGTCAGTTGAATAAAATTACATTTGAAGAATATGCCCAGCAGGTGAAACCTTACACCCTGGAATACACCGCAAAACTATCCAAGGTACCCAAAGAACGATTACTGAAGCTGGCAAAACAATATGCTGACCCTAACCGTAAAGTTGCTTCTTATTGGACCATGGGGTTCAATCAGCATGTGCGCGGTGTATGGGTTAATGGCTTGATTTACAATGTGCATTTATTAATGGGAAAAATATCTGAGCCAGGTAACAGTCCGTTCTCATTAACTGGACAACCGTCCGCTTGCGGCACGGCACGCGAAGTGGGTACCTTCTCTCATCGTTTACCCGCCGACCTGGTGGTAACTAATGGAGAGCACCGTGCGTTTGCAGAAAAAGTATGGAAATTACCGCAAGGCACTATCCCCAGCAACCTTGGTGCCCACGCAACGCTGATGCAGCGACATCTTAAGGATGGCAAAATTAATTGTTATTGGCAAATGTGTAACAACAATATGCAGGCCGGTCCCAATATCAATGAGGAGATGTATCCCGGCTGGCGTGATGCAGATAACTTTACCGTGGTGTCCGATCCGTATCCGACGGTGTCAACCATGGCGGCTGATTTAATATTGCCTACCGCCATGTGGGTGGAGAAGGAAGGCGCTTATGGTAACGCAGAACGACGCAGTCAGTTCTGGCGTCAACAGGTTACGGGTCCCGGTGAATCCTGGTCTGACCTATGGCAACTTATGGAGTTTTCAAAACGGTTTAAGACCGATGAAGTTTGGCCCCAGGAATTACTCGACAAAAACCCCGAATATCGCGGTAAAACCCTGTATGAGGTGTTGTTCCGTAATGGCCAGGTTGATAAGTTCCCTAAACAAAAGATCACTGATGAGCGTGGCAATGCGTATGATAATGACGAAATGGAACACTTTGGTTTTTATGTGCAAAAGGGGTTGTACGAAGAGTACCGCCTGTTTGGATTGCAAGGGCCTAAAAAAGGTCATGAACTAGGGGCGTTTGATCAATACCATAAAGTGCGTGGTATGCGCTGGCCGGTCATTGATGGGAAAGAAACCTTGTGGCGCTATCGAGAAGGTTACGACTCACATGTTGGTGCCGGTGAAGGTGTTAAATTTTACGGTAATAAGGATGGTAGAGCCAATATTATATTTGCCCCTTACGAGCCACCCGCAGAAAGCCCGGATAATGAATATGATTTGTGGATGAGTACCGGCCGCGTATTAGAACACTGGCATTCAGGCTCGATGACCCGGCGGGTACCGGAGTTGTACCGTGCATTTCCCGATGCTGTGGTGTTTATGCACCCTAACGATGCCAAAAAGCGCGGTCTGCGTCGAGGTATGGCGGCCAGGATTATCAGTCGTCGTGGTGAAATTGAGGCACTGGTTGAAACACGGGGACGTAATCGGGTTCCTGAAGGGCTGGTATTTATTCCCTGGTTTGATGCCAGTCGTCTGGTAAATAAGCTCGTTCTGGATGCGACCGATCCGTTGTCCAAACAAACCGATTTTAAGAAAACAGCGGTAAAAATTATACGGGCGTAAGTTATTTTACATTCGTTAACTAGGTTGTTTTCGATATTAAGGGTTATTTTTGATATTACGAAAAGTAACACACGGAATAGCAGGAGACTGTTTTATGAAAGCGTTGTTAATGGTGAGGCGGGTTTTAGTGTGTTTTGTGCTTGGTTTTATGCTATTGGGCGAGACGTTGGCAGAAGTAACGTCACTGCGAGGTGGTTATACCGTTGATAGCCCGTCAGCTAAACCAACCATTAAACGTTGGCAGGAGGACAAAGAACCGGTTAAACGGGATTATATTCTACAGCCGCCGTTGGTTCCGCACTCCACCGAGGGCTATCGTATTAATCTTAAATTTAACAAATGTCTTACGTGTCATAGCTGGGCTAATTATAAAGCGGCTAAAGCAACTAAGATTAGTCAGACGCATTTCGAAGACCGTGATGGGCAGGTGTTGGCCAATGTTTCCCCACGACGCTATTTTTGCCCACAATGTCATGTATCGCAGGTGGATCAGGTGCCGCTGGTTGAAAATGAATTTAAACCGGTACAGGCCATCACTGGTAAATAATGTGGCGTCGAGATGAAACACCAACGAGAAGAATGCTATGACAAAGGAAAAATCAATTATCACTATGCTACGGCGACCCTCGGCGCGTTATTCAATCGTGGCGCTGTTAGGTGCGGGCTTTATCTTGGGTGTCTTGTTTTGGGGCGGTTTTAACACGGCAATGGAGGCAACGAATACGGAAACGTTTTGTATTTCTTGTCACGAAATGGAAGAGAATGTATATAAAGAATATCAAGACACTATTCATTATTCCAATCGCAGCGGAGTACGGGCGATTTGCCCGGATTGTCACGTACCCAAAGATTGGGTTCATAAAATGGTGCGTAAAATAAAGGCCAGCAATGAGCTATACCATAAAATATTGGGTTCTATCAGTACGCCTGAGAAATTTGAAGCCAAGCGTTTACAGTTGGCGCGTAATGTATGGAAGGCAATGAAGGAAACGGATTCTCGCGAGTGCCGAAATTGCCATGACTACGAATCAATGGACTATATGAAACAAGGGCGTCGCGCAGTGGCTCAACACATCGATGGTTTTGACGATGGCAAAACCTGCATTGATTGCCATGCCGGTATCGCTCACTCACTACCCGCTATGTATGAAGTTGATCCTACTGCGGCAATGGATACGCAATAATTTTACGGGGGCATGGTCTATTTTTGTGGCAAGCTAGTGTAGTGTCCTAAATAAAGCATTCATTTATAATTATCCGTATGTATCTATTTTAGGGTGAGAAATGAACACAGCAATCCGTATTGAATTAAGCGCCGCAGAACAAGAAGTCCTGCACAAGAACATTCGGGGTAGAAAGACGCCGATGCGCCTAATGGAGCGTTCGAGAATTATTTTATTGGCGGCCGAGGGCCTGTCTAATATTCAGATTGGCGAGCAATTGAACATCAGCGCGCACAAAGTTGGGCGCTGGAGGCATCGTTATGCCAAGCAGCGGTACGCGGGGATAGAAAAAGAGTTGCCCCGAGGTGGTAATCAAGGCGGCCAAAAAACAGCGGAACAAATCAAGTTACGCTCAAAAATTATCGAGAAGACCACGCAATCCACACCGCAAAGCGCCACGCACTGGTCAACACGCACCCTGGCTAAGGTGCTGGGCACAACGCATAGCTTTGTAAACCGTGTATGGCAAGATAGTGGCCTCAAGCCCCATCTGACCAAGGGGTTCAAAGTAAGTAATGATCCAAGATTTGAAGAAAAGCTGGTGGATGTTGTCGGACTGTATTTATCGCCCCCGGCCAATGCCGCGGTATTTTGTGTTGATGAAAAATCCTCTATTCAGGCACTGGATCGCACCCAGCCGGGCTTGCCCATGAAAAAAGGTCGTGCAAGCACCATGACCCATGATTACAAACGTCATGGTACGAGCACCTTATTTGCCGCACTGAATGTTGCCAGTGGTGAAGTGATCGGTGAATGTAAACCGCGACACCGCCACCAAGAGTTTTTGTCCTTTTTGAAGTCCGTTGAGAAGCAAACACCGAAAGAGCTGGAACTGCATCTGATTGTTGATAACTACAGCACCCACAAGCATGAAAAAGTCAGAAAGTGGTTGGCGCGTAATAAACGTGTGACCTTACACTTTATCCCAACAAGTTCATCCTGGCTCAATCTAGTGGAACGCTTCTTTGGCATATTGACACAGAAACAATTGAAACGTGGCGTGTTTACTTCCGTCAAAGAACTGGAAGCAGCGATCCAGCAATTTGTGGCTCAACATAATCAAACACCAAAACCTTTTGTCTGGACTAAAAGCGTTGAGCAAATATTGCAAAAAGTAGGTCGTGCTAAAGCCGCACTACAAAATGTATAGTATGTTTAGGACACTACACTAGTAAGAATCGGCAAAGGCAGTGGCGTGCGGAAGATTGTGTGCGGCATTAATACGTTGCCGGTGAATGGGGAGTAACCGGCGCTGCGGTTACTCCCAGTATCACTGGGGTTAGCGGATACCCCAAATCAGTTAGCGTTAGGCATGTTTACAGGTCCATACGACCACCGATGTAAAGCGTACCATTGCTTTGATTTTCCTGCAGTGAGACACCTTCATAATTAATGAATAATGAACGTCCTTCCGGAAATACGGCGCTCACGCCAAGACTCCAAACAAAAAAGTCTTTGTCGGGATCATCTACGGGAGTGGCGAATGATACGCCTGGATTCGCTGCGAATGCTGCGATGATGCTGCGATCATCGTCATTGTATTCATGCACCCACTCAAGATGGGCGGTTGGTGTCAGTATCCCCCAACTCATGCTTGTCGCATACGAAAAATTTCCGCCTAATGCCGTGGTGGTGGAAGTAACATCCTGGCTATTAATATCAAGGGCCAGTCCGTTACCCCCCGTTTCCTGAAACGAGTCAATGGTGGTGTCGATATAATCCACTCGCACGTAGGGGGTTAATAACCAGGCATTTTGATTGTAATCCATTCCCAGCGTGACGCTCAGCGCATATTTGTCGGCATCAGTATCACCTTGGGTTTCCGTAGAAAAACTACCAATTTTTCGGGTAAATTCAAAACCAACCTGACCGTAGTGGAGTGACCAGTCGACGTGAAACACGTCGGTATTATAAATACCATAGAAAGTAAGCGAGGTGTCGTCGATATCGAGGCCTCCTCCCTGATTGGCAAAGTCGGATGTCATGTTGGCGTAACCGAATGCGCCGCCAAGAAATAAATTGCCGGACATGCGGTAATCACCGCCCAAGGTTAGCCCGGTGGTGTCGAAATCAAAACCATCATCGTTTTTGGTGGCATCTTTTTCGCCATTATTGTAGCTGCCCGTGGCGAAAAAACTCCAGGGTGTGCCGATGCTGGCTTCGCCGGCAGAACCGCCTGTTTGCAGCTGGTTACTTAAGTAGCCATCAATAATTTTACCCACGGGTATTACCTGCCCGTCAATCATTGCGCTGACGTTTGTCAAATCGACGGCTTTTACACTGCTACGGCGTGCCCGCTGTTGTTTAATGATGGTTCTCATGTGATTTTTAGTGATGTTAATCACACCCACGCCCATTGCGGTTAGCTCTTCAGGTGACAAATCGCGGCGTTGTTGCTGGGTAAGTTGGTCTCCAGTAATATCGCCACACAAGTCGGCTGGGGCTTGTGCGCTGGCGCACAGGGAATCCCAGGCATTGCCAAGGGTTTGTGTTGTTACTTTTTGCGACGGCCCTGTTTGCACGTTGATTTCAACGGGGATGGCAATTGCGCTAAATGAGACGTCCTGATTCGTGGTAATGCGTATTGTGTCGGTGAATTGTTCACCAATTGGCGCATCCTCAGGAATATCGTATTCATAGGTAATTGTTGCAGGCAAACTATTTTCTACAGAGATGAAGTCGGGTGAAATGCGGGTTCTGCCACTTTCCTCCTGATCAGAGGAAAGCTTCAGTCCGTCGAGAACCGTATCGATACTGAAAGTTGCGGTCGCCCGTTGACCGGGATTGGCGTTGAGGGTGAGCGTTGAGAACTGAGTAAAACGGTTCTCGATGGCTATCGTTGTTGATTGTGATGTGTCAAGTGGTGACAGGTTAAAGCAGCTACCTGATACTACTTCTGGCGCGCCAAAGTACAAGCCGAAGTGTTCGGTTTCTTCTATGATATCATCAGGATGAATGCTGAGGGTGACGTTCCCTGAGTAGGTTGCCGCTATTTGCGCTGAGCTATTTTGTTCGGTGACACTAATTCTCAGTATCTTTGTGTCAATGGTAAAATCGCTGTTGGGTGAGGCAACAGTGGCGGCACTAATTGGTTCTTGTCGTGGCGTATCTAAAATCGGGATGTTAACTTCACAAGGCCCGCCATAGCCGTCTATGGTCAGGTCAACTTGTAGGGTGGCCGTGCCCTGCGCTTCGTTAACCGTGTATTGATTTTGGCTGAATTTTATAGAATCGGCCAGCGTATCGGCGCTTGCCAATAGCGATAAGCTTGCCATGCAACAAATAATGGGTAAATTAAGTGTATTATGGCGGCGAGGCATTAGCCGGCTTTCAATGATGCTGGTTGTTACTTGCTTGTTAAATGGTTTTTGATGGATTACAGGTTGTTCCATTGCAGGTATACTCCCTCACTACGAAATAGATGGTTACAGTGTTGTTTAACAGATAACATATTGGTTTTAATATACGCTCGCGGCACAGGCATTTAACCCATCAACGACAATCAACCATTTTAAGTTGCCCAGTTTAAGTTACCCAGCTTACAGTTACTCAGCTTACAGTTACTCAGTTAAGTCTCCCAATGTAAGTCACTGATATTAATCTGGGATGGTTTGTCTTGTTGTGCGATGAGGCATGTTTTGTTTGGCCGCTGAGTTTAACAGGAATTATCTCACAAAAACAGAACACACCGTTTACTCCTGTAATAGGGGTTTTTAATGTAGGGAGCAGGCCTGATCTTGCTGCGAGTATTGCTGTTTTATCGTTATATATGTTACCGGAACGTTTGTTGTCAGCGTTGTTTGTGTTGCTAAGCTGTTGATTTAAAAAGTGGCTGGTTCGGTGAGATGGCGTCTGTCGAATTGTTTCGCTCTTTGTGGGGCGTACGTGCGGTGTGTTGTTTATTTGATATCTATCGCGCGCGTTATACCAATGATGGATATGTGGAGGGCGTAAACGTCAGTGTGTTTGTTATAAATGGCATTATCAATTGAATAAAGTTTTTTTAATGCCAGAATTAGAAACGTTAGTGACGTCTCAATATCGAATTAAATTAGCGTTATTGTATTACCGTGGGGCTACTATTGTGATATCACCATTATTACTGACATTATATTAAAGCAAAGCACAACTGAATTTAACATGGGACATATTATCTTTACTTGGGAGTTAGGGGGCGGTGCAGGTCATGTCAGTGGCTTTCTTCCTGTTGCCAGACAGCTAAAGGCTAAAGGACACAGCGTTCAACTTATTGTCAGTGACATTGTCACTGCGGAGTGCCTGCTTGCTGATGAAGGCATTGATTATATACAAGCGCCGCTACACCTTCAGGGTGGCAATAAGTCTGCTGTGTCATTAAGTTATTCTGATATTTTATTAAACACGGGATTTTATAACGCAAATTCATTGCTGGCACGTGTTAAGGCATGGCTTACATTATACCGCTTAACGAAACCCGACTTAATTCTACACGATCATTCACCCGCCGCATTACTGGCGAGCCGCACATTGTCCATTCCTCGTGCATTGTTTGGCACCGGTTTTTCTGTGCCGCCTTCAATGGAGCCTTTGCCTAGCTTTCGTCCCTGGGTGACGGTGAAAACGCAACAGTTGGAGGAGGCTGACGCACGGGTGTTATCGGTCATCAACCAGGTGTTGACGACGCTGGATGAGCTGCCACTCACGGCGTTAAAACAGCTTTTTGATGTTGACGAGAATTTTTTATGTACTTTAAATGAATTAGACCATTACCCTGAACGTCAAAATGCAACGTACTGGGGGCCTCGGCTTGAGGTAGCGCAGGGGGTTTCCCCGCATTGGTTACCGACAGACGGTAAAAAAATATTTGTTTATGTGCATTCTTATTATCCTCATCTAGAGCGGTTATTACAGGATATTCGTCTTTCTGGTTATTCAAGCCTGATTTATTGTCCAGGTATATCGGCCGCATTGGTCCGTCAATATCGTTGTGAAACACTCGAGTTTTCGGATAAACCATTGCAAATGCAGGCCGTTGTTGACGAGTGCCAGTTAATTATTAGCAACGCTGGCCTTGGAATGGTATCGGCATCATTATTGGCGGGTATTCCCATGTTGTTGTTGCCCATTCATGCCGAGCAGTTGCTTGTTGCTAAACGTGCGGCGGCATTAAAGGTTGCTTTGTATGAAGTGCCGGAAAATAAAAAAGGTAACTTCAAAAAACAAATTAAGCGGCTTATGGAAAATAGTGGTTTCACGACAGCGGCCCGTGCTTTTGCGGCTCGTTACTGCGATTCAAACTGGGAAGAGGATCAACAGCGATTGGTGGAGCGTTGTGATGAATTGATGGTGGCAGGAAAGGCCGTTGCTTAAATGTTGCTTGTGTGGCTGGCTGTGGTGTTGTCTGGGCGTGTGAAAATAGACCTTTAAATCAATGTCTTATGCTTGGTCGGTGCTAGTGTCATGGGTGCCGGCTTGGGTGCTGACTTGGGTGGCGTCAATTAGGGGGGGGCAAGTATGGGGGTCAATAGGCGGTGTCAATAAAAATGGTGCCGAGGAGAGGACTTGAACCTCCACGGGGTTTCCCCCACTAGCACCTGAAGCTAGCGTGTCTACCAATTTCACCACCTCGGCTGAATTTCACTACATCTACATCCAAATATACAACTAAACGACATCTGTAGCGCGGCTATCGCTTATGGTCTGGTTGAAGTTCTGGCCGACGTTCTGGCTTAAAATCGCAGTAAACCTTGTCTTGGTGCTTTAAATGCGCCAGTTAAGAGGCCACTCGCACCGAATTCACTATGCCTTCGCTTATCCAGTTTGTATAATCGGCGCAACTTTACCGAGTGCGGCATTCATTGTCAAATTTTGCATTGTTTGCGTCATTCGGTGATTTGACCACTGTATTCTCTATGAAAGCGATTGGCGAGGAGGGTATGATGGAAAAGTGAACGATTAACTGGATAATCAGTTTTGGTTCTAACGCGATTCAATTTATTACCCACTCAGAAACGATATCTTAATGACAAAATCCACCCCTAAAAAAGATGCTTTCGCGGAACGCGAAGCGCGAAAATATGATCGTCCCATTGCCAGTCGGGAATTTATTATGGAATTCCTGGCTGAAAAAGGAGAGCCGCTCAGTAAGCAGCGAATCGCCGAGATGCTTGGTTTGGAAGATCCGACTGATCTTGAAGCACTGGATCGGCGTTTAAATGCGATGGAACGTGACGGGCAGCTTATCCGGAATCGACGAAATGGCTATGGTTTGGTGGACAAAATGGATTTGGTGCGCGGTTATGTGACCGCCCATCCGGATGGCTTTGGGTTTTTAGTGCCTGATGACAACAGTGACGATTTATTCCTATCGGCGCGTCAAATGCGCATGGTTTTTCACCGAGATCGTGTTGTGGCGCATGTTTCAGGTGTTGACCGAAAAGGGCGTCGGGAAGGTGCCATTGTTGAAGTATTAGAGCGCAATACTGAGCGGGTGGTAGGGCGTTTTTCACAAAGTTCGTCACAAAGCAAAAGCGTTGGTTTTGTGATTCCGGATAATAAGCGTGTTACCCACGATATCGTTGTGCCACAGGAGCATCAGGCCACTGCCGTTGATGGGCAGATTGTGGTTGTACAGTTGTTGGAGCAACCCTCTCGCCGTCGCCAACCAATGGGGCAAATTGTCGAGATTTTAGGCGAGCACATGGCACCTGGGATGGAAATCGATGTTGCCATCCGTGCGCATGAATTACCCCATGAATGGCCTGATGAGGTCATCGACGCCATAAAGATTTTTACCACAGAGAGTGCCGCTGAAATTGATACCAGCGATATTGGGCAACGGGAGGACATTCGAGAACTTCCATTGGTTACGATTGATGGCGCCGATGCCAGGGATTTTGATGATGCGGTGTATTGCGAGCCTCATGCAAAAGGATGGCGCCTGATTGTTGCCATCGCTGATGTGTCGCACTATGTGAAGCCGGATTCCGCTCTGGACCGCTCTGCGGTGGAACGTGGTAACTCAGTGTATTTTCCAGGGCGCGTAATACCGATGCTACCCGAGGTGTTATCCAATGGCCTATGTTCCATTAATCCGAAGGTGAATCGCCTTTGTATGGTGTGTGACATGATTGTGAGCGGGGCAGGTGCGATAAAATCCTATCGGTTTTACGATGCCATCATGCGTTCCCATGCCCGGCTTATTTATGATGATGTGGCAAAGCTATTGGCTGGTGATAACGCGCTGCGGCAGGAATATCATGCCCTTGTGCCTCATCTGGATAATCTTAACAAGCTTTATAAGGCTTTTTCCAAACAGCGTAAGGCGCGTGGCACGATCGAGTTCGAAACCACTGATACGGTGATAGAGTTTGGTTCGGATAAAAAGATACAAAGTATTGTGCCGCTGTTGCGAAACGACGCCCACAAACTGATCGAAGAGTGCATGATTTCTGCAAATATTTGCGCCGCGAAATACCTTGATAAACATAAGGTCCCAACGCTTTACCGTGACCATGAATCACCAAGCGTTGATAAATTGACTGATTTGCGTGAATTTCTGTCCAGTTTGGGGTTGACGTTGCCCGGTGGCGATCACCCGGAGGCAAAACATTACGCGGAATTGCTGGCACAGGTGAGCGATCGTCCCGATGCGCATTTGATACAAACCGTTATGCTGAGAAGCCTTAAGCAAGCGGTTTATGCGCCGGAAAATGTCGGCCATTTTGGTCTGGCACTGGAGAAATATGCCCACTTTACCTCGCCAATTCGGCGTTATCCGGATTTGCTGGTGCATAGAGCAATACGGCATGTATTTAGCCATGAAGGAGCATCTGATGTTGCGCCGTCTTTTTATTATGATGCCAATGACATGCACAAATTGGGAGAGCAATGTTCGTCAACCGAGCGTCGTGCCGATGAGGCAACCCGGGATGTAACGGCCTGGTTAAAATGCGAATATATGACGGACAAAGTCGGTGAGTGCTTTGATGGTATTATTACCGGAGTGACGAGTTTTGGGCTGTTTGTGGAGCTGCAGGATATTTATGTAGAGGGCTTGGTGCATGTAACGGCGTTGAGTAATGATTATTATCACTTTGACCCGGTTAAACACTGCTTGATCGGTGAGCGCACCCAGCAGACGTTTCGGTTGGCGGACAATGTTAATGTTAAAGTTGTGCGGGTTGATCTTGATGAGAAACGCATGGATTTTGAGCTGGTCTTGTCGTATGCCAAGCATAAGGCGCACGGTGAGCGTAAAGGCAAGCCTAAAGACCGATCAAAGGGTAAGTCTAAAGGTAATAAGGCAAGGGGTGGGGCAAAAGACGATTCGAAGGGTGCTTCAAAACGTGATGCCAAACGTGACGCTAAACGTGATATAAATGGAAAGCCCAAACGTAAATCCGCGAAAAAGTCCGGTAATAAATCAGTGCAATCACATAAGAAAAAGGACAAAAAAGCACGCAAATCGCATCAAGATACCGTTGAAGAGACGGCGAAAAAGAAATTAAAAAACAAACGTCGCAGCAAAACGGTACCAGAGGCTGATACGGTTAAGAAAAAGTCAAAAAGCAGCGCTAAAACTAAAAAAGCGGCGAAAACCTCCCCACGTGGCCCGCTAACTGACAAAAGCGTTGGGGTTGCAGGTGCGAAAAAAACCGCAAGCAAAAAAGCTGTTAAAAAGAAGTCAAATATAAAAAAGACGGCCAAGCAAAAAAAACGCGTAAAACAAGCGGCTAACAGTGTTACTGCCAATACGGGACGGAAAAAGGCTACGCGTAAAAAAGCAACGCGCAAAAAGGCCAATTAGTTACTACAGCCCCATTAGGCGAAAAAACAGTATGTCTAAAATGCAATGTATTTATGGTTTGCATGCGGTTCATGCCACCTTGAAAGCAAACCCTGGCTGTGTGCTAGCGGTTTATTGTGATAATAAACGGCGCGATCAGCGTATCGAGCAAATTACAAGACTGGCAGATGAGCATGATATCCATCTTAAGCAAGTGACACGCGACGAATTGGATTCGATGGTTCAGCAAGCCAAGCATCAGGGCGTTGTTGCGCAGTGCAAAATGCCTGCGCCTTACGCCGAAGCTGTGTTGGACCAGATCATTGATGGTTTGGGGCATCCGGCCTTGTTGTTGATATTGGATGGTGTTCAAGATCCGCATAATTTAGGTGCTTGTCTACGTTGTGCCGACGGGGCCGGGGTTGATGCTGTTGTAATACCGCGAGATCGTGCCGCTGCCTTAACGCCCAGCGCCATTAAAATTGCCAGTGGTGCTGCTTTCTCCATTCCGGTGATCCAGGTGACCAATTTAAGTCGTACCCTGAAAAAGCTACAACAAAAAGGCATTTGGCTGGTGGGGGCGGACGGCTTATCGACTGAATTTCTGTATGACGTTGATTTAACCGGTTCTGTTGGTGTTGTTATGGGTGCGGAAGGCAGTGGTTTACGGCGGCTCACCAAAGAGGTATGCGACTATTTAGTGAAGCTCCCCATGCAGGGCGCCGTGGATAGCCTAAACGTGTCCGTGGCGACAGGTATTTGTCTCTACGAGGCTCGGCGTCAGCGTTTAGCCTGAATATTTAGTTAACCTAACATCCATAAGGTTTTTTGAAAAAATTAATTAAAACAATTTGTTATAAGTTTTTTAGGGCGTATGAGCTGATCTAAGACTGGGGTGGCGCATTCGCCTAGGCGAGGGCAGTCCATAAAAGGTGGACAAAATTCATGAAATTACAGTAAAATCGCCCCCCTTTCTGCAAGAAAAGAACTCTGTAAGAAAAGAACTGAAAGAACCATTTTATTTTAACTCCTTGCCTCACCACGGTTTTCAGGCAATGTTTGCAAGATATGTTTGTAAACTAGGTTTGTAAGCGTAAATACAATATTAATACGAATATTAGTATTAGTGGGAGGCATAACCCGCGAGGAGAACATCGTGAGACACTATGAAGTTGTGTTTCTGGTCCACCCTGACCAGAGTGAACAGGTTCCTGCAATGATTGAGCGCTACCGGTCCATGGTTGAAGAAGCCGATGGTAAGTTGCACCGATTGGAAGATTGGGGACGTCGCCAGCTCGCTTATCCTATCAATAAAATCCACAAAGCACATTACGTGCTAATGAACATAGAGTGTGGTCTAGAGACTCTGGACGAATTAAAAAATGCGTTCCGGTTTAATGACGCCGTAATTCGTGACATGTTCATGGTGCGTAAAGACGCCGTTACCGAGGCATCACCGTTAGTGCGACAAAAAGATGAAAAAGGTCGGGACCGGGATTATTCAGACGATGCCGATGGCGATGATAACGGGCCGGACAATGCCAGCGCGGAAGCGGAAGATAAAACCAGCGGCGATTCTACTGAAGAAGTTGCAGCGCAAGCGTAACGTTAGTGGTTGGTTTTATGTTATTGGTCCAGGCTGCTGATTGAAATCTGAATTCACACGGATTCTTCAGCTTAGTTAAGAATTTAGTATAGCGAATATTGAGAGGCACGTTATGTCCCGTTATTTCCGTCGTAGAAAATTTTGTCGGTTTACCGCCGATGGTGTTAAAGAGATTGACTACAAAGATCTGCAAACTTTAAAAGCGTATGTTACCGAAACTGGGAAAATTGTACCCAGTCGAATTACCGGTACCAGCGCAAAATATCAACGCCAACTGGCGAGAGCGATTAAGCGCGCACGTGCGTTAGCGTTGTTACCCTACAGTGACGCTCATAAGTAAAGTTAAAGAATCTAGCACCGTTTAATCCTGATGGCTTGTGTTGTTAGTCAATTGTATTGCCATTAGTCAATAACGGTGTTGGGTGATTTCCACTTTACTTATTTTTCATTTTATTTCTTGCTAACTAAAAAGAAATGATGAGAGCACTTGCGTCTTACATAATGCGTGGCCGGGCTCAGGCAATTGCTGTAGCCGTAGGGTTCGCAATGTTGTCGATGATTTTTTTGTTGTTCGGTTTGCTTAGTGCCGCTACTGTTGCGTTTGTGAGCCTACGCCAAGGTGCTGTTGCAGGATTGGTGTTGGTGGTTGCCTGTGGTGCGTTAGTAACGCTGGTAACGTCCATTACCGGCAGTCTTGTGGTCTTCGCGCCGGGAATTATGGCATTGATGGCGTTTTTGCTGATGCTTTGGTTGCTGGGCGTTATGCTGCGTTATACTCGTTCATTACCGTTGACGCTGACCGCTGTTGCTGCGGCAGGCCTGGTATTTATCGTCGTTTTTCATTTGGCGGTAGGCGACACTCCATTGTGGTGGCAGTCGCATTTTAAGGTGTTTTTTGCGCAGACTGTCGAGGCAATGGCGACGGACCAACAAATGATGTTTGTGGAAAGTTTGCAAAGTCTGTCAGTTATTATGACCGGATTTGTCACCATGACATTTTTGCTCGGCGCGGTAGCAAGTTTGTTTATTGCGCGTTCATGGCAGGCTGCGTTATATAACCCTGGTGGGTTTCGTGAGGAATTTCACGGTCTTCAACTGGGGAAAAAAGTGGCGGTTTTTTCTCTTGTTATTGCGACATTGGCGTTGATACCCATGGGCAATATGTCTTATGCCATGAAAGACATGCTGTTTATTGTGATGATGTTGTATGTGCTGCAGGGTATTGCCGTGGTGCACGCCATTGTGGCCATTCGAAATATGCAGTGGATCTGGCTGGTTGGGTTGTACGGTTTGGTTTTCATAATGTCTCAGTTGGTGGCGATAACGGGTTATATCGATACTTGGATGGATTTTCGCAAGCGAATGGCTCGGAATCCGCCTAAGGGTTGAGCTTATTTCCGGGGCATATTAGCTTACTTGTCGAGAGTTGAGCGATGAACTTATTAACGCAGAATGGCATGAAGTCCGCTGGGCCGCGTAGCGTCGGACAATATTTGGTGATATTGAAATAATTAATTAACGGAGTTGGAAAAAATGAATGTAATACTGCTTGAGAAGGTGCATAACCTTGGTGCGTTAGGTGAAACGGTAAAAGTTAAAGCCGGTTATGGTCGTAATTTTTTGATCCCCAAAGGCATGGCAGTACCTGCTACCGGTGATAATGTTACCAAGTTTGAAGCTCGCCGTGCTGAATTGGAAAAAACGGCCGCAGAAAAACTGGCGACCGCTGAAGCCCGCAAAGATGCTTTGATGAAAGTCAGCGTTACCATCACCCAAAAGGCCGGTGACGAGGGTAAATTATTTGGTTCAGTGGGAACCGGCGATATCGCTAGCGCAATCACGGATGCGGGTGTCGCTGTTGAGAAAAAAGAAGTTCGCTTGCCTGCCGGTGCTATTCGCCAAACCGGCGAACACACTGTCAGCATCGAATTGCATGGTGATGTAGTTGCTGATGTTGTTATTAACGTTGCTGCTCTCTAAGCCTGCCTAAGACAGCCGCTGAAAAATAAGCTTGCCGTACCCCCGCGGATGTTAGTAAGGCGCGTGGGGTGCTGCATTGTACGCTTTACGATGGGGTTAGATGTCTCCTCAATGCGGCGATAATTTTCGCAGTTTATACTGAGGGTGTTGCTGGCCGCGGTTCATCGTGCCACGTAGCGTGCAATGTGTTTTGTGTCAACGGTGTCAGCTAACTAACTAATTTATAGGGTATCTAATTTTAGTTATCAATCCCTGCCATCTTTCTTTTGGCGTTTGCTATTGGCTGTGTCGATTATCCTGCCGCCTATATAATTATTTCCAAAACTGACTAATGGTTAGGAAGGTTTGCGGTGTCTCATAATGAGCACATTTTATATGTTGGTGATTTTCGCTACGTAATACGGGGTATAGCAGTGTATAGGAGAGGCGATTTTTATCGCTATATTAGCGGCTGCTGAATTTGCAATTGATTGTCGTTTCTACAGTGTTGTGGTAGTGATATCGCGATACCTGGAGAGTTTCTTATCGTGATGTAGGAAATAATTAGTCAGTGTAAGATTTAGTCCTGTCGTTAGTGTTGAAGTATTGAATCGCGCTATTAAAAATATGACAGGCCTTCGTATTAAATTTGCTCACTTTATTTCGCTTTGGTCAATTTTACAAATATTTACAGTGAGCTAGGCCGGCTAATTACGATTTACCTTCAGTTAACCATTGTATCTGCATCAGTTAATTCTAATTTGCCTGATGTCTGCTAAAGAATAGACAAAAAATATTTTCAATCTTCCTCACTTTCTGTTTCAACATTTGCTATGCTTGCAGTTCTTTCGTAAATTGTAACGCGCCGCAGTACTGGAGTGGCAATGATGGCTTCAGTGACATTGATGACTTCACAATGATGACTTCAGTGACAATGCTGGGATGTCAGGGCGGAAATCAGAGCGATTCGTAAGACTCGATACCGCACCCCAAGACGGAGTGACCGATGATTAAATACCGAATAATTCAAACGGTATTACGAATATTTAATCATTATATTTGTAAGTCAATAGCACGTAATTCTAAAACAACTAAAAACGCCGTATAAAATGATTGAATCTTTCGCTTCAACAAACACAGTCGATTTAGCCGCTGAATCCTTAAAGGTAGCGCCCCACTCTATAGAGGCCGAACAGTCAGTACTGGGTGGGCTAATGCTGGATAATCCGGCATGGGATAAAATATCGGATTTTATAGCGGAGGAAGATTTTTATCGCCGTGACCATCGCTTGATTTTTCGTGCTGTTAGCGGACTTGTGGAAAAAAGCAGCCCTTATGATGTTGTGACGCTTTCCGAGTGGCTGGATGAGCATGGTGAATTAGATAATGCCGGTGGGCTCGCTTACCTTGGTTCACTGGCAAAAAATACGCCCAGTGCCGCAAACATTATTGCCTATGCGAAAATTGTAAGAGAGCGTTCTATTTTGCGTCAGCTTATACAGGTGGGGCATAACATTAGTAGTAGTTGTTACGAAATGGAAGGGCGGAATAGCGCCGAGTTGCTTGACAATGCTGAAAAGCTGGTTTTTCAAATTGCGGAGCATGGTGCGCGCGGTCGCCGTGATTTTGTTTCGATTAAGGATCTGTTGGTTAAGGCCGTTGATCGTATCGATACCTTATTCCAGCAGGATAATCCTATAACCGGGGTTTCTACCGGGTTTAAAGATTTTGATGAATACACTTCCGGGTTACAACCCTCCGATCTGGTGATTGTCGCGGGACGACCCTCTATGGGGAAAACGACCTTCGCTGTTAACATTGCCGAAAATGCGGCGGTCAAAGGCGGCTTGCCTGTGGCTATTTTTAGTATGGAGATGCCGGGTGAACAGCTGGCAATGCGGATGTTGTCGTCGCTTGGGCGCATTGATCAACATAAGGTTCGTACCGGTAAATTAAATGACGATGATTGGCCTCGTCTTACCCATGCTGTGGGGCAATTAGCTGAAGCGCCCATGTTTATTGATGACACACCGGCATTATCTCCCAATGAGTTACGGTCGCGTTCGCGGCGCTTAATGCGTGAGCATGGCTTAGGGTTGATTGTCATTGACTATTTGCAGCTGATGCAGGTGCATGGCAGTAAAGAAAACCGCACTAATGAAATTTCAGAAATTTCCCGTTCGCTTAAAGGTTTGGCGAAGGAGCTGAATGTGCCTATTATCGCATTGTCTCAGCTTAATCGCAGTCTTGAACAACGTCCCAATAAACGTCCAGTAATGTCAGACTTACGCGAGTCAGGCGCGATTGAGCAGGATGCTGATGTGATCACGTTTATTTACCGTGACGAAGTCTATGATCAGGATAGTCCGGACAAAGGCGTAGCGGAAATTATTATTGGTAAACAGCGTAACGGTCCAATTGGGACGGTTCGTCTGACGTTTTTAGGGCAATATACACGTTTTGAGAATTATATCGGCTCGGTGTACGATCAAGAAGGGTTTTCATGAGCCGCGCTCCTCAGGCGACAATTAATCTCACGGCGTTACAGCATAACTTACAACGCGTGCAACAGATTGCGCCTGGCGCGCAGGTTATCGCAATTATTAAAGCGGATGCTTACGGGCATGGCATTGTGCGGGCTGCTAAATCGTTGGATGCCGCCGATAAGTTCGGTGTAGCAGGTTTGGAAGAAGCCCTGCAGTTACGCAACGCGGGGATTCGGAAACCCGTTGTGTTGCTCGAAGGTGTGTTTGCAGTATCCGATTTGAGTAAAGCCGGGCTGCAAAATCTCGAAGTGGTGATTCACCATATTTCTCAGCTTGAGATGTTGGAAGAATACGCCCGTACTGCATCCAACGCGGCGTCACGTTTAAATGTTTGGTTGAAAGTCGATACTGGCATGCACCGGCTGGGGTTTCCGCCAAGTATTGTGCAAACCGTTTGGCAACGGTTAGAGGCTATCTCGTTGGTGAAAGATATTTGTATTATGTCACACTTGGCAAACGCCGATGTTATCGGTGATACCACCACAGACAAGCAACTAGCCTTGTTTGATACCGTTGCGGGAGGGATTGATGCAAAAAAGTCCATGGCTAATTCTGCCGGTATTTTAAACTGGCCGACCACTCACATGGATTTTGTCAGGCCAGGGCTCATGTTGTACGGTGTTTCGCCATTCAACCAGAATGTTGCAGCGGATCACCAATTGAAACCTGTGATGACCCTGAGCAGCCGGCTTATCGCTGTGAATTATTTTAAACAGGGGGACGCCATTGGATATGGCGGGGACTGGATTTGTCCGGAAGATATGTCGGTGGGCGTTGTGGCGCTGGGTTATGGGGATGGTTATCCTCGGCATGCCAAGTCGGGCACTCCGGTTCTTGTTAACGGGCAACGCACTTGTTTGATTGGTCGGGTATCGATGGATATGATTTGCGTTGATTTACGGTCTCTTCCCGGTGCAAATGTGGGCGATCCTGTGATTTTATGGGGTGACGGGTTACCGGTGGAAGAGGTTGCTCAGCATGCCTCGACGATTGCGTATGAACTGCTATGCCATGTGACTCAGCGAGTTAAGTTTGTTGAAACGCGCTGATCGGTACAACTTCAACTAATTGATTATTGTTAAATTCTACAAGTGGCAAAACGAAAAATAGCGTACGTTTGCAACGATTGCGGGGCTGATTACAGCAAATGGCAAGGGCAGTGCGATAATTGCAATGCCTGGAACACGTTGACGGAATTTGCCGTGAGTGGGAAGGCTCCGCCACGTCAGGGACGTTTTGAAGGTTATAGCGGTAGCCGCTCCACCATCCAGTCATTAGATGAAGTAACCCTGGAATCCTCGCCTCGTCGTTCTTCGGGTATTCATGAGTTTGATCGTGTACTGGGCGGTGGATTCGTGACTGGATCGGCTATTTTGATCGGGGGAAACCCTGGTGCCGGCAAAAGTACGATTTTGTTGCAGGTGCTGTGTGATCTAGCGCAATCCATGAGTGCACTTTATGTGACGGGGGAAGAGTCGTTGCAGCAAATTGCGTTACGTGCTAATCGACTGTCTCTTACCACAAAAAATCTAAAAATGTTGGTTGAGACTGATGTGATGGCTATTTGCGATGCCGCCAATCAGGTTAAGCCTAAAATTATGGTGGTGGATTCCATACAGGTGATGTATCTCAACGAAGTGCAGTCAGCCCCCGGTGGCGTGGCGCAAGTGCGTGAGAGTGCTGCTTATTTAACCCGTTTTGCCAAACAAACCGGCACTATTCTTTTACTGATCGGGCATGTCACGAAAGACGGTACATTGGCCGGCCCTAAAGTTTTGGAGCACATGATCGATTGCTCTATCCTGCTTGAAGGTTCCAATGACAGTCGTTATCGCACCATGCGTAGCGCTAAAAACCGTTTTGGCCCCGTGAACGAATTGGGTGTGTTTGCCATGACGGAGAAAGGTTTACGGGAAGTGAAAAACCCATCGGCTATCTTTCTCAGTCGCAGTGAAGAGCCTGTTTCAGGTAGTATTGTTTTAGTGGTATGGGAAGGGACGCGCCCCTTGTTGGTGGAGATTCAAGCCTTAGTTGATCAGAGTTCATTGAATAATCCTAGGCGGCTGGCAGTAGGTCTTGAGCAAAATCGCCTGGCAATGTTACTGGCGGTATTGCATCGACACGGGGGATTGCATATTGGCGATCAGGATGTTTTTGTTAATGCGGTCGGTGGTGTAAAAGTGATGGAAACCAGCGCCGATCTGGCATTGATTTTAGCGATTGTTTCCAGTTTTAAGGACCAGTGTTTGCCTCATGATATGGTGGTGTTCGGTGAAGTGGGGTTGTCCGGTGAAATTCGGCCCGTTCCCAGTGGGCAGGCACGTTTGCAGGAAGCGGCGAAGCATGGCTTCAAGCGCGCAATAGTACCGCATGCCAATTTACCCAAACAAGCTGTTGAGGGGTTGGATGTTATGGGGGTTAAAAAAATCAGTGATGCGCTTGCGCTCATTTGATGCGATTTGATTTAACACGGAACGGGGTAAGCTCAGGGATTTATACGGGGTAGTGCAAATACGCCATGTCATAGAATCGTTATGGGTTTAGCGTCCTAATGAGGACAGTTCTCTTCCGAGAATTTCAGTATCGCCAACATTCAGTTCAACCAATCGGCGTAGGTGGGTGATACTGTCGAGGTCAATATGTTCGCAGCGGAACCCGATCTGGTTATTCTCAATATGAGCCACGGACACTTCCATGCAAATTTGAACTGCTTTGCTGTCCAAGTCCAATTCCAACAGGTAGGGGTCATCCAAGGCACCGTCCCAACCGTCGGGTTGAGATACCAATACTCCCTTGAGCGATATGTCAATTAATCTACATTGCCATCGACCTTCCGTCGTGCCAATAATATTGGCGCTTGCCTCAAAAGGGATGCGAGTAAATAATCTGTGATCTTCAGCCATTTGATTTAACGGGTCTACCTACCTAAATAAATAAAAATCATGGGTCGTACCTTACTATTATTGGCACTTGATCGTGTAAGTTTAGTCCACAAAACCTTAAAGTATGCATTGCAAAACCGTTTTCAATGCCAAATATATGTTTTTACCGTCCTAATCTATTGAATTTTCAGTAAAAATCATATTTTTTCATTGTTACGGCGCTAAAGTAGGGTGGCCATTCGTGATGGATTGGTGATGGGGAGAGCGGTGATTTTTGTCAGTGGTGCTGAGTCGCTTATTTGCAGTGAATATCTAAAAAGCTCGGTATTCGGTATTCAAGGTAGCGTGTTGTATTGAATGGGGTTCCTTGTAAAAAACCCACGTGTCCACCCGTATTGGATAGTTCCAGTGTCACCGGGGTCGCTAATTCTTGCGCTGAGGGAACGGCGTGTTTGGGCACAAATGGATCATCCAGCGCATGAACGATCAGCGTAGGGTTTTGAATATTGGTTAAGTACTGAGTACAACTGGCTACCTGGTAATACTGTTGTGTATTGTCAAATCCGTTGATGGGAGCGGTAATCTGCTGGTCGTAATCCGCTAAAGAAGTCAGTGCTCGTAGTTTGTTTTTTGTTGTTATTAAATGTCCGGCGTTGATTTTATTTAATGTCAGTAATTTTAATCGACGTAATAAATACGATTGGTACACGCGAGAGAACCCCCGGTTTAAGGTACGAGCGGTGTCTGCGAGGTTAAAGGGTACCGATACGGCGGCGGCCGCCGTGATGGTGTTCTGGGTGCCCAGCCATTTTAATAGAATGCTGGCTCCCAATGAAAACCCCAAGGCAGTTATTAAGCTGCCGGGATAGCGTTGACGAATGATTTGCACGACGCTATCCAGCTCGCTGGTATCTGCGGCATGAAAGGTTCTCAGTAAACGATTACTTTCGCCACTGCAACCCCGTGCATGTATAAACACTACGCGATAGCCGTGTCTATGCAGGGATTTGATCATACCCTTTACATAATGTGATTCAAAGCATCCCCCCAAACCATGTAGTATCATGACAATTGGGCGTGCTGAGTGATCGGTGTGTCGCGTCGGATGATCTTGAAAGTAGGGCCCACACCAGAAAACATCCATAAAGTCGCCATCCAATAATTCCACGCGTTCTTGTTGAAACGGCACACAAAAGCGGCGTTGGAATAGGAAAGGCCATAGGGTTTGCAAGTGTCCGTTCCGTAGTGGCCAGGCAGGTTTGAAAATACTGTTGATTATCATAACGAGTGACCGGTTATATTATGAGGGGTAATACCTTCATTCTCGTTGAGGCGTTTAATCTAGATTCCGCCGTTGAACGACAACCGTGCTCTGCATGTCGTAGCATGTTCGCTCAAATAGTGAAGAAGGTAAACGGTAGCAACTAAATGTATTCATGGTGTTAGTTCATTTTTACGCGGTCAATTGCGAAATTTAGGTTTAACATTGGTACCAAAATGAAAATTAATAATGGGAATATCCCCTATTACCCCCTGTTGTACCACAGACTCCAAATAAATGGAAAATTCAACGTTGGGGCGTATTGGATGAATGCCATCAGTCAGTGCAAAACACGGTCGTGTATCCAGTGGTATATTGGTTTTCGCTAATTTAGTCGGTTGATCACGTTCTTTATTCGAATTGCACAGCGGGTCAAAATCACGCCTCTTAGGGAGTAAGGGTAGGTATATTACCAAGCCTTATCTGTTGTAGCTCAAACCTTAGCAGGCGAGACCGATTCTTTACGGTGGTGGTTCTGTTTGCCCCATTGCAGGGTAAAAAACCAATTTAAATGAACCATCACGTTGGTGGAAATATTTTCCTGCATACATGGCTTCCCTCAATGTCGCCACGTTGTTTGCATTGAAATATATCCGATTAAGTAAATGTTCTTTTCCGTCAATGATTTCGTATAGATTATGCTGAAATTGAACGATACCGTTATCAAGATCTTTCATGGTGTAGTTTACGGAATAGGGATGATTGTCCAGTGTAAAGGTTTTTGATCGGAGACCTTTTTTTATTAAAGGTAAGATGACTGGGCGAATCATCTGAAAATTAAAATGGGGTACGAGTGTATCCTGAATAAATCGTTCCTCGCCAAGTTCGGCAACCTGTAGCTTACCCTTGCTGTTTTTATTAATAGTATTAAAAGTAAACTTGAGATCAACTGGTTTGCCATTTACATCAACAACCATACCAAAGACGCCCATTTTTTTTAAGAAAGCGACACTATTATTTGCAAAAAACAAATAGCCCAGCTTATTACCGTTGGCATCTTTGAGTGTAATATCAATATTTGTTGGGAATGACCTGTTGCTAGGAAGCGCTTTGTACTTGAGATCAAAATTGTACTTATTTCCGTTTTTGTCCTTAAAGTCAAAGTTTATTTTCGTTTTACCCTCACCGACATCACTTAACTCAAGAGACTTCGATATATTAATGTCAGCGCCCTGTATGCTTAAGTTAAATGCTTCGGTATCTGCCGTAGTTGCGGTAACGAATACTGATAGCAATAACCCAATCACCGTTTTTTTCATGATATTCCTATTCCTTTACATTTGATGGAGAACTAGATGGAGAATTACATCAAGTATTCGTAAGTAGACTATCACTGGAAACCATTAGTTCACCTTGTGCTACATCAGAGTTAGGTTGCAGTTTATACAGTTTTCTTCAGGTAGCGAGTACACAGCGTTGCCGGTGTTTGAGCCGGACTTGTATCACCTGTTTTTACCGTCGTAATGGTTAGATTGTCATTTGATTCTCCTCTTTGATATATAAATGACAAATAAACCCATAAGAGAGGGGGGGGGGGGCATAAGCGTTCACTGGCTACAACATGCTTGCTTTGTAGTTTTAGTTTTAGTTTTAGTTGCATTTGCAACAAAGTTGGCTTATGCTTATATCGTTGCAATTACAACCATATAGATATAAGGGGTTTACTATGAGTAAGACGATAACTCGCGAAAAAATCAAAGAAAGGCTTAATGATCAATCACCTATGATAATTGTCGAGGCACTCCCTAAGACGTATTATGATACGGCGCACTTGCCGAGTGCCTTGAACATTCCGCATGATGAAATGCGCCAGAAAGCGCCAGAAATGCTGCCGGATAAGGATGCTTTTATTGTTCTGTATTGCGCCAGCACCGAATGTCAAAACTCAACAATAGCGAGAGATACACTGCAAGAAATGGGGTATACGAATGCGTTTGAGTATGTTGAAGGAAAACAGCACTGGATAGAGGGAAACTTACCGGTTGAGTCGGCGCCATGAGGTGTGACACGGATGCTATGGATCAACCGTATGCCAATACTGGAATGATGGTGCTACGATTAGGGTTAGCGGGAGTGTGGATTTCGCATGCGCTGTTGAAATGGTTTGTATTTACCATCCCCGGTTTTGCTGGCTGGCTTGAAAGCCAGGGTTTACCTGCATTTATGGCATGGCCAGTATTTTTGCTGGAACTGATCGGTGGTGTAATGATCTTAATTGGATTTTATGGCCGCTACGTTTCAGCGGTATTGGTGCCGATTCTGCTCGTGGTTGTATGGACCCATGCTGCCAATGGTTGGTTACATACGAGTGAGGGGGGTGGTTGGGAATATCCTATATTTCTGGTGTTGGCTTCAATGACCCATGCACTTATTGGTGATGGCCGATTTGCTATACGCTTTAAAACAAATTTTCTTCCTGGTTGAGCGGTGGTTAAGGGTAAGTATGTTCCAGGGGTGCGGTTGAGTTAGCACATAATATTGAGGTTTTCGGGTATTTGTACGCGATGCCTCAGTAACGTTGTTGACGAGTTTTTTGCTAAATGCTTCCTTTATCTGCTCTTCTCAACCTGCCTGCATTGATACCCCATGGGGTATCAATGCAGGCAGGGTTTGCTGCGATAAATTGTTAATAGGGGGAGTTATGTTAACAACTTATGCAGGATTTTTTCATAGATGGCGGATAGCGTATCAAGATCGCTGGCGTTTACACATTCATCAATTTTGTGAATGGTGTCATTGCAGGGGCCTAACTCTACTACTTGAGCGCCCGTAGGGGCTATAAAGCGACCATCGGAGGTGCCGCCAGCGGTTGATAGTTCAGTATCAATGTCGGTCACTTCTTTAATGGCGGCTCTAGCTGCATCCACAAGTTCGCCGCTTCTGGTAATAAACGGTTTCCCAGACACATTCCATTTAAGGTCAAATTTTAGTGAGTAACGATTTAATAAAGCGGTTACTTGTTCCTGAAGTTGTTGGTGTGTGACCTCAGTCGAATAGCGAAAATTAAACGAGACGTCCAGTGTGCCGGGGACGACATTGCTAGCACCGGTACCGGCCTTCATATTTGTGATTTGGAACGTGGTGGGGGGAAAACTGTCATTCCCCTGGTCCCATTCGATGGCGCATAGTTCGGCGAGCGCGGGGGCGCTAAGATGGATTGGATTGGCTGCGTGTTGTGGGTATGCGACATGGCCCTGAATGCCGTGCACGATCAAATGTCCACCCAGTGATCCCCGGCGACCGTTTTTTATGACATCGCCGACGGTGTTTGAGCTGGATGGTTCTCCTACCAGGCACCCTTTGATTTTTTCGCCACGGGCCTCCAGGTGTTGCACCACTTTTACCGTGCCGTTAATAGAGGGGCCTTCTTCATCACTGGTAATTAAAAACGCAAATGATCCTTTGTGCGTTGGGTTATTCGCTATAAAGCGTTCGCAGGCAGTTACCATGGCTGCAATACTGCCTTTCATATCAGCAGCACCACGGCCGTATAAATAACCGTCGCGATAACTGGGGATGAAGGGCGGGGAACTCCATTGATCGGGTGGGCCGGAAGGGACCACATCGGTGTGCCCCGCAAAGGCATACAACGGCCCGCTATCGCCTCGTCTGGCCCAAATGTTATCAACATCATCGTAGCGTAGTCGCTCTGTCTCAAAGCCAATGGCTGACAGGCGTTGTACGATTAAGTCTTGGCAACCCGCGTCGTTAGGGGTGACTGATTCACGACTGATCAGTGCTTCAGCCAGGGCAAGGGTTTCTGACGATGGTTTTGAGGGGGGTTGTGCCATGATATTATTATTCGCTAGTGGTTGTGGGGTAGTGGGCAATTTCAATCAGGTTGTTGTCAGGGTCTCGAATATAAACGGACTCCATCATTCCCTGTGCACCTTGTCGTGTAACGGGGCCTTCGATGATGGTAATATTTTGTTTTTCAAGTCGTGCGACGAGTTTCGGTATTGGTTGATCGCTAATGAGGCAAAGATCCATTGAGCCTGGTGTTGGTTGGTGCGCAGCGGGTTTAATGTTGTCATCCATCGCATGCAGGTTTATTTTTTGCGAGCCAAATCCCAGCGCTTTGCGGTTGTTGCCATATTCAATGAATGTCATTCCCAGTGCCTCGATGTAAAAACGGCACGTGGCTTCCATATCAGCTACGGTTAGTACCAGATGATCAATATGGCTTAATTGTATCGACGATGTCATCGTTGGGTTTTTGCGCGTGAATGCTTGCACATTATAATCAGGTCAGCAGTTGTTGGTAATCATCAGCATTAAACCCCACCTGTATGGTGCTACCTGTTTCCAGCACAGGGCGTTTTATAATGGCTGGCTGTTCCAGCATAATGCTGATTGCCTTTGCTTCATCAATATTGTTTTTGTCCTGATCGGAAAGTTTGCGCCAGGTTGTGCCGCGTTTATTCAGCAGCACGTCCCAGTTAATATGTTGTAGCCATGTGCGCAGCATTTCCTCGTCCAGCCCATCGGTCCTGACGTCGTGAAATTGATAGCTGATATTGTGCTCATCCAGCCAGCGACGGGCTTTTTTTACCGTATCGCAGTTTTTGATGCCGTAGACGGTAATCATTCGATTTCACGTAATAGTTCATTAATGCCAACTTTTGAGCGGGTTTTTTCGTCCACTTGTTTTACGATGACGGCGCAATACAGGCTGTATTTTCCGTTTTTGGAGGGTAGGTTACCAGAGACGACCACTGAACCAGCCGGTATACGTCCATAGGTGACTTCGTCCGTTTCGCGGTTGTAAATTTTGGTACTTTGACCGATGTACACACCCATGGAAATAACCGAACCTTCTTCAACAATAACCCCTTCCACGACTTCTGAGCGGGCACCGATAAAGCAGTTATCCTCAATGATGGTGGGCGCTGCTTGTAGTGGCTCTAATACACCACCGATGCCGACACCACCGGAAAGGTGGACATTTTTGCCAATTTGCGCACATGACCCTACGGTTGCCCAGGTATCTACCATCGTGCCGCTATCTACATAGGCGCCGATATTGACGTAAGAAGGCATTAAAACCACGTTGGGGGCGATATAGGCGCCTTTTCGTGCCGCAGCTGGCGGTACCACTCGCACCCCGCTTTCGCGAAAGTCTCTGGAATTATAGTCGGCGTACTTGGGTTGTACTTTGTCAAAGTAGTTGGTGAAGCCCCCTTTCATGAATTCATTGTCTTCGATGCGAAATGACAACAGCACGGCTTTTTTCAGCCATTCGTTGACAATCCAGTTGCCGTCTTTTTTTTCAGCAACTCGCATTTCGCCACGGTCCAGTTGATTAATGGCCTCATCCACGGCGTCTTTGATATGGGTCTCTACGGTGCGTGGTGTAATTTGGGCACGATTTTCAAAGGCGGATTCGATAATTTTTTTCAATTCATTCATGCATAACTCCTGTTTTAATTGGTTTTTATCAGTTCTATAATTCGTTGTGCCGCTTCCACGCATTCTTCCAGGCTGGCGACGAGTGCCATGCGTATCCGACGCTGGCCTGGGTTATTGCCGTGTGATGTCCTGGAAAGGTAACTGCCGGGCAATACGGTAACGTTTTGTTGAGCAAAAAGCTTGCGCGCAAATTCTTCGTCGTTAATTGGTGTTTGCGGCCACAAATAAAATGCAGCGTCCGGCGCTTTAACATCAAGTACCGGGGAGAGCAATTTTAACACAGTATTAAATTTTTCCCGGTATTGGGTTCGATTAATTTTAACGTGCTGTTCATCATTCCAGAGGGCGATGCTGGCCTGTTGGGTGAACTCCGGCATGGCACAGCCATGATAGGTTCGGTATAGCAAAAATTGTTTAATGATGGCGGCGTCGCCCGCCACAAAACCGGAGCGTAAACCGGGGACATTCGATCGTTTTGACAGGCTGTGAAATACCACGCAACGGGAGTAGTCGTCACGGCCCATGCGTGCCGCCGCCTGTAATAACCCTGTCGGTGGATTGGTTTCATCAAAATATATTTCAGAATAGCATTCGTCACTGGCAATAATAAAGTCATATTTGTCGGCTAATGCAATGAGTTTTTGCAAGGTCTCAATATCCATCACTGCACCGGTGGGGTTGCCCGGTGTGCAGATATAGAGTAATTGACAACGTTGCCATTGCGCTTTGGGAACGGCGTCAACGTCAGGTAAGAACCCATTTTTTTCGTCGGTGTTTAAGTAGTAGGGGGTGGCTCCTGCCAGTAGTGCTGCGCCTTCGTAGATTTGGTAAAATGGATTTGGCATCATTACCACAGCATCTTGACGCCGGTCTACTATCGCTTGGGCGAAGGCAAATAATGCCTCACGGGTGCCATTGACGGGTAATATGTGTTGCTCAGCATCTATCGAGTCTGGATTTAGCTGAAATCGTTGACTCAACCACTGAGCAATGGTTTCACGAAGTTGGTTTATGCCTTTTGTGAGAGGATAGCTGCTTATATGGTTCAGGTGTTGCATTATTTCTGAATGCAAAAATGCGGGTGGTGCATGCTTGGGTTCACCAATGGACAGGGCGATATGCTGTTTGTTCGCTGGCGGCAAGATACCCGCTTTGAGGGTTCTCAAACGCTCAAATGGATAGGGCTGCAGTTTTTGTAAATCGAGGTTCATTGGTTTTTGCTGTTTTTAAAGATCGGGAGAGAAGCTTTGTATTGTACGGGATGATTTACCGTGGACAATATTGTTGTAGACTATTGTGATGAAAAGCCTAATAATTGTTATGAAAACAGCAACAATTTAAGCAATTAACCTCCAACGCCAGATAAATGCCAAATAGTAACGCAAGCATACCAAATTAACGACCAGAATTTAACCTAAATCGGGCATTGTCGTCATATTCAACACTGTTTTTCCACAAAGCGATAACCTGCAGGCTAAGTGCGGATGAATGTTGTGGGTTCGTTGATACAAGCGCGTTGTCGGAGGCTGTCGTCAGGCAGCATTCAAATTTGACAGCGATTCGGCAAGATGCGTTAAACAGGATGGGGTGCTAGTGCGGGTTACAATAACGACAAGAATATCGGGTAAGTATAATGCAGCGTGACAGCCCACCCACTTATCATCTTACTGGATTACCAGTCTTTAGTTTGCTGGTGACCGCCACTTTATGGGGTATCGCCTGGTACCCTTTACGTGTGGCAGAAGCGCATGGTTTGTCTGGTTTGTGGACCACGCTTATTGTCTTTGGTGCCTCGATGGTGATAGGTCTGGCGCTGTTCTGGCGCCAGTTGTCCGAGGTTCGACAGCGACCTTTGCTGCTATTTGTTTTGGCTATAATGAACGGCTGGTTAAATGTGGCCTTTGTACTGGCGGTGATTGAAGGCAATGTTGTAAGAGTTATCTTGTTGTTTTATCTCTCACCGGTATGGTCAACTTTATTAGGTTGGTGGTTGTTGGATGAAAAATTATCAGGCATTTCCGTTGTCACCCTAGTGGTGGCTATGTGTGGCGCGGTCATTATGCTGTGGGATCCTGCGCTTGGCTTTCCATGGCCCCAGGACTTTGCGGATTGGCTGGCAATCACTTCTGGTATCGCTTTTTCAATTTCTAATGTAACCATCAGGAAACTGCAAAGCATATCTATCCGAACCAAGTCGATGGCCGCTTGGGTTGGTGTTGCCCTGGTGGCCAGTCTATGGATACTGGTCGCCCATCATGCAGTGCCGCAGGTGACAGGCGTGGTTTTGTTTTGGACCGTGTTTATTGGGGTGATAATGATTTTTATTGTGACGTTTGCGGTCCAATATGGGGTATCGCATATGCCAGTATATCGATCGGCCATAATATTGCTGTTTGAGCTGATTGCCGGGGCGGTATCTTCACAATTATTAAGTGATGAAGTGATTGGGGCGACGGAGTGGTTGGGAGGCGGCATGATTATGTTGGCGGCTTATTTGTCTGCGCGCTCATTGATGCGTCCCAATACGGTTTCTTGAGGTTGTTGCTCTGACAGCATTGTATATACCCGTGGCGATTAGATTGAGGTGTCAATAGCCCGTATCTTCATGCCATGGCGGTGTTGTACTACCTAGCGGTAGTCCGGCTCACTTGCCATTTCGCCTTACTTAAAAACCTGCATTTACTGTCATGAAATGAATATGGCGCACTCTTAGCACCTAAAGCCTAAACGCTGTGGGTGTAGATGCCTCAATTTAATAATAATTGTCTAACGGCTAAAGGAAGCTCGCGTGATGAATATCAAGTCAATCCCACATGTTGGTATTATTGTTGATGATACTGAACAGTCGTTGCGGTTTTATCGGGATGTGTTGGGGCTGTGTATCGACGATTCACGCCCTGACCTGGATTATCCCGGGGCATGGTTAACGATCGGGGAGCAGCAAATTCATTTGATGGAATTGCCAAACCCAGACCCCGTTGTCGGCAGGCCTCAGCACGGTGGGCGTGATCGTCACGTTGCTTTTTATGTTGGTGATATTGTAGCTCTTATCGACCGCTTGGATGAGCACGGTGTAGGCTACACTCGTAGCGCTTCGGGGCGCAACGCGCTGTTTCTCAGAGATCCTGATGGTAATGCACTGGAATTTGTGCAGTTAATGGCTCAAGGTTAAACCTAAATTCTGCAGTTGACTGCGCAGCGATTAGCTAACGCCATGAATACCACTAGTTTCTTTTTTTTGCTTCGCCAATCGAATCATCTGAACGACGCAGTCTTCGTTCCAGACATAATCCTACCGATCCCATCCAACGGCGGAATGTAAGTTAAACGCATCAGAGTTGAATGCTATTCAGCGTCAACGTTAAAAATTTGCTGGCTGTCTTCTAGAAAAATATCAACCGATTTGCTGGGAGCCAGTTTGGCAAAGGGTGGTTTTAACGCGGCATTATATTGTGGCGATGGGTTGAACTCCGGTTGCGCAGCATATTGCATAAAAAGCCCAAATAACAACAACGACCAGGCAATGCTGTGGCTGACGGTTAAGCGCACGCCGCGGCCGATATGGGTACTGTTGGATAAGTTGACATAAATCAGCATTGCCACCGCGCCTCCCATTAATACCAGCTCAAACAGCGTGGCGAGTGTTTCGCCGTTTAATATATAGGCGATATAGTCCCTTGATATGGCGACCAAAAGTGAAATAATGAGGAGTAACACAGCGGCAATAAAGTGCGGCAAGAAATTCGCACGGTGAACAATCGCGCGACCTACAAAAGCCCAGACCCCTCCCCAGAATAGTGCAAACATAAATGCGGGAAGGCTGGCGGCAATCAATTTAATGGTGGTTAACGATTTTGTGCTTGCTAGTTGTGTGCTGAGGGCTAACAGGGAAATGGCCGCAATTATCAGCGTGGACGCAACCAATGGTCGCGCAATAAAGTGCGAGATGGTGTTGTCGACAGGGATGGTATGTGTTTCCGGCACCGTATGCCAGGGTGAAAACAAGCGTAACCGTGTTCTTCCAATAATGATGTCATCACCCGAATGCAAATGATTAGGCTGCGAATGTTCAGAGTGCAATTTGAACTTAACGCCGTTGTGGCTGCTCTTGTCATCAATTTGCCAGCCACTGGCCGTTTCGCTTATCACCAGATGCTCCGGACAAACGTAGGCATCGGACAGGATAAGATCGTTGTGGTAGGCGCGTCCCACGGTGATGGGTAATGAGTCATAGCGATGTCGGTGAGTGACATGTCCCAGGCGATTAAGCTCTTCCACGATGATTTTTGTCACGGACCTTCCTCAATAGATAGCTTTTCAGTCGGATTAACCACGGGTTGTCCACGTTGTGTTTCATGAATGAATTTACGGGTAAATGCAGTAGCCGTTTGTTTGTCGACACCCGCGATGGCAAGTTTGACAATCAGCCCCTGATGTTTGTCACTTATCATGGCAATGGCTACCGTTACATCGAACAGCGAAGGATATTTAATATAGTTTCTGGCGCAATAAGCTATTTTCCAGTCTTTTTTATTCAATGAGACAAAATCGGTGTGACATGTGTAATCACTGACCGCTTCTTTGTCAGCCGTGTTGACGCGCAGGGCGCGGCCGTAATCTGTATCGTACAGGTTATAAAAGTGAATGCTACTCAAGTTCTTGTTGGTGTATAAGTCGTAAGTATAGGCAAACCCGCCGGTGGTGAAACGCTGTGATAAAAAGATACGGTCTTCGCTGAAGCAATTGCTGACAGTGTGATCAATGAGCGCTTTTGGGTTGTCATCAGAATTCCCCCAGCATTTGACCACCGCGGAAATTTGGCCAGGCAACGTGAATGGACCGAATTGAGTGGTGGGCCATGGAGATGCGATAAGTTTTTCGAGATAGAGTGATTGATGTTGTTGGAGCTGTTGTTCGATGCGCTTGTCAAACGTGCGGGTTGTTTCATGGTTTGCCTCGTTTGCATTGTTTGCCAAGGTTTTTAAATAATTGACAGGTACGAGGAAGCTGAGTTGATTGCCTGCGGTGGATACATTAATGCCCACTACCTGACCTTGGCGATTTAATGTGGGCCCACCGCTCATGCCAGGGTTTAGGGAACCCGAAAAAAAGATTTTGTCAAACAAGGATTTTTCTAATAAACCGTTATAAGTTCCTTCAACGATGCTTAACCCGAGGTCGTGCGGATTGCCCAAAGAGAATATTTTAGTGCCTTTTGACAAATTGCTGTTACCGAGCACGAGGGGCGGCGAGTCGTTGATGTCGCTGCTTACGATGGCAAGATCATGGATAACATCAATGTCGACAATTTTTAGATGGCCGGTGGTGTTGTCAGCTTTGATATATTCAAGGCGGTATCGGTCGGGGTAGTGGACGCTATTGGAGATAACATGGAAGTTTGTCGCTATCAGTCCGCTGTTATTGATTAAAAATCCTGAGCCGATGGAGGCTTTGTTGCCTGAAGTCAGTTCTATGACGCGAATTTGAAGAATGCTATTTTGATGAGTGTTGAACAGCTGCTGTGCTTCGTCGGCCAATGCGAGGGGGCGCGGCGTTGATTCCGCCGCAATTAGGATGGCCGAATTCAATGCTATAAATAAGCAGAGCGTCAGTGATAGGGCAAGGCGATAGATGGTCATTGAGGTTAGCGTTGGTTTATTATTAAGTTGATGGGTTTTGTTCGTTATTACAGTGCCGTGACGAAATAGGGCGCAACGAAGAATGCGGTATAATGTTTTTCTAATATAGAAGTGTTAGGGTTATATATCATTGCATTGGTTGCTTGTTTATTTGCCTAAAAATTTACTAGCCCAGAAACGTATTAACCCAGAAATTCAATGATTGTTTTGCGTAATTTGTTTAACAGATCCACGCTCTCAATGGGGTTTTTTTGCTTATTGGTAATATAAAATATATCTTCAGCTTTTGCACCAAAGGTGGCAATTTTTGCTTTGTGAATGTTAATGTCGCATTCTACCATTGCTCTGGCGATACGGGCGAGTAAGCCTGGTTGATCGCGGGCAATTACTTCCATGATCGTAACAAGGTTGCGGGTATCGGTACGAAATGTAATGTCCGTTGCCAGCGGGAAGTGCTTTAATTGTCGAGACAGGGGTTTGTTGGGTTGGCTGGCAATTACATTCTCATAGGAGGGGTTGGCCAGTGTTCGGGTTAACTTTGTTTTAACGTCCGCAATACGATGTGGATCTAAAATGGGCTCGCCGTTCTTTTCCAATAACATGAAGGTGTCCATGGTAATTCCGTTTTCCGAGGTGATGATGCGTGCATCGGTGATGTTCAGTCCCAGCCTTGCAATGACGGCTGTGGTGAGGGCAAATATGTAGCCCTCGTCCTGCGTGCAGATGAAAAGTTCGGTGCCGCCGCGATGAGTTTGCTCTCGGATTAATACCAGGGGGTAGTCTTCTGCGCTGCAGCTAAAAATGGATTGTATATGCCAGATAATTTCGTCGTCTGAATGCCGTAAAAAGTAATCGTCATCAAGTGTGTCCCAAAACGCGATAATGCGGGCTTCAGTGAAGTGCTGCCCAAGCAGTTGTTTTAACGCAATGGACTTGGTTTCCGCGATTCGTTCAGATTGATCGAGGGGGTTTTGTAATCCCCGCCGAAATGCTCTGCTGGTCGTGTAATAAAGATCAGCCAGCAATGAATCTTTCCATGAATTCCATAACGTCGGGCTGGTTGCTCGAATATCTGCCACGGTTAGCAGGTATAGATAGTCTAGGCGCTCCTGGCTGCCGATCATTTCGGCAAAGTCATTGACCACATCAGGGTCGCTAATATCCTTGCGTTGTGCCGTGGTGGACATCATGAGGTGATTTTGAACTAACCATGTAACTAAATTGGTGTCGTATTGACTGAGGCCGTGTGACTGGCCAAATTTCTCGGCGTCTGCACTGCCCAGTGTGGAATGATCGCCGCCGCGCCCTTTGCCGATGTCGTGAAAAAATCCGGCAAGATACAGTAATTCCTGCTTGGGTATGTTTTTAATGATTTTGCTGCAAAGCGGGAATTCATCTGTAAATTTAGCCACGGTAAAACGACGCAAGTTTCTGACTAAAAACATGGTGTGTTCATCGACCGTATAGGTGTGAAACAGGTCATGTTGCATTTGCCCGACGATATTGCCAAAAACCGGCAAATAGGCGGCCAGTATACCGTATCGGTTCATGCGTCTTAATTGATGAGTTAGTCCTCGAGGCTGCTTGAATATCTCCATAAAGAGGCTCTGGCAGCGTACATCGTTACGAAATTTTTCATCAATACGATACCGATGATTCCTAATAAGGCGTATGGTTTTTGCGCGTACTCCCCGCAATTCAGGATGTTGTTGCAGTATCAGGAAAATTTCCAGTAATGCAAACGGGTAACGTTTAAATATGTTGTTATTTGTGACTTCGACAAAGCCGTTGCGTGCCTGAAAGCGTTTATTGATGGGGGTTATTTTGAAGCGTTTGCCTTCATTCAAAGTTGCTTCTTCAAAGAGTTGCAGCAGCATCTCGTTAAGCCGGTTGAGCTCCAGTACGGTGCGATAGTAGGTTTTCATGAACTTCTCTACCGCCAGATGGCGTGCATCGTCTGTGTAGCCAAACAGTTTTGCCAGATCGCGCTGAAGGTCAAACATGAGGCGATCTTCCCGGCGACCTGTTGCCAAGTGTAGCCCGATGCGGATACGCCAGAGAAAGTTTTGACTGTCGATGAGGGTGCGGTATTCCTCTTGCGTTAAAAAGTTATGCGAAACCAGGCCTTGCAGGGTTTTGGTACCAAAATGGCGTTTGGCGACCCAGCCTATTACCTGAATATCGCGTAATCCACCCGGGTTCTCCTTAATGTTGGGTTCTAAGTTGTAGGCGGTATCGTGGTACCGGTGGTGACGTTCAACTTGTTCTGCAAGTTTTGCGCTGAAAAATTTCTGGCTTGACCATATTTTTTTTGGGCCAACCTTTTCTCTGAAGTATTGGTAGAGTGGCTGGGGGCCTTCAAGTAGCCGTGCTTCCATTAGGCTGGTTGCTACCGTGATGTCTCTTTTGGCTTCGGTTACGCACTCTTTAACCGAACGTACGCTCTGTCCCACCTCAAGACCTATATCCCATAAAAAGGTCAAAAAAAGCTGAATAGGTTCGGCATAGGTATCATGCTGGTTACCGTCGAGGAGGATCAGCAAGTCAATATCCGAGGCAGGGTGTAGCTCCCCCCGGCCATATCCGCCCACGGCAATTAACGCTATGCTTGTATTTGCTGAGCCAATAAAATGTTTCCAGGCACGTTTCAGTATCTGGTCTACCGTCTCCGCACGCAGGTGCACCAGTTTATCTGCAGGTGCATTGTTTTCAAACTGTTGTTTTAACGTTTGTTGGGTGTGGTGCAAGGATTCTCGAAATAGTGCAACTAAGTTTTCGGGTAAGTTCTCCGGCGTGTTTGCAATGGCTTGGTCAAAACTATTCCAGTCGTATTGGGGGCTATTCGTTTGTTCTGTCGTATTATTTGGCACAGCCACAAATCCTGTATTACTGATTACGTTATGCACGTTGCCAAGCTAAATGTTGCATTATTAGTCATGAGCAAGCGAATTAATGTCATCATTTTGTTTAATTCTTATGTATAGCGGACTCACTTAAAGCGTGAATCCGCTACGATCTACAAGCCATTTCATTCATGATATCGTTTGCAGGTTGTTTTGTTTGTGTAGAGCACTTTGCGTAGAGTACTTTGTGTTACGGTCAGCCAGGTTTATAGTTGCTGATAGCTGATGTTAATTATGTCACATATCGTCTTCTGGCCGTTGGGTTAATACGTCATAGCCTGTCTCTGTTACCAGAATAGTATGTTCCCACTGTGCTGATAAGCTACGGTCTTTAGTGATAACCGTCCAGTCGTCGGGTAACAGTTTTACATGCCGCTTACCGGCGTTAACCATGGGTTCGATGGTAAACGTCATTCCGGGTTCCAGGATTTCCCGTGTCCCGGGGGTGCCGTAATGTAACACTTGCGGGTCTTCATGAAACTTGAGCCCGATACCGTGGCCACAATACTCTCGAACGATGGAACAATTGTTGGATTCAGCATGTTTTTGAATCGCTGCACCAATGTCTCCCAGATGCCTGCCAGGTTCAACCATTTCCACGCCGAGGGTTAAGCACTCATGGCTAATTCGGCAAATACGTTCGGCTAAAATAGAGGGTTTGCCCACAAAAAACATTTTACTCGTATCCCCGTGGAAACCATCTTTAATTACGGTTATATCGATATTTATGATATCTCCGTTTTTGAGTGATTTATTGCTGGGAATTCCATGGCACACCTGATGGTTCACCGATGTACAGATGGATTTAGGAAAGCCGTTATAGTTGAGAGGCGCAGGGATAGCATCTTGGGTGTTTACGATATAATCATGGCAAATGGTATTCAGCTCATCCGTCGTGATGCCAGGTTTGACGAACGGCTTAATCATGTGGAGCACTTCAGCGGCCAATTGACCGGCGGTGCGCATTTTTTCAACTTCCTGAGGTGTTTTAATATGTATTCCCATGTTATTGATATCTAAGTATATGTGTTGAAAATTAAGTGTTTGCTTGTATTGGGAGGCATAAAAACCTAGCCGCCCAGATTGTTGTAATCGCCTAATTATGGTATAAAGCCCGCGCCGTTATGGCAAACAATAACTGGTATTTTGTCATATTGACAAAATACTTTACATTCCACACATGGGTCGGCACGTATATTAGGGTGCTTGTGATGCCTCAAACGTCAAATGCGTAATGAGGCATGTTCAGGTTGATATATGGGGTCCATGGAGGCATAACCCAATAATTGGAGTAAATTATATGGCATTAGTCACTATGCGTGAAATGCTGGCGGCCGGCGTACACTTTGGTCACCAGGCGCGTTTTTGGAATCCGAAAATGGCACCGTATATTTTCGGTGAGCGCGATAAAATTCACATTATCAATCTTGAGAAATCCCTTCCCCGTTATCAAGAAGCCGCAAATTATATAGGGAAATTAACCTCAAAAAAGAAAGGTAGAATACTTTTTGTTGGCACCAAGCGAGCGGCCCGCACTATTATTCAGGAAGAAGCCAGTCGTTGCGATATGCCTTATGTTAACCACCGCTGGTTGGGTGGTATGCTCACCAATTTTCATACGGTTAAACAATCCATTAAGCGTTTAAAAGAGCTGGAAACAATGGCAACTGACGGTAGTTTTGCCAAGCTCAACAAAAAAGAGGGGTTGATGTTAACCCGGGAAATGGAAAAACTCGACCGTAGTTTTGGCGGGATTAAAGACATGCCCGGCTTACCGGATGCATTGTTCGTAATTGATGTTGGGCATGAAAAAATTGCCGTGCGGGAAGCTAAAAAGCTTGGTATCCCTGTCATTGGTGTGGTTGATACCAATAATAGTCCTGAAGGACTCGATTACGTGATCCCCGGTAATGACGACGCCATGCGCGCTATTAAGCTGTATGCTAGTGGAATTGCCGATGCGATTAATGACGCAGCGCCAGCCACTATCGATATTTCCGGTTCTGAGGATGGGTTTGTTGAGCTGGATGAAAGCGGTGAAGTTGTCTCAAGCTCTGGAGCCGGTGCAAAGAAAAAGAAGGCGGCTGCCCCAACCAAAAAACCTGAAGCAAAGCAGGTCAATGAGCCAGCTGTACAAGATGTAGCGGCCACCAGCGCGCCAGATGTTTCCGAGGCACGGTGATCCTCTTTGGTCTTTAAGTCTTTGATTTATAAGCCTTTGATTTGTAAGCCATCGTTTTATAAACCATTGTTTTATAAACCATCGTTTTATAAGCCATGGGTTTAAGTGTTTAGGTTGGGTTTACGAAAAAAAGGGGCGTAGTCCCCTTTTTTTTAAAGCAAGTTATAGCAAGTTGTAAGTTAAAGCAGGATTGTTGGTACACAACCGCTAAGATGACGGTGAATTATCGGCTAAAAACGATAGTAAGCGGAGAACGGATTTCTAGGACTATTGGCGACGTCCGACGGAGTACGACTCACTAGACGTTCCTGTGACGAAAAGCGCCAATAAACAAATAGTAGCTTCCAGATAAAAATATGTTGACGAGGAATAAATAATGGCAATTACAGCAGCTTTGGTTAAAGAACTTCGCGAGCGTACGCAAGCAGGCATGATGGAATGTAAAAAGGCATTGGTGGAAACCAATGGTGATATTGATGCTGCTGCGGAGTATATGCGTAAAGCCGGTTTAGCCAAAGCGGATAAGAAGTCCGGCCGTACTGCGGCAGAGGGACAAATTGTTATTAAGACGTCGGCGGATAGCAAAGTTGCAGTGATTATAGAAATAAACTGCGAAACAGATTTTGTTACCAAAGGTGACGATTTCCAGAAATTTGCGGCTGATGTTGCGGAAACTGCAATTGCGAATCAACCGGACAATATCGATGCGCTGTTAAGCCAGAGTTTGGCTTCTGGCAGCACTGTCGCCGATGCGGCGAAGGCGCTCATCGCCAAAATTGGTGAGAACATAAACGTACGCCGCTACGAAAAAATGGCGGCCGCAAATGGGGTGGTTGGTAGCTATCTCCATGGTGCACGTATTGGGGTTATTACTGAGCTGGACAGTGACAACGTTGGTTTGGCGAAAGATCTTTCAATGCATATTGCGGCGAGTAAGCCGGTGTGTGTGAATTCAGACGGTGTCTCGGCCGATCTCATCAGTAAAGAAAAAGAAATTTATACCGCGCAGGCTGCAGAAAGCGGGAAACCTGCTGAAATTGTGGAAAAAATGGTAACTGGCAGAATCGCCAAATTTTTAAAGGAAATTACCTTAGTGGGGCAACCTTACGTGAAGGATCCCGACACTACCGTGGAAAAACTGTTAAAGCAGAATAATGCGAATGTGCTTGGGTTTCACCGTTTTGAAGTTGGCGAAGGGATTGAAAAGAAACAGGAGAATTTTGCTGAAGAGGTGATGGCGCAAGTAAAAGGTAGTTAGTAAAACCTTATTTGGTAAAACTTTGGCTTAGGATGAAAGACAATGTCTGAAAATAAAAACGATACAATCTATAAGCGGGTTTTACTAAAGCTGAGCGGTGAAGCATTGATGGGCGATCAGGAGTTTGGCATCGACCCTAAAGTGATTGATCGTATTAGCGGTGAAATTCTCGAAATGGTACAGGCGGGGATACAGGTAGCATTGGTTATTGGTGGTGGCAATATATTTCGTGGTGTCAGTTTGTCTGCCAGTGGCATGGATCGCGCGACCGGCGACCACATGGGCATGCTGGCAACCGTCATAAACGCTCTGGCTATTCAGGATGGTCTTGAGCGTAATGGATTACACGCTCGGGTCATGTCTGCCTTGACGATTAATCAGGTTGCGGAAGACTACATACGGCGACGTGCGATGCGCCACCTTGAAAAAGGTCGTGTTATCATACTGGCGGCAGGTACGGGCAGCCCATTTTTTACCACTGATTCCGCTGCCAGCTTACGTGGCATTGAGATAGGTGCGGATATCGTGCTAAAAGCAACAAAGGTGGACGGGGTTTATTCCGCCGATCCGATGCTGGACAAGGATGCGGTGCTCTACGATAAACTAAGTTACGATGATGTACTAATGAAGAAATTAAATGTGATGGACGCGACAGCCATTGCATTATGCCGGGATTATAAAATGCCGGTGCGGGTTTTTAATATGAATAACTCCGGATCGCTAATGCGAATTATGCGGGGTGAAAGTGAAGGGACTATTGTTGAATGAACAATGCTGCATAACTATCGTTGTATAGCGTGGGCGAGCTACGCTATTTTTCATTAGGTATGTACGTGATTTTATCGTCTTCAATGTCACCGATACTCAGGGGAAGCTGTGTATGATAAACGAAATTAAACAAGATGCTGAATCTCGGATGAAGAAGAGCATCGAATCATTAAAGGGCGAGCTGACAAAGTTGAGGACGGGTCGTGCGCATACCAGTTTATTGGATCATGTTATGGTCCCCTATTATGGCAGCGATGTTCCGTTATCCCAGGTAGCATCAATTACCGTATCAGATCCTCGCACTTTGACGGTTTCGCCGTGGGAGTCGAACATGGTCTCTGCGGTTGAAAAAGCCATTATGACCTCCGGTCTGGGGTTAAACCCGGCCACCTCCGGGAAAGTGATGCGAGTACCATTACCGCCTCTCACCGAAGAAAGACGTAAGGACATGACGAAGGTTGTGCGTCAGGAGGGGGAGAACACGCGGGTTGCCATTCGGAATATTCGACGTGATGCCAATGGAGATTATAAGTCGCTATTGAAGGAAAAGGAAATTACCGAAGATGAGACGCATCAGGCCGAAGATGAAACGCAAAAATTGACAGATAAATATATAAAAGAAGTGGACGTGATTGTTGAGGCAAAAGAAAAGGATTTAATGGAGGTTTAATTGGCCTCGTAAGCACAATATGCAGTCAGACAATTGGATACCGCTAATTTTATCATTCCGGTGTAATAATCACTGGCCATCAGTGCTGATCTCTGCCGTATATGGACGGCTTTGTTCTCCTGACAATGTAAGGTAGGACCTGTTATGTCAGGTGAATTTGAAAAAAAACTATTTGTAGACAAAACGCCGCCCCGTCATGTTGCCATTATTATGGATGGCAACGGTCGCTGGGCGAAACGACGTTTGATGCCAAGGTTTGCCGGGCATAAAGCCGGGGTTGAGGCGGTAAGAGGCGTGGTCGAGAGTTGCGCCAAATTTGGCGTTGAAGTCTTGACCCTATTTACGTTTAGTAGCGAAAATTGGCGGCGGCCTGCCAAAGAGGTGGGGTTGCTAATGGATTTGCTGCACTCGGCGTTAGGTCGTGAAGTAAAGCGTTTGCATGACAACAATGTGCGTTTGCGGTTTATCGGTGATCGTAGCGCCTTTAGCGAAAAATTGCAGTCACGATTAGATGAAGGTGAGCTCGCGACTAAGGGTAATACTGGTTTAACATTGGTTATTGCCATCAACTATGGCGGTTGGTGGGATATCACTCAAGCTGCTCGTGCGATTGCGCAAAAGGTGGAGAAGGGTGAATTGAGTGCATCGGAGGTTAGTCAGGATTTGTTTAGTTCCTGTCTTTCATTAAGTGGGCTACCTGATCCGGATTTATTTATACGTACCGGTGGTGAAAAACGTGTCAGTAATTTTTTGTTATGGCAATTAGCCTATGCCGAGATGTTTTTCACTGATACCTTATGGCCAGACTTTAACGAGGCTTCGCTGGTAGAGGCGATTGATTCGTTTGTGAGTCGACAGCGTCGATTTGGCCGGACTGGTGAGCAAGTGGAGAAAGAACACGGTGCTTAAACAGCGCCTGATGACGGCGGCGATTCTTGTACCCATCGTCATTGGTAGTATTTTATATTTACCATATCCCTATTTCGCACTTTTGCTTGCACTGTTTGTCGTCCAAGGTAGCTGGGAATGGACAAACATGGCTCAAATTAAGTCCATGCTGGGACGAATGAGTTTTGTTGCACTGATTGCCGCATTACTTTGGGGGGCGTGGTTATCCTTTCGCTTGTCATCACCGCCATGGGTCCTTTATGTGTTAATCGTGGCGGTGCTGTGGTGGCTCTTCGCCTTTTTTCTCGTTATGTTGTACCCTAAATACACGCTATTGCGCACCAATACGGTGATAAAGTTATTCGCTGGTGTGCTGATCTTGGTGCCTAGCTGGATTGCGTTAATACGCCTGCATGCCAGCGATGAGCAAGGCCCTCTGTATGTACTGTTTTTATTGATCATCATTTGGGTAGCTGACAGTGGCGCTTATTTTGGTGGTCGAAAATGGGGGAAAAATAAACTTGCACCCAATGTTAGTCCTAAAAAAACCTGGGAAGGTGTTGCTACCGGGTTGATGGGGGTCGCGATACTGTCAGTGATTGGGGCGCTTATGTTGGGTTACCAGGATGAAGCTTGGGGTAATGTTGTCGTGTTTGTTGCCATTTGCATTATTACGGTATTGTTCTCCGTACTGGGTGATTTAACAGAGAGCATGTTTAAACGGCAGAGTGGGATAAAAGATAGCGGCACTTTATTGCCTGGACATGGTGGCGTATTGGATCGTATCGATAGTGTTACCGCCGCCGCACCGATTTTTCTAATTTGTCTCTGGTTGTTTTTAGGTTTTAAGCTGGAGGCGAGTGGGGGTGATGCTAGGAGCGTCGATTCCCCTCCATTACAGAATTCCTTCCTTCAGTATGAGTATGATCCTGCGAAGAGGTCGCGTAGCACTTAGCTATGGCCTGATAAAGTAGTACGCAACGTTGTTTGTGGTATGGCGATTGTGGAATACTGTTTGTGAAATTGGTTATAACATTATTTATAAAGTAATTTGAGCAATAGAAAGTATTAGCGGTTCTGATTTTTAATTAAATAAATTAGCCGCTCACATAATTTGTCAATTTTCATCCTCAACGAGTTAATAGCCCATGCCCAGTAGTGATATGACCCAGACGTCTGCGACGGCCAACGCTCCCGTTGGTATAACTGTATTGGGCGCTACTGGATCCATCGGGATCAATACGTTGGATGTGGTTTCCCGGCATCCGGATCGATTTCGGGTCGTTGCACTAACGGCCAATACCCAGGTCGATCGTATATATGATCAATGTGTGCAGTTTCAGCCGGAATACGCCGTAATGGTATCCTCTGATGCGGCGCAGCAGCTGGATAAAAAGCTAAAGCAAACAGGCCTGGAAGTACAAGTATTAGCCGGTATTGAAGGTACAGAGCATGTGGCAGCGTTAGAACAGGTGGATTATGTTATGGCCGCGATTGTTGGCGCGGCAGGGTTGCGCCCCACATTGGCTGCGGCTAGAGGGGGCAAGCGTGTACTTCTTGCCAACAAAGAAGCGTTGGTTATGTCTGGCCAGCTTTTTATGGATGAAATTCAACGTAATAATGCGGTGCTCTTGCCAATTGACAGCGAACATAACGCGATATTTCAATGTATGCCATCAAAACTGGACAAAAATTTGTCAGCCATTGGCGTTAGTCGCATTTTATTAACAGCATCGGGCGGACCATTTCGCACGACTTCGATGGAAGCATTGCAATCAGTAACACCGGAGCAGGCTTGCGCGCATCCTAATTGGGATATGGGGAAAAAAATCTCCATCGATTCCGCTACGATGATGAATAAAGGTCTTGAGGTAATAGAGGCCTGTTGGTTGTTTAATACGGTTCCCGATAATGTACAGGTTGTGCTGCATCCGCAAAGCGTGATTCATTCGATGGTTCAATATACCGATGGCTCGGTGTTGGCGCAATTGGGTAATCCCGATATGCGCACGCCTATCGCTCACGCACTGGGTTGGCCAGATCGGATTGAATCCGGTGTGGCAAATTTGGACTTGTTTGATGTTGCACAACTTAATTTCGAGCCGCCGGATATGGTGCGATTTCCCTGCTTGCGTTTGGCGATGCAGGCAGCCCGTTGTGGCGGAACCAGCACCACGGTATTGAATGCCGCGAATGAAGTGGCTGTGCAGGCATTTTTAGATGAGAAAATATCGTTTTTGACAATACCGAACATTATTGAGCACGCGTTGTCTGAAGTTTCAGTCAAGCCGGTGGACTCTTTAGCGACAATTTTGCAAACTGATGATATAACAAGGAAAGTTTCTCAAGAATATATTAGCCGGACACGACGACCACTTAGTTCCTTGCACTAATGATTCACGGTTAATGACTAACAATAATAGTGGCCCCCCGGTTTGCTGAGAAGCCTTTGGTTAAATGAGGGATGACTGAGGTCAGGAGAGAATCCCAGTGGATAATGAAATAAAGGTTAATGAAGTAAAGGTTAATGAAGTAAAGGTTAATGAAGTAAAGGTTAATGAAGTAAAGGTTAATGAAACAATGGCTCATTAAGTAATGGTTAAGAAAGCAATGGTTAACAACATAAGGGTTAACAACCACCAACAATGGCCAATGACCCGTGTAGCGATGGATAACAAACAGTGATAGTCAGTATTTTAACGTCAGCGTTAGCGTTTCTCTTTGCGATAGCCGTATTAATTGCGTTCCATGAGTTTGGTCATTATTGGGTGGCGCGTCGCGCCGGCGTGAAAGTCTTGCGCTATTCCATTGGGTTCGGCAAGCCTTTGTGGATGAAGCGTGCTGGCCCGGACCAGACAGAGTATGTGATTGCTGCTATTCCCCTGGGCGGTTATGTGAAGATGCTTGATGAGCGTGAAGGCGATGTTGATGAACATGAGGTGCATCGCGCATTTAATCGGCAGTCTGTTGGTAAACGAATTGCTATTGTCGCAGCAGGCCCCATATTCAATTTTATATTTGCCATTTTTGCTTATGCATTGATGTTTCAGGTGGGCGTTCCGGGGATAAAGCCCATTATAGGCGAGGTTGAGCCAGCTTCTGTTGCTGCGCAAGTTGGCTTAGAGGCTTTCGATGAAATTGTAAGTGTTGAAGGTGAGATAACCCCTACCTGGGGTAGTGCCAGGATGGCATTATTGCAAGCCGCGTTAGATCACGACACAATAAAAATTGAGGTTCAAAAGGCGTCGCTGGATGGCAGTATAAATAACAATCTCGCTAATAATGATTATTCAAATCAGCCTAGTGGTACCTTTGAAGAGCGTCGGACCATTATGCTGCCAGTGGCGGGTATTAGCACCGAGTTAAAGCAGAGTCAATTATTGAGTCAGGTCGGTGTACAGCCGTTCCGGCCGCCCTTACCGGCTGTTATTGGTAAACTGGAATCAGGCGGTGCAGCAGAGCGCGATGGTTTGCGCCCCGGCGATCGCGTCATGGCGACGGATGGTGAGCCGATAATACATTGGGGGGATTGGGTTGAGGTTGTTCGTGCCAATCCCGGTAAAATGTTAGCCGTCGAAGTGGCCCGCGGTACACTTACCCAGATCGTTGAGTTAACCCCGAATCCGCTGGAAATTGATACAGGCGTCATTGGCCGGATTGGTGCTGCACCTGAAATGATTGCTTACCCCGAAGAATTGCAAACCGTTGTCCAGTATTCAATTGGTGTGGCAGTGTATACTGCGGTGGTTAAGACATGGCAAATGTCAGTGCTAACCTTGCGTATGATCGGTAAAATGATTACTGGTGAAGTGTCAGTGAAAAACTTAAGTGGGCCTATTACCATTGCGACTTACGCGGGTTATACCGCTAATGAAGGGTTTACCACCTTTCTCTCGTTTCTGGCCATTGTTAGTATTAGTTTGGGAGTCTTGAACTTATTGCCCATACCACTCCTGGACGGGGGACATTTGTTATATTACCTGATTGAAATTGTGAAAGGCAGTGCATTGTCGGACGAGGTGCAGGGGCTGATGCAACGGGTGGGTATAATATTATTGGGTATGTTGATGATGTTAGCATTTTACAATGATATCCATCGGTTATTCTCCAGTTAGCGCGCCTCTTTAGTTATATGGTTTTCAATTCAGTGTTCTAGAGAAAGCGCTCGCTACCCGCTAATTACTATTTTAAACACTATTTGATCTTAGTTGTTGATTAGGCGTTGTTGCTTAGATGTTGTTGCTTAGATATTGTTGCTTAGATATTGTTGCTTAGATATTGTTGCCATGGCTTAAGTGTTGATATGGCTTAAATTACGATTGTATGGTGGACATTGTTTTTATTACGCCTGATTCAGACTGGACTGGCTATCAGGTAGTTAAATTCTACGGAAAAATAAATTAATTCCTGTGATTGGGGGAATGATCGGTAGCAACGGGATATCGGTTGTCAATAATGATTAAAAGCAACATTAACACGAAATAAGATAATAACAATGTTAAACAAAAAATTGCTTGTTGGTCTGCGCGACAGCTATCGAACCTGTACGGTTAATCACATTGCGGTAGTTGATAGCATGGGGACAGCGCTGAATCAGCCTGTTACAGCAAAATATAATATAAGTGGATTGCATCTATGAGGTTACGCGGTTTTTGCCTAATACTGCTGTTAGTTGTCTGTGAAAAAGGGTTTGCCTATGTGCCGTTTGTCATTAAAGACATAAAAATTGAAGGCTTACAACGTATCTCCCTGGGTACAACGTTTAACTATTTACCAATTAAGGTAGGGGAGACGCTCAGCAGGCGGCAGGCGACTAATTCAATTCGGGCGCTTTTTAAAACGGGTTTTTTCGAAGATGTGTGGTTTACCCAAGACAATAACGTGTTGGTTATCCATGTTATCGAACGACCATCAATTTCTACCATAAAAATATTTGGCAATCGGGAAATTAACACCGAGGACTTAACGAAAGCGCTAAAGCAGGTAGGGCTGGCAGAAGGACGGGTATTTAATCGATCGCTACTGGATCAGGTTGAGCAGGAGTTACACCGGCAGTATTTTAACCTTGGTAAATACGGTATAAAAATAAAATCGACGATAACTCCTTTGGCGCGGAATCGTATTGATCTTGAGTTTGATATAGATGAAGGTGATGCGGCACATATTCGTCAAATAAAAATTGTGGGTGCCAACGCTTTTGATGAAGCAGAATTGCTGGATAAGTTAGAATTGAGCATGCCCACGCTATTTTCAGGATTAAGTGGGAGTGATAAATATTCTAAACAACAATTAGTCGGTGACCTGGAGCGCTTGCGTTCACATTATCTCGACCGTGGTTATATTAACTTCAATATTCATTCTACCCAGGTATCTATTAGCCCGGATAAAAAAGATGTTTATATTACTATCAATATAGCGGAAGGTGAGCAGTTTACGATTAAGGACGTTAATTTCTCGGGTGATATTATTATTGCAGAAGAGGAGTTTGATGCCTTAGTGGAGCTAAAACCGGGTGACACATTTTCACGGCAGCGGGTTTTGGAAACACGCAACAAAATTGTTGATCGTTTGGGCATTGATGGTTATGCCTTTGCAAATGTTAACCCTATTCCAAAGATCAATAATCAGACTAAGGAAGTGTCATTATCGCTGTTTATTGATCCCGGCAGTCGCGTTTATGTGCGCCGCATTAATATTTTAGGTAACACGAAGACCCGGGATGAGGTGATACGTCGTGAACTACGTCAAATGGAAGGGGGGTGGATATCCACACCATTGGTTAATCGTTCAAAAATACGATTGCAGCGACTTGGCTTTTTTGAAGAAGTTAAAGTGGATACCCCTGCCGTGCCGGGCACCACTGATCAGGTTGATGTTAATTTTGAGGTGGTAGAAGGTTCTACCGGCACGTTTACAGCAGGCTTAGGGTATGGTCAGGAAGGGGGCTTTCTGTTTAATACCAGCGTTACCTTAAATAATTATTTAGGCACGGGAAAACGTGTCAGTTTAGAAGTGAATAATAATCAAATTAATCAAGTGTATAGCTTTTCGTATAATAATCCTTATTACACAGCTAGTGGTATCAGTCGCGGATTTAGTTTGTTTTCACGTAAAACAGATTCGGGTGAGGCAAACTTGGCGGAGTTTACCACTGATAATGTGGGAGGGCGTATGACTTTCGGCATACCGCTTACGGAGTATACTTCGGCATCTTTTGGTCTTGGAGCGGAAAGTACAGATTTAAGCGTTAACGAATCCGAAGCGCCGGAGTACTATAGTGAATGGGTCGACGAAAATGGCAGCGATTTTACCACGTTTACATCGACACTGAGTTATTCATATGACTCAAGGAATAGGGCGATTTTTCCGGATTTTGGTGTGTTATCACGATTGTCGGCGGAAGTAGCTATTCCAGGCGGCGATTTGGAATATTATAAGGCAAGCTACCGTATGAGCTGGTACCGGCAATTATCCAGTCGATTTACGTTAATGATGGGGGGGGAAGTAGCGTACGGCGATGGTTATGGCGACACGGATGCGCTGCCCTTTTTTGAAAACTATTATGCGGGCGGTTCTCGCTCAATCCGCGGGTTTCGTGGTAACACCATCGGGCCATTAGGGATAGTGTGTAATAATGTTACCGGTAGTGGTGGTGCCCCGACGGAAATATGTGAACCGAATGAGCCTGTTGGAGGCAATGCAAAAGTGACAGGGAAAGTCGAATTGTTTTTCCCTTCTCCGTTCGAAGAGGAAATCAGCCGGAATTTTCGTTTAAGTACGTTTCTAGATTTTGGCCGAGTGTTTACCAACCTTGAAAACGATAGCGTGATTGCAGATGACCGCTTGAGAGCCACCTATGGCTTAGGCGCTGTCTGGATTACGCCAGTGGGTGCTCTGACCTTTAGTTTGGCATGGCCACTGGAGTCCGATTCAGGCGATGACACTGAGCGATTTGGGTTTAATATTGGTGCGCCATTTTAAGGGCAATTTTTAGTAGCAGTTACTAACACTGCAATGACTGGGTTGTAATTACCTCGTTGTAATGAAATAGTATTCTTACGTCTAATAAAATCGTATTAATCGAAATTTTGCGGATATCATTAACCAGCGATTGAAAAATAGGTCTCTGTGCGGACAGAGACGAGCCTGCTGATTCTGCATTTTGACGGTTTTCAGGGTATGGCTGGGTAATAGTGAAATTCTGGACGTCAAAACTACGGATTTACGGTATTTTTTGAGTTATGATGCGGGTCATGGCGCGAGTCTTGAAATGCGCGAAAGGGTTAGACTTCATTTAATCCAGCCATTTTATGACAGCAGGTGCCGACTATACGCTGGCGTATAGTGCTCTCCCAGCTTGCTATTTTGATAATGCTAAAGTGTGTTGAAGGGGGTTATTGTCCTGTGATGTTGCCCAGGTTATCCTAATGATGCATTTATATAACAATAAGTATTTTATTGAATAAAGGTATCCCGCTATTAAACTAACTAATGCTGCATAATGGCGTTAAAATGGTGGCGCTTCAATTATTGTGTTTCAATAATTACGTTTCAATACTTACGTTTCAATAATTACGCTTAAATAATAGCATCTCAATAATAGCGCAAATGGCAGAGGCATTAACGATGTCTCAATGTTTAGTTAGGCAAGGTTTAATTAGGCAAGGTTTAAATAGAAAATGTTTAATTTAGAAGTAGGAGCACGTGTATTAACATGGTGACCAAAATTCGTGAATCGAAAAAAAGGCTTCTTGGCCTATTAATTGTTGTGTGTTTTACGTTTCCTTTGGCGGGCAATGCGGAAACAAAACTTGGGTTTGTGAACGCGGCACGAGTGCTGGAAGAAGCACCACAAGCGGAAACTGCGCGAAAACAGCTTGAGAAAGAGTTTGCTCCGCGAGACAAAGAAATTGTCGACATGCAAAAAGATCTGAAAAAACTGGAAGAAGAGTTAGCTCGTGATGGCGCTGTTATGAGCGAAAGCGAGCAACGTAAATTAGAGCGTGAAGTGATCTCCCATAAAAGGGAAGTAAAGCGTAAAAAAGAAGAGTTTAGAGAAGACCTGAATATTCGTCGCAATGAGGCGTTTGAAAAGTTGCGTAAGCGTGTTTTTGAAGTCATTGTTAGTATTGCCGAACAGCAAAAATACGACCTTATTGTTAGTGATGGTGTGGTCTTTGCGAGCAAGCATATTGATATTACCAATGATGTAGTGAAACGTCTCAGGTCAGAAATGCCGTCCTCCAAGAAATAACTGATATATTGTTGTGTATACACTGGGAGAGTTAGCGAAGCGGTTTAATGCAGAATTAATTGGCGACGCCAGTTGCGTTGTTGAACGGGTCGCTACCTTAAAAAACGCGGGTGTCGGCGACATCGCTTTTTTGTCCAACCCCCTATACCGGAAATATCTGGATACGACCTGCGCAGCTGCGGTTATTATTTCGGTTAATGAAAAAAAAACGCTCAATACAAATGGCCTAGTGGTAAAAGACCCCTATGTTGTTTACGCACGTATAGCGAGTTTGTTGTACCCTAGCGGGGCGCTGGAACAGGGGATTCATGCCACCAGTGTTGTAAGTAACAATACACAGATTGATCCAACAGCGTATATCGGCCCTAATTGTGTCATCGGTGAGGGCGTTGTAATAGGGGCTCACACTTATGTTGGTCCAGGTTGTGTCATTGATAAAAATGTCAGTGTTGGTCAACAAGGGTATTTTTTTGCAAACGTAACGCTCTATAGCGATGTTGTTGTTGGAGATCGCGCTATACTACATTCTGGTGCCGTTATAGGTGCAGATGGATTTGGGCTTGCCAAGGAAGCGGGGAAGTGGTTGAAAATACCCCAGGTTGGTACCGTTCGTATTGGGGATGATGTTGAGATAGGCGCCAATACCACGGTGGATCGAGGGGCGATAGAAGACACCATCATTGAGGATGGTGTTAAGTTGGATAATCTGATACAAGTCGCGCACAATGTTCATTTAGGGGCTCATACCGTGATTGCGGGTCAGACCGGCATTGCTGGAAGTGTTAAAGTTGGTAAATACTGTACAATTGCTGGGCAGGTTGGAATTATCGGGCACCTGGAAATCGCTGATAATGTTGTTATTACCGCGAAGTCATTAGTGACGCACTCGATTAAAAAAGCGGGTGTGTATTCTTCGGGTTCGCCCTTAATGGATAATAAGCAATGGTTACGCAGTTCAGCGAGATATAAGCAGCTCGATGATATGGCTCGAAGGCTGAAAGCTCTGGAGAATAAAACACTCTAGTTCGGTAGGATTCAGAAGAATTCTCAACAGGTGAGCGTGACCAAACAGGGACGTCTATCCGGTTTTTTACTCGGATAGGGTTATGCATTGAAACAAAAAAGATCGGGAAAACGGGCCAACCTTCCGGCTGCCGCGCAACTGGACGGATACAGGCGCAGTTGCCGAGTGGATTCCCCCTAAGCTCTGCAAGGCTCTTAGGGTCATTGTTTAACTATGATAAGAACTGGGTCAAATGGATAATTCTCAAGAAACGCTTGATATATACGAAGTATTAAAACATTTACCGCATCGTTATCCGTTGTTGCTGATTGACAGGGTTATAGAATGTAAGGTCGGCGAATCGCTAACAGGCATTAAAAATGTTTCTTATAATGAACCTTACTTTCAGGGGCATTTCCCCAATCGGCCCGTCATGCCTGGCGTGTTAATATTGGAAGCCTTGGCTCAGGCAACCGGTATACTCGCCTTTAGGACAAATAATAAGCGGCCGGAAGAAGGCTCATTATACTATTTGGTTGGGATTGACGATGCTCGTTTTAAACAACCTGTAGAACCAGGCGACCAATTAATATTGAAAGTTGATGTAATTAAATCAAAGCGCGGTGTCTGGAAATTTAATGGCGAAGCCAGTGTGGATGGTAATGTTGTTGCTAATGCCGAGCTAATGTGTGCGGAGCGGCCGGTGCAGTAACACTTGTGCAATACTTAATTGAAATTGCACAAGACAAGTTAATTGCATACGTCATTAATCGTATAACAATATAAATGATTTAAGGGTTTTCAGAAATTGATTCATTTAACTGCGATCGTTGATCAATCGGCAAAAATCGCTGAAGGAGTGCAAATAGGGCCTTATTCAATTATAGGTCCTGAGGTGGAAATAGGTGCTGGTACGGTTGTTGGTCCGCACGTCGTTATTGAAGGCCCTACCCGCATAGGCCAGAACAATAAAATTTTCCAATTTTCCTCTATTGGCGATGCTCCTCAAGATAAAAAATACGCCAACGAGCCGACTCGTCTGGAAATTGGTGACAATAATGTTATCAGAGAATATTGTACAATTAGTCGGGGGACTACCCAGGATATAGGTGTCACCCGGGTAGGCGATGATAACTGGATAATGGCTTATGTGCATATCGCGCACGATTGCCAGGTTGGAAGTCATACCATATTTGCCAATTCGGCTTCGCTAGCGGGGCATGTTATTGTTGAAGATTATGCCATATTAGGTGGTTTTACTTTGGTTCACCAGTTTTGCAAGTTAGGCGCACACTGTTTTACCGCAATGAATAGCGTAATATCAAAAGATGTGCCGCCATTTATTTTGGTCTCTGGACATATGGCCAAACCCCATGGCCTTAACCAGGAAGGATTAAAACGGCGAGGCCTTAGTGCTGATGTGTTAAGCCAGTTGCGCAAAGCGTATAAGATACTTTATCGGTCGGGCAATACATTAGACCAGGCAATCGAAAAAATGAGCGAATTGGCAAAACAGTGTGCTGAAGTTGAGCAGCTCGTTACTTTTCTTCGTGGCGCCACCCGCGGAGTATTACGTTAGTGAGCCGGGCTGTATCCAGCTTGCTGATTGTTACACCACAAATTCTCCTTCTCGGAATACCCCCTCAACTAATTCAATCAGAGGTTTTTCAATTAGAGGTATCTCAATCAGAGGTATTTCAATCAGAGGTATTTCAACCAAAGGCATTATCCTCTTGAGTTCCATTTGTGTGTTCCATCCGTTAAATTGAAATCTGTCTTGATCCTGCTGACATGCGAATAGGAATAGTAGCTGGCGAAGCGTCCGGTGATTTACTTGGTGAAGCACTGATTGCTCAACTGAACAGTAAATTGCCGGTATTGGTGGCTGAAGGGATCGCAGGTCCGAAAATGATGGCGCAAGGTGTGCGTTCATTTTATTCGATGGATAGACTCTCCGTCATGGGAATTAATGCGGAGGTTATTGGCCGCTACTTTGAATTAGTAAAAGTCAGACGTCGATTGATCAAATACTTCATTGAACAAAAAATTGATTTGTTTATTGGTATCGATGCTCCGGACTTCAATCTGGGGTTGGAGCGTCAGTTACATCTAGCAGGGATTAAAACCGTTCACTACGTCAGCCCCTCTGTATGGGCTTGGCGTCAATATCGTATCAAGAAAATTGCGGCATCTGTTGACTTGATGTTGACACTGTTCCCCCATGAAGCTCAATTTTATCAAGACCACAATATGCCTGTGGAGTTTGTCGGGCATCCCTTTGCGGATCGTATTCCCGCGACCGTAGATCGAGCTGCTGCGAGGGAGCTTTTAGGGTTACCGAAAGGTAAAAAAATTATAGCCATATTGCCCGGAAGTCGACGAAATGAACTGCATTATCTTGCAGAAAAATTTATATTGGCTGCACAATGCTGCGTTCGGCAACGGGATGATTTGCATTTTATAACACCGTTACCAAACCTGGAGCGACGAGCGCAATTTGAAGCGATTTTGAAGCAACAGGTCGAGTCGATACCGATAACGTTGGTTGACGGTTTGTCGTATGAAGCAATGGCCGCCGCCGATGTGGTTTTATTGGCGTCGGGTACTGCGGCATTAGAAGCGATGTTGATAAAACGTCCTATGGTTGTTGCTTATCGGGTTGCACCATTAACTTACTGGATTGCAAAGCGGTTAGTGACGGTGTCTAATTTCTCGTTACCAAACCTGCTTGCGCAAACCACCCTGGTGCCCGAATTTATTCAGGACGATGTTGTTCCGGAAAAAATGGCAGCGTGTTTGATGGATTATATCGATCACCCTGATAAAGTCATTGCCTTAGAAAACCAATTTAACGAAATGCACCGGTCTTTAAGAAAAAATGCAAGTGCGGTTGCTGCAGACGCCATTATAAAACTATGCAACGGATAAAGGAGTGCCGCATTGGAACAGCCGTTATTTCAAATGAATCATAAAGTAACGTTATTGGCGGGTGTTGATGAGGTTGGGCGTGGACCTTTGGCCGGGCCTGTAGTAACGGCGGCGGTGATTTTAGACGATAGCAATCCAATTGCCGGTCTGGCTGATTCAAAGAAATTAACTGAATCGCAAAGAGAAACACTAGCGGAAGAGATAAAGCTCAAATCAATTGCCTGGGCATTGGGCCGGGCTGAAGTCGTCGAAATTGATGAAATTAATATTTTGCAAGCCACATTGTTAGCAATGCAGAGAGCTGTAGCAGCGCTTGCTGTTGCGCCGGAATACGTTCTGGTCGACGGTAACAGAAGCCCTGGGTTTTCATGTCCCAGCGAAGCTGTTGTGGGCGGTGATGGTCGTGTGTCAGCGATAAGTGCGGCGTCAATTATTGCCAAAGTGGCGCGGGATCACGAAATGGTATCGTTGAGCGAAAAATTTCCCGGCTATGGTCTGGAGCGCCATAAGGGTTACCCAACCAAAGCGCACTTGAGTGCACTGCAAGCGCTGGGTGTGACTGAGATACATCGTCGGACTTTTTCGCCCGTGCGAAAATTACTGTAGTGCGTAAAACGCTACTGTGGTATTAGGGCTGTTGACATCTGAGTTTTATCATTGTGGCGCCATTCAAAGCGCTACTTGGCGTCCGTTTTGATTAGGCGGGCGAAGAAAGCGATTACGGTAGTGATTAAACTCAAGTGGCAACCGATCCTAGTTGATGCTTTTGGGATACGCTAAGTTTTCTTGCTGCGGCATTTGCATGCGTGACATCACGTTTTCAAGTTCATCAATCAACGCATTGACGGCTTCCGGATTATTGTTTTTTGAATGAAATTCTATTTTGGCGGCAAGTTGCGATACGATTGTATATCCCATCCCCCCACCCAGTCCTTTTAATTGATGGGTCTGCTCCAGCAAACGGGTTGTATCATTTTGTTGTTGAAGTTGCTTGATCGTGTTAATTTTTTTGGGTAATTCTACTAAAAACTCTTGAATCACATCCGTGAGGTCCAAGTCGTCGTGATCTAAATCCGGATAGATTGGTGAGTTATCAATTTCCGCATCTGGTTCCAGGTATTTGGATACCGTACTATAAAACAATTTTCTGTCAATGGGTTTCGTTATAAATTCATCACACCCGGCCTTGAGGCATTTTTCAACGTCTTCTTTCATGGCATTGGCAGTCAATGCCACGATTGGCTTGGTGCAGCCTTTTTTTCGTAACGTTATGGTGGCCAGTAAACCACCCATGATGGGCATTTGCATGTCCATAAATATCAAGTCAAACTCACGTTCCAGCGCACGTTCAACCGCACTTCTGCCATTATCCACGATGGTGACATCGACATTACTCCCCATTCTTTTAAGGTATAATGTCACCAGGCGTTGATTGTTATAATTATCCTCTGCAAGCAATATACTGCCTTTAAGTTTGTTGTGTAGTTGTACTGTCGGTTTTCGAAAATTTTCATGGGGTAATTCAATTGGGTTCTTTATTATTTTGATGTTATCAAGGGAGCCAGTTGCAAATGATGCAGTGAACCGGCTTCCGGAACCGTATGTGCTTTTTACGGATATTTCGCCGCCAAGCTTTTCAGTGAGTTGCTTGGAGAGAGACAAGCCAAGGCCAGTGCCACCGTATTTTCGGGTGGTCGATGAATCTGCCTGCATGAAGGCATTGAAGATTTTGTCGATTTGCTCATCCGTTAATCCGATACCCGTATCGACAACTTCAAAGTATAGTTTTTTATGCAGCAAGCTAAAACTAATATAGACATGAATATAGCCGTGCTCTGTAAATTTTATTGCATTACTGCATAAGTTAATAATAACTTGTTTTATACGTAATGAATCACTGATCATTTTTTCAGGTAAGGGGAAGTTTTTTATGATTTTAAATTCCAATCCTTTGTTATCTGCATGCAATTTTACTAATGATTCGATGTCCCAAAGCAACTTGATTAGCGAAAATTCGGATTTATCAACGTCAAGTTTAGCCGCTTCTATTTTAGATAAATCCAGTATGTCGTTAATGATATTAAGCAGATGATTACCACTGTTTATAATTATATTTGTCGCTTCGAGGCGTTCATCCAAGGTTTGGTTGATGTCGAGAGAGCTTTCCGCAAAACCAATAATGGCCGTTAGTGGCGTGCGGATTTCATGGCTCATGTTGGCAAGAAAATCACTTTTAAATTTACTGGCTTCAATCGCCTGGTCTCGAGTGGCCTCAAGTTTTTTCTGATTGTCATATAGTTGTTGTTGAATTTTTTCCCGTTGTTGGATTTCAGACTCCAGTTTTGAGATTAGTTCTGTAATATCGATCGCCATTTTGTTGAACGAATTAATTGCGATATTAATTTCCGGGTATGACGTCGTAGTGATGGGGGTATACTCACCACTTGCTAGGCGCTCCGATGCCAGGTGTAACTGCTGAACAGGGCGAAATGCCTGTTTTAAGAGATAGTAGACCATAAAAATCGCAGGGATAATAATTAACACTGCAAGTACTACCGTGGTGCGAAAAGCATTGTTTAGATTGTTAAGAAAAGTGCCTATATCGCGGGCGACAGCAACGCTGAAAAGTGGCTCGGTGCTGTTGGCATAGATGTCATTTTTTACATGCAAATACTTTGTTAACATTTTTTCTGATGGCCATGACGCCGATTCATAAGCGAGCTTCCCAGTGGTATGACGGATTTGTATGGGATTAGCTAAGGCAATTTCCAATGGCTTAATGTTTTGTGTTGGGTCTGTAACTAACATGATATAGCCGATGGACTGAATTCCGCCAACAGGTATAAGAACAGCGTAAAAAGGCGTGTTCTGGTGCGTACAGTACCCGGTCAAGTACTTGATTTTGTCGGCGCCTTTTCTGGTTTTAGCGAGATCGATTAACGACGAGCAGATAACATGGTTGGGGTTTGTTAGCGCAAAGCCTTGGTCTGAAATTGCGGCAGTATCAAGCATCAGGTTAAAGGCATATAGTTTTTCAAGCTTGATGTTGCCAACGCTGGAATAAAAATCATCGAATTTTTCGTTGACCAGTTGGCCGATTAGTGTTGAGTCTGAAGACTTGAGCGCAGCGCGCAGCGCCGAGTCTGCTTGTAGCGCATTACCAAAGTCTTTGGATGTGTTTTCCAGATTTTCGAGAAGGAGCCTAACTTTAATGTCGATTAACTTTGCTAACGCAGCTTGTTCATTCGTGTAGGCCAGGTTCCTATATTGTTCACTACTGATAAATAGAAGAACAAGGGAGGCGATGCCTACCAAAACGATAGTTAGCACAATTCTATGCCAGAGAGAGAGTAACTTTTTTTGTTCCAATGAGTCTTATATCTCGTTATTTATGTAAGCGATTTATGTCGTCACATTAGTGAAGAAACCAGGGGTCGATGTGACGAAACCGGTTACGGGTATTCGATGATCAAGTATTAAACCTTGCCTGTATCATCAACGGCTAAGATCCATAATTGTTTAGTGTGAATATTAAAGGAGTATGTGATTCTCCTATAAGATTAACTAATTATAAATTAGTCACATAAATAGGATGTGTGGAGTTGTAGGGTGACGATAAAATTTTTGTATAATGCCTGGTTACGGTGGGCCTTACTAGTAAAACTATCAAACGACTTTATATAGATAATACCTGATCATCATCTTTGTCGGTATTGGCTTCAGCTTCGTCCTTAACCAAGCTGAGGCCGCTATCCTGTGTTGCTTCTTTGCCTTCACTCAAGCTTAACTGTAGTCTCACGTTATTTTGCGAGTCGGCGTTTTTTATGGCTTCTTCTGCTGTAATTTTACCCGCCCTGGTCAGGCTTAATAGGGCTTGGTCAAATGTTTGCATACCGGCGTTACCGGATTTTTCCATGACCTCCTTGATTGCATCGGCCTCTCCTCTTTTTATTAGCTCGCGAACACGCGGCGAGCCGAGCAATATCTCGATAGCGGCACAGCGTTTATTATCTATAGTGGGAATCAGGCGTTGCGATATAAATGCCTGTAAATTTAGTGACAAATCGGTTAATAATTGAGTGCGGCGTTCTTCGGGAAAAAAATTGATAATTCGATCAAGTGCCTGATTTGCATTATTGGCGTGTAAGGTGGATATGGCCAAATGTCCGGTTTCCGCAAAAGCCAGCGCATGTTCCATGGTTTCTCGATCCCGTATTTCGCCAATCAAAATAACGTCGGGTGCCTGCCGGAGTGTATTTTTTAGTGCGGCTTCAAAGTTTTCAGTATCAACGCCGACCTCTCGTTGACTAATAATGCACTTTTTATGGGTGTGTAGAAATTCAATGGGGTCTTCAATGGTGATTATATGACCGGTACTGTTGGTATTTCTGTGGTCAATCAATGCCGCGAGTGACGTAGATTTTCCAGACCCGGTACCGCCAACGAATAATATTAGTCCACGCTTTAACATGACGACTTTTTTAAGGACGTCAGGTAATCCCAAGTCGTCAACTTTCGGTATTTCGGTGACAATATTGCGTACCACCATGGCAATATTGTTCCGTTGCCGATAGATATTAACCCGAAACCGCCCTACACCCGTCTCAGAGATGGCTAGGTTCATTTCGGAGGTTTTTTCAAACTCAGCAATTTGGCCTTCGTCCATGACACTGTAGGCGATTGATTTCGTGTCTTCGAAATTAAGTGTTTGCTTTGATAGAGGCATTAGTTTGCCTTGAATTTTGGCGCTGGGCGGTGCGTTTGCAACGATATATAGATCAGAACCCTCTTTCATGGTTAAAAGCTTTAAATAATCTCTAAACTCCATACTTTATCCCGCCGAAATTAGTGAGTAGTTATCTCTTGATGTTAACGACTGGAAGGCTTCGATCTTTAGGGACATGGAGCGCCAATGTTGGAATAGCCTGCATGATACAGGTAGATATTCATGGCCTAACCGTGGCCAAATATGCCCGTAAAAGCTGATTTAGGTGTTAAGCACGCATTCTATTCAAACTAGGCAATGAGTGGCCTTTGTTTTTAAAGATAATTGTTTATTATTGGTATTGATGAAAGAATGTGACATTATTGTATTTATTTGCCATCGGTAGTTAACCATCGCTAGTTAGCAATAGGTATTTAGCTATGAGTACATACCCGATTGCGCCCACTTAATTTGGCTCGATACAGTGCAGCGTCGGTACGGGCAATAAACTGGTTGGGTGCTTCCTGGGGTTGATATAATGCAACACCGATGGATACCGTAATACGTCCAATTTTTTGTGTGGGATTATTGCTTGGCATTACTTTATTCCTAATGGCGTTACTGATATTATCTGCAACAAATGCCGCCCCCTCCATTGACGTTCCAGGTAATAACACGGCAAACTCCTCTCCGCCAAAACGTGCCGCAATATCATTACCGCGTACTGTGTTTGATATTTGCAGTGCGATCCACTTTAGCGCTTCATCGCCAGTCAGGTGTCCAAATGTGTCATTAATTCTTTTGAAATGATCAATGTCAATCATTAATAAGCTTAAGCTTTCATTATTGACGTTGGCGGTTGTCGTCAGTCTTTCAATTGAATTGTCGAAATTACGTCGATTTGGACAATTTGTAAGGGAGTCAATGAGAGAATCCCGATGTGCTTTTTGAAATTCCGTGCGCAGCCGGGTTAGTTCTCCATTCGCTTCTAATAGCTCATCGTTTAGCGTTTGGGTGGTTTGTTGCATACGGTTGGTTTCGTCGATGAGTGCCGCTACGATGTGAACTAACTCATCGGCGCTACCACTTTGTTTTAATGAGTCAGTACTCGACGCTAATTCAGTTTGATACGATTTTGATTCCTGGTCTGCGACGGTTAAAGAGCATTGGGTTTTTTCGATGATAGGGAGCACTTCTTTGCGAAATTGTTCAATGGCCTGTTGATCGGTTAAGTGGATGAATGTTTGATAGAGTGACATCACTCGTTCTAGTGACAAGGGCTCTGATTTCTTGTTAAGCGATTGAATTTCCTGGCTCAGTCCTGGGTTTTTGCCTGACACATGCTGGTATAAAACGGCATAATTTATGGGGTTGGCAGGTAGGTTTAATTTGCTTGCCAGCGGTAAGGCGACTCGAGCGATTTTCGCAGCCTCGATGGTGTTTTCTGGGTAACAGATGGCATATGCGTCGTTACGTAAATCGGGAGCTGTCATTTATACCTCACTTTTATATTATTGTCTTGCTGGCTCAAGTTGTCTCTTTATCGTCAGATTTACGGACGAACTTAAGTAAGAGCGAATTTCAATCTAGAACAACCCGTTGGGTGTGAAAAGACAGGCAAGGTATTGAGGTGAATCATCTATTTTTAAACGGCGTGGCCACTTTGTTTGCGGTACTTTTGTTTTAGGTACTCTTGTTTTAGGTGCTACGGTATTGAAAATAAATGATATAAATATCGCCGTTCTCAATAAATACCTTAAGGCTAAGGCGATTACTGATCATTTACCGTATGATGGGGATAACGAAACGAGATTATCTCTATGTTTCAGCGTTGGGGCGCTATCATTTTTTGTAATATCAATTATTTTAATATCAATTATTTTTATATAAATTTGTTGTCCCGAGGGACTTATCCAGCGTTAGGCGTCAGTGGAAAGCTTACCCTAAATTCAGCGCCGGGGTTTTGATTAACAACATCCGTTTCCCCATTCATCGATAACGTAAGCTGCTTGACCAGTGCCAGTCCGATTCCTGTACCCATGGTTTCTCGAGTGAGTTCATTTTCAGAGCGATAAAAAAGTTTGAATATTTTTTTCATCTGGTCTTTAGGCACACCAGGGCCATAGTCTCGTACCGAAAATTGTACGTTGTTATTCCGTAATAAGGTGCAGTTGATATCAATACTTTTTTGTTCGGCATCGGCAGAAAACTTAATGGCATTATCTACCAGGTTAATAATAATCTGGGTAAAGCAATCGGCATCTACACGGATCTCAGCCTGCCCGATATCTGGCTCGCACTTCAGCTTAAGTGAATAACCGGCACGTTCAATTTGCGAGCCAATTTTTAATTGCAGACTGTCCATTAGTTCGGTGGCCCGAGTAGGGTGTAACTCGATGTTAAGGTCATTGCGGGTCATGCGGGCCAGTTGTAAAACATTGTCAATCAGGCGAGAGAGCCGCTCGCTTTCATCATGAATGTAGTTGTAATAAATTCCCTTTTTTTTCTCATCTGCCCAACCCTCGCGTAACATCTCTCCATACATGCGGATGGACGTAAGTGGTGTTTTTAGTTCGTGGCTGACGGCCGAGACAAAGTCCTGTTGTTGGCGAGCGAGGTGTATCTGGCCAAGGCCTAACCGATACATGAGATAAAAGCCGCCGCATAAAATGACCACGAGTATGGCGGCAACCCAATTAATGACGATGGCACCCGGACCGCCCGGAAGTTGGTTGATGCTGAAAATGAGCTGCATTTCACTCAGTGGGGCGGTTAATCGTGATTGGTAGAGAAGGGTGCCTTGCATTATGCCTGTGTTTGATGCGTATCGTTGGTTATTATGGGTACTGAACGTGGATAATACATCACCCTGATAAGCGACGGCGAGGTTACTCATTTTTGACAGCGCAGTATCACGAAATGCGGTACCAATGATACCGTTAAATAATGTCTGAGGATCGAGTAATGCGCCCTGGATATAACGTTGCTTGTTACGCCACACTTTGCGAAACAAAACAAAGTGACCACTGTCGAGTAAACTGATTTCGAAAGGATCGATTTCGCTTTCAAAAATATCAATATGATAAGCAGGAGGGGTTTTAACAGTCCGTTGTATTGGCATTTGTAGGGAATTACTGCTGAGGGCGGGGGGTTCCAGATTGGTTTGGTCCCCCAATTGTTTAAACGTTTGTTCCGGCAATATGCTACGTTCTTTTCGCACACTGCTTTTTTCTGGTATTGGCTGCTCCGTCAGTTTTGTTAACGTGTCGGGTTTGGCGGGTGTTCTTGATTGAAATCCGGCGTCTAATTTTAGGTCTTCAACGCGTCCAAGTGCATTTGGCTGTTGTTTCTTTTTTGAAAGTGTTTGCTGAGCCGGTGTAGTGCTAAGCTGGTCAAATGCGGCTTGTGGTGCGATTGCTTCTTCAACATACGGTGAACTTATGTTATCCCGGCCGGTTCGCAAATCGTCAGCGGTGGCTGTCTGTACGTCCTTAGCTCGTTGCTGGCTAAGGGATTGTCGTTTTTCCCTCTCTGAAGCGTGTACTTTGTTGTCCGGTACCAGGCTGTTTTCGCTGAGGATACGTTGAATGTGCTGCTCCAATACCTGCCGTTCAGTAAACTCCTCGGTAGAAATGCCATAATGGCGTGATATTGAACGGGGTGAGGGTAACGGTGAGGGTAAAAGTGGCGTTGTGAGGGTGCCTTGCGCATCTACCTGAAAGTAACCCAGCAGACCGGGAATCGCTGGAGTTACCGGAAATGTGGATAATGGCGAACGCTGCAAAAAATTTGCAGCAGGCTCGCCTGCAACATTAAGAAATGAGAAATCAGTAAATGCCCGCTTTTCTTCTTCAGAGAAAAGCTGGATTAATCGTTGGTCGATACGAGAGGTAAGTTCCTCCGCAAAAATACGGTGATGATGAAATGCCTCCCATTTCAATTGTGTATATGCCTGCCGAATCAATATTCCCATAGGGATGACGAGGGTAAGAAAAAATACAATTAACCATCGTTGTAGTTGTTTTTTGTTGATGCCGGTTAACGATATCGGCACCATCTCAGTGGCCCACCAGTTTTATGCCAACACCGCGTACAGTGATCAGAAAACGAGGTTGAGAGGGGGCCGGCTCCAGTTTGCGCCGTAGCTTGGCAATGTGAATATCAACAGTACGTGTTTCAATGTCGGCATTTTTAGCATAGCCCCATATTTTACTCAATAATTCATCGCGGGGGACCGCACGATCCGGGTTGGCTTTTAGATACTGTAAAATATCCATTTCGCGGCGCGTAAAGGACAAAGACGTTTTCCCCCGTTGCCCGGACAAGTTGTTACTGTCAATGACGATGTCTTCTCCAAGCTCAATACGGGTGTTTAAGGAAATGCCAATTTTGGAACGTCGTAAGACAGCTTGGATGCGCAACACTAATTGGGCAACAGAAAATGGTTTTGTCACATAATCATCGGCACCCAGTGATAAGCCTTCGATAATGTCTTCGTCGCTGGATTTAGCCGTTAGCATGATTATGGCCTGCTCACGATTTTGCGATCGAATATTGTCGCACACCTTAAAACCATTTAGGCCCGGCAGCATAACATCAAGAAGAATTAGATCAAATGTGCCGCTGAGGGCTTTTGCCAAGCCTGTTGGGCCGTCTACCGCATAGTCAGTCTCGTAACCATGATAGATGAGCACATCTATTAGCCCGATGCGTATCGCTTCCTCATCCTCGACAATAAGAATGCGTATTTTTCGTGACATAATTTTAAGGCCCGTTTACCGTTATCGATGTTCGGCGTTATATTTGCCAGTTAACATTAAAATATTAACGCTCACATCAATGTTGCTGTTATGTGGCGTTTTCACTGCGCCGTGTATTTAACGGCATTGTTCCCTTAACCGCATTGTTCCCTTAACCGCATGAATGTAAAACTAAATATTGCTGATCAGTAAGAACAGCCTAGCAGCTCACAGCCGTTCTGACATGTAAATTTTATGTAAATTTACTGATATGGGTTTTACCTAATTGTACCTACTATACAAGACAGTGTCAGCCTAGACTGAGCTCATGATTTTAAATAACTCAGCAGGAGGATAACGTTCATGGCTTTGATTAATCGCGTTGTACGATTGTTCCGTGCCGATATGCACGCCATTCTTGATCGCATTGAGGAGCCTGATGTGCTGCTTAAACAGTCGATTCGGGACATGGAGGCGCATATCTCTCACGATGAGCATCAGCTCAAGTCGCTCAGTGAGGAATTGAATTCGCTTCGTGCCCGTGAAACCGCGCTAGTACAACGGGTACGTAATGTGGAGGAGGAGCTTGATGTGTGTTTTGTCGCAGCAAATAACGATCTGGCGAGAGCACTTATTAAACGTAAACTCGAATCTCAACAGTTTTTAAACCATCTGGATCGAAAATGCACTGCAATGAAAAATGCCATAGGGGATTATACCTCTCGCCTGGAGGAGAATCGGGAAAGGTTGCTTTCAATGCAACAAAAAGCCGAGGTGTTAGGTGTCGATGCGCCGTCAGCCGCGGAAGAGAATGACTGGGAGCATCGTTGGGGTAGTGAATTTTCTGTACGCAACGATGAGGTTGAAATTGCTTTTCTTCGTGAACAACAGAAGAGGGAAAACGCATGAAACGGCCTACGTTTTATGAGGGGGTGCTCTTTGCCTTGTTCGCCAGTATTATCGGCAGTGCAATATTTGGGGTATTTTCCGGTGCGTTTGGGAATAGCGGTTTGGTAAGGCTATTGATTGCAGCAGGTGGTTTTTGTTACGTACTTTACCTTTTAAGTCGCAGTGATGAACGAATAGGGCGTGTAACAGTAATACTGGTATGGCTGGTCGTGGCGGGCTTGAGTTGGATTCTGGTTCCCTCTTTGTTGCTCTATGTGCTGATTCATGCTGGTTTGATATGGATGATACGTTCGTTGTATTTCCATGAGAGTCCGGTGGGAGCATTGGCCGATTTGGCGTTAATGGGGTTGGGGTGGGTTGTTGCACTATGGGTAGGGATGCATACCGGCAGTGTACTTATCAGTGTCTGGTGTTTTTTTCTGTCACAGGCATTGTTTGTTTTTATACCGGCTAATCTTTTTAGACATCCTCTTAAATATTCTCTTAAGCAAAAAGACAAACACACGCAGTATCAGTCATCAAATTCAAATCACGATCAGGACTTTGAGCTTGCTTATCGCAATGCCGAGTCCGCATTGCGCAGACTTTCCGCGCGTATTTAATCACTGGAGGAAGAAATGAAATTAGTTAAGCGTAAAACCAAGTTGTTTGCAGCGGGATTATTGGTGATAACGGCGGCAGTCGTTACGATATATCCATTTTATAATGTCAACCGGGTTAGTGCTAATCCACATATCCCCGTTGTTGCCCCGCCTGTTTTGTCCGTACCGGCGCAAACACAGAAGATTGAGGTGGTGTTTGTGCTGGATACGACCAGTAGCATGAGTGGCTTGATACAAGCCGCGAAAGAAAAAATATGGTCTATAGCCTCTACGATGGCGTCGGCGCAATCTGCACCTGAAATAAAAATGGGTTTAGTGGCGTTTAGAGACAAAGGCGATGCCTATGTTACTAAGGTCATTGATCTCTCAAGTGATTTAGATTCGATGTACGTTCAATTAATGGATTTTGACGCAGCGGGTGGTGGCGATACGCCCGAAAGTGTTAACCAGGGGCTTTATGATGCCGTACATAGGGTTACCTGGAGCCAGGGGCAGGACTTTTATAAGGTGGTGTTTCTGGTTGGCGATGCGCCTCCTCATATGGATTACCAGGATGATGTTAAATACCCTGATATTATTAAGGCAGCCCACCAAAAGGGGATCGTGATTAATGCGATCCAATGTGGTGAAGCGAAGGCGACGCAACAAAGCTGGCAACGCATTGCGCAATTAGGCCAGGGTGATTATTTTCAAGTTGGGCAGTCAGGGAATGCGGTTGCATTAAAAACCCCTTTTGATAAAAATTTAGCTGACTTATCTAAAAAACTGGATGATACGCGGCTTTATTATGGTGATGCGAAAGAAAAAGCCAGCAAGAAAAAGAAGCTGGAGGCGGCCGATAAATTACACACGTTGTCGTCTGTTGAGTCGCGGGCACGGCGTGCGACGTTCAATGCATCAAAAAGTGGTAAAACCAATTTGCTGGGAAAAGGGGAGCTGGTTGATGAGATCGCCAGCGGCCGTGTTGATTTGGTGGATATCGAAAAAGATAAGTTACCCGCAGCCCTGCAAACAATGGCACCTGATGCGCAGCAGGCATTTATTGCCGAAACTGCTCAACAGCGCAAGGAACTGACGCAAGAGATCCAACAACTGGCCAAGCAGCGTAATACATATATTAAAAAGCAGTTAAATGAAAAGGGGGGTGCCAGCGATTCGTTGGACGAAAAAATCTTTAGCGCTGTCAGAGATCAGGCTGCCAAGAAAGGTTTACGTTATGATGCTGACTTGGCAACCTATTGATTTTATCCAGTAGAACTGAGGGTTGGTGACCGTTATTGGTCGAAATATTGGTGGTAGTAGAGTAGCGGTTCGGATGATTCCGGACCGCTACCGGTTACGCCGGTAGCGGATTTTTTGCCATGTATTGACTATTTGGTACCGGTTACCAGTAGGTAGTCATGAGGGATAACCAGCACCCCGTCCTTAATGAAGTCGCGGGCAAAACGACCAACTTCGTGGCGTATTTGCGGGCGCTCTTCATCCGGTAAGGCATCATACTGCATTTTGAGTATATCCGAGGCTTCAACCGCGTCCCAATAAGCATCAAACGACTCAAATTTGTAATGAAACGTGATTGATTCAACATTGAAGTCATCAAAACCGGCTTCCTTGAGCAGGGTCTCCATTAGGCCTGGAGCACCTAATGACGTCACTTTTTTCAGGGGAGGATACAGGTCTTCCGCGATGCGGTGTTTGAATACCTCGTATGTCCAGTATAAGGTTAGCATGGTTTCCGGGGTGCTCCATACCGCCAGGGAAAAGTGCCCACCCGGTTTCAGTACGCGGTGCATTTCCTGTAAACCCTTTAACGGGTCCTCGAACAGCATGACGCCAAAGCGGCACAACGCTCGGTCAAAGTGGTTGTCATCGAAGCTAATGCTTTCCGCTGGCATGGTTTGAAATTCAATGCCGGGTAATTTTTCGTCAATAACCTTTTTTTGCGCTACTTTTACCATTCCTTGCGCGGCATCGATACCGATTATTGATACCTGTCCATTCATTTTTCTCGCTAATGATAGCGCGGGTTCTCCTGTGCCGGAACCCAGGTCAAGAATTCGGTCGCCGTTTTTTGCCGCCAGCGTTTCCAGTAGAGCTTCACCAACTGGGGCCAATTGCGGTAACCATATATCAAACTTTTCGGCAATTTCCCCCCAGTTGGGTTGATTGTCTTTTTCACTCATAACTTTTTCATTCATAATAAATATCCTTGTCTGAATTAGTCGAAGCGTTGGTGTTTCAATCACCTTGTGCTCATGAGGTGGTGGCGTAGTAGTGTATATACCCGCAGCGATTAAGGTTTCGCCATAATTTTACACCTTATTTATGTCAAAGGAGGTTCTGTGGCAGCGTTGTTGTCCTTGCAATAGTTCGGCTCACGCATCATTTCGCCTTTCTTAAGGAACCTACTATTGGCGCTATGAAATAAATAGGACGCGCACTTAACACCTAAACCCTAAACGCCAGGGGGGTATACATCAGGGGGCTATTCACTTTTAGTTTCATGATAGTGTTTACGCCAAAATTCGGGAATATCGCGGCGGTGACTGCGCATTACTAAATTGGTTATCAGGCCGGTCCATCCCGTTTGATGGGCTGCGCCCAGCCCTTGTCCGGTATCGCCATGAAAGTACTCATAAAACAGATAGAGGTCTTTCCACAGTGGATCGTTTTGAAAAGGGCTTTTGTCACCAAAGGCGGCAACGGTGTTGAGTTCATCACGGCGGTATAAATCAACCAATCGTTTCGATAACATATTGGCTATCTCTTTGAGGGTCATCTCCTGATTATCCATGCTGGGGACGGCAATGGTAAAGTTATTACCGAGAAAACGGTGAAATTTTTCCAATGCCTGTATTAAGGAATAATTTGTGGGCATCCAGATGGGGCCGCGCCAGTTGGAATTGCCTCCAAACAGGCCGGAATTGGCTTCGCCCGGCACATAATCAATCAGGGCGGGGCCAATCCCAGGTAAATTGCCCAGGTCTTTGTCATTGGCATGAATACGGCTGAGGCTTCGGATACCGTATGGTGACAAAAATTCAGCATCATTGAGCAGCCGTTTCAGAATGCGCGGTAGCATTTTTTCATTCACTAATGCTAACAGATGCTCGCCGCGTTCGTTTTCCCATTCGGGACATTGACAGATGATATTGCCGTGGAATACCCCACGTTGGTATTGGTAGAGTAGCTTTCGAAACCGAGGCGCATTTTGTAATAATCGTTTATCAACGACTTCAGTGGCAAACAAGGGTATAAGGCCAACCCAGGAGTAGATGTCAATATGATGTTCCTGCCCTACCGGATCGATAATTAGGTCCTTGAAAAAACCATCTTTTTCGTCCCAGAGTGAGCTGTGAAGTTCTCCATGTCCTGCGATGGTATTGGCGATCGACAAAAATTGCAGATAGGTTTGAATGGCGATATCTTCGTAGTCGGGGTCCCTCACGGTTAATTCCAGCGCTATTACCGTCATGTTTAAAGCGAACATGGCCATCCACCCGGTAGCATCGGCCTGTTTCAGAACATAACCTGGGGGGAGATCTTCTGACCGGTTTAGTACGGAAATATTATCGAGGCCCATAAAGCCCCCTTCAAATACATTGTGGCCTTGACTGTCTTTGCGGTTAATCCACCATGAATAATTAAGTAGTAGTTTATTAAAAATACGCTTTAAAAAACCCAGATCACCGATCCCCCTTTGTATTCGTTCGGCTCGAAATACCTTTAGTGCGCCCATGGCGTGCACGGGTGGGTTGACATCGCCAAACTCCCACTCATAGGCAGGTAACTGGCCATTAGGATGCAGATAGGTTTCCTTTAGTACGAGTTCCATTTGTTGTTTGGCAAAATCAATATCAATTAACGCCAGCGCGCCGCAATGATAGGCCAGGTCCCAGGCGGCGAACCAGGGGTATTCCCAACAATCGGGCATGGATATAATGTCGCTGGCTTTAAGATGTTCCCAATAGTGGTTGCGATTGAGTTTACGTTGTTCAGGGGCAGGGATTTTGTCGCCTTTAAGCCATCGAGCGACGTCGTAATGGTAAAATTGCTTATTCCAAATCATGCCCGCGAATGCCTGGCGCATAATACGGTGGTCTTCTGCATTGGATTCTGGCAGCAGTTCATCATAAAAAACGCTGGCTTCAGATTGTCGTCTGGAAAGGATAACCTCATTCTGCGCGAAGGGCTTTTCAAGTAATACCCCGGCCAAAACAAAATCGAGCTGAGTCTGGCTGCCTGCGTCCACGGTTATACAGTGCCATGCCGCAAATTTAGTGCCGGTATTATTCGGGTTAACAGCTGATGTATCACCATGAATAACGCGGCGGTGAAACGCATCCTTAACATAAGGTGTGGCGTTGGGTTTCCCCCACAGTGCTTCCGTGTTGCTGTGGTTTTCGGTAAACAGTAATTGTGCTGCTTGACGACCGTATAAATAATACTGGCCGAGGGTTTCATGGCTGGCCCTTACCATCCAGTTGCTTGCGCTGGGGGATGTTTCCAGGTACAGATCGGGACTAAATTCATCTTCGTCCCAGGACCATGTATTTCGAAACCATAACGTGGGAAGAACGTGAAGGCTGGCCTTGTCGGGACCACGATTAATAATGTTGACACGAATGTGCGTTTTAACGGGGGTTGCTTTGGCATAAATCAGTTCAACATCCCAGAAACGATTGTCTTGAAATATACCGGTATCCAGCAAATTGAAGGGCGGGTCTTGAAAACCACGGCGTCGATTTTCGTCAATTAACCATTGGTAGGGAAATTCCGCTTGTGGATAGCGATATAAATAACGCATATAGGCATGGCTGGGCGTTGCATCTTTATAAAAATAGTAGTCTTTAACGTCCTCACCATGGTTGCCTTGTTTACCCGTCAAGCCAAATGCACGTTCTTTTAACAGGGGGTCGTGGCCATTCCACAATGATAATGCAAAGCACAGGCGTTGTTGATTGTCTGAAATACCGCCTAAGCCATCTTCGCTCCACCGGTAGGCGCGTTGATGGGCTTGCTCATGGGGAAAGTATTCCCAGGCATTGCCTTCGCCACTGTAATCTTCTCGCACGCTGCCCCAGGCTCTTTCCGCAAGATATGGCCCCCATAGGTACCAGTTTTCCTTATTCTGCCACTGGGCTTTTAAACGCCGTTTCTCAGCATTGGGTGGTGTTTTTTTGTACATGGCTGGGTCATTGGTTCCAAGTGATGTTGCTATTTCGATGAGTCAATATACAACAAAATGACCCATAAAATCACGGTACGTAATAATGGAATGTGGTGAAGGAGGGAAGCTAAGCGGTGTATTTGACGTTGTTGTGAATGGCGTCGTCAAGAATTAGCGCATTCTCAACGTCATGGACTTGCCATGACGTTGTTGATAACGGGGTTGGCTCGCAGGTGCTAACCAGCGTGTTAATTAACGAGTATTAGTTAACCAGTATTAACTAACAAATATTAACTAACAAATATTGGCTACGTTTTACTGCCAAGGCATGTGGTGTTCTGTGACTTAGCCTTCCCCATACAGGAGATGTAATCCTCAGAATTTTTTTCGTGTTCTTCTTCACATACGTTATAGTTTTGTAGCAAATTGTAAGTGCACTCTAAGCTTTGTTCCATAGATTTAATCGAGGTTTTTTGTTGTTTTATATTTTCGGTTTGTAACTCAAGCTGTTCTTCAATCTCCATCAATTGTTCGCGGGCCTGTGATTCTGAGCCAGCACTATAGGTAACGCCACTGAACCCCACTAACAGTGCCAGTATCAGGAGGTGGTGTAATTTTAAGATTGCCCCATTGGTCGACCACGGCTGGTTACTGAGTCGCTTCATGTTTACCGTCTTAAATAATTTCATCTTAACATCTCGCTTCAGGTTAGATTAATCATGTCTGACAGGGTAAATCGAAAATACAAATTTCCCTGTTCTTAGCATGCTTTTTAGTCAAATCATTGCGTTTTTGGTGACAGATCCCGCCATTCATTGCTATCGGCATGTGGTGAAATTGCTTAAATAATTTGCTTGTGTATGCCCGCCCAATAGTAGAATCGTGTAAGCTCAAGAGAAGCACTTGTACAGTAAGAACATTTACTACAAATTTCAACTCCAAAAACTGATTTTATATAAACTAAAACTCGATAATCGCGATAAGCTTAATGTTGGTTGAAGTGAATTTTTATTTAAAACAATAAGATACGATGATGTCTGTGGGGAAAATACTAAACACGGTAACGACAGCTAACGCTATTGTGAAGCTGGTTGTGTTGCTGTTGGGTAGTTTTTTGGTCAATATTCAATCAGTTGCAGATGGTTCCGCCGCAGACTTTATTGAGTTTGATGATCAACCCCTGGAGCAGGATCTGGTTTTACCCGAATGGTTTACGCTTAGTTTTTTAGAGCTGAAAAATGACTTATCAGAGGCGGCGGAAACGGGGAAGCGGGGCTTGGTTCTTTATTTTGGTCAAGCCGATTGTCCTTATTGCAAGGCGCACCTGGAAAAAAATTGGGGTGATCGCGGTATTGTGACTTATACCCAGAAGTATTTTGATGTTGTCGCTATTGATGTGCGGGGGGACCGACCCGTTGTTGATGTCACTGGGAAGGTTTATCAAACCGAAAAGGCGTTTGCGGCAAAGTTAAAAACAGATTTTACGCCATCATTGTTGTTTTATGACCTAAGTGGCAAGGAAGTGTTGCGTCTTTCGGGGTATCATCCACCTTATCAGTTTCGTGCGGCGTTAGAGTACGTAGCCGATCAGCATTACTTAAATGAATCATTAAGGGCTTATTTACAACGTGGTGAAACCGTTGTTAGTTATGACGAATCTGAACTGAATGAAAGTACTCTATTTGACTCGCCACCCTACGCGCTTGGTCGGCATCAGGTCAGCGCCCAGATGCCCATGGCGGTGTTTTTTGAGCAGCCTACATGTCACGCCTGTAATGTGCTCCATGCGGGACCACTACAGGATAAAAAGAGTTTTGAAAAGTTTAAGAAAATGGATGTGATTCAACTGGATATAAACGCCGACACGCCAGTTATTACGCCCCAGGGAGAGCAGCTTACCGCCCGGCAATGGGCGCGGAACCTAGGCATTTATTACGCACCCACGCTGATATTTTTTAGTGAATCAGGTAACGAAATTCTGCGGGTTGATTCCGTGATTCGCTTCTACCGGCTAAACGGTGTATTGGAGTACATAACCAGCAAAGCGTATCATGAGTACTCGACCTTCCAGCTCTGGCGGCATCGCAAGCGAAAGTAGATATACTCTGGTTAGCACTACCAGGTTAGCACTACCAGGCCAGTACTACCAGGCCACCGCTACGATGCTATGGGAGGAGAATGTTTCGGAATGTTAAATTAATCCGTGCATTTTTAGGTGTGCGAGACTTGGGGATGCGATGCTGCCAGTGATGCTGAAAACTGCCGGCCATCACTAACAGGCTACCGTGGCGCAATAGAATGTTATGTACGTGTTTGGTTTTGTTATGCCTTATGTCAAAACGTCGTTCTTCTCCCAGGCTGACTGAAGCAATCGTCGGGTTTTCTCCCAGTTCTTTTTCCTTGTCCGCATGCCATCCCATAGAATCCGTTTCACTGCGATAAAGGTTAGCCAACACGCTGTTAAACGTTTGCTGGGTGTGTTGTTCGATTAAACGTCTAAGTTGCTGCAATGTAGATGTCCAGGGCAGCGGCGTGTGTTTTATACCGGAATAGCTATAGAGTGCGCCTTTATCACCATACCAGCATACTAGGCGGGGGACGGTAATGGTTTTGCCATAGAGCTTGATTGACTCATTTGTCCACTGTAGTTCCTGTAAAAGTTTTTCGAATAAATCGTTTGCTGGTAGGTTTTGGATAAAATTATCATGCAGGCTGAGATATCCATCGTTGTTAATAGAGAAATTCATTGAACAAAAATAGCATAAAACCAAGGTGTAACGATAGCGATATTACGTTAGTGTTGGTGCTCAACGGTTACGTTGAGTGTGGAGTTTTTGCGCCAACGAAAACCCTTATAATGGATGTTGTCATCAAGCGATTGATAAATCAAAGTGGTAAGGCAACTCCACTGATACGCGTGATCGTTCTAAACTTATCAGTTGGACGGCATGCGAGTACCTTTCATTGATGCGTTTAAAATGAAATCGTTTTTATTACTATTTTGCAGAATGCTTGGTCGACAAATTTTTTGTTTTCAGTTTGCTTTTTATTCTGGTGTATGACCGATTTACATTTTCCAGCATACATTTTGCGGAAGGTGCAATCATGTTGGACAATGTCCAATCCATGCGAAATTCGGGGTCACTGTGGTCGTCATGCGCAAAGTATTTTTGTTGCAGGATATTGGTGCGAATACGGCTGGTTTGATCAACCAGGCTGACGGCTTCTTTTAGTTGTACTTCTATTTTAACGGTAATATATTCGACATCAAAGTGTGAGGGAGCAATTGTCTCGCCGCCACCGTGTTCACGTTCCATGCTGAGGAATTTTTTCTGAACGAGTACGCTCACATCACGAATGGAGACGATCTCGTCGTGAGCAGCGGAGCTGTCCAAAATAACCTCAATAATATACGTCAATAAGCGCCAGTGGACATAAAGTACTTGGGTCATGATGGGGAAAATTAGGTCCAGGTTTTTTCTTGATATCAGGCGAATGTCCAGTAGTACAAAATACAAGGTTCTTGCGATGTTGTAGGCTGTTATCCATTCCTGAGTGTTTCCTGTTGAATCATCAGTGGTTAGTGCAGCTACAAACTCCTTGCCTAGTGGCGATAATGTACCGCGCGATTCATTGTCTTGGAGAGACGAGTCGTAGAGTTTTTTGTCAATGTCAGTGCTAAATAACTTTCGGGCATACACCCAACGCATCAATATACTTGATCTAATGGACAACGCAGGGAATAGTGAGGGATTAAAGTCATCGCCAAATTTACTGTTTTTATAGTTGGAGTCTATTTTTGAGCGAATATAGTCGCCCCAATATAGAACGGATGCGAGTTTATTTCCCCATGTTGAGTGTTGCCAAAAAATTTCATTATTATAGGGGTAGGTGTTAGCGCTATGGGTGGGGGTCGGATCAAGCAAGTCGAATAGTTGTGGCAATAAGTTATCCTCCTTTGTAACGGTATCCGAACTAAAATCACGAATGACTAAGGTTTTAATAAATTGCGAGGACTCCAATTGGCGGGCGATATCAATGCCTTTAAGGGCATTTTTGGTTGCCTTGTCTATGGCAGCGAATATGTTGTTTAATGTTTTCTTTCCAGTCTCACCTTGTTGTTCAATATAGTCTTTCGTAAAACAATCCAGTAGTAGGTATAAATAACTTATAATTTTTATATTCGTGAGTACCGCACTAATATGCAGGTTATTGTCATTGTATAGCTGCGTTGCTTTTTCTAAAAAGCCAATCAATGAGAGGTTTTCCATGTTTTGAAAATAGTGGTGAAGTGTTGTTTTTTTCGAGATTGCTTTTTTGTTATTTTTATCGTCTTTTTTATCACTTTTAGGGTATAAAATATTAAAATTTGTAGGTGTAAAGTTTTCAGCTTTGATGAAATTCCATGCCTCATCCTTTAGGCAGTTATGTAAACACGCGGCATCAGCATGTTGGTCATCAGTGTTTTTTTGTATTATTTTTTCTAAAAAAATAACTGATTTTTGTGTTAGTGTTGTTTCCACAATTGCAACTAATGCCGAGGCTTCCAGGTAATCACGCCGTTCATTGGGTAAATGTTCCGTTGGTAATGATAAATACTCCCTTGAATAAGCAATCGTTTTTGCATAATCAATCATCGAGTTATCGAATTCTGACCAGCCTAAATAGAACGATAAGTTGGCTCGTCTAAAATAAAACCGAGGTTCTTGTTCATGAAACAAGTGCTTGGGTGGTTTTTTTGTATCGTTTATGGAAACCGGATCATCGCTACGCCGTTGTATTTCCCCGGGTACGTCAGTGATGGCGGGGCTACGCTTTAATGATAGAAATTCATTGGCCCAATACGTTTGTTTTATAATGTCCCATTTTGAATCGCCAGACGTGACGGGGTTGCCAGTATCGGTATTATGCTCAAGGGTGTCGTTGGTGCTTTCGCTCCGGTTGAAGTAAACATTGTAGATAACTTGGTTAGCTTGGACGTATATGCCTGCTGCTTTGTTGTAATTTTGCCTGGCCTCTTCCAGATCGCCATACTTAAGCATTGCTTCTGCATAGAGCATGATTAATTCGATGTCCGGCCACGGTGATGCCGATGACTGATTGCCCGTTTGATCAGATGGTTGCCGATATCCTGCTTCGTTTTTAAGCATGTTTGTTAACATACTTATGGCCGATGAATAGTGCCTGGCAGCGGCATTGTATGATTGTTCGATGGCCGTCATGTCGCCTAAGGTGATATGTGCCTTGATGGCAATGCTATTACAAGCTTGTTCTTTTGCAATGATCAGGTCGTTGTCAAAATGGTCTTTTACCCGGTTCATGGCGTCAAGTGAAAAATTATAGGAGGCCGATTCGAGGCCGCTTACATGGGTGATGTATCTTATTTCCTGCTCAAATCCGACATTGAATCGATAACGATACGCACCGTTTCGAACACGCCGAATATAGGGTTTGAAAACGTGGCTTAATAAGTCATCCACAATAACATTGAGTTCCGGTGCCCGGTGGATATTAATGGCTTCTGACATCCTGAACAGAGATTCTCGTGTGAAACCGAAAGGGTGGAGTTTAAGTATAAATTGTAAAGAAGATAAGGCTGAAACCGTTAATTTGTCGCCGATACGGGATACTTCACGGCTGAGTTGATGTTGAAACAGCGTAAATATATTTCCAGCCAAAATGAAGCTTCGCTGCTGATCAAAATTAAAATGTAACCAGTATTTTTCTTTATTATCCTTTTCCTTAATATCATTGTTGCTCAAATATACCGTAACGGGGTTTGTATTCTCGTCAGGTTGCGAAGGGCTAATAAAGTTAGCGAAAATAGCCGCCAAACGTTTTGGATTTCCCCAGGAGTGAAAGGCCAGATAATAAATAAAGTTTCTGAGGACATGCACCGTGGAGCGTGCTGCATCGATCTTCTCTTGATCATTGCCTGCTTGAACAATAAGCACGCGATAATATTCATTCAAGCTGCGAAGCGGTTTATGGTCTGATGGGGTGTTGTTGGCTGAATAAAGGTTGCCTAATCGTATGCATACGTATTCTTCAATGCGTCGGGTAAGCCGTAACTTTGAATAGGCGTTGTTGCTGCTGCTGTCGAGGGATTGGTCGATTGGATCTGTTAATAAGCTGGGTATTTCAAATACTTGATCAAACAAACTTTCATACAGCGAGTTTGCGCTGCCTTTTTCAGAATAATAGCTATCAAGTGTTTCACGCCCGGAAATAATAAAAAAACGCGCCTGCGCGGTTGTAATAAAATATTTTATTGAACTGAATAAGTTATTTATTCGGTTTAATTTTTCACTGGAGTTTAATTTTCCATTGGCATTTGATCTTCTCCTGTCCTCTTCATCGGCATATAAACCATGTTCTGAGAGTTTATCGATTTCATCAAAAATGAAAATAATATCTGCACCTAAGAGGCGTGGTTTACGTAGCCATACAAGGATTTCTTTTAGCTCGTACTCCACTTCGCGAGCTTCTAGTGGCAGTGACCTTAAGGTTTGGCGTTTGCCAATATTAAACCAACTTTTGCGAATGCCGAGTATTTTTTGTTCTTCTACATTGTAGCGTGTTCGAAGTGCCAATGTTTCGAGCCGCCCCAAAATCATGGCTTTATATCGTTTGCCTGCGCACCATAGTGAGGCTGATAGCATAAACACAAAAAAGAGAAATAGATAATAATAGAGTGGACTATTAAAAATAGGGCTAAATAATCCAAATAGACCATGAGTGTCAACGTACAGAGTCGAGGTGGATAGTTTGAAGTGATGGACAAAGGGTAATGCCAATAACAGTGCTGCGGTAACGCTTATAAAAGCAAAAAAATATGAAAATATGACGTGATGTATTTTTATACAATCACTTATCTGTTCATAGAGTATGTTGACAATAGTGAAATATATATTGGCTGGCGTTAGGCGCTCGTTTTCACCAAGATTGACCGGAATTTCAATGATTTTTTTCGGTTTTGAGAAAAATAGCGTTAAATAGAACGAAACTAGCATTAAGTATAGGATTTTAAAAAACAAGCATACGGGGACTAACCGCTGAGGTATTTTTGTTGTTATTGAATCCGTAGTAGGGTTGTTTTTTTTATTGCTAAGTAGTTCTTCGTACTGCTCTATTGTTCTTTTTACAACACTGGTTTTTCCAACGCCCCGGTAACCTGCGATGAGATAACACCCTCGGTTATTTTTGGTTTCATTGAGCAGTTTTACGAGCTTTTTTACAATTATTTCGCGACCAACAAATAAGCTTGGTTTATGGCGTGCCTTCCCAAACATCTCCTTATAGTGCATATTATGCAGGCAAATGGCGATGGCCCGGTGGGCGATTGAAGGTTTTTTGGGCGTGTTATCGGGCATGGTATATTCTCGACCCAGTACTTGGTGAGGTACTTAAGAATGTCATAATGCCTCGCTTCCCGTTGTTTTATTGGTTGCTATGCGCCATTGGGTGTTGTTATTCCGGGTCAACAATCCATAATAATGGACTATGCCATCATTTTATTTACACTAAGCGGCTATTTACCTCACTTTTTTTCGAATACCAAGCATAATGAAGTTTGATTTGATCAATTGCAATGCATGGGGAGGAATCATGGGACATTTTTTTGTTAACTGATCCGGTAACAGTACTTCAGTAACAGTACTTCAGTCACCGTAATATTGCTCAGCGCGCCCATTTTATTTTCTACCGGTCATTCATTGAGGTTTTCTCAATTTTTTACGCTGGATCGATTAGTCAGGAAGATTGAGCCGTTTTGCCTGATATGGTGATGGGGGGCAACACCGAGAAGGATACGGTGGCAATTTTCGGGTAGGACAGGCGAGATGATAATGTCTATCAGGAAAGCGATCTGGTTGTTGCGTTGGGCGAGCGAGTGGGGCTTGCGTTGTACGGACTGGTGGCGGTATGTGAACAGTACCAGAATGGTCGGTTATGTTGCGGAGAGTTATGGGCGTTTGTTTATTGGCGTTGTGGTGGTTATCGTCGACTATATCATTCTAAACGGCCCGCGCAAAAATACGAGCCGTCTAAAGAAAGGCACTCGAGTTATTTGAAGCGCCATATCCGCGCTATAGTGAACACCGGTGTTCGTCAGGTTGAAGGGTGTTGGCTTTTACGAAGAGCTTAATAATTGATCAATTTGCGTTTCTGCGGTATACCAGTCGTTTTCCGCGTTGCCTTCGCTAAACCCCCGTTGTTCTGCCAGGTAATAAGCAGCTTCTGCTACCATCTTCATACGTTGATCAGATGCAACGCCAGCAGACGTTGTTTTGGGGGGCGCTGTTTTTTTTGAACCTTGAGTCGCGCTTATCCGAGTTCGGGTATTGCCTTTTCCCTGTTTGGTTATTCGTGACCGTGTTTCTGTATTCGTGGTGGTAGTGGCTGACATATGAGTCACCTCCTTAAATTATCATAGGATCGTCTGATAATATTAGCGCCGAAAATTACCGTGTTTTTCCTTAAGGCTGTGATCGTGCGTTTTACTGTGGATCTTTTGCTAAACTTTCTTGTAACCTTCTTTGTAACCTTTTTTGTAACCTCAGTGCACGAGCCAGAGGGGAGTCGTTCCCTCAGTATTTCGGTCATTGCTATTTCATCTTTCTAATAATAGCCGGTTTATTTTGTATTGTTAGGGAAATTTTGGTTTATTTTTAACAGGCTGAATTTTATGGGCGAGAGATGCTTAGGGGGCTGGTATTCATTTCTCCGGGTGGCCGCTTTGTCGTCGTAATGGGTTTTTTTGGCGGACATTTCGTTGCTGTTTTTTTTGTAGTGACACGTTGTTTATAGGGGGGTGTATCTGCAATAGGTTGCGCAGGTATGGCGCGATGCTTAGGTGTTTTTGCGTGAATAAACTATTATTGGAAATGCATAAAAAATGCCAACAAAGAAGTCGATTTAATGTCAGTGCTCGGGGTAGTGCACCACCTGCGGGTAGTGGGGGCTGGCGCTGCTCTAAGATTTAGTGATGTGTAATGGTTATGCCGTACCATGTTTGGTTTCAATGCTAATGCCGATGTCTTTTAACATTCCTGTTGGCAGGACACCACCGGCACTGATGATAACATCATCATTTTGCGCTTCGATGATATTTCCATCATGATCGATGATAACTTTGTCCTGTTGGATCTCCTTGATGTTGGACTTTAGCATAACCTGCAAATTACCTTTTTCTTCAGCGGCTGCAACGCGTTTACGGTTTTTGTCTTTTGCGCGGGTGAATGCGCCGCTGCGGTATGACAGGATAACCTGTGTTCCTGGTTCTTCGGCAATGCTGGCGGCCGCTTCTAGCGCACTATCACCACCACCCACCACGAGTACATGACGGTCGCGATATTGTTCTGGGTCGATGAGGCGGTACACCACTTTGGTTAATTGCTCCCCGGGTACGCCGAGCTTTCGTGGTGTACCCCGGCGGCCTATCGTAAGTAATACATTTTTTACCTGGTAGGTATTTTTGTTGGTTTTTACCTCAAAGCCATTGGGGGTTTTTGTTATAGCTTCCATCCGTTCTTTAAAGTTGATTTTAATCCCAGTTTTAGTGGCAACATTGTGCCAGAACGATAACAACTCTTCTTTGGAGACTTCAGTGAATTTCACTTTTCCAACAATGGGTAATTCGGCGGGTTGGGTCATGACGAGCTTTCCTCGTGGGAAATGGGCTACTGTTCCTCCCAATGACTCCTGTTCGATAGTGACATATTTTAGTTTCTTGTGATGTGCGCCGAGTGTTGCAGAAAACCCGGATGGTCCTGCACCGATGATAATGACATCGATGTCGCCGTTTGCGCCCACACCATTTTTACTGCAAATTGATTCCATTGCCTGTCGGCCCTGTTCAATTGCATTTCGAATTAGCCCCATGCCGCCGAGCTCACCGGCGATAAAGATACCGGATACACTGGTCTCAAAGTGTTCGTTGACGATCGGGATGTCGACGCCGCGTTTTTCGGTGCCAAATACCAGAGTGATGGCATCTACCGGGCAGGCTTCGGCGCAGAGGCCATGACCGATGCAATTGGTGGGGTTGATTAAGGCTGCTTTTTCTTCAATGATCCCTATCACATCTTTTTCCGGGCATACATCCGCGCAGGAGTTGCAGCCAATACACAGGTTAGGATCGATAAGAGGGTGCAGTGATGCAGGTTCCGTCAAGCCCGCTTTAACATTTTCTGCTAAGGCTTGCTTGTGTATCTCGTATTTATTTCGCTTTCGAGAATGGGTCCACAGCAGCGCGATAGCGATGGGGAGCACATACACGAGTAGCATGGAATACTCGCCAATAAGAATTAAAAGATCGCTTAATACCACGTTGCTATCCTAAGAAGTATCTCAATGGAGGTGTTGTGTTGTTATTTAATAGGCCTCTATACTGCATTACCATCTTTTTTATTATTTGTTTTTATTATATTTTATTCGCTATTGAAAACTGAACTCATTGGGTTTTCCGCGCATTATTAGATATTAACTTTTCGCTCAATTGCCGCGCCAGGACGAGTATATAGTTTTGCTATCCTTAGGAGTATTCCATATTGGATCAAATGTACATGAGATTTTTCCGTGCTGCGGTTAATCGTATAGGTTAAATCACTTCTCCTCATTAACGACAATATTCCGCATCCATTTAATGATATAGGATTTGTGTGGCTGAGATAATCAGCTTTATCCTTCATCAGATTAATAAATCTAACTGTTTTGGATTATAGAATGCAAGTAATTAAGTTGCGGGTTAGTGGGTAAACCGCAATGTTTCTTGTATAGGTTGTTGTGGTAGGTTAAAAACCGAACGATTACAAGCAGTAACGGTATATGGCGCCCGCACTTAATAACGGTTGACGCTTTTGAATGGTGTGTTCGATTAGTGTATTTAAACGGTAGATTTTTAGAAAATCATGAAATCGGGCTTATCAGGGGTTCATCTACTCAGTCTGTGATAACGTAATAACTCATTTTTTCACAATAAATTATAACAACAATATTGCATCAGCCTATACCCAGGGAATATCGCAGAGCAAATGATGCGGTTGAGGGAGAAGCCTAGGGAGTGTTCATTTCCAGTAGGGGTGTTAGCGTTTGGCTTGGGCATCCGGCGTTCGTAGCGTAGGCCTAGTTCCCCCTGTTGATTAATCACAATAAGCGTGCCTTGTAAAATAGTGCAGCCGCTATCGATGCTCGTTTATGCTGCGATCAATGTGCTCGTTTACGATGCGCCTATCGCCACTACACTCGTTCGCATGGTGTTGTTGATGAATTACGTCTTGAAGGGATGACCTTAATACAATACTAAGAAGTATACATTGTGTTTGATGTTTTATCGTCAAATCGGTTTTGTTCTGGGGAATGTTACAGGCCAAACAAACAGCGATTAACACAGCACTGATTGTTTACAAGTTTTTCAATTGCAGCTCCAACGTTGGTTTTAGTGCCATGCGTCGGTGGTTACCATATTGAGTCATTCGGGTTGTTTGTCAGCGGGCTGCTTCGTTTAATGGCGGCGGCCTGATGATTTACGCATTCGTTGTCCGTTTCTTTAACGAGGTGGACTGTAGATACTTGTTTTTTGAATCTTGTGACTCGAAATAGATTTTAAGCGCGGTACGCCCGGAACCCTGGATGAAGTAGATGCGTTTGTTCGGGTGGGCAATATAGCCGTTTGTTGCAGGGTCTGTTATGAGTACAATCATCATGAGTACCTATGAATTATTGTATTATGGGTTGTCCTCAATCATGTTCTCAATCCGGAACGTGGACACCTATTTTTGGTTTAATTGGTTTACTTGTCCGATAAATAGAATTTGGGCGTATTTTTATCTTTCACCTTGCAGTGGGTCGCCGCGTTGCTTTTTGCAATAAATAGAGATATTAACGGACAATTTGGCGGTATTAGCTCACAATTATGTTCGTGGGCGCAATTTTCCTGGTTTTGGTTCAGACGGATATAGTCGTCACAGGCATCACAATACTCAGTAAGTAATATTTCCACGCTGAATTCCTCACTTTCAATGGGTTTACCAGGTATCAATATCAAGGCATTCTATGGTCTGATGGTTTTCCCGGTTTTTTTTGCCTATAGTGAAATTAAAGTAGAGATTAGGCATTTTACATTGACGTGTATCAACATATAATGAAAGGGCGATGGTCATAGCAAATACTTTAGTGATTCACTATGATAATATCCGATAGGTTTTGTGCAAGCCAGGGTGGGTTCCCGTGGTAACGTTACCTACAGTTCAGCGAAATTAAATAAAACAGCGAAAATATGACGTCAACAAAAGTAATACGATTACCTCAAATCAAGGTGGCCTGCACAGAATGCAGTTTGCGCAGCCTGTGTTTGCCCTACGGTTTGGATGGTGAGGAGTTGAAACGCCTGGATGAGATCGTTAAACGACCACGTCCGTTGCAACGGTCTCAGCGTTTATATCATCCAGGGGATACGTTTAGGTCGCTTTACGTGGTTCGTTCAGGGTCGATTAAAACCTATACTACGACCAGTACGGGCGATCAGCAGGTCACGGGGTTTCATCTGCCCGGGGAGCTGGTGGGCTTGGACGGCGTCAGTACCGATGAATACAGTTGTTCCGCAGAAGCATTAGAAACCACGAGTGTTTGTGAATTGCCCTTTCTGAAACTTGAAATCTTATCGGGACAAATTCATGGCTTGCAGCGCCAGCTGCATCGATTAATGAGCAAGGAGATTTTAGCCGATCAGCAATTATTATTGCAACTGGGTAAAATGAGCGCAGAGGCACGGGTTGCAGCGTTTCTCCTGAGTATTTCCACCCGCCTGCATCAACGGGGTTTTTCTGAGACAGAATTTAATTTAACCATGACCCGCACTGATATTGGTAATTATCTGGGGATGGCGGTGGAAACCGTCAGCCGTCAATTTACGGGTTTTCAGGAACAAAACATTATAAAGGCATCTCGTAAGCATATAGAGATTATCGATCTGGAAAGTATTAGGCGTATTTCCGGTGTAATGCAATGCGAGAAAACCCCCGGGGTTCGTGCCTAACTCAATGAGTACTACGGTAGTTAGTTTGACCGTTATTTACGTTGGACGCGTATCTTAGTTGTTTCGATTTTGCTTCACTCCTGTTCCTAGGCGGTGCGTTCGTCACCGCATGTTTTCATCAACATCAACTGATCAACATCAATAGTTCTTTTTTCCAATACGAGTAAACTTAGCCCTAAATGGCGTCAATCAACACCAATTCCTATCATCGTTAGGTCGTTAGGCGAATAACGAGTACTAGCCGGACTATTGTGTTGAGTTTCAGTGCTGCCAGGGGGGAGAGGGTAATGATACTTCTAGCCTAATCACTGCGGGTCTAGCTTTAGGTCCAAATAATGGGTGTACGTTATGAGTGAAGCATTTGTGGTGCCTACCGCTGGGCTAATCGAAAATCTTGGCACAGGTTGTTTTGTGCAAATTCGGGATAACGATAATTTGTTGTGGGTGGAAATCGTGGCAGTTTACCAAGCTGAATTTAAGGGGCGACTGCATCCGAAACTGAATCAGGGCGGTTGTCCGTTTGACGAGGTCAATGATATTTTATTCTGCAAGGAGCAAATAACATTATTAGGTTGCGACCGGTATTGTTTTTGTTAGTTATTTGTGGAGGTCTGAATCCACACTACACGTCAAATTTGATGCCTTGAGCCAGGGGTAATGTCGATCCCCAGTTAATAGTGTTAGTTTGCCGGCGCATATAAGCTTTCCAACTGTCTGATCCCGCCTCCCGTCCGCCGCCGGTTTCTTTTTCCCCGCCGAAGGCACCTCCGATTTCGGCGCCCGATGTGCCGATATTGATATTCGCTATACCGCAATCGCTACCTTTGGCGGAGAGGAAATATTCTGCATTTTTTAAATCATTGGTAAACAAAGCTGAGGATAGTCCCTGGGGGACATCGTTTTGAAGGTGGATCGCATCGGCGATGGTTTTAAATTTTTGTACGTATAAAATGGGCGCAAAGGTTTCCTGCCGAACGATATCCAATGATTGATCTACTTCGATTAATGTAGGCTTAACAAAAAAACCGGGTGATGATAAACGTTGTCCACCGTAAAGTATTTTTGCACCGGCTAATATGGCATTTTCCACAGCGTGTGTATACGCATCCACGGCCGCTTTGTCTATTAAAGGCCCCATTAATACGTTATCCTCCAATGGATCACCAATAACAACTTGCTGATAAGCGCTAATGACACGCGCAATCAGTTCATCGTAAATGGGCTCATGAACAAGGAGTCGTCGCGTTGTTGTGCACCGCTGGCCAGCGGTGCCCACGGCACCAAATACAATGGCGGGTACTGCCAAGTCCATATTTGCACTTTGGTCGACAATCAGTGCGTTATTGCCGCTACACTCTAACAGACTTCTCCCCATTCGCCGGGCAACTTTTTCTGAAACAGAGCGACCCACCGTACTGGATCCGGTAAACGACATTAATGGAATGTGAGCGTCTGCGACAAACTGCTCTGTTATTGATTTTGTTGCAGGCAAGAATAAACTGAAAACACCGGGAAACCCCAAGGCATCTGTTACTTGGTTACAAATATGTTGCACGGCGATGGCACAGAGAGGTACTTTGGCAGAAGGTTTCCAAATTACGGTATTTCCTGCAATTGCGGCGATAAATGCGTTCCATGCCCAGACCGCTACAGGAAAATTAAAAGCGGAGATCACACCAACCACCCCTAGTGGATGCCATTGCTCGTACATGCGATGATAGGCCCGCTCCGAATGCATGGTATTGCCATATAACATGCGTGACTGACCCACTGCAAAGTCGGCGATGTCTATCATTTCCTGTACTTCACCGTCGCCTTCCTGATTGATTTTCCCCATTTCCATTGCGACCAGTTTACCCAATGCCGATTTGTGTTCGCGCAGTGCATTTCCTATCTGACGAATTACTTCACCGCGTTTGGGGGCCGGCACCATGCGCCATATTTTTTGCATTTCCACGCTGTTGTCCCGCAGGTCTTGATAATCTCTTTCAGTGCAAGTGTAGACATTGGCAATGCGTTCGCCCGTAGCGGGGTTTATAGAGGTAATTTGGCCGGCATCGGTGGTGGTACACCAGCCATTGCGGTCATAAGTGCCCGCGTTGTTAGGCTTTAATTGTAAGGCGTCGAGAAGTTCCAAAGTAATCTCCCGGTTGTTGCTTCAGTGTTAACCTAAAATATCAGTTGGATTACAAGTGTCTATGCTTGCTTTTTTGCTCAATTGATTTTTTAGGTTTAAGAATAATATTTTCCGAATCGATTGCTTAAAAAGTCTGTTAGTTTAATGCTTTCCTGAGTAACGAATCCGGTATACCCGCCGGGGTTATTAAGTACCATGTCCACCACACCACAAATACCTGCAGCCGTTGTTATTTGGATTGATGACCACAGTTTTCCTGCAATCGTTTGTGGATATATTTTTTTGACATAACTTTCCTCAAATAAATTGCTGTCCTGGTATCCTGTAACCGCTACATAGATCAATACTACGTCTTGTACCGTTTTAGGGATGGCATTTTCAAGAATCGTTTTTAATGTCTCCCGGTCGTCGTTTAGTTTTAGATCGTTCATTAGCAGCTTTATGATTTTGCAATGTCCGGGATAACGTAAGGTCTTATAGTTCATTATATTGACCTTGCCGCTATAGGTATCGGCCAGTGTGCCTAGCCCCCCTGATGTGTTAAAAGCCTCATAGTGAATGCCATCCATTGTAATGGTTTCGAGGCCTTCCAGTGGCAACAGGTTTGTTATTTTCGCATTCTCGATACCAAAACAGGTATTGCCATACTCGTTGATTAATCCATCGGTGGACCAGGTTAACGAGTATTTCAGTGCATTATTCTGGTTGACAGGCAAAGCGCCAACACGCATTTTCACCGTGTCGAGTTTTTCGAAATTTTGTATGATGGCATTAGCAACAATGCTGATAAAACCCGGGGCTAAGCCGCATTGTGGCATAAAGACCGTTTTTTTGTTTTTGCTGACCATTTTAACATGGTTGGTGACCGTAACATCTTCTGTTAAATCAAAATAGTTTACCTGGTATTTTGCCGCAAGGTCTGCCACCGATGGGTTACAGTAATAAGGTAAGCTGGAAATAACCGCATCAAACTTTACCCGGTTAGGCGAGGCATTGGACGAAGACGCGCCATTGGTTGAATTAAACGCAGTGTTAAATGTGGCCTCAAGGGCTTTTTCATCTTGAGCATCAAGGCTGCTGGTTTCAACGTTTTTCAGTCCTAATTGCGTCACCAGCTTATTAGCGGCTTCAACATGCAAGTTGGCCAGGTGGACATTATAATCGCCGGATTCTGATAATAGGCAGGTGATGAGTGAGCCTATTTTTCCTGCACCCAGTACTAACACGTTATGGTTTGGCAAAATATTTCTCCTAATGTATAGGGGGGACACTGTATCTAGACATTTTTTGATGTCGGGGTTCAGCGCCAGTCAAAAATTATTTGAATACACCTTAATACCTATAAATAAATTTTGTGATGAATTTATGAGCACTGACATCGTTATAGCCGTTAATTAACTATACTATTCTGTATAAGGTTCTTTATATACCCGAAATGCTTGATATTTGGGTTGTAGAGTGCGGTATTTTTTGTTCATGTCAAGGCGAGACGATGCAGTATCAACCCCATGTAAGGAGGAGCAACGCGGCCATGGATAAAAAATGACGTGCTATAAACCCCTAAATCTCAAACGCTTTGGATATAGTATAGGTACTATTGGCTCATTCGGCATCCGGAGTTTTATTTGGTGAGTGTTATCCATAAAAAAATTGCGCTTAAGTTAGCGAATGAGTTGCTTGGCGATGCGCATTTTTTACGTTGCTCTCTGGGCGATGACGCTGATAAGGATGGCGCGAGCACGAAAGTGCAGGTAAATCGTGGCGCCAAAAAGGAAACGGTCTATTTGGACTTAACGCCGTTTGAGGCCGAGCCTCAGCCTCCAACGGCTGCCCAGTATTTTAGGGGGATTACAACGGTAGAGGCATTAATTTCCGCTTATCACGGCGCTAAGCACGATTTTGTTTTCGAGGATAGGTTGGATGGTGCATGGCAGCATGTGGCGAATTACGCCAATGAATTTTTACACGCTATTCTGGCGAAGGCGCAACATACGATAACTGATTTTCAGGCTGGCATCATTGCCAATTGGCTGGCCAACCTGGATGTTTATACGGCGGTTAAATCGGTGGAGTCACTGCTCAACAGTCGTGCGGATCTTAGTTTGCTCGAAATATCCGCGAAGAAAAACTGGGATGTGCATTTTGATCATTTGGCAATTCGCTGTGGCACCCGAGCGCGTAACGATGCTGAGAGGGTTGTAACACTGCTTAAAACGCATCATGGATATTGCTCTCCCCAAATTGATAGTGAGGCTTTTTATCAGTTTTCTGATGGTTGGAATGCGTATCCTTTATACAAGCAACTGTCTAATGGGCAAGTGTTGCGTATCTTTGTTGATCAATCTGATGCCGATGATCCGGCGCAAATCATTCAACATTGGAATCGGGTGTATGGCTATACGGCGCACCATCTGGCGATTCGTGCCACGAAACAGGTGCAGGGGCAGCGCTTTGCTGTTTCATTGGAAGATGTTATGGCGGCGTTAACGAGACATGGCGTTGAAATTCTGCAGCCGACGGGCGAGTACACCGGAGGCTTATTGCAACAAGTTTTTACGAAACCGGAGAAAAACAAGACGATTCCGGTTGCTTTAAGTGATGAGGTTGGGCGTTACGGTGTTGAGCTAAAAAATATGATTGGCAATGGAAAATTGCTGGAGATTGTTTCCCGCAGGGAAATGCCCACCGCGCTGGCCCATGAGGTGTTTGCTTTGTACGGACTTGATTTTTCCCCCGATAACAGCTTGCATTCGGCACCTTATTACCAATATTTTTTACCTGCCCAGGCGGCGCATGTGATTAAAACATCGATTCAAACCGGCTGACCTGTTTTGTCCCCGTGCGTGAGATTATTGCTTGCCAAGAAACCAATTGATTTCCGATTTCCGGGTTTTGATTCACACTCTTTGTAAAGTGCTTTCAATAGAAATTGGGATGTCATATCCTGGCGTAAACTACGCGCCTGTCGCACCACGGTGGCAAAGTCACCGGGGGTGAGGTTATCCAATTGGGCGAGTTGATTCTTTGCATATTCGGCGTTTTCAATAGGTTGTTGCTGGTGTTCATGCAAGACTTGATTGAATAGCTCCCAAGCCTGGTGTGAATGTAAATAGCCAAATTTTATTTTTAAGTCAAAGCGACGCAGGGAAGCTGCATCCAAATGCTCCATGAGATTCGTTGACGCAATGAACAGCCCATCAAAAACCTCCATTTGCACAAGAAGTTCGTTGACGAAGGTGATTTCCCAAGAGTGCTGCGCGGTAGACCGGTCTTGCAAAAAACTGTCCGCTTCGTCAAGCAGGAGTATCATATCGTCGGCTTCTGCTTCTTGAAACATGGATGCGATGTTTTGCTCCGCTTCGCCTACCCATTTACTTAAAATGTCTGAAGCGCGTTTTATTAGGAGTGATTTATCTAATTGCTCAGCAAGATATTGGCCAAATGCGGATTTGCCGCTACCCGGTGCACCGTATAGGCATAGTCGGCCAATGGGTCGGTGTTTTAGTCCTTCAGTCAATTTCTGGAGGTCCTGATCGGGGTTTAAGAACGCTAGATTGTATCGCGTGGCATTGCTGGTTTGCACGCGTGGTTTGCGTGGCAATCCCATAACCTCCAGTGTGTTGCCAATAACCTTGTCCAAGGTGCGTTCCACTTCATCGGGTGTTTGGTGTTGCAGGTGGGCGGCAACTTTTGATGCGCGTTCAATATGCGCTGGGGCCAGTTGTTGATGTTCCGCCATTTTATTGAGCCAACTGTCCCGCACCGGGAGGTGTCCTACATATTTATCTAAAATGCGTCGCCGCATCGCGCGGGTTGGTGAGCGTAATTTTAACGTGTAATCAAAACGACGGAGAAAAGAAGCTTCGATATGTGCTGTGGCGTTAGTGACCCAAAATGCCGGGATGGGATTTTCTTCCAGCAAATTATTAATCCAGGCCTTCTTAACGATAGTTGATGTTGCGTTCTCTGTTATCATATACCGTGTGGCGGGGAATACATCTTCAATTTCATCGAAAAGAATAGCGCAGTTCTTTTCACGCGCCAGCAGTTTTTGGGACAGTTGATACGCCGATAGGCGGTCCTTTCCTTCTATGGGGCTGCCGTCCATAGCCTGCATCGTGATTTCATAAAGCTTTAATCCACAGCTATCAGCCAGTGTGCGCACCAGTTCGGTTTTTCCGGTACCGGGCTCGCCATACAATAATATGTTAACCCCGCGGGTTTTTTGTTCGCTGCTGGCGCGTAAGTACCCGTGTAATATGTTGGTATCAACATTAATATGGGGGAAGTCATTAATGTTCAACCGGGCACTGCTAGCTTTTCTAAAAAAGCACTGTAATACGGTTGATGTGTCCTCATGTTCCTGGGATAAGGCGACTTTTATCCCGCTGGGTACATCGAGCTTGGCTCGAAGGGGTAGCATATAGCCACCGTTGGATTCGATCCGTAAAATACCACTTGATAATAACGTGTTATCAGCACGTAGCGCATATTCAATCTCTGGAAGCGGCATATTCAAAATGGTGGATAATGTTCTTTTCATCTTTTCGTTATTCATTTCCCCCAGGATGTCGAGGAGATGGCCAAAGCCATGGGCAGTACTTGCAACGACGGCAAACCGCAGTATTTCCATTTCATTTGCTGATAAGGAAAGCGCTTCCTGCAAAACGCCGATGTTACGTGAAAAGGTATCTTTTGCCGTTGATGGTTCAATGGACTCCAAATCCATGAGACGCTGTCCGATGGCGTCGAACATTTTTCTTTGTTCAAATTGATCGTATCGATGAAACTCGTGCAGGCCGATCGTACGCAACAACTCTTCATTTTGGAAGTTTCGGTATCCCTCAGAAAAACGATAAAACGTATCAAGTCGAACCAGTATCCGCAGGCACCATATTGTTACCAGGTTATCGCTGGCCTTGGGCTTGGGTTTATAGGCGTGCGGTGATTGCTCTATCTCCAGGGTTTCGAATGTCATAATCTCTTTTCTACTCCATTAGGTTAATACACAGGATGCCACTGCTTCACTTAATCAACATAGTTTTTATCACATAAGCCTCGATCTGGGGTAAGCAGGGCGTCCTCTAGCTAATAGGCGGTGTTCGTTGGTACGACGTCGAGGACAAGGTGTTTTCATCATAACAAAATGGCTGGGCTATCCACAAACTTTAAATAAGCATAATCCATAGGCTGCTATTGAACGGTATGGGTGTTTTAAATACATTCGTGGGTTGGATTTTAGTGTGTTTTTTGAACAACCATTGCATAGTGAGGTGACTAGGTTAAAACGGAATGATGGTGTAGTCTGCGATGCGAGTTGGCACTGGTTTTCGTCTTTGCCCAAGACTCGTCTTTCGTCTTGCTTCTTGGGATGCTTGTTCATGTATTGGTTTTATGTTGTAGCGCTAGATGCAGGTTGTTGGGTTTGTTTGTTACGATGGCCTATAGCAGCCGTGGTTTATAACAAGGCATTGCGCAGAATCTCGGCAGGGTGAAACACACGCCGACTCATTGCCCCTCTTATTTGGTGGCGGCAACTGGTGCCTGTCGCCACGATGAGGGTGTCTTTGGCGGCATTACGAATGGCGGGAAACAATATCAGTTTGCCAATCTTTAATGATAAATCGTAATGCTCTTGCTCATAACCAAAGGCGCCGGCCATACCACAGCATCCGGAGGGGATTAGTTGTACACCGCTGTCCGGTATCATTGATAGTGCGTCGAGGCAGCTATCCATACCCACTAAGGATTTTTGGTGACAATGACCGTGTAATAACATGGTGATTTTGTTGTTTTTCCAATGCAACGCCTGCGCTTCTATTTTGTAACGTTGTTCGCTCACAAATTCTTCGAAGAGTTTCGTGTATTTGTTAATCGTGTTTAGTTGTTGTTTATATCGCTGGGTATCGATGAGCGAGATGGCCTCATCTCTCAAGGTTAATAGTTCGGAAGGCTCCAGGCCTATGATGGGGATATGTTGTTCTACTAATGGGTGCAAATAGTCGATCAATTTCTTTAGGCGTTTTCGTGCTACGTTAACCAATCCCTGACTAAGGACTGTGCGTAATGATTTAAAGCAGGGCGACACGGTTACCCGATATCCGGCGTGCTCCAAAAATTCGGTGGCGGCGACACCAGTATTAACATCATAGTATTCACTGAAGGCGTTGTTAAGAATAACGATGTCTCCCAACGGGCCGGACGTGCGCGGGCGAACATGAAGCTGGTGCCAGCGGCTTAACGAAAAGCCTGATAATTCGGGCAGCTTTCGTTGCGTATGGTATTTTAGTAGTGATTTTATGAAGTAACTGTTTAAGGTTACATTGGCAAGTGCTGGTATATAATGTCCCAGGCGGCTTAAGAGGTCAAAATGTCTGATAACGTGAGTCCGCAGACTGGTGCCATGGTTTTTGATGTAGTGTTGTAAATGTTCTATTTTCAGGCGTGCCATGTCTACATTGGCGGGACATTCAGAACGGCAGCCTTTGCAGGACAGGCAGGTGTCCAGCACTTCCTTAATATTGTTGTGCCTAACGCCGGATTCAAACCCGTGGTCTTGAATCGTTTGCCGTATCACATTGGCTCTGCCTCGTGTGGATAGTTTTTCATCCAGCGTGGCCATATAGGTGGGACACATGGTGCCGCTGCCCGCAGGTTTTCGGCACGCACCTGCGCCATTGCATTTTTCTACAGCGGTAATAATTCCCTTGGGTGAGTCCCATTGAAGGTACGTGGTATTGTGATCAGAACGTATATTGACATCGCCTCTCAGGTCGGTGTGCATCGTCAGCGGATGAGTGACTTTATGGGGGTTTAGCAGGTTGTGCGGGTCAAAAGAATGTTTTATTTTTCCCATTAAGCTGTAAATATTATCGCCCAGCATTTTTTTTATGTAATTACTTCGAATACGGCCGTCGCCGTGTTTGGCTGACATGGTGCCACCGTATTGTTTTAGCAAATCCGCGGTTGCGTCGGCGAGTTGCACCATTTGTTGTTTGCCTGCCGTGGACCTAAGATCAATAGCAGGGCGCAGGTGTATAAGACCCATGGAAACGGAACCGTAGTAGACACAGGGGGTATTGGTTGTTTTTAGCATTTGTTGAAACTGCGATACAAACCGAGGTAGTTGCGCGACCGGCACTGCACTGTCTTCAATAAAGGTAATGGGTTTGACCGCATTGCTTGACCCCATCAGCAACCCTAGGCCTGCACGTCGTATCGCCCAGGCTTTATCTGCCTGCTCATTGATCAGCGTGGTGTATTGACGACTGAGCCCGGATCGGCTTAGCTCCTCCATTAGTGCGGCGACGCGGTCATTGAGTTCGCTGGGGTTTTCGCCGCAAAATTCAACTAATAAAACCGCTTTGGGATCGCCTTTGATCCAGTCTCGATTGCGTTGCTGTTCGAGATTTGATTTGGTCAACGCCAATATTGCATCATCTAATAGTTCGACCGCATTGGCTTGTAGATTGACGGCAAGTTGAACCGCCTCTAATGCATCCGGTAAGGTCTCAAAATGACAACAGAGCATATGCTTGTGCTTCGGGATGGGTACCAGCTTTATCGTCGCTTCGGTTGTTAAGGCCAGGCTGCCTTCACTGCCGCACAGTAATGTCGTTAAATTCAATGGTGCGCCATGGACATTCCATGGTTGTTGATTTGCTAACGCATTGAGGGCATATCCCATGTTACAGGGTAGTGTTTCCACTGGATACGCTTTCAGGATGTGGTCGCGGTTTTCATTAATATCGTTTATCAGGCGTTGATACAGTTGCGCTTCTTGAGTGGACGTTGTTAGCAGATGGGCCAAGGCCTTGTCATCGAGTGCGTTAAACAGCAGATTTTCACCATTGGCTAATACGGCATCGATACTGATTATGTGATCTCGGGTTGTGCCGTACATGGGGCTATGTGCCCCCCAGGCATTGTTGCCGATAACGCCACTGATCGTACAACGATTTGTAGTGGAGGGGTCGGCGGCAAACTGTAATCCAGATTTACGGCTTGCCTGGTTTAACACATCGAGCACTACGCCAGGTTGGACGCGCGCGGTTTGTGTTTCAACGTTAATTTCACTAATGTTGTTCATGTAGCATGAAAAATCGATAATGAGTGCATCTCCGACCACTTGTCCACCCAGGCTGGTGCCCGCGGCACGCGGAATAACGGGTAGTTTGTGGTCGTGTGCGAACTGCATCAGTTTAATGCAATCATCTCGGTGTCGAGGTTTGATGACAGCGAGAGGGCGTTGTTGATAGATGGAGGCGTCTGTTGCATAGAGCATGCGAGTGATTTCATCGAAAAGCACATCGCCATCAAGTAATTGGGAAAGTGACCGGAATATTTTGTGATGGGAATGTTCTACCATGAAGTGAATGCGTATATAAAATGCTGCTTATGAGGGGTAGAGTGTTTTCCACAGAAAAATGTTGTTAGAGGTTACCATGCCTTATAACACCCTAAATTATCGATTGATTGTGGATTTATCAAGCGATCAGTGAATGTACTCATACTCCTTTAATTCAGCAATAATTACAAGTTAGCATTGCATGTATTTCTACGTAGGCATAATTGTTGCGCTATCGCGGTGTTTTAAGTGCGGCTTGACTTGGAGTAATTCGGGTTCATTGAAATAGCGATGTTGTCGGACTACTGGTTTGGTTTGATTGAAAAACGAACATTTTTTCCGGCTGATTTCTCGCGCGTATTTCTTGCCGAGGTACGTGAATATCGCGCAGAATAGTGGTTTTACATTGGATTCCTTGATGGAGTGGAATATTAGCTACTGTTCTCACTGCATAAAATTCGATGTGGAATCAAACCACAAGCGGGAGGGCGTGATTACGGTGAGAAATGCAGGCTAGCCATTAATTTTTAAACTGGGCTGTGTTTTTAGGTATAAATTGTGAATTGTTTTACGGTTCAGGCATGGGTGTTGCGGTTGGCTGTGGCATTTCGTCGTGTTTAAATGAGTCTGACTAAAACAATAGAGGGAAAAATACGCCTTATGGATTCTGCTTATATTGAAACGGTAATGGAGTCAGCCCATGATTTGTTGAACCGTTCTATATTGCATCATCGTGATCAGCCGGTAGGTACTGCTGCGGCACTTGATACGAGCGTGGTGGCACCTAATTACGAAGAGTGTTTCGTACGGGATTTTGTGCCGAGCGCATTAGTGTTCCTGATGAATGGTGAAACCGCTATCGTGCGTAATTTTCTGGAATTGATTGTGGATTTGCGCGGGCAGCAATCCGTGATGGAAGGGCATGAACGCGCCGTTGGTCTGATGCCGGCCAGTTTTCGGGTTCCACGTCAATCAGACATAAATGGCCAACCCAGTGCGGATTTTGGTGATCGTGCCATTGGTAGAGTGGCCCCGGTGGACTCCGCCATGTGGTGGATATTATTATTGCGTGTTTATGTGGTTAATTCCGGTGATATAGCACTGGCGCATAGTCAGAAATTTCAAGACAGTATGCGAATGGTCTTGCAGATGTACTTAAAGGAAAGTTTCGAGACCTCGCCCGCCATGTTGGTGCCTGATGCTTCATTTATGATTGACCGCCGCATGGGGGTTTATGGTCACCCCCTTGAGATTCAAGCGTTATTTTACGGTATGTTGCAAACGGCGTTGGAGCTGCTCAAGCCTGTGCCGGAAAATGAAAGTTTATTATTGACCGCAAAGAAGCGTTTACAGACATTGCGCTCTTACGTGAGAATTTATTACTGGCTGGATCAACAACGATTGAATGAAATACACCGGTTTCGCTCTGAAGAGTTTGGTCATGATGCGGTGAATTTATTGAATATCTACCCTGAAACCATCCCAGACTGGATTGATGGGTGGGTGCCGGAAAATGCGGGTTATTTGGTAGGTAACTTGGGGCCGGGGCGTATGGATTTTCGTTTTTTTGCGTTTGGAAATTTGTTGTCTATTCTGTTTGGTTTAACGACCGATGAGCAAGCCACTCAAATTATGAATTTGTATGAAACCCACTGGGATGATTTGGTGGGGCAAATGCCCGTTAAAATTTGTTATCCTGCGGTTACCGGCGAAAAGTGGGCTTATACCACGGGCAGTGATCCAAAAAATGTGCCTTGGTCGTATCACAACGGGGGGCATTGGCCTTGTTTGCTGTGGGTGTTTGCCGGGGCAGCAATTCGCAATGGACGCCATGATCTTGCTCACCGGGCATTGGATATCGGAATGAAAAAACTCATGAAAGATAACTGGCCTGAATATTACGATGGCAAGAAGGGGACGCTCATCGGTCGTCGATCCAACTACCAGCAAGTATGGACTGCAACGGGTCTGATCGTTGCACATCGATTACTTGAAGACCCTGGGACATTACCCGTTTTTGAGTCAATTAACTTTTAGCTTTATTTAGGTGACTGTTAGGCATGATCGGCTGAGCGGAGTTGCAGGTTTGATTAAGTATGGTCTTCAATGGCTGCATTGTTAATGGCTGCATTGTTAATAGCTTAATGGTTAAGGGCTATATTGTTAGTGGCTGTATTGTGGATTGAGCTATACGCTCAGCGGCAGCGTGAGCCGGAAAATTGGATCGCCAATATTTAAGCCAGAGTCTATGCTAAGGTGAATAATGGAAATCAGCATTAATCAATTGGAAATGCCCAAGGCGTCTGCATATGCTGCGGTCGCGCTGGATATCATCAATAGCGATTCACCGGATTTTAAACAGCTTGAAAAAGCCATTATGCATGACCCGTTTCTTGCGAGTACGCTTATTCGTTATGCTAATTCACCTTTGAACCGTCGTGCGCAGGATGTGATGAATGTCCCGAACGCAATTCAGCTTCTGGGGCTTAAAAGCGTTCGCAGTGCCGTCGTAACGGCAACTATTCGCTCGTTGTTACCGGCAGAAAGTGATACCGGCCTGGCTATATTGAACCACATGCTGAATATTTCAGTACTGTGTAAACTGATCGCGCGTCAGTGTTGTCCGGCGGTGTCGGATGACCTGGAGTTTTTGGGGTTGGTGCATGATGTGGGTATGCTTGTGCTGGCGGCAAATTATCAGTGTTCTTATGACAAGCTATTGGCATTATCTGTGTCGGAAAATAAGCAGCTGGACATTCTGGAGCAGGAAGAGTTTAGTGTTACCCATGATGCTGTTACGGGGCGTGCTGCGGAGGAGTTTCGGCTACCGCATTCGCATATTGAGTTATTGAAAAGTTTTCATTGTCGGGCACCTTTGCAGGCGCTTAGCGATGAAAAAGACCGGGATGCCGCCATATTGTCCCTTGCCCATGCTGTGCTGAGTGATATTGATACAAACAAATCCCCGCAAATCTCTGAAACCATGCTAGAATCCACCTGCCAGTTGCAGGAATTATTGGCGTTATCGACTGAACAAGTAGAGCAGATTACGACAGAGGCCAGCGAATTGCTGGTAGTGTCGGTTGTCTAGCACGCCAGTACCCCTTCAATTTCCGTATATCATCTAAAGTGTTCTGTTCGCGTAATGCGGCGAAATGCATCGCTGTTATTTGAAAATGGAATTAGAGACAATATTAGAGACTTAAGTAAAACTGATGCCACTTATTAAGATTGAAAAGCTATCACTCTCCTACGGTGATCAACCCCTACTGGATAATGTGAATTTACAGCTCGATACCGCTGAGCGGGTTTGTATTATTGGCAGAAACGGTACCGGCAAAAGTTCATTGCTAAAAATAATTGCCCAACTCAATGTGCCCGATAGCGGTTCGGTCTGGCGTAAACCTGAGCTGCGGGTGGCTTATTTAGCGCAGGAGGCGTACCAGGATGAGGGGCTGGATGTTTACGAAGTTATTGCCAGCGGATTAGCCGATGTTGGTGCCCAGTTAATGGAGTATCACCATATTTCCCAGCAGTTAACCCAGCCCGGTGCTAATGAGGCGTTATTGATGAAACGCATGGGGGAATTGCAGGAGCAATTAGAACACAATGATGCCTGGAGTCTTGATAGCAAGGTTAACAGTATCGCTACCCGCATGGGGTTATCGTTGCAAAAAACCTATGCAGAGTTATCCGGTGGTTTGAAACGCCGGGTACTGTTAGCAAGAGCGTTGGTGAATGATCCGGAGTTGTTGTTATTGGATGAGCCCACCAATCACCTCGATGTTGAGGGTATTCAATGGCTGGAAACGTTTTTATTGGCGTATGGTGGGGCACTTATTTTTATTACTCATGACCGTACTTTTTTGCAGCACCTCGCCACCCGGATCGTGGAGCTAGACCGTGGCACCATGACGGACTTTCCGGGCGACTATAACGGCTATCTGGAAGAAAAACAAAAGCTGTTGGAAATTGAAGCATTACACAATCAAAAATTTGATAAGCAACTTGCTGAAGAGGAAGTGTGGATTCGGCAAGGTATTAAAGCGCGCCGGACGCGTAACGAAGGTCGTGTTCGGGCATTAAAGGCCATGCGTAATGAGCGTGCGCAACGCCGGGAACGCCAAGGCAATGTGAAAATGGCAGTGGAAACGGGGGCGTCCTCGGGTAAAATTGTTGCCGCAGTTGACAATATTTCCTTTGGTTATGGTGAGACTGATATTGTTAAAGATTTTAGCACCACTATTTTGCGCGGTGATCGTATCGGCATCATCGGTGCCAATGGCACAGGAAAAAGTACGCTGATAAAGCTGTTGTTAGGGCAACTGACACCGCAGCAAGGAAAAGCTGTTTTGGGCACCAACCTAAATGTCATTTATTTTGATCAACAACGGGAACAGTTGGACACCGAAATAAGTGTTATTGATAATCTGGCATTAGGCAGCGACTCCGTTACCATCAATGGTAAAACCCGCCATGTGGTTGCTTATTTGCAAGACTTTCTGTTTACACCCAGGCGTATTCAATCTCCGGTGAAGTCTTTGTCGGGGGGGGAGCGAAATCGCCTCCTATTAGCCCGCTTGTTTACCAAAGCCGGGAATATGCTGGTTTTGGATGAGCCCACCAATGATCTGGATGTGGAAACCCTGGAGTTATTGGAGGAGTTGTTGAGCACTTACGACGGCACGTTAATCCTGGTGAGCCATGATCGTACCTTTCTCGATAATATTGTTAGCAGTACTCTGGTGTATGAGGGTGATGGCAAAATAGGTGAATATGTCGGCGGTTATTCCGACTGGATACGGCAATCACAACGTCATCAACCCACGTTGCTCTCCGATGACAAGCGGCCAGCGAGTTCAGCCATAAAACCTGTTCGTGCGACAGGTGATCAACCGGCTACAAATCAAACCGTAAAAAAACTATCGTATAACGATAAAAAGAGTCTTGACGCATTGCCGTTGCTGATAGAAAAATTTGAAAAAGAAAAGCGAGAGATAGAACAGCGTATGGCAAGTACCGATTTTTATCAGCAAGCGGATGCTGCTATTAAGCAGACCCTCCAGCGTTTGGAAGCACTAAATCTTGAGCTTGACAATGCATTTGAACGTTGGGAGCAGTTAGAGCAAAAAAGCACATAATACACCAGTCTTGTATTTTGTTAAGCTGATGTGATGGTGATATTCGAGCAGTGAGCTGGTTGAATTCTCATCAACGTATTCGCGTCTTTATTGTTTCGATTTTGTAAAGCTTATGTATCTGTACTAAAATAGGTTTATGTATATCGGAATCATTGAAGACGATCCAAGTCAAGCGCGTCTGATGACAGTTTGGCTAGAGAAAGCAGGGCATGCTTGCAAAATCTTTCCTAAAGGACAGGTTTTTCTTGATAATGCCAATAACGAACAATTCGATTTGTTGATCATCGATTGGGTGTTGCCCGATATTCATGGGGACGACGTTTTGCGATGGGTGCGGAATAATTTAGGTTGGGAGATACCGGTTATATTCATGACCTTCCGTGATTCGAGTGAAGATATTGCTAAAATTTTACGTTTGGGCGCGGACGATTATATATCCAAGTCTGTGGAATCAACCGAATTATTGGCCCGAATAAGCAGTTTGCAGCGGCGAGCCCGTTTTACCCCTCCAACCAATAACATCCTTAATGTTGGTGACTACAGCGTTGATAGTAGCCAGCATAAGGTATCTTACAAAGGCCAGGATATAAAGTTAACGCCAAAAGAATTTAAACTGGCTCAGTACTTGTTCAAAAATGTCAATCAGCTAAGAACCCGTGCCGATTTGTTGGCAAACGTATGGGGGCGAAATGCGGAAGTCAGTACACGAACGGTTGATATACATATAAGCCGCTTACGTAAAAAACTGCCATTAGATCAGAGCACGCATTGGAAACTAGAATCAGTTTCCAGTTTGGGCTACCGATTGACGACCGACCAAGTGGTTTCTTAAACCACCGCTTCTGGTTACTCTTATGCAGTTATACCCATCCTATATGTGCCAATGGGTGGTGTATCGCATCGCGCCATGGTTGTTAAGTGTTAACCATTAGCCCTCCTGCTATGTCTCCTGTCAGAAACGCAGGTCAAGTCTATCAGGTCAAGTCTATAATGGGTTATGACAATAAAAACCGGGAACTTAACATGCTGACGTTATTGCAGGAAACGCTGCACCAACACCGTGAACAAGTCTATTTATTATTTCGGTCTTATGTGTCTTTAGGCCGGGCGTTTTTACTCCGCTCAGATTTATGGGATACCTTTCTTCGCTATTGTGACAGCAGCGAAGAGGCTGCCGTTCTGAATTCCGCCACGATAAAAAAAATTATTGCTTCCTGCCAGGAAGCCGTGTTGGAGGAGCCTTGGGTTTACCTGGCTATTCGTGAACGGGCGGGGCGATGGGTCTATATTCGATTTCATCTTGACATAATGGAGCTAGAGGCAATTTCGGTGTCTCGTTTTTTGCAATTTAAAGAGCGTATTGTACAAGGTGGCGAGCAGTACAATCGTTGGCCGCTAGAGCTGGATTTTGGTCCATTTAATCGTGAATTTCCAACGCTACGCGAGTCGCGTTCCATTGGTCGTGGTGTAGAGTTTCTCAATCGGCGGCTTTCCAGTGAATTGTTCCAGTCTATTGGGCGGGGTGATCGTTACCTCCTGGATTTTTTAAGGGTGCACCATTACGACGGTCAGCAATTAATGCTTAATGATCGAATTGGTGACGTTGCTCAACTGACAGAGGCATTACAGCGTGCCGAAGACCATTTAGCGCGTCAAAATGAAAACGCCACCTGGGGCGAGGTAGCCCACGTATTGCAAACCCTTGGGTTAGAAGTCGGGTGGGGTGATACGGTGGCACGTATGCGCGATACCATTATGTTGTTGAGCGATATTCTTGAAGCGCCAGAACCGGGCAACCTGGAGCGCTTTCTTGGCCGGGTTCCCATGATCTTTAGTTTGGCGATTCTATCTCCGCATGGATTTTTTGGCCAGTCTAATGTATTGGGCTTGCCTGATACCGGTGGTCAGGTGGTTTACATTCTGGACCAGGTGAGGGCGCTGGAAAAAGAAATGCGCCAGCGCTTGTCTCGGCAGGGCCTTGATGTCGAACCACAAATTGTAGTTATCACCAGGCTCATCCCGCAAGCGCAGGGCACCACTTGTAATCAGCGCATTGAATCTATCAGTGGGACTAACAATGCTCGAATTTTGCGAGTGCCTTTTAGAGCGGCGTCGGGCGAAGTGGTGCAGCAATGGATATCGCGATTTGAAATCTGGCCCTACCTGGAACAGTTTGCTGAAGAAGTGGGGCATTGCATACTGGCCGAGTTAGGGGGGCGGCCGGATCTTATTGTCGGCAATTATTCAGATGGCAATCTAGTGGCGACACTGTTAGCGAATAAACTGGGGGTTACCCAATGTAACATTGCTCACGCATTGGAAAAGACCAAATATTTGTTTTCTGATTTGTATTGGAAGAGCAATGAGGATCAGTATCATTTTTCAACTCAGTTTACCGCCGATTTGATCGCCATGAACGCGGCTGACTTTATTATCACCAGTACCTACCAGGAAATTGCCGGCAATGACGAGAGTGTTGGACAATACGAAAGTTACACGTCATTTACAATGCCGGGTTTGTACCGGGTGGTAAACGGCGTAGATGTATATGATCCGAAATTTAATATTGTTTCTCCCGGTGCTGATGCCGATATTTATTTTTCGTACAAAGATACCTCTCGCCGCCATCTGGGTCTGCATAAAGATATCGACGCTTTACTGTTTGGTGATGCCAGTGGAAAGAACAACACTGGCCGTAGTGCTGGTCATAATACTAACGATATTCGTGGCAATTTTCTTCAGGCAGACAAGCCGCTGATTTTCACCATGGCGCGGCTAGATACCATTAAAAATATCACAGGATTGGTTGAGTGGTTCGGGCAAAACAAGGCGCTTAGAAAAACGGCTAACCTGCTGGTGGTCGCGGGCTATATTGATCCATGCGACTCCACGGATGACGGTGAGCGGGCTCAAATTGAACGCATGCATCAATTGATGAATGACTATGAACTGGATGGTCAGGTGCGGTGGCTTGGGAAACGTTTGGGCAAGGTTTTTACGGGGGAATTATACCGCTATATTGCCGATCGAAAAGGTGTCTTTGTACAGCCAGCACTGTTTGAGGCCTTTGGCCTTACGGTCATAGAAGCCATGAGCTGCGGGTTACCCACGTTTGCCACTTGTTTTGGCGGGCCGCTGGAGATTATTGAACACGGTAAGTCTGGATTTCACATTGATCCTAATCATGGTGATGTTTCTTCAAATCTAATCGATGATTTTTTTTCGCGTAGCAGTATCGACTCCGGGTGCTGGGAGCAAATATCAAATGGCGGTATGGAGCGGGTAGAGCAGCGCTATACCTGGGCGCTTTATGCAGAACGTATGATGACCCTGTCACGTATTTATGGTTTTTGGAAATACGTAACCAATCTCGAGCGCGATGAAACACGGCGCTATTTGGAAATGTTTTACAGCCTGCAGTTTAGACCGCTTGCGGATAAGCTACTAACCGATGCTACTTGAGCCGGTTTAAATGTTCAATGCAGGGTGAGGATAATGGCTCGAAAATTACGAGCTCGATAATGTAGGGTTAATCATTAAGTTTCAATAATTAAGGCCCGACAATAAAGATGCAGCGACAACGCGTCAGCGACTAGGAGAATACCATTGCTTTCCACAAAAACCGGTTCCCCCATCATCGTTGGCGAGGTTTTGTTTGACTGTTTTCCGGATGGCGCTGCCGTAATGGGGGGTGCCCCGTTTAATGTTGCCTGGCATTTGCAAGGGTTGGGCTTATCGCCATTAATGGTCACCAGTGTGGGTGACGATGAACGAGGCAAGACCGTATTGGATGCCATGGGACATTGGGGTATGGACACCAGTGGTGTTCTAGTTAACACTGCCTTTCCCACTGGCCAGGTTACTGTGAGCTTGGACAATGGCCAGCCTGAGTATACCATTGAGGAGAATCAAGCTTACGATCATATCAAGCTGGATCAAATTCGGCCCCAATTGGCTAACCCCCGTGTTCCTTTGCTTTATCACGGTTCCTTGCTCACAAGAACCTCCGCGTCGAGGACAATGCTGGATAACTTAATAGACTATCTAAAACCGGCCACATTTGTTGATGTTAATTTGCGGCCACCCTGGTGGTCTATGGATGACATCAAAAAATCTATTTCCACCGCCACCTGGCTTAAGTTAAACGATGAAGAGTTGATAACCGTGACGCAGTCTGCTGCTACCGATACGCAAGGCTTAATCGATTGCGCACAGCAGTTATTTGAGGCAAACCAGTTGAAAACGCTTATCGTGACTCTGGGGGATAAAGGGGCGTTTTGTATATCCGCTGAAGGCGTCGTTATGGGGCAACCTGTCAAGGCATCGGTAATTGATACCGTCGGCGCAGGGGACTCATTTAGTGCTGTTATGATAACTGGCTTGTTGCAGGGGTGGGCGTTAGATGAAACCCTTAACCGGGCATTACACTTTGCTGCGGCAATTTGTGGTATACGCGGAGCAACGACCACAGACCTTTCACTTTATAATAATGTATTAAAACAGTGATCAGGTTAATAATGCTTAAGTTTATATCATGCGCTAAACAAAGCTGCTTCTCCCATGGTAAGTCGGTGCCCTAATAACTTTAGTTCTTGATCGGGTTAGTTCAGGATTAAACGGCGTACAATCTTCCTCTCAAAAAAACTCAATCAGTTACGGCGTTTGTTGGGCTCAACCAGCAATAGTAATGCTGTTGGAAATAACGCCAACGAAGACGTTGTGATTAACTCAATTTTTGTTGATGCCAGTTGAGTAATTCACAACAGAGTGCTGCTATACCCAAAGCGTTTAAGAATTAGGTGTTTAGAGTGCGTCATTTTTTGTTCGTGGCTAGGCGCGACAACGCAGCATGGCGGGCCCCATGGAAGGAGGAGCAACGCCGCCATGGACAAAAAGGGGCGTGTTATAAATACCTAATTCTTAAACGCTTTGGGTATATATTGCTTCAAAAACAAATTCCTATTGTGATCCTTTTCTTTATGTTGCGCAGTTACCATTGCTAGATATTGTTAGTCAACACTATTTTAATGTGAATATTTCACATTGTATTTTTATTTTTTCCTGTATAAAATAATTAATACATTGATCGTGTTTGTTTATAGCAGTTGGTTACGTTGGTGAAAAAACAGACGTTGCCAAAACAAATGTTACCAAAACAAACGTTACCAAAACAAAACTCATTAAAGCAAAGGCCACATAAACAGCAACGCTTTGTTTTTGATGAGCGCTTTGACTAGCGCTTTAGATTAGTGCTTTATTTAAAACTTTAATTAAAACGTTCTTTAGCTGTCCATCACGTTGTACCCGTAGTCCATAGTCGTATCGGTAAAACTAACGTCGTAT
>Ga0316204_10000377_pt1 | contig 174049 bp, 167 predicted proteins | sample 6monrhotite_MG_2_FD_205661 | JGI IMG/M metagenome (GOLD analysis project Ga0316204, IMG submission 205661) | Microbial mat bacterial communities from mineral coupon in-situ incubated in ocean water Damariscotta River, Maine, United States -... | ecosystem: Environmental > Aquatic > Marine >... | reverse complement strand
TCAGCACCGACTGCGCGACCTCGACACCTGCCGCGCCCAGCGTCGCGACACCCGCCGCCCCGCCACCTTTCATGGTGCGGCTTTGCGCCAGCACCTCGCGCACAGGCGGCGTGTCCTCGGCGAAGGCGGTCGCCCGCACCGGGAAGCGGTCGCCCCATTGGCGCGATGGGCCATCCCCGGCGGCCACGCCGAAGATGGAGCCGACGAGAAAGCCGTCGCCGGAGGTCACTGCGTAGGGCGCAGTGAGCGTGATGGTGTTGCCGGGCTGGACGTAGTTTTTCATTGCGGGATCCTTTGCAAAAGCGAACGGGCGGCCCGATTGGACCGCCCGTCAGAGGTGAGATGTCAGGGACGCTCCGGTTATGCGCCCGGGTTCTTGTAAAGACCGCGCCAGTCGATGGCCTTGGCGCCGAAGTCGAGGCGGCACTTGATCTCGACGCCGTCGACGTCGAAGCCGTTGCGGGTCTCGATGTAGGCGCCCTGCTGACCCTCCAGATAGGCATACTCGATGGTGTCGATCTGGTTGGGGCTGGCCGCCAGATACCAGGCGGTCTCGCTCGCCGCATCGAGCCGGGGCTCACTGATCGGCGCGAGCGTGCGGATCGACTGCGGCACGACGTTGGAGGTTGCGGCGGGCACCAGGTTCTGAGCGACCATTTGCTCGGCCTTCAGTTCCAGCGAGGCAGGCACGATCAGGAAGGCGGGCCGCACATTCAGCACCGTCTTCTTGTCGAGCCCCGTCTGCTTGGCCATCGCGGCGCGGGCCGCACCCACGGCATCGACCGCCAGCGCCGCACCGGTGCCCGCAAGGTTCTTGTGGGTGGTGTGGAACAGCGCATTGCCGTCAGCCATCGCCGGGTTGGCGGTGATGATGCCCCAGACCACATCGCTTTCCAGCTGCGCGATGGAATTGCCATACATCGCCGGGATCCGGGTGAAGGCGTCGAGATCGTCGTTAATCAGCGTCTGGCGGGTGATTGCAACCACCCGACCATAGGTCTTGACCTTGTAGCTCTCCTTGCTCTCTCCGAGCGTGCCACGCTTGAACTCGCCGCTCTCGCCTACTTCCAGCAGCTGCGGTGCCTCGCCGAGCTGGACCCGGTGCATCGCCTTGAAATCGGTGGCGAGCACCTGGCGGCAGAACAGCATGAAGGTGCGCGGATACGGGCGTCGAGATTGCCCAATGCGCACACAAGAGATCTAGGTCGCGAGCATGATCCAGCGACGGAGTCTTTGCACCGACCAAGCCGCCCGGACGGAAATGTCGCAAAAAGATCCCTGTCGCAAAATCAGAGATCTCTTGGTCAATTTCTCGCATTACACTGCGACCGACGCCATTCGCCGCTGGATCCGGTCCTTGCCCTCGGCGTCGAGACCGAAAGCTTCAACGGCGGCTTGAGCGAGCAGATTCGCATCTTGGACCACAATGCCATCGAGCATCGGTAGGAGCACCATATCGATGGCATCTAGCAGTGCCTCTCTCATCGAGGGAGTAGGAACAGCAAAAAAATCCACTACGTTTTCAATCGCCTGCACAGCCTTGATTGCATCGATGATAGGAGCCGGTCCAAGGACACGAACATTGTTGATGGCACTCCAGAAAATGGCCAGTGGACACGGCGCACCGGGCGTAGGTCCATCCCATGTCGGATCGACATTGCGAAGATAGGACGTGATGAAACCCGCAGTATCGCGCGGTGCATCGACATAGACCCAACCGAAGCGACGGCTTAACGCATATGACATCTGGTAAAGCGCCGCCTTATCGATAGAGTTTATCGTCGAAATCAGTCGCCAATGAGGACCAGGGGCAAACTCATGCTCTGCAGCCGAAGGCTTGCTTTCGGGAAGAATAACGTACTGCGGGCTGGCCTTATCTTCTATATTTAGCCTGTAAGGAAGAGTTGTCTCCTGGCCACTAAGTACTGTGAAAAGTGGGCCAATTACCTTATCAATATCGCAACGGTTAAGTTCATCAATAATGAGCGGCCGATCGAACCGACGTAGCAATACGCCAGGAATAAACGCGACACCTCCATCACCAATGGGTTGGTAACCTCCAATAATGTCCTGAGAACTCCAATCAGAGGACCCGGTCACAAGTGTCCACTTGCCACCTGTAAGTGTACCGGCGATCCAGCGGGCAAGCGTCGTCTTGCCGGTACCCGGCGGTCCGTACAGCATGATATGCTGTTTTCCAGATTTCAGAGCAGCATTGATTTGTCGGTAAACAGTAGGGTCGATTCCCAGAAGGTCAGTGTTTTCTGGAATTTCTAATGAAGCGGGAGGGATGATCTCATCATCGTCGTCGTCCGTCGGATCTTCTGTTGCAACAGATGCATCACCTTTTGGCGTAACTGGCCCCGCCGCTTTCCAAGCATCGGCGACCATTTTCTTCAACCGGTCGAGGTCAACTTTCTGCGTCAGGTCGAAAATTGGAATAGGGGCGGCAGCCTTGCCATCCGGCGCGGCTGTAATCTCTGCGGCAAGCACATCAATCACTTCGCCATATGTTAGCCTCCGTTCCACTCCGTTCCACTCCGTTCTCTGTAATTTTCAACTCTGTATCGCGAGGCTTGAGCCCGATCAACCCGCATCCAATGTATGGGAACGGAGCACCCTTGAACCGCATTTCTCCCGTCTCGGGGTCAAAGTTGAACGGCTCCGCAGAAGAGCCTTTGGGGGTGGCGCCATGGAAAACAAACAGCGCGTGGACCTCGAAACTGTTGTTCTGGACGAAATCCCCTGGTCCTTGCCTGATTAGTGGCACCAATCGAAATACGACGCCTGCCTTGTCCTCCTGTGCCGTGTTTATGGCCCCAAGGTTAAACGCCCCACCGGCAGGATTCTCCGCGCGAAGTCCCCCTGGTTCGGGGATTATACGGTAAAGCCAGCGCAGCGGTTTGTTCGCCGAGTAGTTCGGCTCTTTCCAATAGCCCGTTGCAAGATCAAATTCATGTCGGGCCCCCAATCCTTCGCCCGTTTTGAAACCACACTGTGAAAATTGCAGGCCTTTATCTTTCAAGAAAGTTTTGAACCAAGTGAAAAACTCCGTCTCAAATTGTTTGTCTTGTTCGGAAATCATCTGGCTCACTAGCCCCTGGGTCTAAACATTTGGAATGAAACGAGCCTATATCTGCTCGCAAGCTGCGTCCATCGGCAAACTCACGGCGATGAGGGGCGACGGCGAAGGTCAGTCACAAATCAAAACACCGAACAGACATTGGCTGCCTGGTCCCTGCCAAGCTGCACAAGATCCTCAACGGACGGATGAAGGCGGCTTAGAGACGCTGGCGGTCAGTCATCTTGAGGCTCGCAGGCCCAGAGCTTTGTCTCGGGGCTCGGGGTTCTTTTCCCATTGGGAAGATCGAAGCGCAGCAGTCCGGCCTTCCGATTTGCCGCAGCGATCTTGTTCAGATGGGTCGTCCGCACGGGAACTTGCTCCATCACTTCGCTGGCAAGCGTGCTAAACGCGATCCCCGGTTTTTGTGAGACGGCGCGGAGCACAAGATCGGTGGCCCAACCGATGTGGGCAGAGCAGCCGACCCCGTCGCGATCAGTTTCGAAGGCAATTATCTGTTCCTCCGGAAAAAGCTGCGACTGTCCGCTCTCTTCGGTTTGGATAACGTGGCGCGTGCGGACCGCCTCCTTCTCCACCTTTTCCTGAACAGTCCGGAAAACCTCCACCCCGAAACCACTGTGCGTGCCGAGGATCAGTCGCATCTTGATCCGGTCCTCGCGCGGCTTTCGGATGGCCATGTCCGTCAGATATGTCGCGACCCGCGCTTCCTTCATCTTGACCTTGAGAAGCTGCAGAATCTTCGTTTCGTTGGAACTTTCGGGTAGCGCCTCGAATGCCGCCTTCCATGCGGGGTCCGCAAGAAATCGTCCCACGGAATCTGCGACACCGTCCCAACCGGCGTGCCGGTTCACTTCCTCGGCCATGAAGTTGAACAGGAATTCACCGTTCAAATTTCGGAGAAAATCAAAGACCCTGCTCGACTCGACATTCCAACCGGTAGGGTCGATGAATGTGAAGGTGAAGCCGTCCCGACACGAAGATCGGATGCCATCGAGATTGTCCTCGAATGCCCCCGAAAACACCTGGATGTCGAACTCAGGTTTCTGGGCAGCGAATTGCTGCAGCTTGGCGACCGAAGCCGGATTTTTTTCGCAGAACCGAAACCGAACCTTGAGCCCCGGCCGCCCCATATCGATCAAAGACCGGCGCACCGAATCCAGCGTTTCAATGGCCTGTGAGAATGAAGCATCAGAGTACTTGTTAGTGTCCGAAACGCGCCAAGGTCCGGCGAACGCATCCACAAAGTTGAACACTGGCGACCTGGCCTGGAAGAGCTTGTAGGCAGCGGACTCAAGATACTTGTTGAGAAACAGGTGCTTGATGAATGATTGCTCACGCCCCTGATAGTTTTCGATCCGAGGCGGCATCAAACCTCCTCGGGCTGCAGAGCGCGAATGATGGATTCGGGAACAATCTGCCAGGGAAAGCCATTCCACTCTTCACCATCTAGCAGACGTCCACCAGATTTTGGCCGAGCACCGCCCCATTGTTTGAAGAAGAAAGCCACTTCGTCACGGTCGCAGAGGTCACGAAGCTCGCGGGCCCAACCTTCCTCCATGGGCCGCGCCCGGGGACCGCTCTCACCACCGACGATGGCCCACGCGATACCTCGCAGATTGACATAACCGATCGGACCGAGCAGTGGCTCAAACGAGATAAAGCGTGCATCAGAGTTGATCTGTTTCAGATGTTCGATACGGCTGGTATGTGCGGCGTCCTCAACGGAGACGCCCAGCCAGATGTGGCGTGGGACCGGCCCGCCGTCATACCGCTTCCGGATATAGTTGCGCATGAGCGAACTGCGCTTGGTCAGAACCTGATAGACATGCCAATCCGCGTCCTCCATGGCGTCGAACACCTGGTCGATGTATGTGCGATCGATTTCCTTGTGGAAAAGGTCACTCATCGAGTTCACGAAGATCATACGCGGCTTTTTCCAAAGCGCTGGCTGTCGTAGCCTTGATGGCCACTGTTTTAGGTCGAAGCCTTGTTCGTACGGATGCCCCGGAATGCCACGCCAGCGCTCCGCGAAACGCTCCGCGTAGCAGTTGTCACATCCCGGACCGACTTTGGTGCAGCCCGTGACTGGGTTCCACGTCGCGTCTGTCCACTCGATGTCTGACTTCTGGGCCAACTGCTCGCCTCATGCTTTTTTGTCATCGTAGCACGAGGCTGACTCAGCACAAAGCGCGAACGGATAGAGCGTTTTCATTTGGAATCTGGAGTGGATTCACAACCATCGCAGATCAACTGTTCGATCTCGGTTCCGTCCGGCGTCCGGATGAACTTGCGAAACTATCGAGATGAACTGTTCCAATTATTGCTGCCACGCCAATGCTTTAATGCTGATAACCGGAATGGCTGCGGTTAACAGGTCCGGAGAATAGCGGCCTGGAGAGAATGCTTTGAGCACTCCGCCTACTAGGGCCAGTGCTCAGCCCCTCCCGCATAACCTTCGAAAACAACGGAAAAATCCGACCTCAGCCGGATCGGGAGAACAGTTTCTAAAGGGCAAGTGGCGGATGGGGTGGCCGCTATTTTTGGTTAGAAATCGATTGCATGGGTTTGCTTACGCCCATGTTTTTGCATCATTTTTTAGAAGTAAAACGCGAAACCCTTTGCAACCTTGTGCAATCATATGCACTGAATTACACTTCCTATGTGGGGTAGGTTGTGGGATTGCAATGCCAAAGGTTTCTCAAGAATTAACGGCGCTCGATGTTAAGCGGCTCACCCATCCGGGGGGCAGGCGTAACGTTCTGGCTTCGGTTGGTGGCGTTCCCGGCTTGTATCTTCAGCTTACACCGCAAAGCGGGCGCTCTTGGGTGTTGCGCACGACTGTCGGTGCTACCCGGCGTGATATTGGTTTGGGCGGCTTTCCCGGCGTCACTCTATCCCAAGCCCGTGAAAAAGCGCGTGAGATGCGGGCGAAGATCGAAGCTGGCGTTGACCCTGTGGAAGAACGCAAAGCGGCTAAGTCTGCGCTTGTCGCTGCTCAGGGCAGGGGGCTGACCTTTGCCACGGCGGTAGACAGATGCCTAGAAGCCAAGCTGGACGGGTTCAGCAATCCAAAGCACCGCCAGCAATGGCAAAACACGCTCGGCACCTATGCCAAGCCCGAATTAGGCAAGATGCTGGTGCAGGATATCGAAGTGAAGGACGTGTTACGCGTGTTGCAACCGATCTGGACCGACAAGGCGGAAACTGCGTCACGACTGCGCGGGCGTATTGAGGCGGTTCTATCATGGGCAACGGTTGCCGGGCATCGAAGCGGCGACAACCCGGCGCGTTGGGCAGGCAATCTTAAGGAACTGTTGCCGCCTAAGTCCAAGGTGGCCAAGAAAACACATCATCCAGCGGTGCAAATTGACGATGCGCCAAGGTGGTTTGCGGCGTTGAAAGCCCGCGAAGGCTTCGGCGCGCGCGCATTGGAGTTTACCGCTTTAACGGGGCTTCGATCCAAAGAAGTGCGCGGCGCTGTCTGGGACGAAATCGACTTGGATGCCGCCCTTTGGACCATCCCGGCACTTAGAATGAAGATGGACCGCGAACACAGGGTGCCGTTGTCGCCGGAGGCAGTATCGCTCTTGCAAGCATTGCCGCGCTTTCAAGGCAACCCGCTGGTGTTTCCGGCGGCACGGGGCGGGATGCTGTCAGACATGACGCTTTCTGCGACCATGAAGCGCATGCATGAGGCCGACTTGGCGGCAGGTGGCCCCGGATACTTTGACCGTGTGTCCAAGCGCCCAGCGGTGCCGCACGGACTGCGCAGCACGTTCCGTGATTGGGTTTCAGAGCGCACCAATTACCCCGGCGACATGGGTGAAGTGGCGCTGGCCCACAAGATTAACAATGCGGTGGAAGCGTCCTACCGGCGTGGGGACATGGTGGAGAAACGGCGGCGAATGATGCGCGATTGGGCAGGGTATTTGATTGCAAAGCCTAAGACCATTGATTTGGTGAGGATTGGATGATTTTTCCAGATGGATTTTTAAGTTTTCAACAAGCTCACAAGGCTTGGGTAAGGCACCGTTTTGAGCATGCTCAATTAATGGAAGGGATCGAAATCAAAGATGAAGCTGCGCTCGCAGGAGCGCAGGCAATCGTATCCAGTTCCATTCCAGAATTCTGTTTAGATGTATTAGAGGACATTCCAGTCCATATTCTTAACCTTAATGGGAACTTACACCGCATTTCCGGCTCAGTTTGCGAATGCTTTGACGAATCCATGCTTGGTGAAGCCTGTGAAGATTTTGACGAATGCCTGCTCTCAGACTCTGAGATTCCGGACCCAATACTTTTGAGTAATGTCGAACAATTCTTTTCTTTGCCGCCGATGGAAGGTTATCGATTTTTATATATCGATCCCAGACTGAGCATCGTTGATTGCAGTGGTGGGCGTATTGCAGGCGACTTGATCGATGGCTACGACGCGATGGACCATATGAGTTTGAGTTGCGTTTTTGACAGCCCTAAAGACTTTGCAAACGCAATTCGCAGAGGCGACGACCGGGTGTGGCGATATCGCGAATATAATGATTTGTTGGAGCTTTTTGGGTCGGTAATTTTTGACGCACCTAGAAAGCTTTCGATATATGAGGGTTCGTCAATATGCTTCTGCGCATCCTCTCTGGAATTAAGCTTGAAACCTATTTATCCGCTTTCAAGCGAGGAGATTTTGCGCGCAATTTCCGAAGAAAGAGAGGCCGAGAGAATCCTTCGGCGTCACATGGCGGAGAACCCCGAATCCAACACAACAAAGAAATATTTTAGAGAAAATTTGTGCCCAAAGATCGGAGTGAAGGCTCTTAATCGAGTTTGGGTGCTAGTCGGGCGAGATTACCCACAATTATCCAGCAAAGGACGGAGGCCAAAAAAGGAAATCGTTACCCCGTAACGTTTCAGAACATTAATCGTGACGGCTTTTTATAGATCGACGAATCGATAAATTGCATCCCATAGCAATCCTATGGAGATGCACATGTCTGCAATTTTTCTCACCTACCGCCAAGTTGGCGCACGATACGGGGTTCACCCTCTAACCCCGCTCCGTTGGCCCGACTTTCCCCCTTCGGTCAAACTATCCCCCGGCTGCACGCGCTGGCGGTTGTCAGATATCGAAGCGTGGGAAAAAGCCAAAGCCGAAGAATCCTGAAATGAAACCGCCGCCCAAGCGTGGGGCAGCGGCTATTCATTGATGCGGCAAGGACACCCGCAGGAATAACCCGCCCCGCCTTTGGCTGCAAGTCACAAGGCAAATACATGTCAATCCACAACAGTTTTTTCTCTGGCAAGACGCAGATAGAATGGACCTGTCGCGCATTTCTTTCAGGGCGCACAATTGGTCACGACGACGAAATCAACGAAACGCGCGGCTGGCGCTTGGCGGCAATCGTTTGTCGGCTCAAAAAGGATTACGGCTGGCCCATAGACACCGTGTATTCTGGGCCAGAAGGCTATGCCCGTTACAAATTGCGGCCCGGTTACAATCGCGCCCAGCTAAGTTTCCCGCCCAGCGCCCGGCATCTGTCGGAAGGGGGTGACGAATGACCGCCGCACAGCACCGCCAGATTGTCCGGTTGCAACTGCGCTTCGGTCTTTCCGTTGCTCAGGCGCAGGCCATCGCAGCTTTGGCATGGGGGCGCGCGGCATGAACGCTAACCCAATCCCAGCCGTTCCAGAGGCCATCCGCACAGAGATGGCCCGCTTAACGGGCGCAGGGCTTCGCCTCTTGCCCTTGGGGGGCGGTGAAGACGGAAAAGCCCCCTTGTTGCGCCGATGGGCTGACCCCGGCGTGACGCTCTCTCAAATCCTGGGGCCGATGTTTCGGAATGGCTCTCAAGTCTATGGCATCCGCCTAGAGGGCTTGGCGGTGGTGGATTGCGACACCGACGACCCAAAACTTGTGGAACAATTGGAGGCGCGCTTCGGCGCGTCCCCGGTTCACGTCAAAACACCCCGTGGGCGGCACCTGTATTACCGCGCTGGCGGCGCTGTCCCGAACCTTCGCAGCGAAGGCTTGCAGGTCGATATCAAGACGGGTGCGCGTTCCTATGTCGTGGGGCCGCTCTCAGTGCGCCCAGACGGCGGCATCTATACCCCACTGAAGGGTGAGTTGGGAATCGACGACTTGCCGCCCCTGAAGCTAAGCACAGTGCCCAGCGCGCCTTCTGTGCCCATCCTGACCGGGCATCGCCACGTTACCCTTGTTCGTGAGGCGCTTCAGATGGTGGAATATGTCGATTGCGCCGAAGAACTCCAAGCCAACCTGAAAGCATTGCGCGACAATTGGTGCGCCGATCCCGGCGCTATGCCCGATGCCGAATTGTGCGGAATCGCGGCTTGGGTATGGCAATGCCGTTTGGAAAACCGGGTTTATGCGGGCCGCAATAGTGCGTTCAAAGTCCAGCGCACTGTCTTGGATGCTCTAAAGGGCCTGCCCAACAATGCAGATGCCTTGGCGCTCTATGTCACGCTTGTGGACTATCACGGACATAGGCCGGGGAAATCCTTTCCTTTGGCCTTTGATGCGATGCGCGAGGCGGGCATTTTGTCGTTGTCCAAGCCACGACTGAGGGAGGCAAGGCGCACACTTGAACGCATCGGGGTGTTACGACTGGTGGGCAAACATAAAGCCGGGTCAAAGCGCCAAACCTATGCCTTGGCCACACTTAATTCCGTCATCAATGGGGCCAGCAACGTGACACCGCTTGCTAACACGGCATCGCTAACCCCCTCTAGGAAACAGGGGGGAGGGACTACCTTTACTTATGACGCTCGATTTCAGACCAACAAATCGGAGGGCCGATCTAATGGCTGACCTTCAATCGACTGACCAAGATGCGAAGCCCCTAACAACTGCTCAAACCGAAAGAGTTGAGGCCGTTGCCGACAAACGAGCCCAGCGCGCTAGCGGCCCCCCAATGGAACTTGCGATGACCGACGGAAAACTGTCGGTGACGTTTCGCCACGAAGACGATTCACTAGCCCGCGCCTTGCTAATGGCCGATCTGGGTACTTGCGATGTTGAGTTTCTCACGGGCGTTATTGCACAGGTCGCCAATATCGGCGCGCCGGGCCGCAAGCTGGATGAGGCGAATAGCAACTTTCTGCTTTCCGTCGCGCGCGGCATCCAGCCCCGTGACGAGTTGGAGGCTATGCTGGCGGTGCAGATGGGGGCAATCCATCAAGCAGCAATGATGATGGCGCGGCGACTCAATCACGTCGCAAACATCCAGCAACAGGATGCGGCTGAGCGCGCGTTAAACAAACTAACCCGGACCTATGCCACGCAAATGCAGGCGTTGAAACGATACCGAACGGGCGGGCAAAGGAAAGTTACTGTTGAGCACGTCACTGTAAATGATGGCGGGCAAGCGATTGTCGGCAATGTCGGGACCGGGGGTGGGGTGCATGAGAGAAAATGACACCAACCCCATGCACAAGGCGCACAGCGCCCCCAGATGCAACGCCAGAGCAAAGACAACAGGTGCTCAATGCAAATCCCCCGCGCTTCGGGGGTGGTCTGTATGCAGGATGCACGGCGCGCGTGGTGGCGCACCGTCTGGCCCCGCAAACGGCTCATGGCGACATGGAATAAGGTCGCAAGATGAACAGCGCGTCCGGGGAATTGTTAACGACTTGATCAGCAAAGCCCGCCAGATTGAGCGGCTGACATAAGGGGGGAATGAATCTTTCAGCGATGGACTCACGGACCGACGCCCATAGGCAATTTTTCGTGGGTGCAAAACTGAGAACAAAACGACGGATTTGGCGTTTCTGTGCTTGAAAGCACTTAGTGCGCCCTTTGCTTTTGGATGCGCCAAATAGCGCCACGCTTCCGAAATCGCGCGACCATCAAGCATTTTGAGGTTGTGGGGCTGTATGATGGGTAGCAAGCTATCAGGTCAAAATTATCGTTTGATTTCAACGATGATTGGCGGATGGGGTGGGATTCGAACCCACGGTAGAGTTTCCCCTACGCTGGTTTTCAAGACCAGAGCCTTAAACCACTCGGCCACCCATCCGTGGGATCGCTTTTATCGACGTGCACTGGCAGGTGCAAGCATCAGATCAGTTGTTTGCGATCCGTGGGCGGCCTTTGGCGGTGGCCGAAATTCGGGCTTCGATCAAGATCCGTTGCCCTTCGATTTCAGCTGTAATTTCATCGGTTTCCACGCTGATGTGCACGGCCTGGACACCTGCGCGGCGGGCGCGGTCATCGGCGTCGGCGCGCAAGGAGGTGGTCAGGGTTTCGATGGCGTTGTTCGGGTCCGTGAAGCGGCGCGGGCCGTCAGACAGATGGGCGATGAATTCGCCCGGTGCCGGGCTGGTCACCACGCCCTCTGCGCGCATGGAGACCTGACCGACCACGGCACCAACGGCATTCGCCACGTCGGCGTGGTCCGGCACGATCATCGCGCAATCCAACCGTGCCCCGACTGCGCCGTAATAGCACCCGGCCGATGCGCCCAGTCCAATCACCGGCACACCCAGTCGCGCGTCGAGCCGCACAAGACCCGGCGCCCGGTCCAACGCGGCGCGGGTCAGAGCATGTCGGGCCAACTCCGCAGCGGGCAGGGGCCAATCCCGCCCGTCTTCGGAAAACCCGGCTTCCAGCAAGCAGGTGACCGTCTGGTCGGTCATCTGGTCAATGATTGCCTGGGCCATGGCGTCCGGGGACGGGGCAAGCCGATTGCCGGCGCCGCCGCGACGCCGGGACAAAAGGGTCAACGCTTTGTGCGCGGCATCGGTGTTCCATCCCGATTGCCGGCCCAGAACATGCGCAGCATCCGACGGGGTCGGGCTGCTCAGCATCACATGGCCACGCTGCACCAGCCTGGTCAGGGCCGGCGCTTCGATCCGGGATTTGATCAGAACACTGACCCGCAAGGGCCCATCTGTCAGCCGCTCGGCCAGCGCGAATTCACGCGCGGGCAATCCAACGGGCACATGTGTGAACAGTGGGATCACAAACCGCCACGTATCATCTGGCGCGGGGTCGCGCGCCAGCGCAGCGTCCAAACCCGCCAACACAACCTGTGGATAATGGATCGCGGCAAGCGACACGGGCATCACGCGGCGCGGACCCAAGTGTACGCCGGGCGTCAGCCCCTCGCTGACATGCACTTCGCTGTCGCCCCCCAACCCAGTGGTGCGCATCGCCACGGCTTCAACCATGGTGCGGAAATTGCCGACCCGAGCGCCATTCGGATCAATCGCCGGCACCCCACCGCGCAAAAGGCACACATCGGTTGTCGTGCCGCCGATGTCGGACACCAAAGCATCTTGTTCCCGCGTCAACCAAGCCGCACCGGCGATGGACGCAGCCGGGCCGGACAAAATCGTTTCAATCGGGCGTTCGCGTACCAGATCCGCCGAAACCAGCGCCCCGTCACCGCGCACGACCATCAGGGGCGCGTCAACACCGAGGGTGCTCAGGTGATGTTCGCACGCGCCGATCAAGCGGTCGATCATGGCGATCAACCGCGCGTTCAGCAACGCCGTTAGCGCCCGTTTGGGCCCGTTCAACCCCGCCGACAGCTCATGCGAGCACGTCACGGGCAGGCCAGTGCGGGACCGGATCAAGCTGCGCGCCGCCTGCTCATGTGCCGGGTTGCGTGTGGCGAATTGCGCCGCGACGGCGATTGCGCTGATCCCATCCGGAAGCGCATTCAGCGCGACGTCCAGCGCCGCGGTATCCAGGGGGCTGGCCTCATATCCTGCGTGCTGATGACCACCGGAAATTTCGATCAGCGGATCATCACCCAATGCGTCATTCAGTGCAGCGCGGGCCTTGGCGTTATTGTCAAAGCCAATCATCACCAGTGCGGCGCGGCTGCCCTGACCTTCGACCAACGCGTTGGTTGCCAGCGTCGTGGACAGCGACACCATCGCCACATCCGACGGGCCGATATCGGGCGCGGCGGCCAACACCGCATTGATCGCACCGCCAATGCCCTGCGACAAATCCGGGCGGGAGGTCAGGGCCTTGGCTTTGGCGATCACGGTTTGTGCGCTGTCGTCGAGCAAGACCGCGTCCGTGTAGGTGCCGCCTGTATCAACCCCCAGAAATACCGCCATTTCCCCCCCAAGCATTTGCGCGCCTGAATTTGCGCCTGGCAACAGCTAGGACGGCGTGTCGCACTTGAAAAGGGGGGAAACTCAGCTTTGCCTGCAATGGGCCGTGATTGTGTCGATCAGCGTGCCTTTTCGGAACGGCTTGGCAATATGCCCGGCAAAGCCGGCGTGGATGTAATCATCGACCTGATGCTGCATGGCGTTCGCCGTAACAGCCAGCGCCGGAACGGTGCGGGAACCGGCCCGGTTTTCGATGCGTCGTATCGCTTGAAGGGCGCCAATCCCGTCCAGCCCGGGCATGGAGATGTCAAGCAGCAACATGTCAAAACTGTCAGGGCGGTAAATCTGCATGGCCTCATGCCCGTCCACCGCCAATGAAACGGACGATCCCATGCCGGTCAGCATGGCTTGCAGAATGCGCCGGTTGGTCTGATTGTCATCGGCCACCAGAATGCGCAGCCCTGACAGATCGGACCCGACATCGTTGGCCGTGGTGGGACTCGTTGTGGCTGTAAGGATCGCCGGGGCAGGGGGCAAAGGAAGGCCGACGACGACCGTTGTGCCGGTGCCCGGCGTGGATGTCAGCGCAATGTCCCCGCCCATCAAAGTCACCAATCGATGCGTGATCGAAAGCCCCAGGCCGGTGCCGCCAAAGCGCCGCGAGATCGTGCCTTCGGCCTGTTCGAATTCCTCAAAGACGCGGCTGGCTTGTTCGTTGGACATCCCGATCCCGGTATCCTGAACCGTCAGATTAAGCCGGTCAGCGCCGTCAAACTGCCCGCGCAGGCTGACGCTGCCGTGCTGGGTGAATTTCAGCGCGTTGCCGATCAGATTGTTCAAAACCTGTTGCAAGCGCACCGGATCCCCCATGCGCGGCTGGTCACATCCGGCGTCCAGATCCAGGTCCAGCGTCAAACCCGCGGCTTGGGCGTGCGGGCTGTGCAGGGCCTGAACCTGGCGCAAGACGTCCGAGGGAACCATGCGTTGCCTTTCGATCGACATCTTGCCAGCCTCAATCTTGGCGAGGTCCAGCACGTCATTCAAAATTGCCAGCAGCCCTTCACCCGAGGCGCGGATTGTGTCAATCATTTCGCGCTGTTGCGGCTGAACGTCGGTTTCCCCCAAAAGGTCTGCCATGCCCAGAACCCCGGTCAACGGGGTGCGCAACTCGTGGCTCATATTCGCCAAGAACCTGGATTTCGCCTGATTGGCCGCTTCGGCGCGCTCAGTGGCGGCGATCAATGCGCTGACATTGGCACCCACACCGCGGTAGCCGGCATAGCGGCCATCGCCATGAAAGAACGGCGCGCCGCTGATCCGCATCCAGACCGGCGGGCGCGTTTCATCGAGGATCAGGCGAAACAGAAAGTCCGTCAGCGGTTGGCGCTTCCGGATGCAGCGGGCCAGTCCCGGCCAATCCCCCTGACTGGAGTCCGATTGGGGAAAGAAGCCGACGTCTGTCAGAAGCTTGCCGCGCATCTCGACCACCGGTTTGCCGGTCAGCCGCTCAAACCCAGAGGTCAGGTGCACAATGTGACCCGCCGCGTCGATTTCCCAAAACCATTCCTCGGACACTTCGGCAATATCGGCAAACCGCTGATCGGCATCTCGTTGCGCAGCCAGCGCCTCTTCCATCGCCAGCTTGGCCTCAGCCAGCGCCGCCTCGCGTTGCTTGCGCTCGCTGATGTCAATGTGCACCCCCGATTCCTCGGCCGGGGTGCCATCATCGTTCCACCGCACAACGCGGGCCTGCGACAGGATCCAAACCCAATGCCCCTGACGATGACGCACACGAAATTCATGCGTGATCGCGTCGCTTTTTTGTCCCTTCAGCGCCTGCATTCCCAGGCGCATGGCTGTCAGGTCTTCCGGGTGAACCGCCTGTTCGAATTTTGAATGCGTCCAGGGGGTCAACTCATCCCTGCGATACCCCAGCATGGCCGCATAGCGGTCGTCGATGCCCGCGACGCCGGTGCTGCAATCCAGATTCCATGTGCCAATCGATGACGCCTGCATGATCGAGCGCAGCCGTTCTTCGGCCAGGCGCCGCGCCGAAATGTCGATCCCCACACCCGCCACCTGCACCGGCTTGCCATTGGCGTCCTTGTCGATCACCCGACCGCGGGCCATCACATACACCCACCGCCCTTCGGTGTGTCGCAGGCGGAATTCATGCTCAAATGTGTCGGTTTCGCCGTGACGCACGGCCGCCATGGCCTCTTTTGTGCTGTTCACATCATCGGGGTGGATATACGGCTGCCAGAACGAAAAATCGGGCAGGTTGGCGACACCGGGGTCCAATCCGATCATCGCCGCCCAACTGCCGTTCAACACGGTTGTCTTGCCGGGCACATCGTATTCCCAGGTGCCGATCCGCGCGCCCTCGATAATGTTGTTCAGGCGTTGCTGCGCGGCTTTCAGTGCCGTGACATCGATGCGCAGGCCGACCCGCCCACCATCCGGAGTGACCCGTTCGTAAGAGCGCATCCAACGCCCGTCCGTCAGCCGTGTTTCCATCTCGGTCTTTGCTTCGCGGTGCAACGTCAGCCGCTCTGCTTTCCAGTCGTGCAGGGTCCGTCCGTTGGTCGAAAAATCGTCATGCGCCATGAATTGATCAAGAATTTCCGAGAACAAAACGCCCGGGGAGATTTCACTGCCCTGGTTTGGCAAAAGGCTGCGGTATTTGTCGTTGCACAGCACCAGACGATCCTGGGCATCGAACACCGCAAATCCGTCCGGTATCGCCCCGATCGCATCTTGCAAACGCTGCCGCGCGGCCTCAGCCTCTTGCGCCAGGGCCTCCAGCGCTTCCTCCTGGGACTTGCGCTGGGTGATGTCGGTTTCGATGATCAAATAACCTTCGAAAGTCCCATCTGACCCCGAAAACGGCTGCACATCGACGGCCACACTATAACGCCGTCCCGCACGGTCGTGTTTGGTCACCTCGGCATAGCCGGGGGTTCGGGTTTCCAGCGCGTGGGCGATTTTGGCCAGCTGCACGGGGTCCGAGGTTGGATCCGTGAAATCGGCCGGAATGCGGCCTTTCAGATCGGCCAGGGAATATCCGGTCTGGCGTTCCATGGCTGGATTGGCCCAGAGGATCAGCCCGTCGGCATCCAGTACCAGGGCAAGATTGGTCATGCGTTGCGTGACCTGCACCAACAGTTTGTTCTGCAACTCCTTCGCCCGGTCGTCGGTGACATCACGGATGCGAAAAACAAACCCCTCACGCCCACCGACCGGCGCGCGACGTGCGATGGTGAGGGAAAACCAGCGCTGCTGTGCGTTCACCTCCAACGAGTAGTCGGGCACGCGTGCCGTGCCTTTGCGGCGTGCGGTGTCCATTCCGCGCCGTTGCATCTGTGCAATATCCGGGGGGAGCGTTTCCTCCAGCGTAAACCCGAGGATATGCTCAGGCGCCCGAACCAGCAGCCCGGGTTCCGAACAGTGATATTCAATGCAGCGCCCGGTTTCGTCGATTTCAAGCACCAGTTCCGACATGGCCGCCAGCGTCGCCCGCAGGCGCTCCATGGTTTCCGCGGTCTGCGCCGTTGCGCCGTCCAGGGCCCGCTCCGCCTGCTGGCGTGACAGCGTGGACTGCAGCCCGTCCGACAGTGCGGACAGATACCACTGATCGGCGGCGGAGAAGGGCTGTTCGATCTGCGTGCGACCAATCCCCAGAATGCCGGTCACCTGCTGGCCCTGTTTGAGCGGTACAAAGGCGACCGCTGTCATGCCTTCGCCCTGCAGCATCGACTTCAACGGCCCCGCGGGCAGGGCTTTAACTGACGGAACATCGACCTTGTCGCGGCCTTGCAGACCCTTGGGATGCAGACCCATGACATCCGAGGAAACGGCCGGCTGATCGGGGGCCAGCGCCCACTCCGGGTCCGCGCTCCAGGCATGGGTGTTCTTCCAGGCTGCGTCTTGCCACAAATAGAGGCACGCGCGATCCGCGCCGGTGCGCTCAGCAAGCCGTTCCAACACGGCCTCAATCGTCGTATCAAGGGACCTTGGATCAGCGCGTAAAAGTGATCCAAGCGCATCAATGACAAATGCAAAAGCCGCGTCGTTCTTAGGCATCAGAGAGGCCATTCCATACTGCGCATCATCCATTCGGCAGGCCCATGTCACCATCAACGCCACTATTGGCGCCTACACTACCACCGGTTGTTGACCGTTTCAGCTTGAAAAATAGTTAATTTTAGTAAGAGTTGAGCATTCAATGCGACGTGCCGCCCCGTCGCGCGAAGCCCTCGGCCTGGGTTTGCGGGGAATTTGGGGCGAACGACCCAGTCTGACCAACACGAGGAATTCATGTCCCACCCCGCCGCGCCAACCCAGAAACCGCCAGATGACGCAGAGGCGCGGCGTGCAGTTCCGCCGGTGATTTGCTATCCCGTCGACGCGCTTCCGCCGCCGGATATGGCATTCTATTCCAACGTGCGCGCCGGAATGACCAAGTTTTCGGAAATTCAAGTGCCGGCTCGTGAAGGTCGCACATTTCTGGTGCCTGCGGGGCACGTGCTGCGGATTTCCTGCATCCAGGGGCCGCAGGTGGGCGATTTGAACCTGTTCAGTGCAGCCAATCCGGAAGAACGCTTCTATTCAGGAAAAACCCGCGCCCTGCATGGCACGCACCTGAGGCCGGGTGACAGGATGTGGTCCAGTTTCCCGTTCCTGCGGCCAATGGCGACAATGATCACCGACACGCTGGATTGGTATGGGCGGGATGCCTTTGGCGGGCGGGTGCATGACGTGATCGGCACCCGGTGTGATCCCTACACGCACCATCTTTTGTCGGATGGCGGGCAGTATCATCATTGCTGCCATTCCAATTTGACGCGCGCGCTGGTTGATCGCGGATTTGACCGGCCTGCCGCTGAATCATTGGTTCATGATGTGCTCAATGTGTTCATGTGTACCGGGTTTACTGCGGATAGCGGGCAATACTTCATGAAAGCAAGCCCCGTGCGGCCAGGGGACTACGTTGAGTTTTTTGCGGAAATCGATCTGATGGGCGCGCTGTCGGCCTGTCCCGGCGGGGATTGCAGTTCTGAACATTCCTCGGATGCGGCGGCGTGCTACCCGCTACTGGTCGAGGTGTTTGAACCCGCCGAAGACGCGTTGCGCGGTTGGACCTCTCCAGGTGTCAATGGCTATGACGGCAGCCACGGTCTTTGATGGCTGACAGCGGAGAGGGGTAAGGGCCTTCGAAGGCCCTTGACCGGAACGCCTAGCAGATCACGCCGCGATTTACCCGTCATCCGACAAATGCGCCTCCTTTTTGAAAAGCTGGGCGCCCAAGGGCCTTCGAAGGCCCTTGGCACGGGACCAAGGTGATCGCCTTACCGGATATCGCGAAAGCAGCGGAACCCGAGGTGGTAATTGCGATGGCTGTTGCGCGCCAGAACACGGGTGCCATGCCAGAACGGCGCGCGCCAGCGCGCCCAGTGGGGATGCGCGCGCACCGTATCCCAAATAAACCACGATCCTTTCATCTCGGTCACACCCAAAGTAGTCGAGCCCCGGCTCGCCATCTGATCTTCGCGCAGGGGCAAGTTCATATGCTCGGCCGCGTTCCCATCGATATCGAAGACACCCAAAGGGCTATGGCACTGCGGGAAGGAACCCGCCGGATAGGTGTTCGACCCGCACCCCGAGAAACTGCCGCCGTTGCAGCTGCCATTCTTGAAGCTGCCCGTTGCGCAGACGCCGCTGCGCCATTCGCCGATGGAATAGACGTTGGACTGATTGGCATAGTGGGAATTGTGCCAGGCGCGCATTGCCCCATGGCTTCCCAATTGAAATTGGTAGTCAGGTGGCAACAGCGCCCCTGCGGCTGCGCCTTCCCATTCATGAGCATCCCCGATCCGTGCCCCTTCGGCGGCACACAAGGCATGCGCTTCATTGGCGCGCACCCAGGTCACCGGGTAGGCGAGAGGGACGTTGGGATACTCAAACATATGTGCGCAGACCGTCGCGTCCTCAGGGCGTTGGGTCGCGGGATCATACAGCGGCACCTCATAAGGACGCCCGCAGATCCGTTCGAAGCGGGCATTGCGGTAGCGTCGCTGGATCGACGTCACCGACCCACCCTGTCGCTCGGCCGCTTCTTGAGGGGTCAACGGGTGGCGCGTGACCGATGGATTGCCCTGACCGATCCAATTCGATCCTGCAAAAATCTCTCGTACCCTTGCCATGGTTGACGCCGACAACCCGCGCACGGATTGCATTTCGGCGAACATCGCCTCGTTGTTTTGTGCCAGCGTTTGCGCACCGGCAGGACCGGGAAGCGGAGAGATGAGTATCGCCAACCCCATCCCCAATGTCGATATCAAGCTCTTGATCCGTCCGGCAGGTAGAATTGGCATTATCTGTCCCTCCTGATTATCCGATCCATTCAGCGCCGCAGCAGATAGAAGAAGTCACGGTTGTCTGAGAACTCAATGAACCGGCCCATCGGGCGTCCGTCACGGTGACGCGAATCCGATTCCGCCATGCGCCGGTCCAGATGTACGATATCAAACTCCTCGGATCCGGGTTCACGGGTGTAGATCGCCGAGTAGGTCAGATCGAGGGAGTTCATGTCCAGAAGCATCGCAAAGCGGCATCCGTAGGCCTGAAACGTGCGCGCCATGCCCGACGGCGTGACCGAGCTGAAGACAGCGTAGATCAGCATCTGGCGGCCATCGGCGTCGCGCATGCACAGGCCGGACCGGGTGGTGCGCAACCGGGCCTCGGCCGAGCCGGACCAATTCCCTCCCATCCAGCTTCGAACCTGCTCACCAGGGACACCAATGCCGGTTTCCGGGTCCGGCTGAATGACAGGTGTTCCATTTTGACGCGCAAAGCGAATGTGCGGCAACAGGACGTTCAGATCATCGCCCCAGATTTCCATGTGGACAGATCCGTCCTGCAGAACAAAGATCGTGGCCAGCCCCGGCTGCAATCGGCTCAGAACCACCCCGTTCACGATGAACCCATAGTGATGGCCATGGTTCGAATACGCAAAGTCCGTCAACCGCCAGGCACCGTGATCACGCTTGAACCCGCCAGCAAAAATGCCTGCCAAGCGGTCCATGAAGATTGGGTTCAGCATTCCCGTCATTTGCAAGGGATCTACAGAGCCAAAGCCGTCCGGGCCGGGCAGCGAATAGTCGCGGCCAGCCCCCGATGGCCGTGGCGACCAGTCCACTTCGGGGTGCGACGTGCCGATTTCATAGCGTAGGTCAAAGCGGCTCATATCGAAAGCAAACATGTGGACGTCGGCGCGGTTCTCCACACCATCCAACCGGTTTGCGCCCGGAACATCAAACACGTCCTGCGCGGCCATCCCCGGTTGCACGACGCTGGCGTAGATGCCCGGCGCATTCTGAATGGCATACCAGCTTCCGGCTTCCATCTGGCTGCTTTCGGCGCCGACCAAATCAACCCGCAGACGTGACCGCATCACCGGATACCGGCTCAGATTGGCTTGGCCCAGTGCGGCCACCACCGACCCGGCCTCTGCCTCGTCCATGGTCTGCGCGGATGTCAGGTAAGCGTCTTCATACAGCGTGTCCTTGATCAGGTTGATCAGGTTTTCACCGAACGGCACATAGCTGCGCAGGAATTCCGCCACCGATTCGCGCATCGTGCGGCTTCCGGATCCGCGGCTGCGCAAAAACAGCCGGCCTTCGCAAATCGGGGCGTAGGGCAGGCCCTGGCTGCGGGCTTCTTCCAGCTCCCCCTCCCACGGGGCGCAGGTGACGGACCCGGCATCGCTGGAGACCACGATTTCGGAATGATTTTCACCCAGCGACACCGTGAACAATTCGGGCGCTGTGTTTTCCAGATGCCAGCGGCGTGCGCTGCGGCCTTCCCCGGTTTCCAGCAGGAACCAGGCGTTCACATACGGGTTGAGCGAGGTCAGCCGAAGGTCGGTGCCATCCTCACCCGTGCCGGTCAATTCCACGCGGAATGGCTGAAATTCGATAACGCTTCGGCGAAAATCTTCGCGGAAATCGGCAAACTGCGCCGCGCGTTGCGCAGCAGGCATATACCAAGGCTCCAATGTATCGGCGGCAACAGGCGCGGTCGCGGTCCCCGTGCCCAGCGTGGCCAATAACGCGGCAACACGCCAGCGGGGCTTAAGTCCTGCGATCGTCAATGGTTTGTCTCCCAGTCTTGTCTAATTCTTCTATGCCCGGGCGGGCAAAAAAATCTGCATGCGCATCGGATTATTCGGCGCAGCCTGCATGAAAGTGATGATTCAGGCAACAGGTGTGGCCTGTCCCAAGGGAAACCTCAACATCTATTGATCAGCGGGTGCCGGATGCCGTGTTAGCGGTCTCATCCTTGGGCGGCGCAGTTGGGGGCGATCAATCATTGCATACCAGCGTATACCGATTGATTTTCCCGTCCCCGATAGCTAAGAGGGCGCAAATCATCAGGAGTGCACCATGACCGCCACACGCACCGAAACCGACAGCTTTGGCCCGCTGGAAGTCCCCGCCGACAAATATTGGGGCGCCCAGACACAGCGTTCGATCATCAACTTCCCGATCGGTTGGGAACGCCAGCCAGTGCCAATCATTCGCGCATTGGGGGTGGTCAAGAAAGCCTGCGCAATGGCCAACAAGGAGTTGGGCACCCTGGCGCCCGAACTGGCCGATACGATCATCGCTGCGGCAAGCGAAGTGATCGACGGCAAGTTCGACGACAACTTTCCGCTGGTTGTCTGGCAGACCGGCTCGGGCACGCAGTCGAACATGAACGCCAACGAGGTCATCTCGAACCGGGCGATCGAAATGCTGGACGGCGTGAAGGGGTCCAAATCACCCGTGCATCCCAACGATCATTGCAACATGGGGCAATCGTCGAACGACACTTTCCCAACAGCCATGCACGTTGGAATCGCCATGCAGGCGCGGGACGTGTTGCTGCCGGGCCTGACCAAGCTGGCCGCCGCGTTGGAGGCCAAGTCGTTGGAATTCAAGGACATCATCAAGATCGGCCGCACCCACACGCAGGACGCCACGCCCCTGACACTGGGGCAGGAGTTCGGCGGCTACGCGCATCAGGTCCGCAAGGGGATCCAACGCGTCGAGGCCTGCTTGCCGGATATCTACGAATTGGCGCAGGGCGGCACCGCAGTGGGTACGGGGCTGAACACGCAAAAAGGCTGGGCCGAGATGGTCGCGGCGAACATGGCGCAGATCACCGATTTGCCGTTTGTCACGGCGCCCAACAAGTTCGAAGCCTTGGCCGCACATGATGCCATGGTGATGTTTTCCGGCGCGCTGAAAACCGTCGCCGCGAGCCTTTTCAAGATCGCCAACGACATGCGCCTTCTGGGGTCTGGTCCGCGATCTGGTCTTGGCGAATTGATCCTGCCGGAAAACGAGCCCGGCTCCTCGATCATGCCGGGCAAGGTCAACCCGACGCAGGCTGAAGCCCTGACCATGGTGTGTGTGCATGTCATGGGCAACGACGCGGCGGTTGGCATGGCGGGGTCGCAGGGGCACTTCGAACTGAACGTCTACAACCCGATGATGTCCTATAACGTGTTGCAATCCATGCAGCTTTTGGGCGACAGCGCCAGCGCATTCACCGACAACATGGTCGTGGGCACCAAGGCGAATACGGCCCGCATCGACAAGCTGATGAAGGAATCGCTGATGCTGGTGACGGCGCTGGCGCCGACGATTGGCTATGACAACGCCACCAAGGTCGCCAAAACCGCGCACAAGAACGGCACGACGCTGAGGGAAGAAGCCGTTGTCCTGGGCTTCGTCGACGAAGCGACCTTCGATCGGATCGTCCGCCCAGAGGATATGATCGGCCCCAAAGGCTGACGGACCGACGAATTCGGCAGTCACGGCGCCCCCGGCAACGCGGGGCGCCTTTTTCAGTCCAGCCCGGTGGGCGGGCGCCGGGGGCGTGACCTTTGACAATGCGCGCCCGCGAACCCAATATTGCCGAACGAAAAAAGCAGCGAGGGCGCTATGCAGTGGCGAGGGCGGCGGACCAGTCGCAATATCGAGGACCGTCGCCAAGCCGGCGGGCGCAGGTCCGGCGGGGGCCGCGTGTCTGGCGGCCGGGGCCGGCTGGGTGTTGGCGCGACACTGGTGGTGCTGCTGATCGGGGCCTATCTGGGCGTCGATGTCACGCCATTCTTGAACGGCGCGAGCCTTACGCCTTCCGGGCAAGCCCCCGCCGGCCAAACCACAAGTGGCCGCAACCAGATCGACGACGACCAAGAGGCATTTGTCGCAACTGGTCTGGCCGAAACCGAAGCGGTGTGGGGCACCATCTTTCAAGCTTCAGGCCAATCCTATCAAGAGCCGGTTTTGGTGCTTTATTCCGGCGGAACCCAGTCGGGTTGTGGTTCTGCTCAGGCGTCGATGGGGCCATTTTATTGCCCCGGAGACCAGCGCGTCTATCTCGACACTGACTTTTTTCGCGTGATGCAGACGCAATTGCAGGCCGGAGGGGAGTTTGCCAATGCCTACGTCATCGCGCATGAAGTCGCGCATCACGTCCAGACGCTGACCGGGCGGCTGGGGCAAGTCAACGCACAACGTCAACGCGCCTCGACCCGCGAGAGCAACGAGCTGTCCGTGCGGCTGGAGCTGCAGGCCGATTGTTACGCTGGGATCTGGGCGCAACGCGCGGCGGACAGGTTGCATGTGACTGATGCCGACATTCGCCAGGCCTTGGCGACGGCGGCCCGGATTGGCGATGATGCCTTGCAGGCGGCGGCCGGGCACGCCGTGGTGCCAGACAGTTTTCAGCACGGCAGCTCTGAACAACGCCAACGCGGGTTCTTTGCCGGGTTCCAGTCCGGTGATCCGCAACGCTGCGACACTTTTGCGGCCAATGCGCTTTGAAATGAGGTGACCGGATGGCCCAGATCATCAACCTGCGCACCCGGCGCAAACAGGCCGCGCGCAAGGCGGGGCAGGTGGCCGGCACCCAGAACGCAGCGCAATCTGGCTTGAGCAAGGCCGACAAGAGCCTGAGCGCGGCGCGCAGCGCCAAGGCAGCGCGCGATCTTGATGGAAAGCGCCGCGACCCGCCGATTGAGCCCGCGCCGACACCGCCGGACATCAACACTTAGGGGCAAGGTGTTTCGAAACACCTTGCGCGGCCAGCGCCCTGACTGGGCGGCAGGCCCAGACTCCCGCCTCGTCCTGTTCGCGCATTCAGGCTCGCGTTGCCCGCGACCCTTCGGCTGGGCGCCCAAGGCGTTTCGAAACGCCTTGACCGTGTCAATCTACGGGCACCGCCAGCCCTGGCATAACCTCGCCCAAAGACGTGTTCATACGGACTTCATCGAAATAGGCGATCTGAGTTGGCATCGGCGCGCCATGCCGACTGACAAAGCTTCGGTAAATTCCATACTTGAAATAGAAAAACTCAGGCGGGGGCATGTCCCAGCCCTGCACCCGTGCCCTGTGTTCGCCATTTAGCCAAACTTCGATCACCGGCTCTGGCCCGCCATCATGCTGCACCAGAACGTCGACCCAGCGCCCGCGCAAGTCCGCTACGTCGGCAAGGTGGCGATGGATGTTGGACTGTCCCGGCCGGTGAACCGTCAACCGCAACTCGGTGCCGATCAGTTCCAGTTGCATCACTGGCGGGCGTGATTGCTGCCCGCCGTCCACCCGGATCGGCCCGCCCCGTTGGTGGATTTGGGCGAGGGTTGTCTTGACTTGATGCGAGACTGGAAACGTCTGGGGCAGCAGAACCGAAAATCCAATCCACATCTGGTCGCCCGGCAGCCATTGCCGATCCGGTCGAAACTCGCTGCGCTCGCGGTCGCGTGCGCAATCGTCCCACCCGCCGTTGGCCGCGCAATCCCCGGCGCGCACCTCAAATCGCTGCGCCTGAGCGCCCGCCCGCACAGGGTCGGTGACGATGCCGTAACCCCACGGCGTGTCGGACAGGCTGCGCGCACCGGGCAAACGGTCGGCCTGCGCGTTGGGGGCCCCCCCGAGCACGGCGATGACCGCCAGCGCCCACGTCAGAGCACAGCGCAAACGGCCCCTGTCAAACATCGCTCGACACCTCGATCAACGCCGCTCCGATCCGTGCACTGCTCTCACAGGCTTCGTGGGCCCGCCACCCTTCGCTGAACGGCGCAAGCACGGATACCGGATGGTGCAAAGCGTTCGCAGCCAGCCAGGCAGTCAGATCCGCGATCCCCTGCGCGCGCGCCGCTGAGGGCAGCAGATAAACCAGCACCATACGCAGGGTCTGGGCGCTGAACATCATCGGGTAGAAAGGCAGTGCCGGCTCTGGATCGGCCATGGATCCATAGGCCGCGATCACCCCATTGGGTTTCAGCACTGCGCGCGTCACCGAAAGGTTTCCGCCAAATTCGACCTCGACAATCCGGTCAACCCCACGCCCGTCGGTCGCATCCAGAATGGCCTTGGCCGTGTCCCCGGTCCGGTAGTTCACCACGGCATCCGCCCCCATGGCCAGTGCATGCTCAGACTTGGCCCCGCCTGACGTGGTGGCGATCACCCGTCGTGCGCCACCCAGTTTGGCCATCTGCACGGCGTAAGCCCCGACTGCGCCTGCGCCGCCAGTGACAAGGATATCCTGACCCGCAACCGGGCCGTCCGCGAACAGGCAGCGATGCGCGGTCAGGGCGGGAATGCCCATGCAGGCCCCCGCCGCATAGCTGGCGGCGTCAGGCAGGGGCACGGCTTGGTCCTGGGGCAAGGCCACGAACTCTGCGGCTGTGCCCTGCGCGCGCCCGAACGCCGCGTTCCAAAGCCAGACCCGTTGGCCGACGCGCGCGGGGTCGACACCGTCGCCAACAGCCGCGATGCGGCCCGCGCCATCAGAGTGCGGGATCACCAGGTCAAACGCTGGCCCGCCGCGCAAACCAGAGCGGGCCTTGGCGTCGCTGGGATTGGCCCCCGAAACCGCGACACGCACCAGAACCTCACCCGGTGCAGGGGCGGGCTGGGGCTGGGGGCCATAGGTCAATACCTGCCGAGCGGGGCCGGTTGCGCGGTAGAAAAGGGCATTCATCTGGGGCATGGGTTTTCCTGTAAGTCTTTCTTATCGCTCGTAATACGGGTCTCGCTCCGGGGCGCTTGGGCGGCGCTGGCATTCGGTTTGATCGGTCAGCGCGCGCCCTGGGATCAAGCGATCCAGCAGCGCCAGCCCGGCCTCGGCTCGTGGACCCATTCCAGCGCGCGGCAAGGTCAACGACGGATCGGCCCCGTCGAACTCCATTTGCAGCGGAATGTAACCCAGACCTGCGACACGCGGTCCGTTTGGCCCGGCGCACAGCTCCAGCCAGGCCATGACCGAGGTTGCACGCGCCAGCGGAGGTTGCGCCGCAACAAAATTGCCGGTCGAGTAAATCACCGGCGTTGCCCCGGTGGGGCCAGAAAGCACGTCCCAGGGCTGCGGCACATGCGGATGGGTTCCGACAACCGCCATGGCGCCAGCGGCAACCAGATCTTGCGCCAGCCGCTGTTGCTGACGGTCGGCGTGAAGTTGATATTCCTGCCCCCAGTGCGGCAGCACGATGACGCCCGCACCTGATCGGGCTTCCTGGCGCACGAGTGCGAGCAATTGCGCGCGGTCCTGGTAGCACAGCGGCACCTGCCTGGCCCGGTCTGGAATGCCGTTGGTGCCAAATGTGCAGGCGATCAGCGACAGGCGGCCGGAATTGCTGCGCAGACGCAGCGGGGCGAACCGCGCGTTGCCTGCGGGAACGGCCCCGACATGGGCCATGTTCCGTTCGGTCAGGGCGGTCAGCGTGGCGTCCAGCCCGGCTGTCCCACGGTCCAACGCGTGGTTGTTCGCAGTGGTGACAACGTCAACGCCCGCTGCCAGCAATTGATCAATAACCACGGGATGATAGTTGAATTGCGGATAGCCCGTGTAGATGCGGTCGTCCAGCACCGGGCCCGGGTCCTCGACCTGTCGCCCGCCGCGCAGGAAGCCCGCTGCCGTCGGCCCTTCGAGATTGGCGATGGCCAGATCGGCGGCGCGCAACAGGGGGATTGCGGCGCCCCAAATGGTTTCGAAACCACGTCGATACCCGCGCATTTGCAGCGCCCGGTGCAGCAGAACGTCGCCAACAACAGCGACGCGAACCCGTGCAGCGCCTGAGCAGGCATTGATTTGCGGAACTGAACTTGGAGCACAAACTGATTGGGCGGCCAGTGGGGCCGCCGACAAAAGACATATCATCAGGATCATCAACCACATGCCGAAAGGCAAACACAGGCGCTGATGGGCGTCAACAACTGGTGGGGAATATTGCGGATACCGCGCAGCGGCAAACAGATGTGCGCTGTCGGGCACCGAATTTAGTCGGTGTCTCGTGGGCCCCTGTGCCGGTATCAGCGCAGAGATGCCAGCATCTGCCGATTGGTGATGGTGCCTTCCGAACTGACCAAACCGGCCAGCCGGCTGTCTGACAGCACATCGCCCAGATCGATCGGGCGGCCGTTGACATAAGCGCGGCGGCTGACGAGCCGGATGCCATGGCTGTAATCCGCGTATTGGGCGCCATGAACGGTGCTAAGCGGTTGGATCGGTGCGCCGCTGCGCCGATGCCAGCCATAGATGGCCACGCGGCCCGGGTTCCGGTTCAGCCGGTTGGTCAGCACCAGGTCCTTTTTGTGGCCAGACACCAGTTGCCCCAGCTGCCCACCCGCTTGACGTCGCTGGGTTTCGACGGTCGCGTTGTGGCGCAGAAAATAGTTGGTTGAAGCCATCTGCGCGCCGGGCTGCATGGGGGCGGGCGACAAATGCACACTGGCCTGGGCGTAGATAGCATCCACCATACGCGTGGTTGGCAGAACCATGTCAAAGCGTTCGGCAACACGGCTGGCGGCGGGCAGGCCAAGTGGAACGCGCACGAAATCACGGTCCGAACCCACAGCGAGGTAATCGGGCATCACGCAGATGGTGATCCGCGTTTCCTGCCCGTTCGCCGCAGTCCCCGTGAAGGTGACAGGCACAAGATCGCGCAAGAAGTCGGGGATATTGCCATGCAGGACTTCATCCAGCACGGCGGCGTCCCGTGCGCTGCCGGAAACCGACGTCAGCCGCTGAATGACACCGTCACCGCCGTCGGCCCGGCGGGCACGGCGCGGGATGTCACGGGTCAGGACAGAATCGCATTGATCAGCGCGGGCGATAGCGCGGTTGAGCGGTGGCACCTCCAACGGGCTGCGCGCCTGCGGCACCACGGTCGTGGTAGCTGCGCGCGGCGCACGCGCCGAGGCAAGAACGACACTGGCCAGACGTGTCACACGCTCTGGCCGGGGACGCGGCGTCCGTGAGCGCGCAAGTGCCAGATGCGCGACCTCATCGCCGGTGGCCAAGTCATCTGCCGTGGTAACCGAGGCGAGCGCGGTCGCCAACTGCGGCCGTGCCTGCGGACGTGGAGACCGGGTCGGGGCGCGGTGCACGGCCACAGCCTGGGGGCTTGCCAGGTCTGCCGTAGCATCGTCGGTGGTCCGTTCAGGCGGTTCAAGACCTGCGTTCGGGGTCAGCGGCTGAGCAGGAATCCGTGACGCCAAAGCCTGAGGCGATTGGGCCATCTGGGGGACCATCTGGTCGGCATCGGCAGGCAGCGCATCGGCCACGTCTTCAGGTTGTGGCGATGTGCGCGGCGGCAAAGGTGGCAAGGGCCGGGACAGGCGCGGAAGCACTTGCCCTTCCACAAAATCATGCCGTGCGAACGGCGGCAAGGCACCCGGATTGAACTGAGGCGACAACCAGACCTGCGGCGGCTCTGCCTGCAGTTGCACATCAGGGGCCGGCTGGAAGCTTGCAATCGCCACCCGCTCTTGGGGTGGTACAGCCAAGCCGAGCACAAATTGAACGCCCAGATACCCCAGCACCACCGTGCCCAGCCCAAGCCCAAAGCGCATGAGCGCAGAGCCGGACAAGACAAAGCGGTTTTGCACCCGTGCGGGGCGTAGGGCGTAGCGATTCAGGGTCATGAGACTCACATACAAGTGAAACCCTTAACCGGCAATGAATCTGAGCACACCCGGCGGGGCGATCGGCGGGCTGTCGCCTATGCTGCGCTGCCGCATGGCGGGATCACATGCTGGTTTTCTTGAAAACGACCTCGGGCAGGACGCGGATGATCGTCATGATAAGTTGCCAGATCGGCTTCACGTAAATCACGTTGCGCCCCCGAACTTGCGCCGTGAAGATGGCTTCGGCCACCTCGGCGGGTTGCGCGGTCAGGCGGGGATTGAGGTCCAGACCTTCGGTCATGCGGGTGGCCACGAAGCCGGGTTTGACGGTGATCACCTTGATTTTCGAGCGCGCAAAGCGGTTGCGCATCCCCGACAGGAAGGCCGTGAACCCGGCCTTGGCGGCGCCATAGACGTAGTTGGAGGCGCGGCCACGATCCCCCGCAACCGAAGAAATTCCAATAAGGGTTCCGGTGCCGCGCGCCTCGAACCGCTCGGCCAGAAGGCCAAGGATCAGCGCGGGCCCCTCGAAATTCGAACGCAAGACGCGGGCGGCGGCGGCGGGGTCAGACTGGCTTTCGTCCTGATCGCCCATGAAACCCACGGCGCACAGCACGGTATCCGGCAAATCGGGCAGGGCATCGACAAAGGCGGCAAACCCCGGCGTGTCCAGCGCATCAAAGGCATGGGCGGTCACGTCAACGCGGTGGCGCAGGGCGATGTCAGCGGCATCACTGGCCAGTGCGTTGGTATCGCGCGCGGCCAGTCGGATGGCATACCCGTCTTGGGCGTAACGATGCGCGCAGGCGCGGGCGATATCAGAATTCGCCCCCAGAATGAGTACAGAACGGCTCACAGCCCCAACCTTTCACTTTGGGCCGAGGCAAATTGCCCGGCCAACCCTTTTTGGCGGCGCATGGCCGCGAATTTCTGCCAGCGCGGATCGGTCTCAAGCAGCGTTTGCGCGGGCATCCGGCTGTCCTTGGCCAAATAGAACCGGCCGCCATGATCGGCGGTGATGCGGTCCAACTCTGGCATCAGGTCCAGCGCCTTGGTGGTGATCGGGAAATCCAGCGCCAAGGTATACCCCTCCATCGGGAAGGACAGGCGGCTGTCTTGCGGGCCGAACCGCTTGAGCACCGCCAGAAAAGAACCCGCGCCGGTGCGGCTGATCGCGTTCAGAATGGCGCGCAGACCCTCGGCGTGACTTTCCAGTGGGACCACACATTGAAACTGCATGAACCCCTTGCGGCCATAGATGCGGTTCCAATCCTGCACGGCGTCCAGCGGATAGAAGAAATTCTCCCACCCGACGAGCGATTGCGCGGGTTTGCGGGCATTCATGCGGAAATACAGCTCATTGAAGGCGCGCACGGTCCAGGGGTTCAAGACGAACCCCGGAAAATCGAACGGGACGCTTTTGCCCAGATGACCGGGCACGTCGAACGGGCTTGCGCGGTGCGTGGCGGGCAGATCGGCACGCACGGCGTGTTCGCCGTTCATCACGATGGAGCGGCCCATCTTGTCACCGGTTGCCGCGCAATCGATCCACGCCATGGAATAGGTGGCGCTATAGGTGTCCTCAAACGCGGCCAGCGCCGCATCCAGGTTTTGCGCGGCGATGGTGCTTTGCCGGATCCAACCTGATTGCACGCGCTTCAGCCGAATGGCGGCGCGCAACACGATACCGGTCAGCCCCATTCCGCCCAGCGTCCATTCAAACAGGTCCTTGTTTTCCGTGCGCGAACAGCGGCAAACCGAGCCATCCGCGCCCATCAGGTCGAACCAATCGACAAACGCGCCGAACGAGCCTTCGGAATGGTGGTTTTTGCCGTGCACGTCGGCGGCAATCGCCCCGCCGAGCGACACGAACTGCGTGCCCGGTGTCACAGACGGGAACCAGCCGTGGGGCAGGAAGGCGTCGATGATCTCGGCCAGGGTTACACCTGCCTCGGCGACCAGCTGGCCGGACTGCGGTTCAAAATCGATCATGTGGTTGAACAGGCGCATGGACACTGTGTGCGGGGCCAGCGCGCTGTCGCCATAGGCGCGGCCCATTCCGCGCGCGATCAGCGGGCCATCGCCCAGCAAGCCCGCCAGCGCAACGTCCGAGCGCGGGGTGCTGACCTTTGCCTGAATGCGGGGATACCGTCCCCAACCCGAAATCTGCATCAATCCCTCGCCGCCGTGTTGAAAACGAACCGCTTGTCCAACTGGTACTTCACGATATACCCAACGGCCAGCCCCAGCACTGCGCCAATTTCGCGCGCCAAGTGGCTGTCCCAGAGTGTCCAGAACGCGGTTTCCGTGGCCCAGAAGATGGCCGTGGTGACCAATCCCATCGCGGTGTACAAAGAGAACTGACGGCTGTGGGCGCGCAGGCCGGTGGACATATCGGCAAAAATCCAGCGCTTATCCAGCACGTATTTCACCACCAGCCCCAGTGCCGTGCCAACGACGACGGCTGTGGCAAAATACAGCGATGTTTCCCCCAACATCAGAACCACGCGCTGTGCGCCCAGATTGGCCAGCGTGGCCAGCACGGCAAAGGCGCTGTAGCGCCATATCAATGTAACCCGGCTCACAACTGGCTGGCCCCAAGGAACAACAGGCCGATCAGGCCAAAGGCGATCCAGCTGATCCTGTCGCGCGCGGCAAAGACGACGGGGTCATCATCCATCCGACCGCGTTGGGCCACGAACACCATGCGCGACACCCAATATATCAGGATCAACCCCGCGCCCCACAGCAACTCGGGCGTGCTGTAAAGAGCGCGAACCGAAGGCTCATTCAGGTAGAGCATGAACACCAAAACCGCGACAAACCCCGACGCCGTGGCCATTTGCGTCACGATAGACAGATCGTCGACGGTATATCCGCGCCCGGGGGCGGCGGAAATCCCACGTTCGCGCATATCCACCAGTTCGGCCTGCCGTTTGACAGCTGCCAACGCAAAGAACAGGAAGGCCGAAAATGCCAGCAGCCAGACGGACAGTTGAATGCCCGTCGCGGCGGCCCCGGCTGCGATCCGCAGGGTGTAAAGGGCGGCCAGCGTGCAGATATCTACGATCGGTTTGCGCTTGAGCCACAGCGAATAGGCAATCGTCAGCAGGTAATACCCGGCCAAGACGCTCAGAAACAGTGGCGACAAGGTCAAGGCCAGCGCGGCCCCCGCCACCAATAGCGCCGGCACCATCACCATGCCATGCACCAGCGGCATCGCGCCCGAGGCCAACGGCCTGTGGCATTTGCGCGGATGTGCACGGTCCGAGGCCAGATCCAGCAAATCATTCAGCAGATAGACGCTGGAGGCGACCAGACTGTACGCGATAAAGGCGATGAACGCCTGCAATAGATGCCCGCCGTGAAAGCTGTGGGCGGCCATTACCGGCCCGAAAACCAGCAGGTTCTTGAGCCATTGATGCGGGCGCATGGCTTTCAGGGTGGCGGGCAATACACTGGTCGGGGGGGCCAGATGGGTGGTCTTTTGCGGCAGCATGGCATCGACTCGGTGGCGCAGGCGGGGCGACAGGCCCACCGTTACCGCGCCCCGCGCGCCTTGCCAGACCGGCATATCGGCGGCGCTGTCGCCGGCATAGATATACCCGGCATCCCCATACCGTTTCTGGACGAACTCGGCCTTGGCGCGGCCTTTCAGATTGGTCTGCCCGTCCGATCCATGGACCTCGTCAAACAGCCCCAGATACCCGGCGATGCTGTCGGCCAGCCGTTGATCGGCCGCCGTCACCAGTGCCGTGCGCCCGCCCGCGGCGCGCCAGTTGCGGATGTGGTCCAACACCTCGGGGGTATAGGGCAGGGTGGCCGGATCCGGCGCGCCCAGGTCTGCCATTCGTGCCTTCAACGCGGCGCGCCCACGGGCCAGGCCGCGCAGGGCTTTCAGGGGCGTGCGCCAGTCGCGCGCAAAAGACGACCAAAAACACTCATACAGCATGTCAGACCGGATCAGCGTGCCATCAAGGTCGACCACCAGCATGGGCCGTGTCTTGTTTCGATCGAGCATCTGCAATCCTGCGTTACCTGTCCTGAACCCGTTCGCCGCACCGTCGCATGGCCGGGTGGCAATCTGCAAGGAACCACATACGCAAGGCAAGACTGTGTCGAATTCGGGCCACCATTGAATTGTGTTGCCTGGGGGCGCAGAACTTCAGACGCTTCAAGGTCTGCACGTCAGGTTGTGCGCCCTTGTGGGGCTGGATCAATGGGCGCGGAAAAAGCGCGGAAAATGCGTGCAGGATTGCCGTTCCTCGCTTGGCATTCCAACCTCACCCAGAGAAGCGACCCCCATGGCCCCGCATCCCCGCCTCAAGCCGTTCAATTTCAAGCACCGGGTGGCTGACAACGCAGACAAACTGCGCCCGCCGGTGGGCAACCAATTGCTGCACAAGGATGGCGACGGGATGATCGTGATGGTCGTCGGTGGGCCCAATACGCGGATGGATTTCCATGATGATCCGGTCGAGGAATGGTTCTTTCAGCAACAGGGCGACATGATGCTGAAAATCGCCGAGGATGGGGACATCTATGACGTGATCGTGCGCGAAGGCGAGGTCTTCATGTTGCCGCCGCATACCCGGCACGCGCCGCAGCGCCCACAAGAAGGCTCCATCGGGATCGTCGTGGAATCGCCCCGCCAGCCGGGCATGATGGAGGGGTTTGAGTGCAAATCCCGGGTGCACCGGGCCGAAGTCTCACTTGAGGATCCATCGGCTATCGTCACCGCATTGCCGAAAATCTATGAAGAGTTTCCCAACAGATTTGAGGCCCGCACCTGCCCGGCGTGTGGCGCCGTGCACCCGGGCAAAGGCAAGCCGCCTGAGGGCTGGGTGCAGTTGTAACGGCGCGCGGCGAGCTGGCTGTGCAGACGCTCGACTTCGATATCGTGATTGTCGGGGGCGGGTCGGCAGGTTACGTGATCGCAGCGCGGCTGGCCGCTGAAAGCGACTTGCGGGTGCTGTTGTTGGAATGCGGTCAAGCCGATACCAATCGCGGGATCCACATCCCGGCCACCGTCTTCAAGGCGTCGCAAACCGACGCAGTCGCGGTGGTGTCCGAACCCGATCCTTCGCTGGGCAGGCTGCGCTTTTCGGTGCCGCAACGCAAGGTGATCGGCGGAGGAAGCTCTGTCAACGGCAGGATCTACATGCGTGGCCAACACCGGGATTATGATGATTGGGAGGTCGAGCACGGCTGCACCGGTTGGGGGCATGAAAGTGTTCTGCCCACGTTCAAACGGCAACCCAATGCCCGGCACAGCCCCCGCTAAGTGACTTTCTGGGCGAAGAAATCTGGCCCGGAACGGACACCAGTTCGGCCATCGGTTCAAATTCGCTGGACGACGCCATTCGCAAGCAGGCCCGCATCATTTTTCACACCGCGGGCACGTGCCGCATGGGCCACACGCCCGCCGCCGTTGTCGATTTGCAGTTGCGGGTCCATGGAATTGCCTGGCTACGGGCGGCCAATTGTTCGGTGATGCCTGCGCTGATTTCGGGCAATACCAACGCGCCGGCCAGGATGAGTGCCGACCGCGCCGCCGATGCCAGTCTGGCCGACCTGCACCCTATCGGTCTGCGCGCCTGGTGTCAGGTGTTGCCGCGTTGATTGTCGACCACCAGCAGCGTGTCCACAAAGACCACGTTGGGGCGGCAACCGAAGCTTTTTTCAAAACCTGTCAGAAAGCCCTCGGAAAAGAAGCCTCTGGCGGCGGCCTCAGAGTCCCACAGATAGACGCTGTGGCCGGTGTGGCTGGCCTCGTCATAACAAAAATCCTTGCGGATCAGATTGGGTAGAGATTGAAACCGGGCCTCGGACTGTTTGAACCGTTCAAGCATGGCCGCCCGCGACCTGGGGTTCGGCAGGGTATAGGTGACAAGTGCGGTATACATGGGCAGATCCTTTGGGTCAGGTGTTCATGCGTGCCAACAGGGCCTCGGCGGCATGGCTGGCGAAGGCGGCGATGGTCAGGGACGGCGGGCATCCGACGGGTTGCGGCAACACGGACGCATCGGCGATGATCAGCCCGGGGTAACCGTGGACGGCGCCGGTGCCATCGACGACGCCCAATTCGGGGTTGTCCGAAACGCGGCAACCGCCCATTGGGTGGGCCGTGAACACGTCGGATTTCGGGAATTTTACGGTGCGGCCAGACAGTTCGGACAGCGCCTGAAGGGCCGCCATGGCGCGGGCATAGGTTGGCGATCCAGAAAGATCAAAGGCGATACGCAGGCGGCCTCGATCTGACCAGACCCGGCCATCTGCGGCGTCCTGCGACATCACGATGACGTTGTATTTCCGGCGCGCTGCGGCCTGTGCGGCCTTGCGCTTGAACCAGGGGACGGGTGCGGGCTCGCCGCCGGAGAGGATAACATAGCCCGCGTCTTCATGGCCCGTGATCTTGACCCGGCCATGAACCGGCGGCCCCAATGATGCATCGCGGCTGCCATCTTCGGGCGCGGCCCATCCGCCGATCAGATCGCCGTTGGCCCCCAGACCCAGGCCAAGCGCCGGCATCGGCGACAGACCACCCGCGTCAACGCTGTGCCGCATCAGGCTGTTGGTGTTCATCGTGCCCGCCGCGACGACGACGGTGCTGGCGGTGATCCGGACCTGCCGCAGGCGGCGGTAATCGCGCACCGTCAACTCATATCCCGTCGCCACACGGCGCAGCAGGCGCACCTCGTTCAGGGCGCGGACGGTCAGACCCTGACGCATGGCCGGGATCAGATACAGCGCATCGGTCGTCGATTTGGCGCCGTTGGGATCGCCGAATTTGCCGGGCGCGGCGGCGTATGACATGGTTTTGTGGTGCACGCCGTTGGCGTCAGTGAACTCCGCCGGTGCGCCATCGGGATAGGCCAGGCCCATGGGCGGCTGCTCACCGGGGGACAGCGGGGTAAAGAATGCCGAACCTTTCCACGCGTGATCCGTGTGGTTGGGCACCGTGCGTGGATCCGGCGGTTGAACCCCGCGCAAGTCGGCCAGACACCGCGCATAATGCGGGGCGATGGAGGTGTCGCTGATGCGGTCCGATCGCCCATCCCAAAAACCGGTGCCGGGGCGGTCCATCATCGCGGCCCAGATGTGACTGCCCCCGCCGACGTTGGAAAAGCACGGTGCCTGTATACCATCCCCTTTCCAGATCTCGGAGTATCCCCAGGGATTGACCAACCAGCCACGTCGCGGCCCCCAGCCCAGATGCAGCGACCGGCCCAGCATCCACCAGCCGCGTTGGCTGGGCAGTCTGGACCGGCGTTTGATCCCGGCGGCACGCACCGGCAGCGTGTCGCGCCACGGTCCGCGTTCCAGGACCAGAACACGTTTGCCGGCTTCGGTCAGCCGGGCGGCCATGACCCCGCCGCCAAAGCCGCTGCCAATCACCACAACGTCGTACTCGGGGGGCATGGGTCAGCTGTCCTGGGGCGAGGATACCCCGAAATACGCCTGATCGAGCAACGCGCTGTCGTCTGCCAGCCGTTCGGCGCGCCCGCTGTATCGGACAAGGCCGCCCCGCAATACCACGGCCTGTTCGGACACCGACAGCGCCATATCGGTGAATTGTTCGATCAACAGCACGCCCACGCCCCGGTCCTTCAACCCCTCGACGAACCCCATCAATCGCTTGACCACCAGCGGTGCCAAGCCCAGCGACATCTCATCGATCAGCATGAAGCGGGGCCGTGACATCAGGGCATGACCCAACGCCAGCATTTGCTGCTGCCCGCCTGACATGGTTCCGGCGATCTGGTCTTTGCGTTCGGCCAGTTCCGGGAACAAGGCGTAGGTGTCGTGCAGCGTCTCGGTCAGACCTTGCCGCAACAGCGACCCGGCGGCACGCAGGTTGTCATCGACCGTCAGGCGTGTCAGCACGCGGTGCCCTTCGGGAACCGCAGCGATGCCCGCCGCGCGAATGACATCCGGGCCGCTGCCGGTCAGGTCCCGGCCATCCAAAAGCATTTGCCCTGATGCCATGGGAAGCATCCCCGCCATGGCCAGAACCAGTTCGGATTTGCCCGCTCCGTTGGCCCCCAGAACGGCGGTGACGGTTCCGGCCTCCAAGATCAGGTCGATCCCCGACACCGTCTTGCGGGTGCCATCCATCACGTCCACTTGGCGCAGTTCGAGCGTCATGGTTTGATCTCCTCGGTGCCCAGATAGGCGGCCTTGACCTTGGGGTCGGCCAGAACCTCTGGCGTCGGGCCAAAGGCAATGCGCCGGCCGAAATCGAGGACCAGCGTCTCGGTGCAAATGTCCGAAATCAGTTCGACATCGTGGTCGATCACCAATATCTGCGCGCCGGTTTCGGCGTGAATGGATTTGATCAGGGCACCCAGATGCCGGGTTTCGTCCACCGACAGGCCGCCGCCCGGTTCGTCGAACATGATCAACTTGGGGTCCCCGACCATGCATTTGGCGACGTCGGTGAGGCGGCGCTCGAAGGAGTTCAGCGCGTCGCCGGATTTGTCGGCCCGGTCGGCCAAGCCGACAAAGTTCAGCATGCGCGCGACGTCGTCCTGCTTCGCACCGGCTTTCCCAAGCCTGAAGTCCAACTGCACCATGACGTTTTCGCTGACCGTCAGATCGTTGGCGATCTCTTCTTTTTGAAACGATCGGCGAAGGCCCCAATGCGCGCGGCGGTGTGGCGCCAGGCGCATCAGATCCTGACCCTCCATCCGAACCTGCCCCTTGGCGCTGACGAACCCTGAAATCACGTTCATCAACGTGGTTTTGCCGGCGCCGTTGGGCCCAATGATCCCGCTGACCGGTTGGGAAAATGTTGCCGACACATGGTCGAGCGCCACAACACCCCCAAAGCGAACGGTTGCGTCGCTGATCTCAAGCATCTTTGCGCCACCTTCCCAAAAGATCGTAAATCTGACCTGCGATCCCGTTCGGGGCCGTGATCACTGCGTGCAACAGTCCGGCCCCAAATATCACCAGCGCCAGATCCGCATCCAACCCCCAACTGTTAAGGAGAGCTGGCAGAATTCTGAACAGGGCAGCGGCGATGATCGCGCCAAGCCAGGATCTGGCACCGCCGACCACCGCCAGCGCAAAGATCATGATGCTTTCGCTTGATTTGAAGGTGGACCCGTCAAGTATGCCGAGGCTACCCGCCAGAAGTGCGCCGGCAACACCCGCCAACAGACCGGCGATCCCGAACGCCCAGGTCTTGTAAAGCGTGACATTGACCCCCGCCGCCATGGCCGCGGCCTCGGACCGCCGGATCATCGCCCAGGCGCGGCCGGGGAACAGCCGTCGGTGGGCCTCGATGAACAAAAATCCCAACGTGGCGATGATGGCCACGTAACGCAAATAGGCCTCAGGGCTTTCGGCAAGTGCGGGGCGGCGGAAGGGGCCTGTCGAGCCGGTATTGACCCCCCAGAACCCGACGCCACCGTTCGGAAACTGGAAGGTCGCGAAGATGATCTCCAACCCGCCGGCCGCCATCAACGTCACCAACGCCAGGTAAAGCCCACGCAGCCGCAGAACCGGCAGCGCCATCAGCCAACCGCACAGCATGGTGACGGTCGCCGCCAGGATCAGATTGACCTCGAACGGCATGTCGAATCCGTGGTTCAGACGCAGCATTGTCCAGCCGCCGATGCCCATCAGCCCCACCTGGGCCAGGCTGACCATACCCAGCCGTGAATACATGAAGGCGACGCCAGCGATGGCCAGGACAAAGCATCCGGTTGAGGTGAACACCGAAAGCCAGAAGCTGTCAGCGATCATCGGCATGAAGATGATGAACAGCGCGGCGGTGATCAACCCGGCCCTTCCGGACGGTGTGATATGGAAAAGAGAGCGCTTCATTGTCAGTCTCTCCCTGCGAAGGTCAGACGCGCGCCGCGCTGATACCAAAGCAACACCAGAACGGCGATGACAAACGGCGCGATTGGCCGCACGCCGCGAAACAGGCTCGACATGGTCAGCATGTTTTCGATCACACCCATCGACAGCCCGCCAATCAGGACCACCGTCAGATTTTCCAGCCGCCCGCAAATCGCAGCGGCCACTGACGGGATGACCATGAAGGTGATCACCGTGGGTTCAAGCCGGATAAGATCGGCGAACATCAGGCCGGTGAACCCGGCCAGAAGGCCCGCAATGCCCCAGGCGATGGTTTCAACCCGCAGGATCGGAATGCCCAGAAGGGCCGCCAGATCGCGGTCATTGGCCAGGGCGCGCATCTGCAAGCCGACCTTGGTATGTTTCAAATAGAAGTAGATGCCGACGACGATGGCGATTGACGCAAAAAAGACCATCAGCCGTGTCGCCGTCAAACGCATGCCAAGGAACCGAATGCCAATGGCGTCGGTGGGCAGCGTGATGGAGCGCGGATCGTCGATCCACATAAACGCGACGAGGCCCAGTATGATCAGCGCAAACCCCAGTGTTGCCACGGCTTTGACGACAGTTTCGCGCCACGCCAGACGCGGGGCGATGAACCGGCCATAGGCCAGGGTGAACGCCAGCGAAACCAGGATGCAGCCGATCCAGGACACCGGCCCCGGCGCGCCCCATGCGACCAGTTGCCAAGCCGACATTGCGCCAGCCGCCCCCGCCGCACCGCCCGAAAAATTCAACACGCCCGTGGCCCGGAACAGCACGACAATGCCGATCCCGCCAAGTGCGTAAAGTGAGCCGACAGCCAGCCCCGAGGCGACGAACAGTCCGACCATATTGGGCGGTCTGCCCCAGCCAAACCAGAGGATGATCGCCGCCATCAGGGCGGCCCAGATCAGCCAATTGGCGTATTTCGCAACGACGCGCATCGGCTCTCCCTTTTTATTCGCTGAAATGCCCCCCGCCGGTTTCCCGGCGGGGGGCGTCGATCTGGCTTCAGTTCAGGCCCAGTTCGGCTTCAAGCGCGTGGTGCGGGGCGAAATACGGGCTGTCAAACTCGTAACAATCCCGGACGATTTCAAACCCGCCGTCAACGATGCGGGTCATGTACCCGGCATGGTTTGGCATGTGGAAATCGGCGTCGCCGACGTAGTAGGGCCCACACATCAGATCCGAGGTGTACCCGGAAATGCCGCGAATGGCCGCTGTCACCGCGGCGCGGTCATCCACCATCGCCGGATCCATCTGCATCATCATATCGACAAAGAACCGTGCCGACAGGTAGCCCGACTGCCCGAAGGTATCGCGTGGGTCTCCGTCGTTGGCATACATGTCCATCACTGCCGCATAGTTCTGCGCGTCCGGTCCGTTCACCTGGAACGGTGCCAGTTCGGCGTTCACATAGACGTGGCCGTGCCAGTAGGGGCCAACAGCATCCGGGATCGACAGGTCATACAGCGGCGTCGGCGAAATCCAGGTGAACATGTCACGCAGGTCTTGCTCCTCGGCAGCCGACAGGATCGCCAGGGCCAGCCCGGCGGGTTGGTTGATCAGGATCGTATCAGCACCAGACGCCATGGCCTCCAACAGCGCCGAGTTCACATCCGGAGAGCCCGGGTTCAGCAGCACCGTGGTGCCCTGCAAGCCGCGAGACGCCATGAAGTCGTTCACCGCGTTGCACGACCAGATGCCGTTGTTGGGGATATTCAGGCCGATGCACGCAACATGCGTGGTCCCCAATTCCTCGACCGCGTATTGCGCCGCGCCCAGGTTCGAGGGCAGCGGGCCCTGGTTGGTGGACACGATGTTCGGCGTCTCGAAGCATTCCGAAATCGCACAAGCCGAGGCCATCGACATGATGCCCGCGTCGACATAGGTGTTCGCATTCACCGCCATTTCGATGAACGAGCCGTTGCCGACCATGGCCACCGTGGCCGTATCATTGACCAGGCGTGCCGCGACCTGAGCCGCTGTTTCAGGGTTCCACTGATCGTTTTCGACAAGATATTCGATCGGACGGCCATTGATGCCGCCGTTCGCGTTCACGCAGCGAAAGTAGGCGCCGGCGGAGTCGGTCGAGGACGAGAAGTCGCCCGGGGCCGCATTGCCATAGATGCCGCCGACCAAGATGGGTTCGCCGGTGGCCGCCTCGCCGGTGGCCGCGCCACAGACCGGCTCTGCTACGGCCGCGCCCGCAAGGGCGACGACCGCCGCGAACGCGGTAATCAAGAGTTTGAAGTGGTTCATTGGATTTCCTCCCAGTTGTCCAAGTCAGGTTGCAGTTCTTCAGCCCGCCATGCGGTCTTCGCGGATCATGTCAGCCGCTTTTTCGGCAATCATGATGGCGGGGGCGTTGGTATTTCCGCTCACAATGGTGGGCATGATCGAACAATCGACCACGCGCAGCCCCTCGATCCCGTGCAGGCGCAATCTGCTGTCCACGACAGCCCCGGGGCCAGTGCCCATCGCGCAGGTGCCCACGGGGTGGTAGATGGTCTTGGCGTGCGCCTTCACAAAAGCGCGCAGATCATCGTCACTTTGAACAGCCGCGCCCGGTAAGATCTCGGTCAACCCGTGCGGCCCAAAGGGCGATCCGGCCAGCACTTGCCGCGCGATCCGCGCCGCCTTGACCAGCAGCGCAACGTCCCGTTCGGCGTTCAGCAATCCAAGATCGATCTGCGGCCGCCCCGCCGGCGTTGTGCGGGTCACGCGTCCGCGGCTTTGCGGACGCAGGATGCAGGTGTGCAAGGCCACGCCGTGCCCCCATTCGATCATCCGCCCACGGTGGCTTTTTCTGCCGGGAATGAACGTGAATTGAAGATCCGGGCGGGGTTGGCCCGCATCCGACCGAATAAATCCGCCCGCCTCGACCATGTTTGACGACAAAAGCCCGCGATTGGCGGTGATCCAACGCAGACCGTCGCGGACAAGCCGTGGCATCGCGCGCAACGAAATACCGTGCGACACCGCGCTTCGGGTGGCATTGATCAGCATGATGTCAACGTGGTCTTGCAGGTTTTGGCCAACGCCGGGCAGATCCAAGACCACGTCGCAGCCCGCCGCTGCGATGTCCGCGGCTGGGCCGATCCCAGACCGCAACAGCAGATCCGGGCTGCCAATGGATCCGGCCGACAAAATGACCTCGTGACTGGCGCGGATCGTGGCAACACTGCCGTCGGAGCGCTGCACGGTCACACCTTTGGCCCGGCGATCTTGCACGGTCACGGCCCGCACCTCGGCGCCTGTCAGGATGTGCAGGTTCTTTCGGCCCTTGATCGGGGACAGATACGCCGCAGCCGTAGAATGCCGTTTTCCGTTCTTTTGCGTGACTTGGTAAGTTCCGACCCCTTCAGGCTCTGGCACATTGAAATCCGGGCAGCGCGGAAACTGGACCTGACCCGCGGCCTCGGCGAACACCTCGTTCAGGGGGTTCGGATCCCTCAGGTTGGTCACAGACAGCGGCCCGTCGCGCCCGTGCAGCGCGTCCGACAACGCCATGTTGGTGTTGGCTTCGGCGCGCTTGAAATAGGGCAGCACACTGTCATAACCCCAGCCGGTGCATCCAGCTTCGGACCAATCATCATAGTCCTGCCTGTGGCCGCGAATATAAACCATCCCGTTCAGCGACGAAGACCCGCCAAGCACCTTGCCGCGCGGGATGGACACGGTGCGACCGTTCAGCCCGCTTTGCGGTGTGGACGAAAAAAGCCAATTTGCGCGCGGGCTTTTCATCAGGCCGATCAGTCCAAGCGGCATATGGATCAACGGATTTCGATCGTCCGGGCCCGCTTCGATCAGGCACACCGTCACATCAGGATCTTCGGTCAACCTGTTGGCCAACACAGCCCCAGAGGACCCTGCGCCGACAACGATGTATCCGAAGGTTTGCCCCATGTATCAGCCCCTTACGCCGGTTACAGCGGGCGCGCGGGCACAGAGCCTGGTGTCGTGCGGCAACTTGGGTGGCATGGTGCGTTCAGACTCCCGATTGGCGGTTCCGAACACGGTAGGCCGGCTTCTTTGTTTTTTCTTTGGGTTGGGCGGTGCCGGGTGGCTATACTCAGTGCGAATCGGCAGTTTTCCCTTGGTAAGCATAAGAAAAAACGTGACAAATCCTATTTCCATGGCGGCGAACACCCAAATTGATGCCGCACTTTTTGCGCAAATCGCTGATGCCGCCTTCGTATCCGAAGCCTTGGCCGCGCTTGGCCGTCCGTCGATATGTCTGATCTCGGATGACGAGGCGCTGCGCGCGCGGCTTGGCATGTCAGAGGTTTTGCCGCTGATGGCCCTGGGGTTGGACAAGGTTCCGTTTGACCCGCAGCAGGCGCTGTCTGCATTGCGTGAGTTTGTTCTTGAACGCCGGGACATCAGCACACTCGTCATCGACATGATCTGGGGCGTGGAGGCGATCCATGGCGACAGCGCCTTTGAGTTGTGGGGGGCGGTTACCGAACAGGTCAGCGCCGAATTTGGCACGGCTGTTGTGTCCCTGTTCAACCGCGATGTGTTGATCGAGAACCAAATGCAGGCGGCGTTGCGCGCGCACCGCCAATTCCTCGCGCCGACCGGGCTTTATGATAACCCCTTCTGGCTGCCCGAGGCGTTGGCCAAACGCGCGACGCTGGACCAGCAAATGGCCTTTCTGTTGGGGCGCGCCGTGCCCGATTACGCTGGCATTCAGTTTTTCGACCCGTCCGACCGTGGCTTTGCGCGGGGCGCGGAACCAGCCTGGCTGGCCCGACCCAAACGTATCGAGGCAGAACGAAGCCCTGAGGATCGCTGGCAGATCTATTGCCTTGGGCCGTTGCGGGTGTTTCGCGGCGGGCAACTGGTGGACTGGAACCTGCCGGGCGGCGCGCCCAAGAAAACCAGGACGTTGTTCGCGTATCTGCTTCATTCCGGAGAAAAGGGCGCCCATGTCGACCGGATCAGCGAGCTTTTGTGGCCCGAAGGCGTGGCCGAAGGCGCGAAGCGGGCGCGGTTGCATCATACGGTGGCCATGCTGCGAAAAACGCTGGGCGGCAAACAAACGGTGCTGCGGTCGGGTGAATACTACCGGCTCAATGCGCCGCTGGACAGTTGGACAGACATTTCCAGTTTTGAACAGACGTGCCGGCGCGGCCTGTCGCTGGCCAAACAGGGCCAAGAGGAAGAAGCGCTGAAAGTGTATCAGGCCGGAATTCGCATGTATTCGGGCGATCTGTTCGAAGACATCCCGCTGGATTACGTGCATTCGGACTTGGACGATTGGTGTTTGCCGCGCCGCCGCTGGCTGCGGGAAATGGCGCTGAAGCTGCTGCGCGACATGTCCACCCTGATGCGAAGCCAGGGCCAGATCGACGAAGCCCTGGCGCAGTGTCAGCAGGCCCTGGCGCTGGATCCAACAAACGAGGAAAGCCATTGCGAGACCATGCGTGTCTTTCATGCGCAGGGCCGTATTCACGCGATCACGCGCCAATATGAGCAGTTTATCTCGGTCACCGAGGCGAGCGGGAATAGCCATGAGGGGGCGGACATTCATCGGCTGTATAAAGGTCTAATGCATTGAATGACAACCGAAAACATCCAAAGATTGGCGGCCAAAGAAAAACCAAAGAGTGCGCTCTAAGCTGAGTCTCAGATCCCGGGTTTTTGCCGGGCAGGGAGGTTTGACTGATGAATGCACTGGACGCCGTCCATCGCACCGCCGGCTATGATCCGTTCAACCTGAATGCGCCTCATGCGGATTGGAAGCACCTGCGAGAGGAGCAGCCGGTCTATTTTCATGAACCGACAGGCTACTGGATCGTCACGCGGTATGACGATATCAAATCGGTCTTCGACGATTATCAGACCTTCTCGTCTGAGAACGCGCAGGCGCCGATCCGCCCCTTGGGCGACAAGGCCAGGCAGATCATCAAAATGGGCGGTTTTACGTCCGGCCTGTCCGCCCGGATGCCCCCAGATCACACACGCATCCGCAAGATTGCCCAAACCGCGTTCGGACCCCGCCGGTTCAAGTCGATCGAACCGCAAATTGAGGCCATTGTGGATCGGTCGTTGAATGCGGCCAGTGACTTGGGGCAGTTCGATTTCTTCCGCCAAGTGGCCTTTCCGGTTCCGGCATTGGTCTTGTTTACCATGATGGGCATCCCGGATGAGGACGTGCCGCAGGTCAAGGATTGGGCCGCAAGCCGCGCGTTGTTGACCTGGGGCAATCTGAGCGCCGAGGAGCAGGTGCCTCATGCGCAGGGAATGGTGGACTACTGGGCGTATTGCCGGGGGCTGGTCGATGCGCGCCGCAAGGCACCGGGCGATGATCTGCCGTCGGACTTGCTGAAAGCGCAAGCCGAAGGCGCGGACATCACCGACGAGGAAATCGCCGGCGTGATGTATTCAGTGCTGTTTGCCGGGCACGAGACCACAACCACACTGATGGCCAACGCCGTAATCCAGCTGATGAACAATCGCGCCGAATGGGACCGGTTGGTGGCGGATCCAAGCCTGATCAAGCAAGCGACCGAGGAGATCTTGCGCTATTGCCCGTCGATCGTCTCATGGCGGCGGCAGGCCAAGATGGATACGCAGGTGGGCGGGGTGGATATCCCGAACGGGGCCAACATCCTGATGATCATGGGTTCGGGCAACCGTGATGAAACCGTTTTCCCCGATGGTGAGGCCTTCGACATTACCCGCGCGAATGCCCGGACCCATCTGTCGTTCGGCTATGGCATCCACTTCTGCATCGGCTTTCAGCTGGCGAAGATGGAATTCGGTATCATGCTGCGTGAGCTTGTGACCCGGTTTCCAAACATGACGCTGATCCCCGGTCAGGAGATCGATTACCTGCGCAACATCTCGTTCCGGGTGCCGTTGAAAGTGAATGTTGATCTGGGACTGAACGCATGACGACCGACCTTTACACCCTTCCATTCGACCGGATCAGCCACGATGATTTCAACCGGGTCGGCGGCAAATGCGCGTCTTTGGGTGAGATGACGCAAGCCGGTGTGGCGGTGCCGCCCGGGTTTGCGGTGACCACAGAAGCCTATGCCGCGATGCTGGATCACCACGGCGTCAGGGCCGAAATCGAACGTCATCTGCGCGGGATTGATGCCGAGGACCTGGACACCGTGGAACGCGCGGCCCATGCCATTCAGATCCGCATCCGGTCACACCCTTTGCCCGAAGATGTCGAGGCCGCCATTCGCGTGGGCTATGCCGCGATGGGTGACGACATTCCGGTTGCTGTGCGGTCCTCTGCCACCGCCGAGGATTTGCCCGACGCCAGTTTCGCCGGTCAGCAAGACACCTACCTTTGGGTGCGGGGCGCCGACGAGGTGGTCAACCACGTGCGCGATTGCTGGGCCTCGTTGTTTACCACGCGCGCAGTGGCCTACCGTGAAAAGAACAACATCCCCCATATTGACGTGCTGATGAGCGTGGGCGTGCAAAAAATGGTCAACGCCCGTGCCGCAGGCGTTGCGATGACGCTGGATCCAAGCAACGGGGACCGCACACGCATCGTGATCGACAGCTCTTGGGGGTTGGGGGAAACCGTGGTGTCCGGCCTTGTGACGCCGGACAACTTTGTTGTCGAAAAGGTCCTGCAAGAAATCATGGACCGGACGATTTCCGACAAACACATCGAACTGGTGGGGGACGCCGCGCTGGGTCAGGCTGTTGAGCGCGAGGTTGAGGCCGACCGCCGGCGCATTCCCAGCCTGAGCGACGACGAAATCATGGCTGTTGCGATGTTGGCCAAGAGGCTGGAAAAACAGAACAAATGCCCACAAGATGTCGAATGGGCAATCGATGCCGACTTGCCGGCGGGTGAAAACCTGCTGGCGCTGCAAAGCCGCCCGGAAACCATCTGGTCGCAAAAAGCCAAGGCGAAACCAAAACACCCCTTTGCCACCGGGATGACGTCCATTGTCGGGACGCTCACCAACCCGCTGGCATCGCGGAAATAACAAAATCATTCAGGGAGGAATGAACCGAATGGACGCGCAAAAATCCATGTTTCCAAGTGCCTTTGACGTGCCAGCGCCAAAAGGCGGCGAAGACTGGCAGGGGCTTTACCCGTATTACACCAATTTCCAGCCCTCGCGCCGTGCCGAGGACGATCAGAAATTCTGGTTTTGCAATTCCCAGCACTGGCCGACCCCGCTGCGCCCGTTTGATGTGATCATGCTGGATTTCGCCATCAAATGCCTGGGCCAATACAACACCCGCCACTTGCTGGTGCCGCCGGCGAACGGGGTCGATTACCGGATCCTGAACGGCTTTGTCTATTTCTCTCCGGTTGGGGTGGCGCCAGAGGATATCGAAGCCCGCGTGCCACAATTCATGGAGCGCGCAGGCCACTATTTCGGCAATTGGGATGACCTTCTGGCCAACTGGAAGACCAAGGTTCTTTCGGCGATCAAGGAACTGGACGCGATCAGCTTCCACAAGCTGCCAGAGGTCGAGGATCTTGAGGTCATCACCGGCGGCAAGGGGCTGGATAGCACCACGCATCTGTTTGAAAACTATGACCACGCGATCAACCTGGCGTATCGGATCTGGCAGTACCACTTCGAATTCCTCAATCTTGGGTACGCGGCCTATCTGGATTTCTTCGGGTTCATGAAGGAACAATTCCCAACTGTCCCCGATCAGGCAATTGCGAAGATGGTGCAGGGTGTGAACAGCGAATTGTTCCGCCCGGATGACGAAATCAAGAAGCTGGCCAAACTGGCGGTGGAGCTGGGCTGCGCCGACGCATTGAAGTCCGGCACCGTTGACGAGGCGCTGGCGGCCGTCGCGGCTGCGCCAGGCGGCGACACTTGGTTGAAGCAGTGGGAAGACGCGAAAGACCCGTGGTTCAACTTTACCAGCGGCAACGGCTTTTATTCCACGGACAAATACTGGATCGACCATCTGGATATTCCGCTGGGGTATTTGCGCGACTACATTGAGCGTGTCGAAGCGGGCGAGGAAATCATGCGCCCGACCGCCGCGCTGATCGCCGAGCGCGACCGGATCACGGCCGAATACCGTGACATGATGGACCCTGAGGCGCAGGAGGTCTTTGACGGCAAGCTTGGCCTCAGCCGTGTGGTGTTCCCGTATGTCGAGGATCACAACTTTTACATCGAGCATTGGGCCCTGGGCGTGTTCTGGCGCAAGATGCGGGAACTGTCGGAACTTCTGGCCAGCGAAGGCATGTGGGATGATCCCGAAGGCATGTTCTACCTGCACCGCAACGAAGTGCGCGACGTCATCTGGGATTACAGCCAGGCCTGGGCCATCGGCACCGAAACCCATGGCCGCGATGTCTGGAATACGGAAATCGCACGGCGCAAGGGGATCTTGACGGCGCTGGCCTCTGAACCGCCGGTTCAGGCGCTGAACAACCCGCCCGAGGTCATCACCGAGCCGTTCACCATCATGCTGTGGGGCATCACATCGGAGGCCGTCGCACGCTGGGGCGCGGCAGATGAAGACAGCGCGGGGCTGAAGGGCATGGCCGGGTCGCCCGGTGTGGTCGAAGGCGTGGCGCGGGTGCTGCGGTCGCCCGATCAACTGAGCGAGCTGCAAAAGGGCGAGATCCTGGTCACACCGGTGACCGCCCCGTCCTGGGCCCCTGTGTTCGGCAAGATCGGCGCGGCTGTCACCGACATCGGCGGCATGATGAGCCACGCGGCGATTGTCTGCCGGGAATATGGCCTTCCGGCCGTGACCGGCACCGGCAACGCAACAGCCAAGATCAAGACGGGCATGCGCCTGCGGGTTGATGGCAATAACGGCACTGTCGAAATCCTCGACTAAGCCGTTCGAACGGGGGCGTTCCCTTCCTGCGCCCCCGTTTCTTCTTCGGCCCGAAAAACAGGGTATGACCATGCCGACACAGCCCCTCTATCTGTCGAAATACGATCCCGTGTGGCGCGCAGCTGAACCCTATATGCGGGCGCGCAAGAACGATGTGCATATTCCGTTGTCCTTTGCCTGGGCGCAGCGGTTGCTGGGCCACAACCCGGATGCCGACCGGGATGTGTGCTCGCTGGCGATCTTGCTGCATGACATCGGTTGGTATTCCATCGACATGGGCGACATCATCAATGATGGGTTTCGCAGCGACAATTTTCTGCAATCGGATGTGCGGTATCTGCATGAAACCGAAGGCGTTCGACTGGGAACCCAGGTGCTGCGCGACACGGGGTGGGACGCCGGCGTGATCGCCCAGGTGTGTGAGATCATCGACGGCCATGACACCCGCCCGGACCCGCATCACCTGAACGACCGCATCGTCCGTGATGCCGACAAGCTGTGGCGGTTCTCGGTCCCCGGGGTTGCCGTGGCCTGTGACTGGTTCGGGGTCACGCCGCACGTTTATGCTGACCGGTTGGACGTGCAGATAGATCGACTTGAAACTGCCGAAGCCCCTGAGTTGGCCCGCCAGGAGCTGGCTGCCACCCGCGCGGCCCTGATGTTGCACGTAATTTAAAAGGCGCACACTATGGACATGTTTTTGGACGGCCAGTGGGATGCCGGCACGTCGGGCACGGTAATGACGGTGCTGAACCCGCAAGACGGAAGTGTTGTGGATACCGTTCCAGTTGGATCCGCAGCCGATGCAGAGGCCGCGCTGATGTCCGCCAATGCGGCCTTTGGCCAATGGAAAGCAACGCCGATGTCCGCGCGGGTGGCGCTGGCCAAAACCTGTGCCGCCGCGATGCGGGCCCGCGCGCAAGAATTGGCGGACCTGCTTCACGCCGAGCTGGGCCGCCCAATGCCCGGGTGTCTGGGCGAAATCACCAACGCCGCCGGCATGCTGGACGTCTGCGCCGAGGAAGGCCTGCGCCTGACCGCGACCATGCCGCTGGGCCAACCCGCCGGGGAACGCACCATTGTCACGCGCGATCCGCTGGGCGTGGTGGTGGCCATCACACCGTTCAACTATCCGCTGGTCTTGTTGATGTTCAAACTGGGCGCCGCACTGGTGGCGGGCTGCACAGTGGTTGCCAAACCGGCTGAGGATACGCCGCTTTCAACCTTGAAACTGGCCGAAATCTTCCATGAAGCGGGCTTGCCAAAGGGGTGTTTCAACGTGGTCACCGGCACCGGGGCCGAAATCGGCGCGGCGCTGGTGACCCATCCAATTCCACGCAAGATCGCCTTTACCGGCGGCACGGCGGCGGGCAAGGCAATCGCCACGGCGGCAATCGGCACGCTCAAGCGCCTGACGTTGGAATTGGGCGGGCATTGCGCGGCGATTGTTTGCGCCGATGCCGATCTGGACAAGGCCGCCGCCGCCGTCACCCGGCACGGCTTCGCCAACACCGGGCAATTTTGTTACCGCGTCAACCGGATCTATGTTGAACGCGCGGTGTATGAAGACTTCCTGGCCAAACTGAAGGCAACAACCGGCCTGTTGACCCTGGCGCCCGCCGGTGGTGAGGGCGACTTGGGCCCGTTGATCAATCAAAAAATCTTCGCCACCAGCGACCGCCAATCCAGCGATGCACGCAACAAAGGTGCGCGCATTTTGTGTGGGGGCCAACGGGCGACAGGTGAAGGGTTCGATCAGGGCTACTATTTCCCGCCCACCTTGATCGCCGACGCCACGGACGACATGGCGATCCTTCAAGAGGAAACCTTTGGCCCGGTGATCGGCATTGCGCCGGTTGATACCGCTTTTGATGGGCTGAAACGGGCCAATGACAGCATCTACGGCCTTGCGGGTTTCGTTTTCTGCCGGGATCTGGCCAAGGGGTTGGCGCTGTGCGAGGGGATGGAGGCTGGGTCAGTTTGGCTGAACGATATTCAGCGCGGCTCCCCTCATGCGCCGTTTGGAGGGATGAAACAAAGCGGCATCGGGCGTGAAAAAGGGCGGTACGGCGTTGAATCCTATCTTGAATACAAATCGATCTACCTAAGTTACGAGGTGCCTGAATGATGGCCGCCCCTTTGGCTGATGGCGTCCTTCTGCCCCGCGATCTGCCGCTGTGGCAGATGGCGCGGCCGTATCTGGATGTACGCTGCAACGATGAACACACGATCATCGCTTATGCGCTTGCGCGGGCCTTTCTGCGCGAAAACCCGGGCGCAGATGAAAGCGTCGTTCTGCCCGCAATTCTTTTGCACGACGTCGGTTGGAAACGGATCGATCCGGATCTGCTGCTGCTGGCGATTGGCCGCAATCCCACCCGCAAGGATCTGGTGCGCGATCATGAAGTTCACGGCGTCAAGATGGCCCGCGAAATCCTGGAAAGTCACCGCCCTGAAGGCGTGGATATCGACGCCGTTCTGGCCATCATCGACGGTCATGACACCACGAAGAACGCCCGGTCGCTCAATGACGCGGTGGTCAAGGATGCCGATAAAGCCTGGCGCGCCACGATGCACGGGATGACCACCATTTGCGGCTGGTATGGCACCACGCTGGCCGAGCATGTCGAAACGTTGGAAAAAGTGTCCAACCCTTACATGCTTACACCCGCAGGCCGCGCGTTTGCCGAGGCGATGTGCGCCTCGGTGAAGGCGCAGACGATGTTGGATGGCTACATGGGAAGGACAACCAATGACTGACTTGGGCCTCCAGGGGAAAACCGTGATCGTAACCGGCGCGGCAGGGGGGCTCGGCCGCTCCTTCGCGGCGGCTTTTGGCGCGGCCGGTGCCAAGGTCGTGGCGGCTGATATCGACGAGCCCGGGGCCTGCGAAACCGCCGCGTTGATCCAGTCCGCGGGTGGCACAGCCCTTGGCGCCGGGGTGGACGTCACATCACGCGACAGCTGTGCAGCACTTGCCCAAAAGGCGCACCAGGACTTTGGCACCATTGATGCCCTGATCAACAACGCGGCCCTTTACGGCGCGTTGACGCGGGCCCCGTTCGAGGACATCGATGAGGCGGTCTGGGACCAGGTCATGGCGGTCAACATCAAAGGCGTCTGGCAAATGAGCCGCGCGGTGTCCCCGTTGCTGCCCGCCGGGGGGGCCATCGTCAACATTGCATCGGCGACGGTGTTTTCGGGCTCTCCGGAATGGATGCACTATGTCGCGTCAAAAGGCGCGGTGATTGCCATGACCCGGGTGATGGCCAAGGAACTCGGCCCTCGTGAAATCCGCGCCAATGTCATCGCCCCGGGGATCACCATGACCGATGCCAGCGATCGGTTGTTTGAGAATGCCCGAACATACGGGGCAGGGCGCGCCGCCCTGAAGCGCAATGCAGAAGTCGATGATATCACCGGCGCTGCGCTGTATCTGGTGTCGCCGCTTTCCGGCTTCATGACCGGTCAGACGATGGTGATCGACGGCGGAAAGCAATTCATCTGACCGCCCGAAGGCGTCGCGGCTCATCAAGGCGCGATGGTGCCAGTTCAGAGGGGATATGGTGCCGGTTGAGGGACTCGAACCCCCGACCTTCGGTTTACAAAACCACTGCTCTACCAACTGAGCTAAACCGGCCTTGGCGCCCTGATAACCGCAAAATTTGCGTGGCTCAAGAGACAAGCGCGGACGAGTTGCAACATCTCGGCCCTTGCAAGCCCCGGCCCGGGCGCGCTAAGCCCGGATGATGGAAATAGCCTTGCATCTTGGGGCCCATCTCACCGATGAGGACCAATTGATCCGCTGCCTGATGCGCAACCGCGCGACGCTGGAAGCGCAGGGGATTGCCGTGCCTGGCACGGGCACCTACCGCACGCAATTGCGCCAATTGGCCTATGACCTGCGCGACACGCCGACCAATGCCGACACGCAAGAAGCCCTGTTGGACGGTATCATCGACATGGATGACCCACGCCGCGTGGTGTTTTCGAACGAAGGGTTCCTGGCGCAACATCAATGGGTTGTTGTGAACAGCGTGTTTTATCCCCATGCGGCGGATCGGATCACGCAGTTGCGCCGCCTGTTCCCGGATGCACAGGTGCAGGCCTACATGGCGATCCGTGATCCGGCCGGCCTTGTGCCGGCATTGGTGCGTGATTCGCGGTCTGGCGGACTGCAGGCGGTGTTGGGCGACAGCGATCCGCTTGACCTGCGCTGGTCCGAGGTGATCACCCGCATGCGGGACGCAGCACCCGATGTGCCGATCACCATCTGGTGCGATGAGGATACGCCGCTTTTGTGGCCCGAGATCTTGCGCACCGTGTCCGGGCATGATCCGGCGACTGAGCTAGAGGGCTGGTTCGCCTGGTATTGGGACTTGATGACGCCCGAACGCCATGAGGCGATGCGCCGCTATTTTGCCAAGACACCGATTGTCGATGACTTGCAACGCCGCCGCATTCTGAGCGCGATGCTGGACAAATTCGCGTTGCCGGAAGCTGCCGAGGCTGTAACCCTGCCGGGCTGGGACGAAGAATATACCGATGTGCTGAGCACCCTGTACGAGCAGGATCTGGATGCCATCAGCACGATCCCCGGCGTAACGTTGTTGGAGCCCTGACCCATGCCGCGATTGGAATTCTGGTTCGAATTTGCGTCGACTTACAGCTACCTTTCCGCCATGCGGATTGAGCAACTGGCCGCGACGCGTGGCGTCGAGATCATGTGGCGGCCGTTTCTGCTTGGCCCGATATTTGCCGCGCAGGGCATGACGACATCGCCGTTCAACCTGTACCCGATCAAGGGCGCCTATATGTGGCGCGACATGGATCGCGAAGCGGCACGCATGGGTTTGCCGCCGGTCGTGCGCCCGGATCCCTTTCCGCAAAACGGCATGCTTGCGGCGCGTGTGGCGACGCTTGCAACTGGAAACGACTGGCAAGCGGCGTTTGTGCGCGGTGTTTATGACGCCCAATTCGCGCGCGGATTGGACATATCCGGTCCGGATGTGGTGTCTGACGTGCTTTCAGCCCTTGGGCAGGACCCGGTGCCAATCCTGGATCGCGCCCGGAATGATCGCACCGTCAAGGACGCATTGCGCGCGACAACTGAGTCCGCGCGCATGCTGGGGATCTTTGGTGCGCCCAGTTTCACCGCGCCCGATGGCGAGGTGTTCTGGGGCAATGACCGGCTTGATGCGGCGCTGGACTGGGTGACCTGACGGTCAGCCCGCCCGCAGCGTCACTCCATGCCCAGCGCGGCCTTGTACAGGTCCAGAACCGCTTCTTCTTCGGCAATGTCATCGGGTTTGCGCTTTCGCAGGGCGATGATCTTGCGCAGCACTTTGGTGTCATAGCCGCGCCCCTTGGCTTCGGCCATGACCTCTTTTTGCTGGTCAGCGATGTCTTTCTTTTCGGCGTCCAGGTGTTCGAAACGCTCAATGAACTGGCGCAGTTCGTCGGCGGTTACGTCATAGCTGCTGGGGGCGTCGCTCATGTTGTGCCTCTTGGGTTGGTGCGCGTTTTGATCAGCGAGATGATCAGCGGGTTGATCCCGGCGCTTGTGCCTGTCGGAACCCGGTTTCTATCGGGCCACGGCGGGGCGGGCAAGCGGGTTGGCGGGTGTTGTGCCGCGTTCGTGCCGATGCCATAAGGGCGCGCAGCAACCAGAGCGAGGCAACGATGTCCGGATTTCAACTGCTTCTGTGGGCCGGGGCCGGGGTCACGATGATCGGCGTCATCGGTCTGATGTGGACCGCGATTACCACCAATCAATTGCGCCAATCGCGCGTGCCCGACGCCGAAATGCGGCGCGCCCTGCAAAAAGGCGCCCTGCGGAACATGGTTGCACTGTTCATCGCCGCCTTGGGGTTGATGATGGTTGTGATCGGAATTTTGTTGGACTGAACTGCGGGCCAGGGCGGGTCTGGCCGGGGCAGCGCGCGTAGCGATGCGCATCTGCAACCGGCCTTGGTTTGCATCTGCGTGTCATGCGCCCCAGGTATTGGCATCCGACGTCTGGATCATGTGCCGTGCGCGGCCCACAATCAGCGGGTCAGGCACACCGACGATTTCTGGGTCCTTGCCCGGGTAGTCCAGCGTCGACAGGAAATGCTTCATGCAGTTCAAGCGCGCCCGCTTCTTGTCCTTCGACTTGATGATCGTCCAAGGCGCATCGGCGGTGTCGGTGTAGAAGAACATCGCTTCTTTTGCGGCGGTGTATTCATCCCACATTCCCAACGACGCCTTGTCGATCGGCGACAGCTTCCAGCGCTTCAGTGGATCAGTCTCACGTGAGGCGAAGCGGAGGCGCTGTTCTTCGGGTGTGACAGAGAACCAGAATTTATAAAGCCGGATGCCGGACCGCGTGAGCATGCGCTCGAACTCTGGCGCCTGGCGCATGAATTCCAGGTATTCCTCGGGCGAGCAAAAGCCCATGACCCGTTCGACGCCCGCCCGATTGTACCAGGACCGGTCATAAAACACCATTTCGCCCGATGTTGGCAGGTGATCTATGTAGCGCTGGAAATACCATTGGCCGCGCTCTTCATCGGTTGGCTTGTTCAACGCGACGACACGCGCAAAACGCGGGTTCAGGTGCTCGGTAAACCGCTTGATCGTGCCGCCCTTGCCGGCTGCGTCGCGGCCTTCGAACAGCATCACAAACTTCTGGCCCGTGTCCTGCGCCCACAGTTGCACCTTCAACAATTCAGCCTGAAGGCGCGCCTTTTCCAACTCATAGGGTTTGCGCGCCATCTTGTGCGGATAGGGGTAGCGCGTGCTCTCGAAGTTCGCCTTGAACCCGCCGTCGGTCAGGGGCTCGGTCGGCGTCTTGATCGCTTTTTGTCGCGGTGAACGGCGCGCAGCAGGCTTGCGGGGCGCGTTTTTGGCGGCATCCGGCTTGGCATCCGGCTTGGCATCCGACACGGCATCCGACACGGCATCCGACGTGGCGTTGCTTGTGGCAGCGGGGTCTGTGGCGGGCGTGTCGGTCACCGGGGTATCGGAAACGGGGGCGGGGATGGTTTCAAGGGCGGTGGTCTGTTCGTCCATGCAGCAGGCTCCGGGCTTGTGGGTGATGCAGTCAGTTTACAGCCTGCATCGACGCGTTGGATTGATCTGCCTCAATCCGCCAGGCAATTCCGGCAAATTCAGGGGCGAAGCCACTGGTTTATGTGACCAAGCGTCACAGTTGCCGGGGCCATGCGCCACCGCGTCAAGCTTGTGAAATATTCTTGCGCGCGGTATGCACCAGCTTGGACATTTTCATCGGGTGGCGTGACGCCGCCCCTTGGGCAGGAGGACCGCGTGTGAAGATCGGGGCACCAAAAGAAATCTATCCAGGCGAGAACCGTGTTGCCATGACGCCGGACTCGGCGCGGGCGATACAAAAGCTGGGCCATAGTTGCGTGATCGAAGCCGGGGCAGGCGCCGCTGCCGGGTTTGAGGACAGCGCCTATGCTGCCGCCGGGGTCGAGGTTGTGACCACAGACGAGGCGTTGTTTGAAGCCGCTGACGTGATCGTCAAGGTGCGCGAACCGGTCGAGGCCGAGATTGCCCGCCTGAACGCCAGCAAAACGCTGATCTCCTTCTTCTGGCCGGGCCAGAATGAGGCGTTGCTGAACGCCGCCAGGGACAGTGGCGCCAGCGTCATCGCCATGGACATGGTGCCGCGTATCAGCCGCGCACAAAAGATGGATGCGTTGTCGTCGATGGCCAACATCGCCGGTTACCGCGCTGTGATCGAGGCTGGCAACAATTTCGGCCGGTTCTTCACCGGGCAGGTGACGGCGGCGGGCAAGGTGCCGCCAGCCAAGGTTCTGATCGTTGGCGCCGGTGTGGCCGGACTGGCCGCGATTGGCACCGCCACGTCATTGGGGGCCATCACCATGGCCTTCGACGTGCGCCCAGAGGTTGCCGAGCAGATTGAATCGATGGGCGCTGAATTCGTCTATCTCGATTTCGAAGAGGCGCAAGACGGCGCTGCGACAGGGGGCTACGCGGCCCCGTCCAGCCCGGAATTCCGTGAAAAGCAGCTGGAAAAATTCCGCGAACTGGCACCGGACATCGACATTGTCATCACCACCGCCTTGATCCCCGGTCGCCCGGCACCCAAGCTTTGGACCGAGGACATGGTCAAGCTGATGAAGCGTGGCTCGGTCATTGTCGATTTGGCCGCCGAACGGGGCGGCAACTGCGACCTGACCGTCGCGGACGAAAAGATCGTCACCGACAACGGTGTCACCATCGTCGGTTATACCGACTTTCCCAGCCGGATGGGAACGCAGGCGTCAACGCTGTATTCCAACAACATCCGCCACATGCTGACGGATCTGACGCCGGGCAAGGACGGGGTCATCAACCACAACATGGAAGATGACGTGATCCGCGGCGCGACAGTGGCACATGGCGGCGAAATCACCTTCCCGCCGCCGCCGCCGAAGGTGAAAGCCATCGCCGCCGTCAAACGCGACAAACCCAAGGAACTGACGCCTGAAGAAAAGCGTGCTGCCGAAGTGGCGGCGTTCAAGGCGCAGACCCGGCAGCAGGTGACGCTGTTGGCCGTGGGGGGCGGGCTGCTGCTGCTGGCGGGCCTCTTTGCGCCGGCCAGTTTCATGGCGCATTTCATTGTCTTCGTGCTGGCATGCTACGTCGGCTTCCAGGTGATCTGGGGGGTCGCACATTCGCTGCACACACCCCTGATGGCGGTGACGAATGCGATTTCGTCGATCATCATCCTGGGGGCGCTGATGCAGATCGGATCTAACAGTTGGTTGGTGATGATCCTGGCCGCGCTGTCGGTCTTCATGGCCGGTATCAACATTTTCGGTGGCTTCATGGTCACCCGGCGCATGCTTGCCATGTTCCAGAAATCGTAAGGAGGGCCGGCCATGGAATACGGATTTACCACGGCAGCCTATGTCGTCGCCGCAGTCTTGTTCATTCAGTCGCTGGGTGGGCTTTCGGGCCAGGAAAGCGCCAAACGTGCCGTTTGGTATGGCATCGTCGGTATGGCGCTGGCCGTGCTGGCCACGATGTATGGCCCCGGTTCTGGCAACTGGGTCTTGTCGCTGATCCTGATCGCCTTGGGCGGGTCCATCGGGTGGGTCGTCGCCCAGCGGGTGCAGATGACCGAAATGCCGCAACTGGTGGCCGCAATGCATTCGCTGGTTGGTCTGGCGGCGGTGTTTATCGGCTATAACGCGCAAATCGAGATGGTGAATGTTGCGGCCGTGTTGGCTGATGCGCCGACCACGCTGTCGGCAACCGGCATCCAGGCCTGGCTGCATGAGCAAGAGCTGGGCGCCTTCGCGATGAAGATCGCCGAAAAAACCAGCGCGGAAATCGCCGTCCTGAAGATCGAGGTATTCCTGGGCGTGTTCATCGGCGCCGTGACCTTCACGGGGTCGGTTGTCGCCTATGGCAAGCTGGCCGGAAAATTGCCGTCGGTGGCCTCGAAGCTGCCGGGCGGTCACATGCTGAACGCCGGTGCCGCGTTGATCTCGGCGATACTGCTGGTGCTGTATTTCCAGGGTGCGGGCAGCTGGACGTTGATCCTGATGACCCTGCTGGCGTTCTTCATCGGTTACCATCTGATCATGGGTATCGGCGGCGCTGATATGCCGGTCGTGGTGTCGATGCTGAACAGCTATTCGGGCTGGGCGGCGGCGGCGATTGGCTTTTCGTTGTCGAACGACCTCTTGATCGTTGTCGGTGCGCTGGTCGGCTCGTCCGGTGCGATCTTGTCCTACATCATGTGCAAGGCGATGAACCGGTCGTTCATCTCGGTCATTCTGGGCGGCTTTGGTGGCCCTGCGGGTGAGCAGATGGCGGTCGAGGGCGAACAGATCGCGATTGACGCCGATGGTGTTGCCGCTGCGCTGAATGACGCGGACAGCGTCATCATTATCCCCGGCTATGGCATGGCGGTGGCACAGGCACAGCAAACGGTGTCGGAACTGACCCGCAAGCTGCGGGCCAAGGGCAAGACTGTGCGCTTTGCCATTCACCCGGTGGCGGGCCGTCTGCCGGGGCACATGAATGTGCTGCTGGCCGAGGCCCGGGTGCCCTATGACATCGTGCTGGAGATGGACGAAATCAACGAGGATTTCCCGGATACCGACGTGGCCATTGTCATTGGATCCAATGACATCGTGAACCCCGCCGCACAAGAAGACCCCAACAGCCCCATCGCCGGTATGCCGGTGCTGGAATGCTGGAAGGCCAAGCAGGTGTTCGTGTCGAAGCGCGGGCAGGGGACTGGCTACTCGGGCATCGAGAACCCGCTGTTCTACAAAGAGAACACGCGTATGTTCTATGGGGATGCCAAAGCGTCCATCGACAGCTTGTTGCCGCTGATCGACTGAGGTTGGTTGAGCGAAAAATGATCCCCGCGTCGGAGCGATCCGGCGCGGGGTTTTTCGTTCTGGCAGGGCGGCGCACCTCAGGGGCGGGTGCCCCTTCGGCGCGCCGGTGGGGACGGCCCCACGCGCCGCTCAAGGGGGATGCGATCCCCCTTGAGAATCCCTGCGGAGTATTTGGGGAAAGATGAAGCGGGTCAGGGGGCAGTCGGTGTGGGACGCGTCAGGATGAACACGGTCACGGCCCCCAGGACGCCCAGTTGGATGAGCAGGACATAGGTCGGCAGGCGCAGCGCGACGCTGAGCAGAAAAGTTGCGGTGATGGCGAGGGTCGCGAGCCGTTTGGCACGGGTCGAGATGGCACCTTCGGCGCGCCAGTCGCGGATCGGAGGGCCGAAGCGGGGGTGCTCGATCAACCACATCTCCAATCGTGGCGAGGCGCGGGCAAAGCAGAAGGCCGCGAGCAGCAGCAATGGCGTTGTTGGCACCAACGGCAGGATGATGCCGAGGATGCCGATGAACAGGGCCAACCCGCCCGCGAGGGTCCAGAAAATGCGTAACATGGGGGGAAGATAAGGCCGCGATGCTGCGCTGGCCAGCGGCTGCACGCAACAAAACGGGGGCACAAGGCCCCCATTTTGCCGTCCCAACCGAAAATCATGCTGAACGGGGCGGCGGTGGCCGTCGCCCCGGCAGCTTAGTGTGCGGCGGCCACCGCCCGGCGTGTCATGACAGCGACCAGATGCGCGCGGTAGGCTGGCGAGCCATGCAAGTCCCCGATCATCCCGTCTGCGGGCACCGTCAACCCATCCAGCGCGTCTGCGCTGAAGTTGGCCGACAATGCCGCCTCAGCCTCGGACCAGCGGAACACGCCGCCCTCTGACGCCCCGGTGATCGCCACGCGAACGCCATCCGCGTATTTCGCGACAAACGCCGAGGTCAGCGAAAAGCGCGAAGCAGGTTGCAGGAATTTGGCATAGGCGGCCTTTTCCGGGATCGGGAAGGTGACACCGGTGATGATCTGCCCCGCGCCCAGGTTGGTGGCGAACATGCCGTCGAAGAAGTCATCCGCCGCGATATCACCGCCGGTTGTATGCACCGTGGCGCCCGATCCCAGCACGGCTGCGGGGTAGCAGGCCGCCGGGTCATTGTTGGCCAAAGAGCCACCAAGGGTGCCGCGGTTGCGCACGGCCGGATCCCCGATGTGCGACGCCAGATCGGCGAGCGCCGGGTAGAAGGCGCCGGCTTGATCCGCCACCTCGGCGTGGGTTGTGGCCGCGCCGATCGTGACGGAGGATCCAGCGCGCCCGGAGACGCCTTTCAGATCCGCGATCCCCGTCAGGCTGACCAGCGAGCCGGGCGCGTTCAGGCGCTGCTTCATGGTCGACAGCAAGGTCTGTCCACCGGACAGCGGTTGAGCCTCATCAGACGCGAGGGCTTGAAGCGCCTCATCGACGGAGGAGGGTTTGATGAAGTCGAAGTTATACATTCCCGGCCTCCCTTATTGAGCCTGCATCGCCGACCAGACGCGCGAGGGCGTCACCGGCATGTCGATATGCGTTACATGAGTATGACCGCCGCGTTGAAGCGCGTCGATCACGGCATTGACCACAGCAGGCGGGCTACCGATGGCCCCCGCTTCGCCGCAGCCCTTCACACCCAACGGGTTGTGCGTGCACGGGGTATTGCAGCTGTAATCGACGTTGTAGAACGGTACGTCATCGGCGCGCGGCATGGCATAATCCATGTAAGACCCAGACAAAAGCTGCCCGTCCGCGTCATACGTGGTGTTTTCGCACAGCGCCTGGCCGATGCCCTGACCGACGCCGCCATGCACCTGACCTTCAACGATCAACGGGTTCATGACGTTGCCGAAGTCATCCGCACAATGGAACGCAACCACTTCAACCTTGCCAGTGTCGGAGTCGACTTCGACTTCGCACAGGTAGGCACCAGCGGGGTAGGTGAAGTTGCCCGGATCGTAGAACGAGGTTTCTTCAAGTCCCGGTTCCAGCGTTTCCAGCGGGTAGTTGTGCGGCACGTAAGCCGAGAAGGCGACCTCACCGAAGCTGAGCGCCTTGTCAGTGCCCGCAACCGAGAAGTTGCCATCGGCAAAGGTGATGTCGTCCTCGGACGCCTCCAACATATGCGCCGCGATCTTCTTGCCCTTGGCGATGATCTTGTCCACCGCGTTGCTCATCGCGGATCCACAGACGGCCAGCGACCGAGAGCCATAAGACCCCATGCCGAAGGGGATCTTCGACGTGTCGCCGTGCACGATTTCAACCGAGCTGGCGGCGACGCCCAGTTTTTCCGCAACCACTTGCGCGAACACGGTTTCATGGCCCTGACCGTGGCTGTGCGCGCCGGTCATCACGCTGATGTTGCCGGTGGCGTTGACCCGCACAGTCGCGGCGTCATAAAGCCCGACCCGAGAGCCCAGAACCCCGACCAGATTTGACGGTGCGATACCGCAAGCCTCAATCCAGGTGGACAGGCCGATGCCGCGCAGCTTGCCGCGTGCGGCGCTGTCAGCGCGGCGGGCCTCGAACCCGGCGACGTCCCCGATTTCCAGCGCCTTGTCCAACGTGGCGGCATAGTCGCCCGTGTCATAAACCAGCCCGACGGGCGTGGTGTAGGGATACATGTCGGTGGTAATGAAGTTCTTGCGGCGCACCTCAATGGGGTCCAGCCCGCGTTCACGGCACATCTTGTCGATCACGCGTTCCAGCGAATAGGTCGCTTCGGGCCGTCCAGCGCCCCGGTAGGCATCGACCGGTGCGGTGTTGGTGAACACGGTTTTCAGGTTCACATAGACATTGGGCACCTTGTAGGGCCCGGCCATCAGCGTGCCGTGCAGGAAGGTGGGCGTGGCGGTGGCGAAGTTCGACAGATAGGCGCCGACATTGGCCAGGGTTTCGGTGCGGAAGGCGATGAAATTGCCCTCGTCGTCCGATGCCAGTTCGATCTTGGTGACGTGATCGCGCCCGTGGGCATCGGTCAGAAAGCTTTCGGTGCGTTCCGCCGTCCAGCGGACCGGGCGGCCCAGCGCCTTGGCGGCAACCAGCACGACAGCTTCTTCGCCGTAGTGATAGATTTTCGATCCGAAGCCACCGCCCACGTCAGGGGCAACAACGGTCAGCTTGTTCTCAGGGATCCCCAACACAAAGGCCGAGATCAGAAGCCGGTGCAAATGCGGGTTCTGGCTGGTGGTGGTCAGCCGGTAATCGCCGGTGCCCGCGTGGTATTCCGCGATTGACGCGCGCGGTTCCATCGCGTTGGGCACCAGTCGGTTGTTGACCAGTTCCAGCGTGGTGACATGGGGCGCGGACTTGATGGCCTCGTCAACGGCGGCGCGGTTGTCTTCGACCCATCCCCAGTCAAAGCACAGGTTGTCGGGGATTTCGTCATGCACGCGGTTCGACGGGTCGGCCACGGCGGCGGCCATGTCGACGATGGCGGGCAGGTCTTCGATCACCGTGTCAGCGGCCAGTTGTTCAACCGCGTCCTTGGCCTGCTGCGGGGTTTCCGCGATGACGGCACCGTAGGCGTCGCCCACATGGCGCACCTTGCCGTGGGCCAGCACGGGGCGCTTGGGTTCGCGCATCGGCGTGCCATCGCGGCTGTTGATCAGCCAGCCTGCGGGGTTGCCGCCGACTTCAACGAAATCCTCGCCGGTGAACACCGCCAGAACACCCGGCATCGCCAAGGTGGCGGCGGTGTCGATGGATACGATGCGCCCATGCGCCACGGTCGAGCGGGCGAAGGCTGCGAAGGTTTGGCCGTAAACGCTGATATCATCTGTATAGGTGCCGCTTCCTGTCAGGAACCGCACATCTTCGCGCCGCTTGGTGCTGGCGCCGATGCCATCTTTGGGCATATCTGATCTCCCTAATTCTTTTGGTCGGCGGGGTTGGTCCCACCCAACGGGTGTTGGCGCGCGTTATTCCGCCGCCACGACACCCAGCCCGGACACGTCCTGCCCAGAGGCCGCCATGATCGCGCGCACGATATTGTGGTAGCCGGTGCAGCGGCAAATATTGCCGTCAAGATAGGCGCGAATCTCGGCCTCGCTGGGCTTGGGATTGTCCTTCAGCAGCGCGGCTGCCGACATCACCATGCCCGGTGTGCAGAACCCGCATTGCAATCCGTGGTAATCCTGGAATGCCTGTTGGATCGTGCCCAACGTGCCGTCGGCGTTTGCCATACCCTCGACCGTGGTGACATCGGCCCCGTCGGCCTCCAGCGCCAGCATCGTGCAGCTTTTCACGGCCTTGCCATTCACATGCACCACGCAGGCGCCGCATTGGCTGGTGTCGCAACCGACGTGTGTGCCCGTCATCCCCAGATCTTCGCGCAGAAATGATGACAGCAGTGTGCGGCCCTCGGCCTCGCCCGACATCGCGCGACCGTTGACCGTCAATGAAACCTTGCTCATGTAACCCTCCCTTAGGATGGACGCAGTTAAGCACGGGCAGGTCAGGGGGGGATATGCCACCTTAGGCTTAGTCAGGCCGCTGCGGACGTGGGCAAGGGTTCAGGTGCTGCGGTCACGCGGGCGTGGCCGGGTGGGAATTTCTTTCAGCAAGCCGCCGACACCCATGCCCTGAATGTCCGCAGCCGTGACCGGCACGCCGCAGATCACCCGCTCCAACACCCAATCCGCGCCATTGAGTGCGGGGCTTTTGGCGCACCCGGGCAAGCCGATCACACAGGCGCCCCCCAACTGGCCCAGAAACAGAAGGTTGCCGGGATCAACGGGCATTCCGAAATGGGTGACGCTGCCGCCAGCCCGCCGCAGCGCCTCTGGGCCCGTGTCCCTGCTGTCAGACGTGGCTGAGGCGCTGAGGATCAGGATCAAAGGTGTTTCCTTCACCCGCAGCAGCGCATCCCGCAGGGCTTCAGGCCGATGGGGCACGCAGTCCGAGGGGGGCAAGCCCACGCCCAACCGCGCCAGCCGCTCGGCTGTGACGCGGTGGCCTTTGCTTTCGGCTGGGGGTGGACCGGCGTCAAGCGTGGTTTCAATCAGTGCTGCCCGCCGGATCAAAGGTCTGCACAGCGACAACCCGCCCCGGCCCGCCGCGCAGGCGTGCGTCAGTGCCGGGCCGGACACGGCGTAGGGAATAATCTTGACCGTCGCCACCATGCCGCCTGCGTCCATTCGGTGCCACCGGGGCACCGTCGCGACGGTTAGCGCAGGATCCACGCTGTTCATCGCGGTGATCTTTTGCGCATCGATCCGTGCCACGCCGGGTGCTGCGGCCAGGATGTTCACCCGCCCGGTGCCCACCGGCTTCAGCGTCAGCCCGGCGGCATCCGGGGCCGGAACCAGCGCCTGCGCCAATGCCAGCGCGGCGGCGTCCTCGTCGATGTCGCCGGGCTCCAGATGGGCAACGCTGACCTGGGCGTGCCCAGCCGCGCGCAGGGCCTCCAGGTTTTGCGCGGTCAAGACCTGCCCCTTGCGCAGCCGCCCCCCGTGGGAAAGGGCAACGGAGTGGGCCAAAACGGCACCCAATGCATCTGACACATCGACAGGGCCAAATTTCATGCGCCGCGCCGCAGGTTTTCGACCAATTGCGCCAGTATCGACACTGCGATTTCGGCAGGCGTCTTGGCCCCGATATCAAGGCCGACAGGACCGTGAATGCGCCCCAACGCGGTGGCGTCAAACCCGGCGGCTTGCAATCGGTCCAGCCGTTTCGCATGGGTGCGCGTGGACCCAAGACAGCCAAGGTAAAAGACATCTGCGGTCAACGCGGTGCGGATCGCCGGGTCGTCCAACTTGGGGTCATGGGTCAGCGTTACGACAGCGCTGCGCGCGTCCAGACCTTCGGCTTGCAGCGCCTCGTCCGGCCAGTCATGGCTCAGGCGGGTGGTTGGAAACCGTGCTTCGGATGCGAAGGCTTCGCGCGGGTCGATGACAACAGGGTCAAATCCTGCCAGCCGCGCCATCGGCACCAACGCCTGCGCGATATGCACGGCGCCGACGACGAACAATCTCAGGGGCGGGTTGAAGATGGTGATGAATTCACCCGTGTCTTCCATCCCCGACCGGTCATCTCGAAACCTTGTCGGCAGGTCGGCCGGGCCCAGCAGCCTGCGCTGCCACGTCGCCAAGTTCACGGCGTAGGCCAAGGGCTTGCGGGCCGCGCGGGCATCGACGATCTGCGCCAGGATATCTTCGGGAAGGGCGCGGCCAACAGGTTCGACCAGAATCCGGATCTCGCCGCCGCAGGCCAGGCCGACGCTGAACGCATCGTCATCGCTTACACCGTAGTCCAGAATGCGGGGGTGTCCGTCCTGCAGCGCGTCAAGCGCTTCGGTCACCACGGCACCTTCGACACAGCCACCGGACACCGACCCCATGATCGCCCCGGTGCCAGAAATCGCCAACTGGCTGCCAGCCTGTCGCGGGGCCGAACCCCAGGTGCCAATCACCGTCGCCAGCGCCGCGCCGGCGCCCTCGCGGTGCCAGGCCAAGGCCGTCTCAGGGATGTTGTCGTGTGCGCTCATATCGTGCCTCCGGCCTCCACTATGCACGCCGACAGCCGCTTGAACAGCCCGACGTTCGGGTCACATCTCCCGCCGCGCAGGCATCTTTGTGCCGCAAATATCCTGGGGGTGAGGCGCGCAGCGCCGAGGGGGCAACGCCCCCTCATTTGATCATGCACATGCAGATCAAACATGGCGTTGAAACCTCTCTTATTGGCTGTTAGCCTTGCAACCCAAGGCTGTAGGGGGTGACATGAGTTTTCTGGTTGTCTTTGGCGTGTTCGTTGTAATTGCACTGTCCGTAGGGGCATTTGACACCGATGAACCAACGCCCGACTACGATGCGTCGGCAGACGAAACGCCGCCAGAGGACACGCCGCCCGGAACAGGCGATCTGCTTTATGAAACGCCACCGGATCCGCCCTCTGTTTCAGATCCGCCGGTTATCGATGACCAACCGGAACCCCCCGCAACACTCAATATCGATGGCAGTGACGGCACCGAAACCATTCAGGGCAGTGACCTGGCTGAGGTGTTAAATGCCCTGGGCGGCGACGACACTGTCGAGGCGCTTGGCGGCAACGATACGCTTTTGGGCGGTGACGGGGATGATTTCTTGGACGGCGGTCGGGGCGATGACCTTTACTATGGCGGCGCCGGCAACGATTCTGTTCGGGAAGACTGGGATGCGGCGGCCGAAACCGATGGCTCCAACAGCGGCAACGATACGGCGTTTGGCGGCGACGGAGAGGATTACCTGCGCGGCTATTTTGGCAACGACAGTCTGAATGGCGGCACCGGTGCTGATACCATTTGGGCCGATCAGGGCGACGATACGCTGATCGGTGGCGAAGGAGACGACGACTTGCGCGCGCATGAGGGCGATGATCTGCTGGACGGCTGCGCGGGTGACGACACCCTGACAGCCGGGCCCGGCCGCGATACCCTGCTTGGTGGCGCAGGCAATGACAGCCTTGATGGCATCGACGATTATGGCAACGCGGCGGGCGTAGTCGATACAAAGATCATCGACGCGGGCGCCGGGGATGACATCCTGGACTTCAGACATGACAGCACCGTTCGCGGCGGCGCGGGTGCGGATATCTTCCGGTTGGAGGATGATCTGTCCGATGCGCTGGTCGCGCGGGTTGAAGATTTCGACCCGGACGAGGATGCATTTCAGATCCGGATCGCGGCGGGCGACGGCGACGGGGGCGGTTTTGCGCTGACGCCGCGCATGGATGGAAGTGGCTACGACCTTTTCAATGGCGTGGACAAGGTGGTCGAGATCCTGAGCCCCAAAGAGGTTGCGCTGGATGATCTTGAGATTGCCATTGGCCTTGATCCAACGCCGGACGGCACAACGGTCTACACCCTGGGGGCTGGGGATGGCAGTTTTGTGTATGGCGTGTCTGGCAGCCCAGGGGATGATCAGGTCATCGGCAATGAAAACGATAACTGGATCAACGTTGATTCTGGGCGGACTTTAGGTGGTAGTGACCTGGTCGATGGCGCGGGTGGCAATGATACGCTGATCGGCAACGGCGGAGATTGGGACATCGTCGAAGGCCCGGACGGTATGGGTGTTTCCAACCTGGTCGCAGCGCCCGATACGTTGAATGGCGGGGCAGGCGACGATGTGCTTGTGTCGACCGATGGCAACAGTCTGAACGGCGGGTCTGGCGCGGATCAGTTCGTTTTGACCGCCGACAATAGCCCGGGCCGCGCCGGATTGGATATTCAGCCTTCGGTCTTGATCGACTACGCGGCAAGCGAAGATCAGATCACCCTGATGCCTTCACCGGGCCGCGCCCTGGACACGGATCTGGTTGAGGTCCGGCTTTTGGTTGACGGCAGCGGGTCCGAGATCGTCTATGATGGCGCCTCGATTGCACATGTTCTGAACGCTCACGGCTTGTCGGTCGCGGATCTGACCTACGACAACCGCGGCTACAACAACCCGTTCCCCAGTCACAGCAACCCCGTCGCCTGACACGCGTGAAGCCCCCCTGACACGCGTGACGCCACGGGCCTAGCAGTGACGAGCAACTGCTCAAGGTGATATTACCGCTCCAGCGCGGCCATCAATCGCGCCTTCTCACCGCCGTCGGTGGCGTCTGACAAGGCGATGGCCAAGGCCTCGATCGAGGCGATGGAATGGCTGGCACGGAAGGTGTCGACATGCGGCAACATCGCCTTGATGCCGCGTGCCTTGGGGGCGAATCCGTCCCATCGCAGAAGCGGGTTCAACCAGATCAGCCGGCGCGCCGAGAGGTGAAGGCGCGCCATTTCACGCGACAGCTCGGCGGGTGGATCGCGGTCCAAGCCGTCGGTGATGATCAACACCACCGCGCCCTGACCCAACACCCGGCGCGACCAGTCGCGGTTGAAGTCGTGCAGGCAGGCCCCGATCCGCGTGCCGCCTTGCCAATCTTGCGCCTCGGCCCCGGCGGCAGCCAATGCGGCGTCCACGTCGCGGGTGCGCAGATGGCGGGTGATGTTGGTCAGCCGCGTGCCAAAGGTGAACGCGTGGACCTTTGACCACCCCTGGCCCTGCGCGTTGGCGACGGCGTGAATGAAGTGCAGCACCATGCGCGAATACGAGGCCATGGACCCCGAAATATCGCACAACACCACCAACGACGGCCAGCGGGTGCGCGGGCTGCGCCGCGCCAGTGCGCCGATCTCTCCGCCGGTGCGCGCGGCCTGACGTAAAGTGCGGCGTGGATCAAAACGCAAACCCGCAGAGTCAGCCGCGAAGCGCCTGGTTTTCAAGGGTTTGACCGGCAAACGCAGACGCGCGAGCATACGTTTGGCCTGGGCGATTTCGGCCGTGCTCATCTGTTCAAAGTCCAGACTGCGCAGACGTTCTTCGGCCGATGCGGTGAAAGAGGCGTCAATGTCGATGCGGCTGTCGTCGGCGGGGGGCTCCTCGGATGGTGGTGGCGCCGGGGCTTCGGCCCCGTCCAGCAAGGCCTCTGCGGCGCGGCGGGCGGCGGCTTCGGCGGCGGTTTCGTCGTGGGTGCCATGAATGGCGGGCAGCATGAGCGACATCATGTGTTCGACATATTGCGGATCGCGCCAGAACAAACGAAAGGTCTGATGAAACAGCTGCCGTTCCTCGGGCCGTGTCACGAAACAGGCGTGCAGGGTCCAGTAGAAATCGACACGGCTGGAAAACCCGGCGGCGGCAACGGCCTCAATCGCGGTCATCACCCGGCCCGGCCCGACCGCCATCCCGGCCTTGCGCAGCGCACGTGCGAAATGGGTCAGGTTGTGCGCCAGCTTGGGGTCATCGGGCAGCGCCAGGTCATGATACAGCGCGGGCATTCAGAGCGGACTCCGAAAGGTGAGTATTTGTGGAAAGATGAAGCGGGCAGGGGGTGCCGGGTTTTTCGGCCGTTTCCTCATGCGCCCTCAAGCGCCTTGCGCGCCTCGTCCAGGATCTTTTTGGTTTCCAGCCCCTGCAATTGGGCGATGTCATCCTGGTATTTCAGGATCGCGCCAAGCGTGTCGGCGATGACTTCGGGCGACAGGGTCAGGACGTCCAGCGCCAGCAAGCATTTCGCCCAGTCGATGGTTTCCGCGACGCCGGGTTTCTTGAACAGGTCCTCTGAGCGTAGGCGCTGCACGAAGGCCACCACTTCGGCGGACAGGGTTTGCGCGGCCTCGGGGACGCGGGCGTGCAGGATCTCCATCTCGCGGTCGAAATCCGGGTAATCGACCCAATGATACAGGCACCGGCGCTTTAGAGCGTCATGCACCTCACGCGTGCGATTCGAGGTCAGGATGACGATTGGCGGTTCAGGCGCATGGATTGTGCCCAATTCGGGGATCGTCACCTGAAAATCGCTCAGGGCTTCCAGCAAAAAGGCCTCGAACGGTTCATCGGTGCGGTCGATCTCGTCGATCAGCAGCACCGGCGCGCCGCCAGGCTGTTCGCGCATGGCTTGCAGCAGCGGGCGTTCGATCAGGAACTCCGGGCTGAAGATTTCGGTTCTGAGGGCCGTGCGATCAGCCGCGCCATCGGCTTCGGCGGCGCGGATGGCCATCATCTGGGCCGCGAAGTTCCATTCGTAGACGGCGCTGGAGGCGTCCAGCCCCTCGTAGCATTGCAGTCGGATCAGCCGCCGCCCCAGGGCGTTGGCGATGGCTTTGGCGATCTCGGTTTTGCCGGTGCCAGCCTCGCCCTCCAGAAACAGCGGACGGCCCAGTTTAAGCGACAGGAACGTCACGGTGGCCAGCGCGCGGCCGCAGACATAGTCCTGCCCGGCCAGCAGCGATTGCACGTCATCGATGGTTGTCAGGCTTTGGTGCGTCACCCGGTGGGGCCCCCGTTAACTGCTGCGTCTTGCACATGCTGAACAGGCGTGGTCCAGCGGGTCAAGCGCACAACGGCGGGTTGCGACCATTGGACAGGGGTCAGGAGGTGCGGGCGGCGGCAATGATGAAACGCTCCAGCAAACGCGTATCCAGCGGTTTGTAGAGCACCGGCGCACCGGCGGCGGCCGCGCTGAGGCGCAGCGGATCGGCACGCGAGGCACTAAGCAAGCGTGCGGGAATATCGCCGAACTGGCTGCGCAGGGCCGCGACCAGCGCCAAGGCATCGGCTTCCTGCCCTGGGCGGGTATCCATCAGCACAAAGTCGGGCGCCAATCCGATCTCATCCAGCAAGGCCAGCGCCTCTGCCGGGTCTGGAACGTCCAGCACATTCACACCCCAACCTTCGAGCACATGGGACAATGCCCGGCGCAGATCGGTATCGCTGGCCACCAAAAGCCCGATCAGGTCCCGCGGAATGGGCTGGCGCTGCATTTCGGCAGGTTGCGGGGCCGGGCTGGGTGCCTGGGCCTCGGACCCCAGATGCAGGACAAATCTGGACCCCCGACCAATTGTTGAATTCAGCGTCACCGAATGGCCCAGCAAGGCGGTGGCGCGTTCGACGATTGCCAGCCCAAGCCCCATGCCTTCGGACGCAGAAGCCCGTGCGTTCAGCCGATGGAATTCGCGAAAAATGGCGTCACGGTCGGCAACCGGTATACCCGGGCCGGTGTCGGTGACTTCAACGCGCACACCTGTGTGCCCCCGCCGGACCCCAATCAACACCCCGCCGGTGTCAGTATAGCGCAGCGCATTCGCGATCAGGTTTTGCAGGATCCGGCGCAGCCACATTGGGTCCGACCGCACGGTCACAGGCAAGGCGTGCATGCGGTAGCGCAGCGCCTTTTGACCAGCTGCGGGAGCGAATTCACCCGCCAATTGTTCCAGCAACGGAACCAGCGGCACGGATTGCGGGCGCACCGTCAGGGACGGGCTTTCAAGGCGCGAAATATCCAGCAGCGCATCGAGCAGAGATTCGACCGACTGCAAGGCCGATTGCGCCTGCGCAAGCGCCGACGTGGCACGCGGGTTCAGACCTTCATCCACCATCGACGCCAGAAACAGCTTGGTGGCGGACAGCGGTTGCAGCAGGTCATGGCTGGCGGCGGCGACAAACCGCGACCGGGTGGCGTTGGCACGCTCGGTTCGCCTCAAAGCCTCGTTCAGTTCCAGCGTTCGGGCGGCGACACGCGCCTCCAGGGTTTCGTTGGCCTGGCTGAGGGCGGCCATCGCCCGTCGTTCGGTGCTGACATCTGTCAGCGAAAACACGAACCCCTGATCCGGCATTTCCTGCGCATATCCGTCCAGGATCAACCCAGCCATCGGTGTCAGTTCAAACCTCAGCGGCGCGCGCGGGGACGGTTGTGTGACCCAGTCGCTGAGGGGCGACAGTGTGGTTGGAGAGGCCCCCGCCTGTGCCCCCGCCTGTGCCCCCGCCTGTGCCCCCGTTTGCGCGCCGGGTTGCGCGGCCAGTTTTGCGAACAGATCCTGAAAATCGAGCCCCTGCCGAAAATATCCGCGCCCCAACGCCATCAATTCCGCAGCCCGCTGGTTCCAACCGACAAGCCGGCGCCTGGCATCAAAAATGCAGATCCCCTGATCAATGTGGTCCAGGGTCGCCCGCACAACGCGCGCCTGATCGTCCAACAACCGGCCCCGCGCCGCGCGTTCGGCGCGGATGATGTCGCTGATCTCCGTCTGCAAAATGACGGTGCCGCCTTCCAATGTTCGCCGTTCGGACACCTGAAGCCAGCGATCCCCCTTGATCTGGACGGTCAGGTTGACGCTGGTATCGTGGTGGCGCGTCAGGCGTTGGATGGCCCAATCTTGCGGGCTGGTGCCTTCTGGCAGGACCAATTGGTCCGACTGGCTGATCAGATCGACGTAGGCCGCAAAGCTGAGCCCCGGCAGCAAATGCGGTTGGATATCAGCCAGTTGCTGGCCAAAGCGCGAATTGCACAAAACCAGAACGTCATCGGGCCCAAACAGGCCGAACCCCTCTTGCACGGTCTCGATTGCATTGGTCAGGTCCCGGCGCGCGGCCTCTGTTTCGCGGTTGGCGGCGGCCAGGCGCCCGTTCGAGTCGTGCAGCAGATCCAACGCGGATTCCAGATCGCGGGTTCGGTCGCGGACCTGATCTTCCAGCATTGCCGCGCGTTCGAACTGTGCATAGGCGACGCCGGATTGATCGGTGTCGCGTTCAACCCGGCGCATCAACACTTCGATGATCGTCAGCAATTTCTGATTTTGGCGCAGCAGCGGATCGGTGGGGTCCAGCAGCCCGCTGGTGATCGGGGCGGGGGGGATCATGCTGGCTGCTCGGGTGGGTAGATGGCAACCCCCGTCAGGGTTTGATTGACGTGCATCGAATTGAGCTGCTCGCCATACGTTGAAAAGCCGACCACGCGGTGCGCCCGCAACAGCGCCGAGATCGGTGCGGTCATCTGTTTTTCCTGCACTTCGATCCGGCGCAGAACACAGTCGCAGGCCAGGATTGCGGCGGGCGGGGTGGGGCGCGACAGCCCGGCAAATTCTTGCGCCAGATGGGTGGCGACATCCTTCGGCTCGGCCAGTGTCAGCACCATGCCCTCGTCGATGGCGGAAAAGAAGATCAGATCGCCGTTCTCATCCACCTGCCGGATAGAGCGCACGTGGTGCTGCCCGCCAAACCGCACAACAACGGGATGCGCGGTGAAGGTGAAGGGCGTCAGTTGATGCGGATCCTTGCCCAGCAAGCGGGCGTATTCCTGTGCCGCGGGCTCTGCGTTGATCGAATGGACAAGCCGCCGGGATGGATCGGCGCCGGTCACCACCATCCGCTGCTCGGTCGGTTCAAAATGGTCGAATTTGAACACGCGCACCGGGCAGGCGCTGCGGATCATTGTCAGGACGGCTGCGTTGCGCAGGGCATTTCCTTGAAAGTAAACGAAAGTTTCCAAAAACCGAGCCCCATCTGCGGCAGAGCCGCCAAACAACGGGACCGAGCCCAGACCCGGCGCAAGGGCGGCGGCCAGCGCGTCCTCTTTGGAGGACAACCCATCCACCATCAGGAAGGCGAATTCATGCGCCCAGTCCGGGGTGTCCTGGCGTGACACGCCGCGCGCCCGGATCATATCCCCAATCACCGCCTGCGCGTCCAAAGTGCTCAGATCCGGGATCAACAGGGGGGCCGCATGAAAGTGGCGCCTTGGCAAAGCGATTGCGACGATGCTGTCCTCGGCATAGCCCTGACGGCCGATTTCCCCGGCCGTGGTGCAGCCAATGACCGGCGCCGGCGCCAGTGCATCGGACAAGGCGCGCATGGTGGCGTCGGCCTGCGCGTGGGGCGACACAAATACGATGACCACCGCGAACGGCTCTGCGCCAAGCCCGGCGATCAGGCGCTCTGTTGTGTCAGGCAGGCCTGCTGGGGCCTCGGCCACGTGCATCACATCGTTGGTCATGGTGTCGCGCCCCTCCCCACAAGGCGGGGCAAGGCTAGGGGCGCGTTGCGGGGTTGTCCAGCGGCCAGATGCCCCCCGGGATCAGGGTTTGCGCGCGGCGATGAAATGCCCGGTCTGCGCGCCGGACGGGTTATTGGCTTCCAGGATCTGAAACCCGGCATCGGTGATCATGCGCGCCAGTGATTTTGGCGACATAAACGTAACATGTGGGGCCTTGCCGACCAATTGCATCGCCCCGATCAACGGGCGCAGCAGCGCATAGCGACCGGACAGGCACCCGGTCTTGGAAATGAACATTCCACCGGGTTTGAGCAGGGCAAAAGCCCGCCCGATATCCGACACGGGATCGGGGACCAGATGCAGCAAGTTGAACGCCAGAACCGCGTCATACGGACCATCCCCAAGCGCCGGGTCCCCCAGCGTGCCCTGAACAATGCTCAGGTTGCTGTCGGGCAGTTGCGCCAGTTTCTCTTGCCCGATCTGAACCATCTCGGCGGAAATATCGCTGGCCACATAGCGCGCCACGCTGGGTGCCAGACGCAAAGCCGTCGAAGACGTGCCCGCGCCAACTTCCAGGACATTGTCTGTTGGCTTCAGGTAAGCGCGGGTCTGACTTAAGGTTTGCTCATAGGCTGGGACGTTGCCAATTTTCTGGCGCGCGTATTTCCGGGCCAGCTTGTCCCAGAACGGGGCGGAGGTATGTGCGGAGGTATATGCAGTCTGTGCGGTCATGGCGGTGTCTTTCCTTTGGTTGAGCGCACTCTACAGCCCTGTGATCTTCAAGAAAATTGCATGTTTTGGTATTTATGGTATGCAATATTGCATGAATTGGCGGGCGATTTCCTTTGATTGGAACCAGGTCCGGGCGTTTTTGGCAACGGCCGAGGAAGGCAGCCTGTCCGCGGCGGCCCGCGCCCTGGGGTTGGCGCAACCCACATTGGGCCGGCAAGTTGCGGCGTTGGAGGATCGGCTGGGCGTCACGCTGTTCGAGCGCGCCGGGCGCCGATTGTTGCTGACCCAGTCGGGCCATGACTTGCTGGACCATGTCCGCGCCATGGCCGAAGCCGCCACGCGCGTGTCGCTGGTGGCCGAGGGGCGCGCGACCGACATTCAGGGCACGGTGTGCATCAGCGCGACAGACGTCATGGCGGCCTTTGTCCTGCCGCAGATCATTGCCGATCTGTGCGCCGCGCAGCCGCTGATCACCATCGAAGTGCTGGCCACAAATTCGCTAAGCGATCTGCTGCGCCGCGAGGCTGATATCGCCATCCGCCATGTGCGCCCAGAGGAACCCGATCTGGTGGCAAAACTGGTGTCCGAAGACAAAGGGCTGATTTACGCCGCGCCCGCGTTCCTGCGCCGGTTTGGTGTACCCCGCTCGCTGGATGATCTGGCGGGCTTGCCGCTTGTTGGGATGTCGGATCCAGACCATATGGCCGCGGAACTGCGCCGCATCGGCCTGCCTGTTGATGCCGCGCAGATCCGTGCCTTCAGCCAAAATGGTGTGTTTGGCTGGGAGTTGGTGCGCAAGGGCGTGGGCTATGGCCTGATGTCCGACAACATTGCGCGCCGCACCCAGGGGGTTGAACAGATCTTGCCCGATTTCCCGGCGATCCCTGTGCAAAACTGGCTGACCACGCACCGCGAATTGCACACCAGCCGAAGGATTCGCGTGGTGTTCGACTTTCTGGCAAAGGCACTTCGCAATTAGGCGTAGAACAAGATCGGCCAGGATCTGAACCTGCAACAGACAGGCGCAGACCCATGGTATGCCACCGCCCGCAGTGCCCACCTGACGCGCGCCTGGTTGATTACGTCAGCCCGGCGCAGAAGGTCTGGATCCGGGTGCAGGCTTCGGTCAGGGCCGCGTCCGAAGTTGCATAGCTGACACGGAAGTTCGGACTGATCCCAAAGGCCGACCCGAACACCACCGCCACCCCGGTTTCCTGCAACAGCGCCTTTGCGAAGACCTCGTCATTTTCGATCAGAACCCCGCCTGCACTGGTCTTGCCGATGCAGCCAGAGATATCGGGATAGACGTAAAACGCGCCTTCGGGCTTGGGACAGGTGATGCCGGCAGCGGCGTTCAGCATGTCGACCACCAGATTGCGCCGCCGTTCAAAGGCCGCACGAAAATCTACCAGAAACGATTGATCGCCATTCAGCGCTTCCACAGCCGCCCATTGCGAAATCGAACAGGGGTTCGAGGTGGATTGCGATTGAAGCGTTGCCATGGCCTTGATCAGAGGCTGCGGGCCGCCAGCGTAGCCAATGCGCCAGCCGGTCATCGCATAGGCTTTCGAGACGCCGTTGCAGGTCAACGTGCGCTCATACAACCCCGGTTCGACCTGTGCGGGCGTGACGAACTCAAAATCGTCGAACACCAGATGCTCATACATGTCATCCGACATCACCCAGACATGCGGATGGCGCATCAGCACGTCGGTCAGGGCCTTCAATTCGTCATGTGAATAGCCCGCACCTGTCGGATTCGACGGTGAGTTGAAAATGAACCATTTGGTCTTGGGCGTGATCGCCGCCTCCAAAGCCGCCGAAGTCAGCTTGAACTGCGTGTCGATCCCGGCGGGCACCGTTACGGGTGTCCCCCCCGCCAAAAGCACCATGTCCGGGTAGCTGACCCAATACGGCGCGGGGATGATCACCTCATCGCCCGGGTTCAACGTCGCGACCAGCGCGTTATACAGGATTTGTTTGCCCCCGGTGCCCACGCTGATCTGGTTGGGCGCATAGGTCAGGGCGTTGTCACGCGCGAACTTGGCGCAGATCGCCTTTTTCAACTCGGGGATGCCATCGACGGCGGTGTATTTCGTTTTCCCACCATCAATGGCCGCTTTGGCAGCATCCTTGATGTGCTGCGGCGTGTCAAAGTCGGGCTCGCCAGCGCCCAGACCAATGACGTCCTTGCCGGCCGCTTTCATCTCTGCTGCCATGCCGGTGACAGCTATCGTGGCCGAAGGTTTCACACGTGAAAGGGTGTCGGACAGGAGGGACATTGGGGGGGCTCCGGTTTGTGTTTTCCGGGCCCATCTTCTAGGGTGAGCGCCGATCCCGCACAAGGGCGAAAGACCCCGCGGGCAGGTGTTTCGGGAACGCGAGACTTCGGAACAAATCAAGGTTCAAGGAGACGACATGAACGACGAATGGTTCACCGACGAACACGCAACGCTGGGCGACAGGCTTGCCGCAGCACGCGACGCGGCTGGCCTGTCGCAGGACAATCTGGCGCAGCGTCTGGGCGTCCGGTTCAAGACAGTCCGCGACTGGGAAAACGATGTCAAGGAACCCCGCGCAAACCGCCTGCAAATGCTGGCCGCGCTGCTGGGGGTGTCGCTGCGTTGGTTGCTGACGGGTGTCGGAAACGATGTCACCCCGCCCGAAGCCCTGCCTGAGGCCGGGGCGCAGATGAAGAACACGCTGATCGAATTGCGGGCTGTGCGCGCGGACCTTCTGCGCACCAATGATCGCCTGGGTCGGCTGGAAAAGGTGCTGCGCCAGCAAATGGCAGCCGAGGCGGGGCCCGCGGATGCAGGATGAGGCCACGCTGAAGCGGCTGCGTATGCGGTCCTGGCGCCGTGGGATCAAGGAAATGGACCTGATCCTGGGGCCATGGGCCGATACGCAACTTGAAACCCTGGACGCGGCGGATTTGACCCGGTTCGAGGCCTTGTTGGGGGAAAACGATCACGACTTGTATCAGTGGGTCACGGCGCGGATCGGCAAGAATTCCACGCAGCCTGCGGGCCCCGCGGCCTACGCGCCGCTGCTGGACAGGATCGCGGCACATGCCGAGGCGCGGCTGGCCACCTGAGGTTCGAACGCAAACAAGAAAAGCCGGGTCACGCGACCCGGCTTTTTGATGTGACTTCGGATTACCAGATCATTTGCTGGGCGTGGCAGGCGCTTGCGGCGCATCTGGTGTTCTGGCCAAGACCGAGATTGTCGATTGACAGGTCTGCATATCATAGGTGCCAACCCAAATATCGTAACGCCCGGAAACAGCATCTCCGATGGTCACGCTCGGGTTCAGGTTTTCGGCATCATCATCGTTGAATATCCAGTTCCCACCTGGATCCGCAATCAGCAGCGTCTGGTCGCAGTCCCCGGTTACGTAGATTTGAAGCGTCGATACTTGGCTGAGATTGTCGAAATTCAACGAAAGTTCGGGCGCCTGAGCCAGGAAACCATGCGCGGGGATCCCGCAGTCAGCTTGAAACAGATTGATCGGTCCGCCAGCAAGCACCGGGCGCTGATCCGACATGCCGGTGGTCAAACGCACCTGGGCGCCGCCCAGTTGTCTGTCTGGGCAGACCAGTGGCTGGTGCTCAAATGTCTGCGCGATCAAAGTGGCCTGACAGGCTTCCGGGCCGTTAGATCCGACCCAGATGTCATACTGACCGCTCACGGCATTCGGCAGTGTCAACCTGGGCGAGAAGCTGTCATCCATATCGTCGACGAATTCCCACTGCCCCCCGGCCGTATTGACCAGCAGCGTTGTGTCACATTGCGCTTCCACGCGGAGTTCAAGATCCCGCACCATGGTCGCGCCGTCATATTGCAACGTGAAATTGGGCGCTTGCGTTATGTGTCCGGCGCCCAGAATGCCTTCACACGAGCCGAGGTTCAACAGGCCACCGGCAAAGATCTGGTAGCTTTGCGGCGTGAATGCCGCTTCGGCATTGGCAGATATGGGAACGCCACCAAGTTGCCAGTCAGGGCAAGATTGCGCTGCGGCCCCGGACGCGGATATCGCGCTGATAACCGCACTGGCGGCCACCGCCAGAATACCGGTTTTGAGGTTCGGAAAGGTCATTTGGAAATCCTTTGTTACGAAAGTAGGGCAAGCGGCGTAAACTCCGCTGGTAGCCCGGAATTCAGTCAGTTGTATTGGCGAACCTGAAGTTTTCTCATCTGGGCGCGCCCTGCCAGACACATTGCCTTCGGCGCTGGCTACGGTCAGGGGCGGCTGTGCAAAACCAAGACCGCGTCGCAACTTGCCAATCCAAAAGTGCCGACCCAGATGTCATATTGCCCGTTCGGCGCGTTGGTCATGCTCAGCCCGGGATTGGACGACCCGGCATCGTCGTTGAAATGCCAGTCGCGATAGGCGTCATTGACCAGCAAAACCGTATCGCACGATGCCTCCACCCGCAGGTCCAGCGTGTTGCCCAGGCCTTGCCCGTCATATTGCAACGTGAAATCCGGCGTGCGGATGACGTGGCCGACCCCAGGCACAGAATCGCAAGCCGACAGATCCACGCTGCCGCCCGCAACCACCGATACACGCTGCGCATCCGTCAGGCTCTGCGCGCTGTGCGTCAGGGCCGCACCGGGTGAGGCGAAGCTTGGACAGGTTTGTGCTGTCGCAGGGGCGCTCAGCGTCAAAATGGCCAAAACGGCTGACATAGCGGTGAATGAGGGGCGCGTGGACATCATGAAACCTCCGAATTGGTGAACAGTGTCCGCATGTGGGCCAGCTTCGTCAACGCCTTGCACCCCATTTGACCCGATTGTGACCCAAAGGGGATCAACGGGCGCGTTGCACGAATTTTGAAAAAACTTCCGCAGTTTAACTCTGTATTTGCAATTTGCTGTTCAAACTGGCCCAAACCCGCTTGTCGGAGGCTGCATGAGTTTTTACACGCCCGTCACTTCACCGCCCGATCAGGCGGCCGCGTCCCGGTCAGAACCCCGTGATCCCACGGGGCTGCTGCCGCGCTATCTGGACAGTCTGTCGTTGGTCGAACGCCTGCATCGATTGCTGTTGGATGTCATCAAGGATGAATTTGAACGCCTCGCCGTGCTGGACGTCAACGCCGTCCAAGCTTTGCTGCTGTTCAATGTCGCCGACAATGAAGTAACGGCAGGCGAACTGAAATCGCGCGGGTATTATCAAGGCTCGAATGTGTCCTACAACCTGAAAAAACTGGTTGAAAACGGCTACATGCACCACGCGCGTTGCGAAATTGACCGCCGGTCGGTGCGCGTGCGTCTGACGCCGCGCGGCCATGATCTGCGCAACATCGTCGCTGACCTGTTCGCGCGGCACGCCGAAGGGTTGATGGGCAAAGGTGTGATCGACAGCGCCGAATTGGACCAGATCAATACCGCCCTCAAACGGATGGAGCGATATTGGAGCGAAAAGATCCGCTACATCTATTGATCAATTCCCGCCGGGGCCCGTGGATCATCACCCCGGGGCCGAGGCGCAAACAGCAAACGCCGGGCGCGCCCACTTGGCACGTCAACGGCGGGCCAGCTTTTCTTCGCGCGCGGCGCGCAGCCGGGCGAAATCATCCCCCGCATGATAGGACGAACGTGTCAGCGGCGTTGCGGACACCATCAAGAACCCTTTGCCAAAGGCCGATTTTTCGTATGACGCAAATTCCTCGGGCGTGACGAAGTGGTCAACATGGTGATGCTTGGGCGTCGGTTGCAGATACTGACCGACCGTCAGGAAATCCACATCGGCGGACCGCATGTCATCCATCACCTGCAAAACCGATTGCCGGTCTTCGCCCAACCCCACCATGATGCCCGATTTGGTGAAAATATGCGGGTCCAGGTCTTTCACCCGCTGAAGCAGGCGCAGGGAATGAAAGTAGCGGGCGCCAGGGCGCACAGTCGGATACAGCCCCGGCACGGTTTCCAGATTGTGGTTGAACACATCGGGGCGCGCCTCGACCACCGTTTCCAACGCGCTGTCATCGCATCGCAAGAAATCCGGCGTCAGAATTTCAATTGTCGTATCGGGCGACCGGTGGCGCACGGCGCGAATGGTTTGCGCGAAATGCTCGGCCCCGCCATCCTTCAGATCATCCCGGTCCACAGAGGTGATCACCACGTGTTTCAGTCCCAGCGTGTGCACCGCATGGGCAACGCGGCCGGGCTCAAACGCGTCCAGCGTGTCAGGGCGTCCGGTTGCCACGTTGCAAAAGGTGCAGCCACGGGTGCAGATCTCGCCCATGATCATCATCGTGGCGTGGCCCTGTGACCAGCATTCACCAACGTTGGGGCAGCCGGCCTCTTCGCAGACGGTGGTCAAATTGTTGTCGCGCATGATGCGGCGGGTCTGATTGTAGGCGTCACCCCCCGGCGCTTTCACACGGATCCAAGCGGGCTTCTTGGGCTGCGCAGCCTGATCCGGGCGGTGGGCTTTTTCCGGATGGCGCTGGTCGGGCAGCTTCAAATCGCGCATGTCAGATCCTTCCTCGGGTTTGACGGACACTACTGTGCCCGGCCCCGCCGAGCAAGCATGGCAGACGCGTGGCGCCATGCGCCGGTTGCATATCTGCGGCACTGCGCAAGACGGACCGGCAGCGCACCTCGCCTTAGCGCCCCAACAGCTTCATGCCCCGTGTCAAACCATCCAGCGTCATGGGGACCATGCGATCCTCAAACACGTCCTGGATCATGCGGATCGATTGCGTGTGCTGCCAGTATTGCTGTGGCGACGGGTTGATCCACAGGCTGTTGGGCCAGTGTTCGCGCGCGCGCGCCAGCCAGGTGGCGCCGCTTTCCTCGTTCCAATGCTCATTGGCGCCGCCGACATAGGCAACCTCATAGGGCGACATGGTGGCATCCCCGACAAAGATGCATTTGTAATCCGCGCCGTAGGTGCGCAACACCTCCCAAGTCGGGGTGCGGGCATCCCAACGGCGGCGATTGTCGCGCCACAGGAATTCATAAAGACAGTTATGAAAGTAGAAATGTTCCAGGTGCTTGAATTCGACGCGCGCCGCACTGAACAGTTCTTCAACGACTTTCACATAGGGGTCCATCGATCCGCCGTTGTCAAAAAACAGCAGAACCTTTACCGCATTGCGCCGCTCGGGCCGGGTTTTCACGTCCAGCCATCCCTGTTCGGCGGTGGCGCGGATCGTTCCGTCCAGATCCAGCTCCATATCGGCACCATCACGCGCCCAGTTCCGCAAGCGTTTCAACGCAACCTTGATGTTGCGCGTGCCCAATTCAACCGAATCGTCCAGATTGCGGAATTCGCGTTTGTCCCAGACCTTCACCGCGCGGCCATGGCGGCCGTCTTTCTGGCCAATTCGCACGCCTTCCGGGTTGTAGCCGTAAGCGCCAAACGGGCTGGTGCCCGCAGTGCCCACCCATTTGCTACCGCCCTGATGGCGGCCTTTTTGTTCTTCCAGGCGTTTTTTCAGCGTTTCCATGAGCTTGTCAAAGCCGCCCATCGCTTCGACTTGAGCGCGCTCTTCGTCGGTCAGGTGCTTTTCGGCCATCTTTTCAAGCCATTCGGCAGGCAGATCCATGGCCTGAACGACGGCCTCTGGGGTGATCTGATCCAGCCCCCGAAAGCTGGCGGCAAACGCCCGGTCAAAGCGGTCAATGTGCTTTTCGTCTTTCACCATCGTGGTGCGGGCCAGGTAATAGAACCCTTCGGCGTCGAACATCGCCAGCCCGGCATTCAGGGCCTCCAGGAACCCCAAATATTCGCGCAGTGTGACCGGGACGCCGTGATGGCGCATTTGCTCCAGAAAGGGGCGAAACATCACAGCATCCGGTCAAGTCCGATGGTCACAATCACGCCAAGAATGGCGCCGATCATGCCCCAGACGCCGGCATATTGGGCGATGTCAAAGCCTGCGCCCTGACGGCGCCGCACATAAATTGTGCCCCAAATGGCCCCAATCAGGAAGCCCGCGATGATGATCATGATCAGTCCTTTGTCGTTGTCGCGCGCGCTGATCTACAGCTGAGCGATCTGTCGTGCGGCGTTGCCGATCCGGGCGATTTCATCCATCCTGGCGCGCGCAGCCGCCTCAGACCCGAAGCCATAGCGCGCGGCTGGCAGACTGTCGAGCCTCAGTCGGTCGGCCTCGGCCTCACGCCCCAGAATGGTCAGCGCCTCGGCGCGCAGGAACCCCAGCGATGCCTGGAACGCGGCGTTTTCCGTGCGCTCGGCAATCGGTTCGGCGCGGGTGGTCAGGCTTAAAACCATGTCAGCCTGGCCTGAAGCCAGCGCCTGAACGGCCAGTTGCATGTCGATATGGGCCGCGTGCACCTCACCGCCGGGGGTGTTGCGGTAAATCTCGGCGGCGGTCAGCAGCGCATCAAGTGCCGCCTCGCCCTGGTTGCGCGGGGCCATGCGAGCGTTCAGCATCAGGCTCAAGGCCAAGCGGTTGTCGGTCCAACCTTGCGCTTGCGCCATCGACAGCGCGCGCGCGGCACCGGCGCGCCGATGCGACACCCCACCATCCGAGGCCAAGGCCTGTTCCACAGCCTGTTGCCAGGCGCGCGGCGTGATGCCCGCCTGCGCGCCGCCGTGGCGGCGGCCAGAGGGGTTGAGGCGGTTGAACAGCGTCGGCAAGCGTGCGCTGACTTGGTCACGTGACATACCAGGTTGCAGTTCGGGCGAATTCCAGACCCGCAGCAACAGCATGTCGAACCCGGTCAGCGTGGTCTGAAAATTATCGTCGTTGAATACGCTGTCCGACAGGCGAAACAGATCGTTCAACGGCCCCAATGCCTGGCCGATTTCCTCATGCAGGCAATCACGAATTTCCTGTGGCGTGGTGTCGGTGGGTACAAACACGGCGGCGCTGGTCCGCTCTACCACCTGCGTCCAGTCAATCGCCGGACTCCGCCGGTTGGCAACGAACTCGGACCAATTGGCCACATTTGGCACAACGAAGCACGCGGCTGAGGGGACGATGGCTTGCATTTGGCGGCGCGGCAGGAATTCCACGGCGATCACATTGCCGTCCGTCGCCGATTGCGGTGCGCGCGTGATGTCGATGCTCGCTTCCCTGCGCAAGCGCGCCAGCAAACGATCCAGATCTGCCAGTCCGGACGCCGGGGCAGGGCCGTGCGTAACCACATGAACTGGGCCGTCAAACCGCGAGAACTGGTTGATCGGGCGGCCGCTTTCCATGGCGAAGCCCAACTCGATGAAGTCGCGGGCCATGTCTGAGTTGGCGCGGCTGGCTGGCAATGCATTCGGCGGCCCGGGCCGGAACACGGCAATTGGCGCGGACGCATCAACGTCAGAGGCCAATCGCTGCACCTGCCCTGCGGGCGCGCAGCCCGCCAAAACCCCCAGCGCTGTCAGGGCTGTCATCGCCAGGAAAGCTTTCATGCCGCGCGCCTTTCATCGAGGGTGGCCAAAAGGGCCTGATAATCCTGCAAAGTCCCGTTCGGCATTTCCGATAGCGCCCGCCGCCAGGCGCGCGCGCCGGGCTTGCCGGTGAGCAGGCCCAGAATATGCCGTGTCGCGCCGATCAACCGGCCCCCGCGCGCCAGATGCGCGGCGATCACCGGGGTCATCGCATGGGCCACGGCCAGCGGGTCGGTGTCCGGTCCGCCCAAGCCAAAGATCCGCCGGTCTGCCGCCGCCAGAATATCCACCGGCGCGTGGTACGCTGCGCGTCCGATCATCACCCCGGCAAAGCCGCGTGCCAGAAGGGCCTCGGCTTGATCCAGCGTGCTGACGCCACCGTTCAGGCAAATTGTCAGCCCCGTAAAGTCATCGACCATTTGGGCGACAAGACCGTAATCCAGCGGCGGCACATCGCGGTTTTCCTTGGGCGACAATCCTTGCAGCCAGGCTTTGCGGGCATGCACGATAACCCGGCGCACGCCAGAGCGTTCAACAGCCCGAAGGAAAGCGGGCAGGGCCTCGGCCGGGTCCTGATCATCCACACCGATGCGGCATTTGACCGTGACCTCGACATCCACGGCTGCCCGCATCGCCGCCAGGCACTCACCGACCAGCGCGGGATCCTTCATCAGAACCGCGCCAAAACAACCCGATTGCACGCGGTCCGATGGGCACCCGACATTCAGGTTGATTTCATCGTACCCAATATCGGCACCCATCCGCGCGGCCAACGCCAATTCACGTGGGTCCGAGCCGCCGAGTTGCAACGCAACCGGGTGCTCGGCAGGATCAAAGCGCAGCAAATGTCGCGCGTTGCCCCGGACCAGCGCCGCAGAGGTAACCATCTCGGTATACAGCAGCGCATGGCGGCTGAGGTTCCGGTGAAACTGCCGGCAAATCGAATCGGTCCAATCCAGCATCGGCGCGACGCTCAGGCGCCACGGCTCTAGATGCAGGGCCTTTGCAGGCTGTGTCACGGACATATGGGGCGGGCTGAGGGTCACGGCGGGGTCATCGGCAGCTGGGGTTGATGTGTTTGATATAGAGCGCATTTCGCGCTGCGTCCACAAAGCCCGGTATCACCCGGCGAGGAGATGCCAAAGGACGGCGGGCGCGCGTGCCACTTGGATACCCCAGGACACGGCGCGACGACCTGCGCCTTGACATCACGCTGTCCGCGTCCCATCCCCGATCCAAGCCAAGAGGATGATCAATCGTGACCCAAAACGCCCCCGCACCCCGCCCGACCAAACCGCTGCTGCGCGCAATGGCCGGAGAGACCCAGCCGGTGCCACCGGTCTGGATGATGCGGCAAGCCGGGCGCTATCTGCCGGAATACAAGGCAACCCGTGCACAGGCCGGGGATTTCCTGTCGCTGTGCTACACGCCAGATCTGGCGGCAGAAGTCACCTTGCAGCCGCTGCGGCGATACCGGTTTGATGCAGCGATCGTGTTTGCGGACATTTTGCTGATCGGGCAGGCCTTGGGGGCCAAACTGTGGTTCGCCGAGGGCGAGGGGCCGCGTATGTCGACCATCACCGACCGCGCCGGCGTGGCGACGCTGAAGCCCGCCCAGGACGTGCACGAGGTCTTGGCACCGATTTATCAGACCCTGCGCATCCTGACCAACGAGTTGCCCCAGGACACCGCATTGATCGGATTTGCCGGTGCCCCCTGGACCGTGGCCACCTACATGACCGCCGGGCGTGGCACCAAGGATCAAGGCCCCGCACATGCCTTCATGCAGGCCGACCGCGAGGGCTTTTCGATGCTGATCGACCGGCTGACCGAAGCGACGATTGAATACCTGTCGGCGCAGATCGTGGCCGGGGCCGAGGTGGTAAAGATTTTCGACAGCTGGGCAGGAAGCCTGAAGGGCGTGGATTTCACGGATTTCGCCCTGAAGCCGACCGCAACCATCATCAATGCGCTCAAGGCGCGGCATCCGGGGATCCCGGTGATCGCCTTTCCGCGAGAAGCGGGTGATCACTATGTCGGGTTTGCCAAAGCAACCGGCGCGGATTGCGTGGCACTGGACAATTCGGTCAGTGCGGATTGGGCGGCGCAGCATGTGCAGGTGGACGGCTGCGTGCAGGGCAATCTGGCGCCGTCACATCTGGTCACCGGCGGCGCGGAGTTGGTGTCCGAGACCAAACGGGTTGTGAAAGCGTTTTCGGGTGGCCCGCATATCTTCAACCTGGGCCACGGGATTACCCCGGATGCCGACCCTGAGAACGTGCACCGGATGCTGGAAGCCATCCGCGGCTGACCTGTCAAACGGAGGGGGCTGCGCCCCCACGCGATGTTGTGTGTAGGGGGGCTGTCTGCCCCCCTTTTTGCTGCGCAAATTCACCCCCCTGAGGATATTTGGCGCACAAAGATGGGGGCGTCGGGGATGGCTGGCGCCGACGTTATAGCGTCAGGGCCGGGATGATCTGTTTCTTGCGGCTCATCACGCCGGGCAGGGTGACGGTGTCACCGCTGACCGTCGCGCCAAAGCTTTTTTCGGCGAATTGCTTGACCAGATCGTTCGGCACCAACAGCGTGGCGTCCCCGTTCAGAATGTCGATCACGAACAACAGCACCTGGTCGGCGCCGTCCTCGGCCGCGACGTCGGTCATGGCGGCCATCAGGCTGTCCTTGCGGTCCAGCACCAGTTTGGGGGCTGTGGTTTCCAGCACCGAGACGCGCAAGTTCTTGCCAGCAACGGTGTATTCCTTGCTGTCCATGCGCAGAAGTTCGGCGTCCGAGAAGGCGGAGACGTCGGATTTGGCCTCAAAGAGTTCGCTGGCCAGGTCAGGGATGGCGACCCCCAGGTCAGCCGCGAGATGCTCGGCCACCGCGCGGTCATGGTCGGTTGTCGTCGGGCTGCGGAATTCCAGCGTGTCGGACAGGATGCACGACAGCATCGCGCCCTTGATCCCGTCTGGGGCGCGGGTGACGGCGTCGCCCATCAGGTCGTGCAAAATGGTCGCCGTGCAGGCCAGGGGACGGATGGTGATGTCGATCGGGCCTTTGGTTTCCAAGCCGCCGACCAGTTTGTGGTGGTCGATGATGGCGCGGATATCGGCTGAGTTCACGCCGTCGGGCAATTCGGCCGGGTTGTTGGTGTCGACGATGACCACGGGCTGACCGGCTTTGATTTCCGGCACGATTGCGGGCTTGTCCAGACCCCAGCGCCGTAGCATGAACGCGGCTTCGGTGTTGGGTTCGCCCAGCAGGATGGGGGTGGCCGGCGTGCCCTGAATTTCGGACAGATACCAGGCCCAGATGATCGGAGAGCCGGTGGAATCGGTGTCGGGAGATTTGTGGCCGAAGACAAGGGTGGTTTCGGGCGTGGTCATAGGGGGTGCCTTTGGTTGCCGAGATATTGGCGCGCTTATAGGCAAGGTCGTGGCGCAGGAAAAGGGGCGCGGGTCTTGCCGCGGCCGTGTGTCACCCGCTAACGTGCGCGAATGCAAAAAGAGACTGATCTTTATCCGCCCCTGAAGGCGTATTTCATCGCCCAGGGCCTGGACGTAAAGGGAGAGGTGGGGGCCGCTGATCTTGTTGCCATGGGCGGCGAAGAGCCGGTGATCGTGGAGATGAAACTGCGCTTTTCGCTGGCGCTTTATCATCAGGGGATCGAGCGGTTGAAGATGTCATCGCTGGTTTATCTGGCGGTGCTGCGTCCAAGCGGCAAGGCGGCCCAACGGATGATCCGGGACAATACGGCACTGTGCAGGCGGTTGAGTTTGGGGTTGATCACCGTGCGAGGCCGGGACGGATTTGTCGAGGTATTGGCAGAGCCCGGCCCCTATGCGCCGCGCAAATCCAAACCCCGGCGCGCGAAGTTGGAAGCCGAGTTTACGCGCCGACAGGGGGATCCGAACGCCGGGGGCGCCACACGGCACGGGATCGTCACGGGATATCGGCAGGACGCTTTGCGGTGCGCGTCGTATCTGGCGGAATACGGGGCGTCAAAGGGGGCGGCAGTGGCCAAGGACACCGGTGTTCCGATTGCGACGCGGCTGATGGCCGACAATCATTACGGCTGGTTCGAAAGGGTTGGAACCGGGGTCTATGCGCTGTCCGAAGGCGGGCGCAAAGGGCTGGCGGACTGGGACGGCGCCCTTCCGGAATAGGGGCGGCATCAGCCAGTGGTTGCCGGTAAACGCGCGCGCGCGATGGCGGCGTGGACCTGAATGCCATGATCCAGCGCCATGTCGTTGAAATCATAGGTCGGGGCATGCAGGGGGGCAGATGTTTCGCCATTGCCGATAAAGGCAAAGCAGCCCGGAACGTGGTTCACAAAGCGCGCGAAATCTTCGGACGCAGTGATTGGAGTGGCGCAATTTGTGGCCGCCTGAGACACCGGGCGCGCGGCGTCCAGAACGGCGTTCGCCAGCGCGTCGTCATTCACCAGCGGGACAAATTCACGGGTGTAGGTGACCTGCGCCCTTATCCCATGTGCATCCGCGACACCTTGCGCGATGCGGCGCATGGCGTTTTCGATCGCCGATGACACCTGCGGGCTGAAGCTGCGGGCGTCGCCCAGAATGCGGGCCGAACCGGGCAGGGCGTTGCGGGTTCCGTCGGTCAGAAGTTCGGTGACCGACACCACGGCGGTCGCGCCCGGGTCCAACCGCCGAGAGACAATAGTCTGAAGCTCCAGCACCAGCGCGCAGGCCGGGACCATCACCTCTTGGATCTGGTGCGGGCGCGAGGCATGGCCGCTTTGCCCGGTCAATGTGATCTCAAAGATGTCCTCGGCCGACATGATCGGCCCCGCGCGGGTTTCCAAATGGCCCACGGGAAGGCCGGGCATGTTGTGAAGCCCGTACACTTCATCAAACGGAAAGCGGGTCATCAGGCCATCATCCAGCATCGCCTGCGCGCCGCGTCCCCATTCCTCGGCGGGTTGGAACAGGAAATGAAGTGTGCCGTCAAAGCCGCCCTCATTGGCCAGTACGGCGGCCGCGCCCAGCAACATGACGGTGTGGCCGTCATGGCCGCACGCGTGCATCAGGCCCGGCGTGGCAGAGGCATGTGGCACGCCCGTGGATTCGGTGATCCGAAGCGCATCCATGTCTGCGCGCAGCGCGATGGCGCGGTTCGAAGTGCCGCGTTTGAGCGTGCCGACGACGCCCGTGCCGCCGACGCCCTCGGTGACGTCCAACCCCATGGCGCGTAGCTGCGAGGCGACAAAGCGGGCGGTGCGGTGTTCGTCAAAGCCAAATTCCGGGTGGCGGTGCAGGTCATGGCGCCAGGCGATCAACTGGCCTTGGGGCAGGGTCATGGGGCGTCATTCCTTGGTGCAGGGTTTGTGGCATTGGCCCAGGCCAGTTGCGCCGGGGTTTCGATCGCGCCGGGGCGGGCACGGCGCAGACGGGTCAGGGCGGTCTGCGGGTTTTCACCGGCTTCGATCATCAGCCTCAGGGCGATCATGCCGGATCGGCCCAACCCGCCACGGCAATGAATGATGATCGTGCCGCCCTGGCCCAACAGGGCGTGCAAGCGGGCTGACACCGGGGCCCAATCGGCGTGCTGGTCAGGTGTGTCAAAGTCGCGGATCGGGAAATGCGACCAGTCTATCCCTGCGGCCCTCAACAGATCGGGCAAAGTTGCCGCGCCCAGATCCGACATCTCATCACTTTCGGTCAGCGAAAGAACCAGGGCGGGCCGCTCTGCCAGAAGCGTGGTGATGTCGGCTGACAGATCCCCGTGCAACCCGGGCAACCGGCACAGATCAAGCATGCCCCCGGACAGGGGCAGCAGTGACAGGATCAAGGCGTCAGGGGCTGGCAATTCGGGGCTTTCTGCGACCAAATGGATGAAACTTGGGGGGACTGCCCCTATGTCTAGGTTGAAGGCGCGAAGCCCTGTCAGGTCAAGGAGAATGCTATGGATACCGTCGAAAAGCTGATGAAAAGCACGGTTGCCGAATTGGAGAAGCTGTTATCGGCCAAGAATGTTCTGGGCGATCCGATTGATCGGGATGGCGGCACTGTGATCCCGATTGTGTCTTACGGATTCGGGTTCGGCGCGGGCGGTGGCTCAGGCGCAGAGGGTTCAGTGAATGGCACTGGTGGCATGGCCGGGGCCGGCGGCGGCATCCGACCGATTGGCGCGGTGATCATCGACGCGAATGGTGCACGCGTCGAAGGGATCAAGGGCAGTGCGAGCAGCCTTGTCGAATCGGTTGGCGACACCGCCAGCAAATTGATCCGATCCACCCGGCGGGGCGCAGGGAATGGTGACAGCGCCGACTCCAAGACGTGATTGTCGCCCTGGCTCTGGCCGGGGTGGTTTTGGTTTTGGCTGTGATCCTGCCCCTGGCGACACCGGTACATGTACGTTTGCGCGCGCGCAGCGACCCGGCGACGCTGAAAATCACGCTGCGACTGGTGGGCGGGTTTGCGCCCGCGATCCGGGTTTTTGATAGCACGCGCCGCCGGCGGAAGCGGGCGGCAAAACCTGAGTCGGACCGCAATCGCGCAGGCAAATCTGCCGATAGGTCAGGCAGTGCAGGTTGGGCCTCGCCGCGCGCCGGGGTGGCGCTTGCGCGGCAGCTTCTCCGGCTGATCCGGGTGCACCGGATAGAGGGGGTGTTGATTTACGGCGCGGGCGATCCGGCCGACACGGGGCAGGTGTATGGTCTGCTGATGCCGGTCTGCGTGGTGTCGCAGGGGCGGTTTCAGGTGCACCCTGACTTTCACAATGCGGTGTTGGGCGGAAGGTTGGACGTGGAGCTTTCGGTAATCCCGCTGGCCTTGCTGCCCGCCGGGGTTCGGGTTTTGCGGGCCCGCCATCTGGCCCGCCATCTGGCCCGACGTGGAGCCAGACATGGGACCCGTCGTGGGGTGCAACAACAGGGCTCGCGCGCATGATCGTGCTGGATCCACCCGTGCAGGCCGGACCTGTTTACGTTGCTGCCGTCTGTCAGATCAGCGTCGATGCCTTGCCGCAAGGCAAGGGTGTGGGCGCCTGGGCCAGCAAGACACCATTGGCGATTCTGTTCGCGCAGGACGGCCATGTCTGGGCGGCGTCACCATGCGGCGCAGAGATGACGCTCCAAGCCCTGGAAGCTCGTGCGCCGGGTGCCGCGCAGCAGTTTCGGGCTCAAACTTGCCCACAGTGACCAAATTCACATTTTTTCGCGGGCATCTGGTTGACAGAAATCCTCCGCCTGCCTATCTCAGCGTTCGTTAGCACTCAACAATCGTGAGTGCTAAAAGCATATTGAACCTGAACCCTAGGGAGTGTTCACAAATGGCCTTCAAGCCCCTTCATGACCGCGTGCTGGTCCGCCGCGTTGCCAGCGATGAAAAGACCAAGGGTGGTCTGATCATCCCGGAATCCGCCAAGGAAAAGCCTGCCGAGGGCGAAATCGTTTCCTGCGGCGACGGCGCACGCAAGGATTCCGGCGAACTGATCGCAATGGCTGTTTCGGCGGGCGACCGCGTGCTGTTCGGCAAGTGGTCGGGCACCGAAGTGACGGTTGACGGCGAAGAGCTGTTGATCATGAAAGAAAGCGACATCCTGGGCGTGATCTCGTAATCCGCCCCTGATTTCGAACCTTTCCACAACCGATATTTCAAGGAGCAACCAGCATGGCTGCTAAAGACGTCAAATTTGACACCGAAGCGCGCAACAAGATCGTTGCAGGCGTGAACATCCTGGCCGACGCCGTCAAGACCACCCTGGGCCCCAAAGGCCGTAACGTGGTTATCGACAAGTCGTTCGGCGCCCCGCGCATCACCAAGGACGGCGTGACCGTTGCCAAGGAAATCGAACTGTCCGACAAGTTCGAGAACATGGGCGCGCAAATGGTGAAGGAAGTCGCTTCGCGCACCAACGACGAAGCAGGCGACGGCACCACCACCGCCACCGTTCTGGCCCAAGCCATCGTGCGCGAAGGCATGAAAGCCGTGGCCGCCGGCATGAACCCGATGGATCTGAAGCGCGGCGTTGATCTGGCGACCAGCAACGTTGTGGCCGCGATCCGCGCCATGGCTCGCCCGGTCAAGGACTCGGACGAAGTTGCGCAGGTTGGCACGATTTCGGCCAACGGCGAAGCCAACATCGGCCGTTTCATCGCTGACGCGATGCAGAAGGTCGGCAACGAGGGTGTGATCACCGTCGAAGAAAACAAAGGCATGGAGACCGAGGTCGAAGTTGTCGAAGGCATGCAGTTCGACCGTGGCTTCCTGTCGCCCTACTTCGTCACCAATCCCGACAAGATGATCGCGGATCTGGAAGACTGCTACATCCTGCTGCACGAAAAGAAGCTGTCGTCGCTGCAGTCGATGGTTCCGCTGCTGGAAGCCGTGATCCAGTCGCAAAAGCCGCTGCTGATCATCGCTGAAGATGTCGAAGGCGAAGCGCTGGCAACCCTGGTTGTCAACAAGCTGCGCGGTGGCCTGAAGATCGCTGCCGTCAAGGCTCCGGGCTTCGGGGATCGCCGCAAGGCCATGCTGCAGGACATTGCCATTCTGACCGGTGGTCAGGTGATCAGCGAAGATCTGGGCATGAAGCTGGAATCGGTGACCATGGATATGCTGGGCACCGCCAAGAAGATCACGATCAACAAGGACAACACCACCATCGTCGATGGCAACGGTGAGAAGGCCGAGATCGAAGCTCGTGTGGGTCAAATCCGCCAGCAGATCGAAGAAACCACATCGGACTACGACCGTGAAAAACTGCAAGAGCGTCTGGCCAAGCTGGCTGGCGGTGTTGCTGTGATCCGCGTCGGTGGCATGACCGAAATCGAAGTGAAAGAGCGTAAAGACCGTGTCGATGACGCCCTGAACGCAACCCGCGCGGCCGTTCAGGAAGGCGTGATCGTTGGCGGTGGTGTTGCTTTGGTTCAGGCGGGCAAGGGCCTTGTCGGAATGACCGGCGACAACGCTGATCAGACCGCTGGTATCACCATCGTGCGTCGCGCGCTGGAATCGCCGCTGCGTCAGATTGCTGACAACGCTGGTGTTGACGGTGCGGTTGTTGCTGGCAAAGTCCGCGAGTCGGATGATGTCAACTTCGGCTTCAACGCGCAAACCGAAGAATATGGCAACATGTTCGACTTCGGCGTGATTGATCCGGCCAAAGTGACCCGCACGGCGCTGGAAGATGCAGCCTCGATCGCTGGTTTGCTGATCACCACCGAAGCCATGATCGCCGACAAACCCGAAAAGGGTGGCGCTGGCGGCGGCGGCGGCATGCCCGACATGGGCGGAATGGGTGGCATGGGCGGCATGATGTAAGTCACGCGGGCCTCTGGCACAGGGAAAGGGCGTCCTTCGGGGCGCCCTTTTTCGTTTGGGTCTGGGGCGGCACGGCATTTGTCCGCGAAATTTGCCCTCGACAATCCACAAAAGGTCCCGTCAGTTGGCGAGCGCAACCAACCCCGGGGTCAGACACTATGATTGAGGCGCAAAGCGGGATCAAAATCGCGGTGGTTTTGGCGTTTGTGGCCCTGCCAGCGCTGATCACATTGCTGGGTGTGGCGAGCCTGAACAAGATCGCCCGGTTTCAACGGCGGACTGCCCGCGTGACCGGAACCGTAACCAATATTCGCCTGATCCGGCGCCAGGATGGAAAACCAGACGAATCGTTGCGCTATCAGACGGAGTTTTCGTATCCGGGGCCGACGGGGGAAATCTTGCACGGGTTGTCTGCCATCCAGACACAGATGCCCAAGTTTTCCCGAGGCGACACCGTGCCGCTGCGGATCGACCCAGCAAACCCAGACCGGGTTTATGAAGGGGATGGGCCAAGCAAAACGCGGGCATTGGCGATGGTTTTGATCGGTGGCTGCATCGCCGTCGCCGGGATGCTGGCGATCGGCCCGGTACAGTAACCTGCGCCAAGGGATTCGCCTGTTTGGGGCGGTGTTTCATTTGCGCAAGGGCGCCGCATCATTGCCCGCACCCGGGGGTTTGGCACCCCCGGACCCCCGCCGAGTATTTTTGGAAAGATGAAATCCGGAACGACGGTTGCACGTTGGATTTCCACCGCAGGGTTTACCAATGTGGCGGGCGTTGGTCAGAGATGGGGATCTGGGTGCCGCCGTCAGCCTCTCGGTCAGCCTCACGTTCCAGCAAGATACGCAGGCGGCGGGTCTGTGCATCCAGCAGTTTGCCCTGATCCCGCACAATATCTGACAGGTCATCGACCGCGCGGGTCAGATGGGCGATTTTTTCTTCGAGGTGGGCGATGTCGGTGCTCATGCCCCCTTGTTGCGCGCAAGGACTGCCAAGGTCAACGCCCCGTGTCGGTCTGTGCCTTGCCCCGATGCGCCCCTTGGGCTATGCCACGCGCAACAGTGCCGGGACCCAAAACATGAGCAAATCCAAAGCCCCCCGAACCAAAATCTCGCGCCCAAAGGCAGAAACGCCCAAGGGGTTTCGCGACTATTTCGGTGCCGAAGTGATGGCCCGCAAGGCGATGCTGGACCGCATCGCCGTTGTCTATCATCGCTATGGCTTTGATCCGCTGGAAACCAGCGCCGTGGAAACCGTTGAGGCGCTTGGCAAATTTCTGCCGGACGTGGACCGCCCGAATGAGGGGGTGTTCGCCTGGCAAGAGGATGACAAGGACTGGCTGGCGCTGCGGTACGATCTGACCGCGCCTTTGGCCCGTGTCGCCGCGCAATACCGCAATGATCTGCCCAGCCCGTACCGGCGGTATGCCATGGGCCCGGTCTGGCGCAACGAAAAGCCGGGGCCGGGGCGGTTTCGGCAGTTTTATCAATGTGATGCGGATACCGTGGGATCCAGCAACGTGGCCGCGGACGCCGAGATTTGCGCCATGCTGGCCGATGTGTTCGAGGATCTGGGGCTGGGCGGCGACTATATCGTGCGGATCAACAACCGCAAGGTTCTGAACGGCGTGATGGAGGCGGCGGGCGTGCTGGACCCGGCTGACCCCAGTAAATTTGAGGCCGAACGCGGCATTGTGTTGCGCGCCATCGACAAGCTGGATCGGCTGGGCGAACGCGGCGTGCGCGCACTGTTGGGTGAGGGCCGCAAGGACGAGAGCGGCGATTTTACCAAAGGGGCCGGGCTTTCGGACGAGGCCGCTGATACGGTTGTGGCATTCACTGCCGCGCGTCGCGAAACCGGGGCAGAGACTTGCACTGTGTTGCGTACCCTTGTCGGGACCTCGAGTATTGGGGCCGAAGGCGTTGCTGAGTTGGAAGACATGGCGCGATTGCTGGATGCGCAGGGTTATGGCCCCGACCGGATCGTGATTGACCCATCCGTCGTGCGCGGCTTGGGCTATTATACGGGCCCGGTCTATGAGGCCGAGCTGACCTTCGAAATTCTGGACGACAAGGGCCGCAAGCGCCAGTTCGGCAGCGTCGCCGGTGGCGGGCGCTATGATGATCTGGTCAAGCGGTTCACCGGGCAAGCCGTGCCGGCAACGGGCGTGTCGATTGGCGTGGACCGCCTCATGGCCGCGTTGGAGGCCAAGGGCCGGGGACAGGGCGCCATGCAGGGCCCGGTGGTTGTGACCGTCATGGACAAGGCCCGGATGGCCGATTACCAGGCGATGGTGGGCGAGTTGCGCCGTGCGGGCATTCGTGCCGAGGTGTATCTGGGAAATCCGAAGAACTTCGGCAACCAGTTGAAATACGCCGATAAACGCGGATCTCCAATTGCGGTCATTCAGGGCTCGAACGAGGCCGAGGCGGGCGTTGTGCAGGTCAAGGATCTGATCCTGGGTGCGAAGATCGCGCAAAGCGCCAGCCTGGAGGAGTGGAAGGCCCGCCCCGCGCAGCTTGAGGTCAACCGCACGGATTTGGTGGCAACCGTGCAGCAGATGCTGGCCGACCAGTCAGCGGACCTGGAGGCGGAATTGGCCAAGGGCCGTCAAGCGTGAACGCGGTGCCGGTAAATCCGCTGGGGCAGGTCGCCCGTTCGGAAGCGCAACGTCTGTTCGGGGCGTTCCAAAGCTGGGGTGCAGCGCCTGTTGACGCGGCGATCCTGCAACCGGCGGGCACATTGCTGGACCTTTACGGCGAGGACATTCGTGCGCGCGCCTATGTCACGCAGGACCCGGTTCAGGGCGAAATGATGTTACGCCCGGATTTCACCGTGCCGGTGGTGCAGGCGCATATGGCGGGCGGCGCGGAACCTGCGCGGTATTGCTACATGGGCGAAGTGTTTCGAAAGCAGGAAGGCGGCGACGGCGCGCGCGCGTCGGAGTATCTGCAGGTAGGCTACGAGGTGTTCGACCGCGACCAGCCGTTGCGCGCAGATGCCGAAGTCTTCGCGCTGTTTGCTCGCTTGTTGGCTGGCAAAGGGGTGAAGCCATCCACAGGGGATATCGGAATTTTGCGGGCCGCTGTGGCGGGGTTGCCGACGTCGGATGTGCGCAAAGCGGCCCTGTTGCGGCATTTGTGGCGGCCCCGGCGGTTCCGCGCGCTGCTGGAGCGCTATGCCGGGCGCGCGCCGTTGCCGACCGGTCGGTCGGCGCTGTTGGACCGTTTGGCCAAGGGCGCGCCGATCGAAAGCACCGCGCCGCATATCGGGTTGCGCAGCCGCGCCGAAATTGATGCGCGGTTGGCGCGGTTGGCCGAAGATGCCAAGACGCCAGCCATTCCGACCGCTCTGGTTGACGGGGTAGAGGCGTTGCTGAACGTCGCTGACACGGCGCCGCGCGCGTTGGCGCAAATGCGTATCCATGCCGCCACGATGCCGTGGATCGCCCCCTCGTTGGACCTGTTTGAACAGCGTTTGACGGTGCTGTCGGCGCATGGAATTGACGTGGACACGCTGGAGTTCGAGGCCAGCTACGGGCGCACGACGTTGGAATACTATGATGGGTTTGTCTTTGGCTTTGCCGCAGAGGGGCGCGATGATCTGCCCGTGGTGGCCTCGGGCGGGCGCTATGACGCGCTGACGGCGGTTTTGGGGGCGGACACGGGTGATGGGCGTTCGATCCCGGCCGTTGGGGGCGTGATCCGCCCGGCGTTGCTGGCGGAATTGGAGGTAGGCGCATGACTCGCGTCAAGATCGGCGTGCCCTCTAAGGGGCGCCTGATGGAAAAGACGTTTGACTGGTTCGCCGCACGTGGCATCACCATGCGCCGCACCGGGATGGAACGCGAATATTCGGGCGCGGTGGATGGGATCAAGGGCGTCGATCTGGTGCTTTTGTCGGCCAGCGAGATCCCCCGCGAACTGGCCGCCGGGCGCCTTCATATGGGTGTTACGGGCACCGATCTGGTGCGCGAGAAACTGGCGGATTGGCCCGCGCAGGTCGAAGAACTGGCGCAAATGGGGTTTGGCCATGCCGATCTGATCATTGCTGTGCCTGAGTGCTGGGTGGATGTGCAAACGCTGGATGATCTGGACGCCGTTGCCGCGGCATTCCGCGCCGATCATGGGTTTCGGTTGCGTATTGCCACGAAATACCACCGGTTGGTGCGCGAGCATTTGCGGGCGCAAGGCGTGGCCGATTACCAGTTGGTTGATAGCCAGGGCGCGACCGAGGGCACCGTGCGCAACCTGACCGCCGAGGCGGTGGCGGATATTACGTCGACCGGGGAAACCCTGCGCGCGAACCATCTGAAAATTCTGGACGGCGCGCCGGTTCTGTGTTCGCAAGCGACGTTGTTTCTGGCGCGAAATGCCGACTGGAGCGGTGCGGCACAGGGTGTTCTGGCCCAGTTTCGCGCGCAGGTGCTGACATGAGCGAGGGTATCGAGGGACTTGAGCATGTGCGCGCCGTCGCGTGGGACTTCGACGGCGTTCTGAACCGTGCGGGCATCAAGGGAAGCGATGGGCACTATCGGTGGGAAGCCCAGGTGCGTGCGGAACTGGGACTGGATATTTCGGGCCTGAGCGAGCAGATTTTCGGCACGCGGCTGCGGGCATTGCTGACCGGGCAGGACGATATTCTGGACCGGGTCGAGGGTTGGGCGCAGGCGGCCGGGCACAACGACGTGGCCGAGGACATTCTTGAACTGATATTCGAAGCCGAACATGACCCGGACCCCGCGCTGTTGCGCGTGATTGAGCAGTTGCACGCCGCTGGTATCACGCAAGTCATCGCCACCAACAACGACCCGCGCCGCACGCGACACATTGCCCAGCAATCGGGGATGGGCGATCTGGTTGAAGCGGTGTTCTCGTCGGGCGAAATGGGCGTGATGAAACCGGATGCGGTCTATTTCGACCAGATCCGCGCGGCGTTGGGGCTGGAGGCGCCCGAAATCCTGTTGATCGACGATTTGGAAGTGAATATCGACGGGGCGGACAAGCAGGGGTGGTTGGGCTGGCAGTACAGTCCGGGCCATCCGATGCCGCTGGTTCAGGCGCTGATGCCGTTGCTGCTGCGCGCCGAAGACGGACACGACCCGAGGCCTTAAAGTGCGGGGCTGCGCCCCACGCCACCCGGTTTTGCGCAGGGGGCGTTGCCCCCTCTGGCCTGCGGCCATTCACCCCCAGGATATTTGCAGCACAAAGATGAGGGTCAGCGCAGGCCGAATTCGGCGAGGGCTTCGGCCATGCCCGGGGGCAGCGGATCATCGCCGGCGCGGGCGTCGGGCAGGTCTGGTGGCGCGTCTTCAGGCGTGAGGTACCGCCAACCCTGAAAGGGGCGGCGTGGGGCAGGTTGTGTTCGAATGAGGCGCGGCTCCAACACGATTGCGCAGCGGGCGATGCCGTCTGATCCCGTGACAGGATCCAGCCGCAGGATGGGTTGTCGGGCCAGGATCTGCCCCTTGATCACCCAGAAGATCGACCCGCCATCGAGCACCTCGGCGGCGCGGCGCGGGGACATGCGGGTAACGTGGCGCGGCAAGCCATCCGGCCCTTGCGCCCGCGGCGAGGTCTGCCACTCCTGCAAGCCTTCGACCGACTCGGTGCCGACACTGAGTTTGAGGATATGGACCGTCATAGGCCACTATGTGTCTGATTCTCGGGCAGGTTCAAGGCCCAGCCGCGTCGTTGACCGCCGGGGGGCTTTGGACTATGTTTGTTCTTCTTTCCCTCAGTCAGATCAGGACCGCCCATGAGCCGTTTTGCCGCCCCCATCGCCGCGCAGATCTGGGACATGAAATACCGTCTCAAGGACGCGGGTGGCAAACCGCTGGATGCCACGCTGGAAGACAGCTGGCACCGCGTGGCGCGTGATCTGGCGCGGGTGGAAACCGATCCTGCGGCTTGGGAACCGGCGTTTTATGCCGCGTTGGAGGATTTTCGCTTTTTGCCCGCCGGGCGAATCCTGGCCGGGGCGGGCACCGGCCGGTCGGTGACTTTGTTCAATTGTTTTGTCATGGGCACGATCCCCGACAGCATGGGTGGCATCTTCGAGATGCTGAAAGAAGCCGCGCTGACGATGCAGCAGGGCGGCGGAATTGGCTATGATTTCAGCACTGTCCGGCCCAAAGGCGCGCCGGTGTCTGGCGTGGCGGCCGATGCCTCTGGCCCGCTGTCCTTCATGGACGTGTGGGACGCGATGTGCCGCACGATCATGTCGGCCGGCAGCCGGCGCGGCGCGATGATGGCGACAATGCGCTGTGATCACCCGGATGTTGAGGATTTCATCGCCGCCAAGCAAGACAAGGCGCGGTTGCGCATGTTCAACCTGTCGGTGCTGGTCACGGATCCGTTCATGGAGGCCGTGAAGGCCGATGGCCCGTGGGATCTGGTGTTTCAGGGGCGGGTGTATCGCACGGTGCAGGCGCGCGATCTGTGGAACCGGATCACCCGCGCGACCTTTGACTACGCGGAACCCGGCGTGATCTTCATCGACCGCATCAATGCCGCCAACAACCTGCGCTACGTGGAAACCATTGCCGCCACGAATCCATGCGGTGAGCAACCCTTGCCGCCCTATGGCGCGTGTTTGCTGGGGTCGATCAACCTGGCGCGGCTGGTCTATCGCGCGTTCGAGGACGGCGCCCATGTCTGCGAGACTGAATTGACCAAGCTGGTCACCACGGCCGTGCGCATGATGGACAATGTGGTTGATGCCAGCCGCTTTCCGTTGGAGCAGCAGGCGCGCGAGGCGCAGGCCAAGCGGCGCATCGGGTTGGGAGTAACCGGACTGGCGGACGCGCTTTTGATGGTGGGGCTGCGGTATGGCTCCGATGAGGGCGCGGCGCAGACCGAGGCCTGGATGAAGGCGATTGCGCGGGCGGCCTATCTGGCGTCGGTCGATCTGGCCCGTGAAAAGGGTGCGTTCCCATTGTTCGACGCCGAGAAATATCTGGCGTCGGGCACGATGCAGGCGATGGATGACGATGTGCGGGCCGCCGTGGCCAAGCACGGGATCCGCAATGCCCTGCTGACCTCAATTGCGCCGACGGGAACGATCAGCTTGTATGCCGGAAACGTCAGTTCGGGGATCGAGCCGGTGTTTGCCTATGGCTACACGCGTAAGGTTTTGCAGCCCGATGGGTCACGGACCGAAGAGGAAGTGGTCGATTACGCTGTGGCGCAATGGCGAGAGAAATTTGGCGACGCGCCGTTGCCGGATCATTTCGTATCGGCCCAGTCACTGGCCCCGCTGGAGCATGTGAAAATGCAGGCGGCGGCGCAGAAATGGGTGGATTCGTCGATTTCCAAGACCATCAACTGCCCTGAGGATATCAGCTTCGAGGACTTCAAGGAGGTCTATATGGCCGCCTGGGACAGCGGCTGTAAGGGCTGCACGACGTATCGGCCCAATGATGTGACGGGGTCGGTGTTGTCGGTCAGCGAAAGCTCGGACGCAGCGCCACAGGTGGACAGGGGCGCGGATGTCATTTACCTCTCCGATCCCCTCGATCGGCCAGAGGCGTTGGAGGGGCAGACGTATAAGCTGAAATGGCCGATGTCCGAACACGCGATCTATATCACAGTCAATGACGTGGTGGTCGGCGGGCATCGCCGCCCGTTCGAGGTGTTCATCAACTCCAAGAACATGGAGCATTTCGCCTGGACCGTGGCCCTGACGCGGATGATCAGCGCGGTGTTTCGGCGCGGCGGGGATGTGTCCTTTGTGGTTGAGGAGCTCAAGGCCGTGTTCGACCCGCGCGGCGGGGCATGGATGCAGGGCACATATGTGCCGTCGATCCTGGCCGCGATTGGCGGCGTGATCGAGGAGCATCTGATCAACATCGGCTTTATCGAGGGCGCAGGCCTGGGCCTGAAAACCGATCCCAAGGCCGCCGCCGTGGGGGGCGCGCGCCCGGCGGCCTGCCCATCTTGCGGGGCGTATGATCTGGTGATGATCGAAGGGTGCATGACGTGCCGGTCTTGTGGGCATTCCAAGTGCGGCTAAGCCGGGTCTGACTGGCCACATACGGCGGGAGCGCCAGAAGGGGGAGCATCCATGTTGCAAAACCGCGTGGACCCGTTCGGAGTACCGCATGCCGTGCCCCAACGCGGTGCATGGTATGGCAACAAAGGGTGCCTGCACGACGCCTCTGGGCGCGTTCGACGCTCATACTCTGGCAAGCGGTGGATCATCTGTGTGTGCGATTTCAAGGGGCGGCGGCGTGCCTTGTTGCAGCCAGGACGCTATACCGAGTTGTTTTTTCACGATGAGGCCACGGCCTATGCTGCCGGTCATCGCCCTTGCGCCGAGTGCCGGCGCGCGGATTGGACGCAGTTCATGGATCTTTGGGCCGATGAATTTGGCCGGGCCAAGACGGATGCCGTCGATGCCGTCCTTCACACTGCGCGGTTGAACGGAAAAGCGCGGCGGCTGGTGGCTGTTGACGCGCGCGCGGTTCCCATTGGCGCGGTAATCGCGTTGGGCGACCTGCCGGTGCTAAGGGGCCCAACGGGGTGGCATGGGTGGCGGTTCAGCGGCTACACTCCGGTGCCAAAGGTGCCCGAAACCGTGCACGCGCTGACGCCGATGCCGGTGTTGAAGTTGCTGGCGCGGGGTTTGCCGGTGCAGATGGCGCTTTCGGAAAATTAATTGCTTTGTTCAGCTTTTTCTGATTTCCTTCGTCGCGATATCGAATTGGACGGGAAGACCCATGACAGATGACCGTAAGCCCTTGATGAATTGGGATGAATTTGAGGAAATGGGCGCGCAGATTGCCGCCTGGGGGGCCCGCTATCACCGCCAGATCGCAGAGTATGCTGTGCGTGCGCCGCTGGATCCGGGGGCCGTGCGAGCGCGCTTTCCGGACAGCCCGCCCGAGCATGGCGAAGGGCTGGACGGGATTTTGGCCGAACTTGATGAGAAGATCATCCCCGGCCTGACCCATTGGCAGCACCCGCGCTTTTTTGCCTATTTCCCGTCGAACGCGACACCGCCGTCGATGCTGGCAGATTTTGTCGCCTCGATTTTGGCGCAGCAATGCATGCTGTGGCAGACCTCGCCCGCCGGGACTGAGGTGGAAACCCTGATGCTGGACTGGCTGCGGCAAGGGTTGGGGTTGCCGGACGGGTTTCACGGGGTAATTCAGGATTCCGCGTCCTCGGCGACGTTGGCGGCTGTGCTGACCATGCGTGAGCGCGCACTGAATTGGGCAGGCAATGCACAAGGGCTGACCGGGCAACCCCGATTGCGGGTCTATGCCTCGGATGAGGTGCACACATCGGTGGACCGCGCGATCTGGGTTGCCGGGATCGGTGGCGACAATCTGGTGCGCATTGCCACGAAAGGCCCACTGCGCGCCATGGATCCGGCTGCGCTGCGCGCTGCGATCCAGGCCGACCGCGCAGCCGGATATTTGCCCGCCGGCGTAGTCGCCTGCACCGGCGGCACCGGCACCGGGGCCTGCGATGATTTGACCGAGGTTCTGGCCGTGGCGCGCGATGAAGGGCTATACAGCCATGTCGATGCTGCCTGGGCAGGCGCGGCGATGATCTGCCCTGAATTTCGGCATCTGTGGGAAGGCGTCGAAGCCGCGGATTCCATCGTCTTGAACCCGCATAAATGGATGGGCGTGAACTTTGATTTCAGCGCCCATTTTCTGCGGGATCCCGAACCATTGGTAAAAACGCTGGCCATTTCACCTGAGTATTTGCGCACGCACGGCAAGGGCGGGTTCGTCAACTACTCAGAATGGTCGGTGCCGCTGGGCCGCCGGTTCCGGGCGCTGAAACTGTGGTTCGTGTTGAAAGCCTACGGGTTGGACGGGCTGCGCGGCGTGATGCGCGATCATGTGCGCTGGAGCGTGGCGTTGGCCGATGATCTGCGCGCCGACCCGCGCTTCGAGATCGTCACCGAACCGGTTTTGTCGCTGTTTACGTTTGCCCTGACGGGGGCCGATGACGACGCCATGCTGGCCTATGTCAACGCCGTGAACGAGGACGGGCGTATCTATGTCACGCAAGGGCGCACCGGCGGGCGGATCGTCGTGCGGTTCCAAGTGGGCACTTTTGCGACGACCGAAGGCGATGTTCAACTGGCTGGCGCTGTTTTGAAAGACCTGGCCGGGTAGCATTTGGACAGTCTGGATTGAGTATTTGAAGAAAGATGAAGGGGCAGGGTGTGACAGAGGTGAACCGGTTCAAAGCGGCACTGGCCGCGGGTGATACGCAGATTGGCTGCTGGTTGGGTCTGGCGGACGGCTATGGCGCTGAAATCGCTGGTGAGGCGGGGTTTGACTGGTTGCTGATCGACGCGGAGCACGCCCCCAACGACATCCGCTCGATCCGGGGGCAATTGGCGGCATTGGGGCGGTCGTCCTCGCATCCCATCGTGCGGGTGCCGGTGGGCGAAGCCTGGCTGATCAAGCAAGTCCTGGATCTGGGTGTGCAAACGGTTCTGGTGCCGATGGTCGAAAGCGCTGCGCAGGCCAAGGATCTGGTGCGTGCAATGCGGTATCCGCCCGAAGGTGTGCGCGGGGTTGGGGCCGCTTTGGCAAGGGCGTCGCGGTTTTCCGGGGATCTCACGTATTCCGAAACGGCCAACGCGCAGATGTGCTTGTTGGTGCAGGTTGAGACACGCGCGGGGCTGGCGGCCTTGGACGCAATCCTGGAGGTCGACGGCGTGGACGGTGTGTTCATTGGTCCGGCGGATCTGTCTGCCGATATGGGCCACCGGGCTGACCCGACGGGGCCGCACATGACGGCAGTGATCTTTGAGGCAGTTACCCGCATCGCGGCCAGCGGCAAGGCCGCCGGCATCATCGCCACGGATGACACGCAAAGCCGCGCCTGGCTGGACGCGGGCGCGCGGTTTGTCGCGGTGGGGATTGACGTATTGGTTCTGGCGCAAGGCTTGCGGGCGCTGGCCGCGCGGTTCAGAGGGTAGGGGCCGGTGCGGGTTCTGACATTCAACCTGCAGAACCTGCGCTTGCGCGCGCCAGACGGGCGGGATCGGTTGGACGGCGCGCGCGATGCGGATGAGGAGGAGGCGCCGGTGGCAAGGGCGCTGGACTTTGCCGATCGCCGGTTGACGGCGCAGGTTTTGGCGCAGGCGGACGCCGATATCTGCGCGTTGCAGGAAGTCTTTGACCGCGGGACGCTGGACTATTTCCACGACCATCTCCTTGCAGCGACCGGTGTCGCCGGGTGGCCTTGGCGTGCCTGTGTGGCAGGGAATGATGGTGCGGGTCGAGACGTGGCGCTGATGGCACGCCGTCCGTTTGCTGCGACCAGCCATGCCAGGATGCAGCCCGCAGAACTGGCACTTGATGTGCCCAAGGGGGTGGCGCCGGATCGGCCGATATTTTGCCGGGATTGCCTGATGGTTGAATTTGGCCCGCTGACCTTGTTCACCGTGCATTTCAAGGCGCCCTGGCCAGACCGGGACGAGGCCTGGACCCGGCGGCGGCTGGAGGCCATGGCTGTCAAACGTCTGATTCAGCGGCGTTTTGTGGACCCTGCGGCGGCACACTGGTTGGTTCTGGGTGATCTGAACGACCCGGTGCGCGATCGCGTGCGCGCAATTGCGCCCTTGCTGGATGGGTTTGGCCTGGATCTGACGGCCAGAATGCCTGCCCAGGACCGTTGGACATGGTGGCATGAAGACGGGTTTCGCGGCTGCCCGGATGCGATGATTGCATCGCCGTCGCTGGCCGCGAATTGGCCCGATGCGGTGCCCCGCGCGCTGCGGCTGGGCATGTCACGTGAGGCAGGGGGCGCCAACCCGCGCCTGCCCGATGTTGGCGATCATCGACCACGCGCCAGTGACCATGCGGCGCTGGTGATCGATTTGCCAGGTCTGTGACAGCAAGGCATGGCGCTGGGTCATGGGTTTGTTACACTGATGTGCGAGATACTTTGTCACCCGTCACCCGTCACCTGTTCTTGATCCGAGCCAAGCCATGACATCGATCGATCCAGACTTCGGCCATTGCGCGCTGATCCTTGATGCGCTGTCAGACCCGGCCATGTTGGTCGGTGTGGACCGACGTATCCTGCTGGTCAATGTCGCTGCGCGAGAGCTTTTTCAGGCCCCGATGCAGGGCCTGTCTGTGGCGTCCTTTTTGCGGCAGCCTGAAAGCCTGTCAGCCCTGGATAAGGGGCTTGAGGCCCTGCAATCCGGCCTGGAGATCCCGCAGCCCGTCGAAGCGCGGATGTTCCTGGCGTCGGGGGGGCGGGAAACCACGCTGCGGGTGCAGGTTGCCGCATTGAAGCAAATGGCGGGGCCGGCAGCCTTGCTGGTCACTTTGCGCGACGTCAGCCAGCAGGAGGATGCCGAACAGCAACGGCGCGATTTTGTCGCCAATGTCAGCCATGAATTGCGCTCTCCACTGACAGCGTTGACAGGGTTTATCGAAACGCTCAAGGGGCCAGCGCGGAATGATCCGGCGGCGCAAGAGCAGTTTCTGGATATCATGGAGCGCGAGGCACATCGTATGAGCCGGTTGGTCGGTGACCTGCTGTCGCTGTCGCGCGTGGAATCCGCCGAACGCGTGCGCCCGCGCGACCAGGTCAGCCTGTCTGACGTGATCCAGGCAACACTTGCTGCGTTGAGGCCGAAAACCGAAAAGCACGGTGTTCAGGTCACGGTTTCGGGCGATGGCGCCATGTCCCCGGTTCCTGGGGATCGGGACCAGTTGATGCAGGTGTTTCACAACCTGATCGAAAACGCTGTCAAATATGGCGGTGCTGGCGGGCGCGTTGACATCATATGCGAACAGTTGGACAGCATGCCCGGGCTGATCGGTCCTGTGCAACGCGTGACCGTGCGCGATTTCGGTGACGGCATTAATCCAATTCACCTTCCCAGATTGACAGAGCGGTTTTACCGCGTCGATGGGCATAGATCCCGTGCGTTGGGCGGAACCGGGTTGGGACTTGCGATCGTCAAACATATTATCAACCGCCATCGGGGCCGGTTTGTTATTCAGTCCACGTTGGGTGAAGGAAGCAGCTTCACGGTGAAATTGCCGGTGCTGTGAACCGTCATCAGCGCGTTACAATCCGGCGGTAGTCAAGATCCGCCAAGCTCAGGAAATGCCATGTCTGAACGTCTTCATATCGACCAAGCCTTTGATGCTGACCTGGAACGGATCCGCGATGCCGTTCTGAGCATGGGGGGACGTGTCGAGGAGGCCATCACGCTGGCCGCCCGTGCGCTGGAAGGCCGCGATGAGGATCTGGCGCAAACGGTCATTGCCGGGGACCGCGCGATTGACGATATGGAGGAAGAAATCGACCAGCAGGTGGTGCGACTGTTGGCCCTGCGCCAGCCGCAAGCGCGGGACCTGCGCTCGGTCATCGCGGTGATGAAGATCGCTGCCGATCTGGAACGGCTGGGCGATTATGCCAAGAACATGGCCAAGCGGGTGTCGATTTTGGCCGCGGGGCCACAAATTGACGGCGCGGGTGCCTCGATCCGGCGACAGGCGCGTCAGGTGGGTCAGATGCTGCGGGACATGCTGGACAGTTTTGCGCATCTGGATGTGAATCTGGCCAACGACGTGATCGCCCGTGACGTGGAAGTCGATCACATGACCAACGCCCTGTTTCGCGAATTCATCACCCACATGATGGAAGACCCACGCAAGATTTCGGTTTGTCTGCACTACACGTTCATCGCCAAGAATGTTGAACGTATGGGGGATCATGTGACCGGCGCGGCGGAACATGTGGTGTTCCTGGCGACCGGTGAACGTCCGGGTGACCGGGCCAAGGGAACCTCAACCGCGCATCTGGATGTGGAGGCGGAGTGAATCCATGAGTCATGCCACTGATACCCCGCTGGTTCTGGTTGTTGATGATGAATCCGCGCAACGGGCCTTGTTGAGCTACAATCTTGAAGCGGCCGGGTTCCGGGTGTGTCTGGCTGAGGACGGCGAGGAGGCGCTTCTGAAGATTGCGGAAGAAGAGCCCGATGTGATCTTGCTCGACTGGATGCTGCCGCATGTTTCGGGCATCGAGGTGTGCCGCCAGATCAAAGCACACAAGGGCGGGACCGACGCGGCGATCATCATGGTGTCCGCGCGGACCGAGGAGGACGACCGAATTCGGGGCCTGGAAACCGGCGCGGATGACTACATCACCAAGCCCTATTCCGTGAACGAACTGGTGGCCCGGGTGCGCGCAAACCTGCGCCGCGCCCGCCCGGCGCAGGTGGGGACCGTGCTGGAAGTCGGCGGAATTCGGTTGGAAAGTGATGCGCATCGGGTCTTTCGGGACGGTTTTGAGGTGCATCTTGGTCCAACAGAATTTCGCTTGCTCAGCGCGCTGATGGAGCGCGCCGGAAAGGTCTGGACCCGGGACGCCTTGTTGGACCGGGTCTGGGGGCGGGACATTTACGTCGATACACGCACCGTTGACGTGCATATCGGTCGGCTGCGCAAAGCCTTGGGCGGAGCTGCCGCGACCGATCCCATCCGAACCGTGCGCGGAACCGGGTACGCGCTGCGGTGACGCGTTCGTCAAATGTGGCTCGGACGGGGTTTAATTGTCTGACATAAGCGCGTGCGATGTAGACGAGAGTTTCCATATCTTGCACAAAGACTAGGCATCACGCGAAGAATTGTGCACGGATTTATCCACAGGGCGGTTAATGACTGACATTTGTTGGGGTGCCGTTGTGGCGATATTCTACGCGCTTCTCGCCCCAGGCTTGCCGATGTTTCCATGCGAACAACCGTCTCCAAGCCTCTGAAATTGCGTTTCAACATCAGGGCCGCGTGAAACGGTCCGTTTGGCGCACGCCTGTTTTCCCGTGCGTTCCGGGCGCAGCCGGCCCACAGGGGCCCAGGCCTCCGGACCAAGTTATACACATCCCAGCACGGCACCGAGTTTATCCACATCCGCACCGGTTCACTCATGCGACGCCTCGAACGTGAAAACGGTTTGCAGGCCGTCGCGGGACGTTTACAAATGAGGGCGGACACAGGGTAATCGCGGGGGCGGACATGCACAGGCTTGGGCTTTTGGTGGCGGTTCAGGCCACAGTTGCGGCGGCAAGCTTGGTGGTTGAAATCGTCGCCGGACGGATGCTCGCGCCCTATGTGGGCATGTCGCTGTATACCTGGACCTCGGTGATCGCGGTGGTGCTGGCGGGGTTTTCGGCGGGCCATTGGGTTGGTGGCCGCCTGGCCGAATGGACCCCCGACAAAGCCTTGAAAGCCAATGGCTGGGCGATGTTGGCCGCGGCGCTAACCACGGCGGGTGCGGTGTTCGTCCTGCGTGCCCTGTCTGGCCCAGTGATTACCTTGATCCCCAATCCGGTCGGCGCAATCGTGATGTTGACGGCTTTGGTGTTTTTCCTGCCCTCGTTCTTTGCGGGCATACCGGCACCGATCTTGTCGATGATTGCCGTCCATCACCATCCAGACCGGCGGGGCCGCGCATTGGGGGCGATGTTTGCGGCCGGTGCCTGGGGCGCCATTCTGGGCACCTTGGCCGCCGGGTTCGTGTTCATCTCGTGGTTTGGGTCAACATGGACGTTGGTGATTGTCGCGGCGGTTTATCTGGCGCTGGGGCTTCAATCGTTGATAGCCGCGGGCGGGATCAAGGCCGCACGGGCAGGGGGCTTGGCCGCCGTCATCCCGCTGGCCCTGGGTGGCGCGGCGCTGACTTTGCCCGATCCTTGCAGCACGGAAAGCAACTACTTCTGCATCCGGGTTATCGAGACAACCGTCGATCCCACTGCGCCCAGCCGGCTGATGGTGTTGGATCACTTGGCGCATGGCGGGGCAGACCGCAATGACGCCCGCGCGATGCTGACCCCGCACGCGATGATGCTGGACGGGTTGGCCCGTCTGCGCATGGAAGACGCTGACAATTGGAGCGCGTTTTTCATCGGTGGAGGCAGCTATTCCGTGCCACGCGCGTGGCACGCTTTGGCAATTCCGGCGCATAGTGACAGTGGCCGAAATTGATCCTGCGGTGACACGCACGGCGATCACGTCGTTTTGGTATGAGCCCGGTCAGGACCGGATTGTCCACGCGGACGCGCGCCAAACCCTGCTGCGCGAGGACACGCGCTATGACGTGGTGATTGGCGATGCCTTTACCGATATCGCCGTGCCGCAGCATCTGATCACCCGAGAGTTCTTCCAACTGGTGGCCAGTCGCCTGACCCCGCGCGGTGTCTATCTGATGAATGTGATCGACCATTCCGACAGACTGGATGTGTTGGCCGCCATGGTGGCTACGGCGCGTTCTGTTTGGCCCAATGTAGAAGTGTGGGCGGATCCAGAGCATGATCCGGCAGAAAACCGGCGGGTGTTTGTGCTGGTGGCCGGGGCAGACGGATCACTGCAATCGCAAATCAGCCATGACGGCCCGATGCCGATGCGCGCGGTGCGCGTGTCGGCCGCGTCGCTGCAACGGATCATGGACGCCCGCACGCCAATGATCTTCACCGATGATTTTGCCCCCATCGACCGGCTGCTGGGGGATCAGGGAGAGGGATGAAAAGGGGGCCAAAGCCCCCTTTTCTGGACGTTGGAACAGTGGCTTAGCCAAAGATGTCAGCGGTGATGCCCTGATACCAACCGATGCTTTCTTCATAGGTCTGGCGGCGCATATCGGCGCTTTCACCGACCTGGCTGATAAAGGACGACACCGATTCAATCCGGTCTTCACCGGCTTCATAGCTGGCGCCCACCTTCACACCGTCTTCAGTACCAATCAGCGACCAGCAGGTGTTCGAATAGCGGGCCGGGAACACCCGGCTGTCGGTCAGATCGCCGCGCACATTGTTGGCGACCACCTTGGCTTGGCTGTTGGCCGAGAAGCCCGACTTTGGCATCGCACCCTGATGCGAGCTGTCGCCCAGCACGAAGATGTTGTCATCCATCCGTGACCGCATATCGGTTGGCGTGACGGGGGCCCAGCCAGCTTCGTTTGTGATGCCGGCGATCTGGGCGATGCGGCCCGCCTGTTGCGCCGGGATGACGTTGCAGACATCGACGGATTCAACCTCGCCAGCAACCACCACTTCCATTGCATCGGGGCGCACTTCCACCTCGGCGCCGCCGAAATCCGGGCCGACCCAGTCGATCATCCCGGCATAGTGGCGGTTCCAGCCGTCTTCGAACAGCGCACGCTTGGAGAAGTTGGGCTTCGGATCCAGGATCAGGATCTTGGCCGTCGGGTTCCGTTCCTTCAACACATGCGCAACCATCGACACCCGCTCATACGGGCCGGGGGGGCAGCGGTAGGGGTTCGGCGGCGCGACCATCGCGTAGGTGCCGCCCTCGCGCATGTTTTCGATTTGATGCTTGAGGAGTTGCGTCTGGCTGCCGGCCTTGTAGGCGTGCGGCATGGCGTGCTGGCTGGTGATGTCCCATCCGGGAACAGAGCCCTCCACAAAGTCGATGCCGGGCGCGATGACCAGGCGATCATAGGACAGGGTTGACCCGCCCGCCAACGTCACCGTCTTGGCGTCCCGGTCAACACCCATGGCCCAGTCATGGACCACGTTGATGCCATAGTCGCTGGCCAGGGCGCCATAGGAATGGCCCAGGTTTTCATAGTCCCAGAACCCGCCCAGATACAGGTTGGAAAAGAAGCAGGTGTAATAGGTGCGTGTGGGCTCGATCAGCGTCACGTCCAATGCGCCGTCCGAATCCTTTGCGATGTAGCGCGCGGCGGTTGCGCCACCCGCGCCACCACCGATCACGACAACCTTCGGACGGCCTTGGGCCATCACCTGAGGGGCCGCGACGGCCGTCGTGGCTGCGGCGGCGGTTGCCAGAAAACTGCGTCTGTTGAGTGTCATAAAACGGTCCTCCCTTTGGTCGTTATCGGGCAAAATGCCCGTGGCCGAAGTTTGGCAGGCCCCGCGCGATTCACGCGGACCTCCCTTCTGCACGGGGTCCCCCAATCTGACGGCATGTCAGCGGCCTGATGGGAAACCCAGATGCCCAAGTCGGGCACCATTCTTGGCGGTCACGCCAGCTTGGTGACCTGCGTCAATTCTCGATTGACGCGAAATAAGCGGCCAGAGCCGCGATCTGTTCGTCATCCAGCCGCGACGCCATCATCTGCATCACCGGATGTGGGCGCAGGCCCTGTTTGTACGCGTGCAAGGCAACAACGAAATCTTCCTCAATCCACCCGATGATCGATGGGATGCCCTCGTCTGCGCCACTTTGCTGGTGGCAGGTCACACATTCCGAGGACAGGTATTCGCCGTATTCCACGTCGCCTTCGATGTTGAGCGTCTCATGCGACAGTTCGGGCAGCGAGGCGATGGCGGTGGGGGCGGATTCCGGGATGTTTTCAGGTTGATCCGAATACGCCCGCAGGAAAGCCAACAGATCATGGCGTTCCTGGGGATCACGCAGGCCCCGATACGACATGCGCGTGCCGGAAATCAGCGCGCGCGGATTGGTCAGATAGGCATCCAGCGTTTCATAGGTCCACGACAGCCCGTCACGCCCCATGCGGATCATGCCCGGCGAATAGCGCGCCCCTTCCACAGCCCCGGCGCCCCGGTCGAAGACCCGGTTCAGGTGGGGGCCAACGCGGTTCTCTGCCCCGTCACCGATCTGATGACAGAACTGGCAATCACGTTGAAAAACGGCTTGTCCCGCGTTGGCGTCACCCAGGGTTTCCGCCAATGGTTGGGTTTGTGCCATGGCCGGGGTAGCAAGCGCCCCGGCCATGGCAAAGATCACTGATACACATACACGCTTCATGATTACTCTGCGAAGCTTTGCAGATACGCGATCATTGCGGCACGATCAGCGGCATCCTGCATCCCACGGAAGGACATGCGCGTGCGCGGCATGTACTGGCGCGGGTTTTCAAGGAACGCGTCCAGCTCTTGTGGGGTCCAGACCAGACCGGCAGCGGCGGCGTCCTGCATCGGGCCAGAGTAACGGAACCCTTCGACCGCGCCCGCCGCCCGTCCGACAACGCCGTTCAGCATCGGGCCAGTGGCGTTGCGTGCGCCTTCGCCAACGCGGTGACAACTGCGGCATTGACGCCACAGGCCTTCACCGGCGGCTACCAGTTCAGGGTCCAACGCGGGCTGTTCTGGCTCAGCAGCGGCGGGGGCCTCGGTCGGGGCCTCTGGTGCCGCCGTGTCCTGGGCCGCCGTGTCCTGGGCCGCCATGCGATCCGGCGCGAACCGCGTCACCGCGCCTTCGGGCGTCGATTGCAGATCAGTCGCACGGCGGGTCACATGCACAGGGGCGATGCAATCGCTCATGCAGGCTTCGGCGCTGAACAACGGCACTTCGACATCGTTGCGGTCATCCACATAAAAGCCGTCGGCGTTTGGCATCACGATGTCGGTGAAGTTTTCATTGCTGAGAACAAAATCATCCTCAACCAGCCCGTTGGAATAGAGAATGTAGGCGGTGATCGCATAGGTCTCGTCAGGCGACAGGATCTGCGCGTTGCCGAAAGGCATCGACCGGTGGACATAATCCCAAACGGTGGACAGGTAGGGCCAGTAGCTGCCCACGGTCTTGACCGGGCGGCGATCTGTCAGGGTGCCGATACCGCCGGCGATGACCGGGTAAGCCCCTGCACCTTCGCCGAAATCCCCGTGGCACATGGCGCAGTTTTCGACCCACAGATCCTCACCATCGAACACATCGCCACTGCCGACCGGCAAGCCCGTGCCATCAGGTTCAATCGACACATCCCAGGCGGCGATTTCTTCGGGCAGGGCGGTGCGGCCCAGATTATAAGTCTGGGCAACCGCAGGCAGCGCGATCACGCCAGACAGGATGGACGCCAATACCGCGGTGGCCTTCAAATTAGCTTTCGACTTCGACATTTTCCACCGCTCCGTTCTCATAGACAGCCCAGGTTTGGATACCGTTGTTGTGATAGACCGAGTTCAGACCGCGAATTTCGCGCAACTGGTCCTTGGTCGGTTGCACGTAGCCCGTGTCATCCATCGCCCGTGATTGCAGCAGCATCGGGCTGCCGTCCCATTCGATTTCCAGATAGAACCGCGACAGCGCGGCCTTGCCACCCTGTGTGCCCAGACGCGCGGTCTGCCAGTTGACGCCGCCGTCCAGCGACACATCAACGCGTTCGATCCTGCCCCGTCCGGACCAGGCCAAACCCGTGATGACCAGCGGACCCGGCCCATGATCGATGGGCATTTGCGGGCTGGGCGAGGTGACGACGGATTTCGCATCCATTTCCCACGTCCATTTGCGCGCGCGGCCGTCGGGCATCAGGTCGGTGTATTTCGAGGTTTCTTCGCGGGCTTCCACGGCGGAATGGGTCACACCAATGCGGCGCAGCCATTTGACCCACATGTTGCCTTCCCAACCGGGCACGACCAGACGCACGGGATAACCGTGTTCCATGCGCAGGGCTTCACCATTCGCGGCGAAGGCGACAAGCACATCGTCCAAGGCCTTTTCCATCGGCATTGAGCGTCCGTTCGACGAGGCATCGGCCCCCTCGACATAAACCCATTGGCCTTCGGGCTGAACGCCGGCCTCTTCCAGCAGGATCCGCAGTGGAATGCCGGTGTATTCCATGTTGTGGATCATGCCATGCGTGAATTGCGCGCCATTCAACTGTGCGCCACCCCATTCCATACCGCTGTTGGCGGCGCATTCGCAGAAATAGACGTGGTTTTCGCGCGGAAAACGCATCAGGTCGTCATAGGTGAACACCAGCGGGCGATCGACAAGACCGGTGATCATCAGGCGGTAGTCGTCTTTTGACAGTTCGATGGCGCCAGAGTGGTGGCGCTCGAACGCACAGCCTTGCGGGGTGATCGTGCCGTCCAGCGCGTGGATCGGCGTGAAGTTGATCGAGCTGATCGGATCGGCCGTCAGCCAAGGCACCCTGCGGCGCACGACGTCGCCTTCAAAACGGATCGGCATCCCGTAGGGGGTTTCATCAACGCCCACCCCGGTGGCCGAGGCCCAGTCCTGCACGTTGGTGATCAGCGGGTCGGCTTCCTGGGCTGACGCCCCGGTGGCGGCAACAACGGCCCCACCAGCGGCGAGCCCCGCCTTGAACAGAAACTCTCGACGGCTGGTGCCGCCGACGCCCTGCGTGTCGTCATCGGACATGTCGGTCATGACGCTTGCTCCTTTGTCTCAGTCAGTCACTCTGGGGCGGCCTCAACAGCCCCGGAAACGGGGTCAGTTGCCGGTTACGGTCACAGAGTCATTGGGTTCTGCGGACACACGGCCCTGCGTGCGGATGTAATTTTCGACCACATCCCAGATCATCGGCCCTTCGGTGCCCTCATTCACCGACGCCCAACCACCAACGGTGTAGCTGCGGGTCGGATCCAGCGCCTCGCCGGTGCGGGTCAGGGTCAGGCCGCTGATCCGCTCTCCGATGGGTTTCGAGATGTCGATGGTGTAGGCCAGACCACCCAGCCGCACCATGTCCCCGCCTTGCTGGTAATATGGGTCGGTGTTGAACAGGTTGTCGGCCACGTCCTCAAGGATCGCGTGAACGAATTCGCCTGTCATTTCCGTGCGATACACCTGGCCGTAGGTCATCGAGGTGACGTTGTGGATGTCTTCGCGGGTGATCGCGTCACCGGGCATCAGGCTGGCCCCCCAGCGCACGCCGGGCGACATGGCGATTTCGGTGTCCCGTTCGGACATCACGGCGTCACAGATCAGGTTGTCCCAGGTGCCGGCGAAATTGCCCCGGCGATAGAGCAGGCTGTCGGTGTGGCCGATGACCTCCTCCAACTGCTCGCGGTAGGGCGCGCGTTCGGCGTCGACCAACGCAGCCATGTCGGCATCGGGCTGAATCACATCCGCAAAGATCGGGATCAGCTTGTGGCGGAAGCCCATCAACTGGCCATCGCGCACATCCAGATCCAGACGTGTGACAAACTTGCCGTGACTGCCCGAGGCAATCAGCAGTGTCTCACCCACCAAAACAGGTTCCGGCAGCGCGTCATGGGTGTGGCCGGTCAGGATCACGTCGATGCCGGTCACCCGGCCCGCCATCTTGCGGTCCACGTCAAAGCCATTGTGCGACAGGATGACCACCAGATCCGCGCCCTGTGCGCGCACCTCGTCAACCATCTCCTGCATACGCTCTTCGCGGATACCAAAGCTGAATTCGGGGAACATCCAGCCGGGGTTGGCAATCGGCATATAGGGGAAGGCCTGACCAATTACGGCGATCTTGGCGCCGCCGCGTTCGAACCAGGTGTAGGGGTCAAAATCTTCGGACGGCTCATTCCATTCCGCATCCCAGATGTTCTGGCCCAGGAACGGGAAATTCAACTGGTCCACCAGCTCATAGACCCGGTCGGTGCCGAAGGTCCATTCCCAGTGCGAGGTCATGGCCTCGGTCCCCAGGGCGTTCATGATGTTGACCATATCCTGACCCCGGCTCAGGTAACTGGTCATCGACCCGTGCCAGGTATCGCCGCCGTCCAGAATAATGGCCTCAGGACGGTCGGCCCGGATCGCCTTGACCACGGTTGCCACGCGGTCCATGCCGCCCATCTTGCCGTAAGTCTGCCCCAGTGCAGCGAAATCCTGATAGGTCAGGGCATACGCGTCCGCCGATCCGGGCGTCAGGTTGAACATGTTGATGAAGTCTTGACCGACAACATGCGGGGGCTGGCCACGGACTTCACCGACACCAATGTTGAATTCCGGCTCGCGGAACCAGACCGGTTTGGCCTGGGCGTGGATATCGGTGATGTGGATCAGGGACACATTGCCGAACGTGTCGAAGCGCAGCAGATCATCTTGGGTCAGCACCTGCTGGGCCGCCAGTTTGGACCAGTTTCCAAAGCCGGAAATGCCATACAGTGCCGAAGCGGCGATCGATGCTTGCAGAAACTCGCGGCGGGATATCATGCCTGTGATCTCCTTGGATCCCTGATGATGGAGAGAAAGCCAGCCGGTGGGAGAGCCATATGCCAACCTTCAAAGAAATGAATATACTGAGTATGAAAAAGAGCGCGGTTCCGCGCTGTCCATACCGGGTTGGGGGGCCAGAGCGCGGAAACCCGCGCCCCGGCAATCTTGCTTAGTTGCGAACCGCAACACCTTCGACCGACAGGCCCATCCCGCGCGAGGCGACATAGAGTTCCAGCGCCCGAAGTTCATCCGTGCCGATGCCGAAAGTCTCGGCGCGCGTGTCACGAATACAGCCGCGGAAGCGGTTGTGGATCGAGTTCAGACGCGAGTTCTTCAACCGGTAGGTCGGGAAGCCGTTGATCTGGCCCTGGCTCAGATGGTCCGCACGGATCATCAAACCATAGCTTTCTTCGTGGCAGCTGGCGCAGGACAGCTCCAACTGTCCATACCGGGTGTAATACATGTCGCGGCCTTGCTCCCAATAGGGGGCAGCTTCACCGTCGATCTGGACCGCAACAGACATGCCGCGCGACTGCATCGAAATCGCAGCAGTCATGTTGATCATGTCCGCGCCGTTCCAGTTCCACGCCTCGGCACCCATGCGTTCGGTACGGCAGTTGTTGACGTAGTCTTCGACCGACCACAGAACCCCGTCCGAGTTGACATGTGGCATCTGGGCGCGAACGCCGGCCATGCCCTCTTCGATGTCCCCGTGGCAATCTGCACACGATTGCCCGGCGCTGCCTTCGGCGGTTTCCCAGGCATCAAGCCCGGCATCAACAGCCAAAAGTCCAGGGTTTTCAAAGTCATCCATCTGGATGGTTCGCGTCCCCTCGGACCGGAACAGCCAGCCCGAGTAGCGCTCGGGCAGGTTGGGTGTGATGTCGTCACTCGGTGCACGGGTGACCAGTTCCAGCTCACCATCGATGACCAGTTCGGCCGTCGGATCAGGATCAGCAAAGGCCGAACCGGTGAACAGGGCCATTGCGGCCGCGGCCATGGCAAACGATTTGGCAGGCTTCAGGTGCTGCATAGTGTCTCCTCCCAGACTTCTGTTGCGCCGAAAGCTCAGGCGTAATCGAATTCTTCGGTGGCCGTGTAAACGTCACCATTGTCATCATACCACGTGAAAACGAACGCGCCGGCCGCCGGGATGGTGGCTTCGAATTCGATATACGGGTTTGCGGAAATTGCGCCTTCCAGCGCCGCGTCGATCACCATCACGCCGTCCAATTCACAGGTGAAGCGGTTGATGATCTGGCGCGGAATCGTCTCACCGGCCGAGTTGCGGCGTTGGCCCGATTCCATGGTGTGGTTGATCAGGGTTTTCACCACAATCGAGTCGCCGGCCGACGCGCGGCGGGGCAGGCGGATGCGGGGTCTTACTTCGGTCATCTGCGTAACTCCTGGATAACTGGATCAGCCGCCGCAGCCGCCGATGGTGACTTTCACCTCGACGCGGGTCATGGCAAAGCTGTCATCGGCCATCTTGGCGACGGCGATCACGTCCTGGGTGCGGCCCAGACGCATACGGGTGGAAATCGTCGAGGCACCCGCCGCGGGACCGAAGGTATAACGTCCAACGCGCGGGGTCGGGTTGCCAGCGGCGAAAATGGCGATTTCAGTCGCGCCATCGGCGGACACGGAAATCGGCACAGTGTTACCGTTTTCAGCAATTTCCGGGGCGGTCAGGTTGACACCACCGTCCATGGGTTCGACGCCACCGGTAAATTCGGCAATGGCGTCCTGCGCGGCGGCTTCATCGGCGTAGACGGTCGCGGGCAACAGCGCCACGGCCGAGGCACCGAGGCCGATCGCGAGGGTATCGCGTCTTGTCAGCATGAGGGGGCTCCTTTCAGTGTTCGGGGCAGACCGGGCTTAGTCGGTCAGCGTCATGAGGTAGGCAACGGTGTCTTCGATCTGCTGCGCGCTGAGCAGCGGGCCAAAGGTTTCAGGATCCGCGGCGCGGCCCGTGTAGCGATCACCGGGACGGACATAGCCCGAATCACGGTAGAACGACGGCATCCGGGTTTCCGGGAACATCTGCTTTGCGTCGACCAGGATGCCGCGCAGTTCAGCTTCGCTCCAGCGGCTGCCGACACCGTCCAGCGACGGGCCAACATTGCCCTGGAACTGGACGTCCGGCAGCGACGAGAATTGATGGCAGGCGACGCAGTTGCCTTGCGAGCGGCTGGAAACGACTCCGATCCCGCCCTCGGCATCTCCGGCTGCATCCGCAATCAGCGCGGGCACGGTGACATCGTCAACCCAGACGACGTCGGAAGGGGCAGTGTCGGCGGTTGCGACGCCGGCAAAGGCGATCCCGGCAACGACAAGCCCGGTCACAGCTTTCAGGTTCATGGATGTCCTCCCTGACATTCAGCGGTTTGAAATTGCGCTCTCCCAAACGCGTCTCGGGGGCATCGTAGCCGAAGGTATGCAAAGACGGCAATCACAAAATTCATTTATTTGCATATTGACGAAATCCTTCGTTTCTGCCGCGCCGATTCGGCGTTAGAGAACGTAAACAATTCAACGAATACAGCCCAATATGGGTCGTTCTTAAGGGTTCAGGTTGCGCGCGACATAATGTTGAAAATGCTCGTCACCGTCATATCCGCGCTCCAGCACCCATTGCAGCATCAGGCGTGTGGTGCCCGCTTCGAAGGCGCCGGGCATGGTCATCACGGCGGCATCGCGCACGGTGCCCGATTCGGGTGTCTCCTCGGGCATGAAGATCAATGTGGGGGTAAAAACCACGCCCCAGCGGGTCATCATGTCACGTTCATCCATCTCCACGCCGTCGAAGTCGGTGACGGGGATGTTGCCGAACAAATTCATCTGCACGACAAAGAAGTCTTCCCGCAACATGCGCGCAATTTCGGGCTGGACGTAGACATGTTCGTGCATGCGCGTGCAATAGATGCACCCGCGTTGTTCGACCATCACGATCATCCGTTTGCCCTGGGACCTGGCCTCGTCCAGATCATCACGCATGTCGCGGAAGGTTTCATGAAGCCAATCGGGTTTGTGCAGCCCGTCCTCGCCCAACGGTGGGATCGGATCATCCGCGCGGGCGCGCTGCGCCAAACCTGCGGCGGCCATCGTAAGTGCCAGTCCTGTTACAAAATTCCGGCGTGTTGCCTGCATGACAGACCCCTTTATGACGTGGGAAAATCAGCCGATGGAGGTGGCCCATGGCATGACATCAATCATCCACTGGGCCAGGTAGGCCAGTGAATTTGTGGCGATCAGGATGGCAAAAAGCACCAGCATCGCGCCCATGAGTTTTTCAATATATTGCAATTTGTCACGGTGGCGGCCGACCCAAGCCAGGAAGGGCCGCGCGAACAAAGCGGCGATGACAAAAGGCAGGGTCATCGACAGGCCATAGACCGCCAGCAAGGCCGCCCCGCGCCAAACGTCGCCCATCCCCGATGCGATCATCAAGATCGCGGCCAATGCCGGGCCAACGCAGGGCGTCCAGCCAAATCCGAAGGCCAGCCCCATCACGTAGCTGCCCAAAATGGATTTTGGCGAACCTGCGTTTTCAATCCGCGCCTGACGATACAGCAAGGAGATCTTCAAAATCCCCAGGAAGTGCAGTCCGAAGACCAGCAGCACCGCCGCCGCAACGTAGCGCAGCGTGTCCTTCCATTCGATGAATACCTGACCCAACGCCGTGGCGCCCATGCCAAGAAGCATGAAAATGCTGGTCACACCCAGCGCAAAAGCAATTGATGCCATGACCAGGCGACGCTGCGCGCCTGGCGCCAGTCCTTCGTCGTCACGCAGCTCTGCCATCGAAAGGCCGGCCATATAGCACAGGTAAAATGGCACCATCGGCAGGATACAGGGCGATAGGAAAGACAATATACCTGCCAGCGCTGCGCCGCCAAACGTGATGTCGAACATGGTCTGGGCCTCTTGCATCTGTCCAGAAATTTGATGAGTCGTAGGAAGGGCGCAGGGGAGCTTGCCCGAAACACTGCGAAACATTACAATGTTCATATGTTTATGTACCCGCGTCAATCGGGGTTAGAGCCGAGGCACCGGTTTTGCGCAAACGCGGACCAAGGGTCGAATAGGACAGGAGGCTTCAGAATGCGCCGATCCGTCTTTCTTTCCGCGCTGTTGGCCATTGCGATGGCGGCCGTGGTGGCGATGCCCGGCCGTGCTCAAGCGCAGGAATTCCGGTTGCTGATGATCTCGCAAGTTGGCTGCTACGTCTGCGTAGCCTTCAACCGGGATGTCGCCCCCGCATACGAAGCCTCGCCCGAGCAAGCCGTTGCGCCCTTGATTCACGCCGATTTGCACGGCCCCATGCCAGAAGGTGTGACCTTGGCCTCGCGGCCTTTCGTGACCCCGACATTCATCCTGATCGGCCCAAATGGTCAGGAATTGGACCGGCTGGTGGGCTTTCCGGGCGAAGATTTCTTCTGGGCATACGTGAATGAAATGTTCGCGCGTGCAAGGACGTCCCAATCGGGGTAAAAGGGGCAAACGCCCGGTTCCGGGCTTGAACAGGGTCGTAACGACGTGGCTGACGGCGTCAACATGAGGGAAAAGGGGGCAACCGGCGTGGACACGTCGCGGTGCGACCGGCCGTCGTCGCCTGCCGAAGCCCGCGCCGCCGCCGATTTCCTGAAGGCCTTGGGGCACGAGGGACGGCTGTTGATGTTGTGCCATCTGAGCGAACGTGATCTGACCGTCACCGAACTGGAACAGCTGATCATGTCGCGGCAGGCGGCGGTCAGCCAGCAGTTGGCACGGCTGCGCCATGAAAAGCTGGTCACCACCCGGCGCGTTGGCAATCAGATCATCTATTCCCTGGCCGATGACCGCGTGCGCGAAATGGTGCATGTCATCCAACGCTTGTTCTCAGGTATCTGACCGCAGACAGGGGATGCACCGCTGCAGCCTGATCTGGATCAAGGTTTCTTTATTCAAGAAACGGCATGAACCCCCTGAACCGCAGGACGGGAGCGCACGCCAATGGACAGCATGACGGACGGCTTCATTGCCTTTATCGAATGGATCGGGGACGCCAATGCCGGGGCGTTGTTCGGCCTGTTGACCGGCGCCATTTTCGGGATTGCCGCGCAGCGGTCCAGGTTTTGCCTGCGGGCGGCAACCGTTGAATTCGCGCGCGGAATGATCGGCGGCAAGGTCGCTGTCTGGTTGCTGACATTCTCCACGGCGGTGTTCTGGGTCCAAGGCGCGCAGTGGCTGGGTCTGTTCGACAGCAGCGACGCGCGCATGATGGCTGTCGCGGGGTCGTGGTCTGGTGCGGTTATCGGCGGGCTGATGTTCGGCGTCGGAATGGTGCTGGCGCGCGGATGTTCTGGCCGCTTGCTGGTGCTTGCGGCAACCGGAAACTTGCGGTCGGTGGTGTCGGGTCTGATCTTTGCGGTTGTCGCGCAAATGAGCCTGCACGGCTGGCTGGCGCCACTGCGCAATTGGCTTGCGGCGCTGTGGGTGACGCCGAACGGGCGGAACTTGAACCTGCTGGAAATGCTGGGGCTTCCCGACATCACCGGGCTGTTGTTGGGGTTGGGGCTGGCGGTTGTGGCCATTGTCGTGGCCCTGCGCGCCCGGATCGGGGCGCGGGTGCTGGTGTTCGGGGCCGGTGTTGGCTTTTCGGTGGCGGCCGGCTGGGTGCTGACATGGAATTTGGCCCAATTCGCCTGGGACCCGGTCAACGTGACTTCGGCCACATTCACCGGCCCATCGGCCAATACGCTGATGTTCTTTCTCAGCAACACCGAAGTTTTGCGCTTTGACATCGGGTTGGTGCCCGGCGTGTTTCTGGGGGCGTTTATTGCCGCGGCCATGGCCAAAGAATTCCGGTTTCAGGGGTTCGAGGGCGAGGCCAATATGCGCCGGTCGATGTTTGGCGCGGTGCTGATGGGATTTGGCGGGATGCTGGCTGGGGGCTGCGCGGTCGGCGCAGGCGTCACCGGTGGTTCGATCTTTGCCGCGACGGCCTGGTTGGCGCTGTTTTGCATGTGGGTTGGCGCAATGGCCACCGATCTTCTGGTCGATCAGCGCCGCCCGCAGGCCAGCCTGGCCTGAACCGTCGCCATCCAAACCAACTGCTCAGGGGAAAATTCAGCATGTTTTTTCCCCTGACAGGGGGCACCTTTTGCGCCTAGGGTTCCCGCACTGGCCCAGAACGGGTCGATAAAAGTGGGGGAACGATCCATGGAAATGATTATTGGCCTGATCTCGGGTGCTGTTGGTGGCAACGTTGCCGGCGGTTTGCTGCGCAACTTGAACCAGGGAACGCTGATCAATTCGATCGCGGGCATCGTCGGCGGCGGTCTGGGCGGGCAGGTTCTGTCCATGCTGGGCATGGCCGGAATGGGCGACGGCGGCCTGGATATCGGCGCGATCGTGGGCCAAATTGCGGCTGGCGGTGTCGGCGGCGGCATTGTGCTGGCGATTGTTGGCGCAGTGCGCAACATGATCGGCCGCTAGGAACGGGACCTGAGCCCATCGGGGCTGAGGTCGCGACGACTGAATTCAGTTCATTCTATCGCCAATCACCAGGACACGCGGGTAATCCCATCCCAAGTCCCCGTGTGTCTTGATTGGTGCGTCCGGGGGGGGCCGCGCTGCGGGATCCCCCCGGATTTGTCTGTCAGACTTCGGGACTAAACCGATACCCGCCGTCATGGCGTTCGGCGCGGCCCAACCCGCCGGGCAAGTGGAAGCCGGCGAGCATCATCTGGTCGTGAACCAATTGATCCAGCAAGGAAACCCGCGTCCGCGCCGCCGTTTCCTCATCCTGATCCGAGCCCGAATGCCAGTCCGGCCGCGCAAACGCGACGTGATGATTGCTGATGGCGTCGCCGCCGACCAACAGGGCATTGGTCCCGTCACGCAGCTCAAACGACATATGTCCGGGGGTATGGCCGAAACTTCCCCGCGCGGCGATCCCCGGCAAAATTTCCTGCCCGTCTTCAAAGAACTGAACCAGATCAGCGACAGCATCCAGTCGCCGCTGCGCGCCAACCGCAAAGCTCTGGCGGGCGGAGCCAATATTGTGCACGGTATTCGGGTCCATCCAAAAATCGAACTCGGCACGCCCCATCAGGATCTGAGCGTTGGGCAGGAAGGGGTCGTCAAAGTCGTCCAGCAGTCCCCAGATATGATCAGGGTGGCCGTGGGTGATGACCAGGTGGGTGATGTCCTCGGGGAAAATCCCCAATTCATCCAGCGTATCGGGCAAAAACCCGGCACTGGGTTGGAAATCAGGGCCCGAGCCGACGTCGAACAGGATGACCCGGTCTTCGTGGCGCACCAGCGTCAGGTTGCAGGGCGGCGTTAGCGGGCCGTCGGCCACGTTGTTGGCGGCCAGAATTGTATCGGCCTCGGGCTGCGGCATGGGGCCGAGAATGAAATCGCGCGGCAAGACCAGATTGCCGTCCGAGATCATCTGAACCTGCATCCCGCCCATATCAACGGCGGTTTGTGCGGCAATCCGGCGCGGCAGGATCCCGCCAACGGCCAGCGCCGCAGGTCCGCCCAATGCAAAAGCACGTCGTGAAATTTTCATGTGTCCCCCTTGGGTGCCAAGTTTGCCCCGCATATGCCGGGCGGTTCATCGAGACCGCAAATGGGTTGGGAGAGACCACACTTACCTGTCTCCGAAAAATAGGGGTTGTGCCACAAAACGCAAGCTTTATTCATGAACATGCATGTGTATACCCGCCCCCTTGGCAGGATGCGGCCGGTTGCAGGGCTTGCTTTTTGGGTGGGGACGCGAAACGCTGTCTGCCAGAACCCGGCGAAGCAACTATGACAACGGAGACGCAGATGGACGTTATCCCTTACGGCGTGATGGCAGCCCTTGTCGGACTGGTTGCAGGGGTCGTTCTGGGCCTGTCGGCCCGGTTGGGGAACTTTTGCACGTTGGGTGCGCTGGAAATGGCGGCCTATGGCTCGGATCAGCGGCGATTGCGGATGTGGGGGATTGTCCTGGCGGTGTCGATCACGGGCACCTTTCTGGGCGTCACAAGCGGCCATGTCGACCTGATGACCACGATTTACCACCAGATCCAATGGAATCCGCTGGCGTCCATCGTTGGCGGGTTGATTTTCGGCTACGGGATGGCATTGGCCGGGAATTGTGGCTTCGGGGCGCTGGTGCGGTTTGGTGGAGGTGACCTGCGATCCCTGGTCGTTGTGGTTGTCATGGGGATCTTCGGCTTTGTCGCCTTGTCGGGCCCGCTGGCACCCTTGCGTGTCGGGCTGTTCGATCAGGTGCTGGCGATAGAGCAACAAGGGATCACAGCGACTGTCGAGGCGGTGACCGGCATCCCGGCACTTGTCACGGCGCTGGGAATTGCGCTGGGGTTCCTGATCTGGGCGCTGGCTTACGGACCCCTGCGCCGTTCGCCGTCCGACGTGATTTGGGGGGCGGTCGCGGGACTGGCCGTGGTTTGGAGCTTTTGGGCGACAAGCTGGATTTATGCCGAAAGCTTTGGCGAAGTGCAGGTTGAGGGGCTGTCTTTCACGGCGCCGGTTGGCCGCACGTTGATCTATTTGATGACTTCGACGGCGGGCGGGTTGAATTTTTCGGTCGGAGCCGTGTCCGGCGTTATGGCCGGTGCGCTGGCCGGTTCGCTGTGGCGCGGGCGGTTTCAATGGGAAGCCTGCGATGACCCGCGTGAATTGGGCCGTCAGGTGGCCGGCGCGGCGCTGATGGGCATCGGCGGGGTGATTGCGCTGGGGTGCTCGGTTGGGCAGGGGGTTTCAGCATTCGCGACCCTGGCCTGGTCCGCGCCGGTTACTTTGGCGGCAATCTCAGCCGGGGCGCTTTTGGGCCTGCGCCGGCTGATCGGTGCGGCACAGGCAGACTGAACCCTTTGGCTGGTGGTGGGACAAGGCGTTTCGAAACGCCTTGTGACGCCTGGCGCCCATAGGCGCACAGGCGACGCAACGGCGCCACGCCAGACCGGAACCGGTTCGACGTGCAAGCTTTACCATATGCGCAAGGAAGGCGTTTCGAAACGCCTTCGACCTCGCGGACGTCGGTGTCAGGGAATGATGCGCTGATACCGGACGCCGGCCAGCGATGCGCCCGCGATCAGCCCGGCCTGCCCAAAGACCACGGCAATGACGGGGGAAAACATCGTGGTCGTTTGAATACCCGCTGCGCCGCCGTCATTGGGCGTCGCATACCGCAGATCGGCGCTGGCGGCCCAGCCCTCTCCTGAGCGGAAATCGGCCAAGGCTTGTGGTGTCATGAAAAACAGCACATGCGCGAATTGCTGCGCGCCGATTTGAAAACCGACGCTGGCGCGGGTCGCGGAATAGAAATCCACCGTCGCGTCATTGATCCGCAACGCACCCTGACCATAAGCGCCGCCCAGAAAGAACCCGGCCTCGGACACCAGCGGCATATAAAGAATACCCTGCGCGTCATCGAACAGGTTGTCCAATTCGCTGTGGTTCTGGCGCAGGAAATCCCGCGTTGCGTCAACCCGGCCGTCAAGGCGCTCGGCGTTGAAATTTCCGATCGGGTTTCCGCACCCGGCCAGCAAAGCCGTGGCAGCACCACCGACCAACAGGCCGCGCCGCGACATCAGGTCGGTCTTCGGGGGGCCCGCAAGGGGGCGCGTGGATTGCGTGAAAGAAGTCATGCTCAGCCTCATTGATGCGGTGCGGGATCTTTGGCCCCTTCACCGGTAAATCTGTCTGTCTGTCATATACAAGGACTTGCGGGTTTTGTCACGCACAACCCCAAGGGTTGCGCATGAAGCCGCCTAGCCCTTCAGCGCCGCCGCTGCGGCCGGGGCAAAATAGGTCAGGACCCCGTCACAGCCGGCCCGTTTGAACGCCAGCAGGCTTTCCAGTATCACAGCCTCACCCAACCAGCCGTTTTCCATCGCGCCCGCCAACATCGCATATTCGCCGCTGACCTGATAGGCAAAGGTCGGCACACCAAATTGGTCTTTGACCGAGCGGCAGACATCCAGATACGGCATGCCCGGTTTGACCATCACCATATCCGCGCCCTCATCCAGATCCCGCGCGACGCAGCGCAACGCCTCCTGCCGGTTGGCTGGGTTGATCTGATAGGTTTTCTTGTCACCGACCAGTCGCCCCGACGCGCCCACGGCATCGCGGAACGGGCCGTAAAAGCCGCTGGCGAACTTGGCCGCATAAGACAGGATCGATACCTGCGAATACCCTGCGGCCTCCGACGCTGTTCGAATCGCGCTAATGCGCCCGTCCATCATGTCCGACGGCCCCAGAATATCCGCGCCCGCCTCACATTGCGCCAAAGCCATCTTGACCAAGGCCTCAACGGTTTCATCGTTCACAATCTGCCCGTCCACGACAAAGCCGTCATGGCCGTTGATGTTATAGGGGTCCAGCGCGATGTCGGTCATGACTGCCATCTCGGGCAGTTCGGCCTTCAGCAATCGGATGGCCCGGTTGGTCAGGTTCTCCGGGTTCCAGGCCTCGGCACAATCTTCGGTGCGAAGGGACTGATCCGTATATGGAAACAAGCAGATTGCGCCGACACCCGCCGCGTGGGCCTGAGCCGCCTTGCGCATCATCACATCCAATGACAGCCGGGCAACGCCGGGCATCGATGCGATCGGCTCGGTCACGCCCTGGCCTTCACGGATGAACACCGGCCAGATCATGTCGGCCGCGGTCACGGCGGTTTCGGACACCAGATCACGCAGGGCTTGCGTGCGGCGCAAACGGCGCAGGCGGGCGGCGGGGAAGGGGGCAGGGCTGTGCACGGTCAGGGGTCCATCCTTGGGGCGCTCATGCGCCTTCGTGCCATGCGGCCCCGCCGATCTCAAGCCCATCTTCCGCGCCTTCGCCGGAGGGTGGGCGGCCCGCGCATGTGGTTGAGTGCTTGGCCCCGCCCGCAATCGGCGCTAATCAGGGGCCAGACGGCAAGGCTAAAGGCCAGAACGAAGGCCAAAGGCAAAGGAACGCAGGCGTGGAATTCTATTCATTGGTGTTTTCGACGATCGACCTGCGGTCGTTTGCCAGCGTGTGGTTTTGGATCGGGGTGGCCGTCGCCTGGTCCAATATGACCCATTTTATCATCGGTGTGCCCTTTGACATGGTCGTTCGCGCCCGGCGCAAAGGCGGGCTGGCGCTGGATGATCTTCAGGCGATGGCCCAGATTCAGGCGCGGCGGCGCAACCAGATCATGGCATCGTCGGGCGTATGGTTGGCGGGGTTCTGGGCGCTGGTTCTGACCGCGCTGGCAATCCTGGGGTTTCGCTTTGGCGCGGAATTGTCGCAGGCGTTGACCCTGCTGTTGGCCCCCATGACGCTGGCGGCGGCCTTGGGCTTGCGGCTGGCCCGGAAGCTTGAGACCGCGCCACCGGACGGGGCTGCGCTGATCAAGACCTTGCTGTGGCACCGTTTCATGATCCAGGGTATCGGCCTGCTGTCGATCCTGGTGACCACCATGTGGGGCACGGTGTTCAACCTGTCGCATATGTTTGTTTCTCCGTAATATTTGGTCAAGGACTGCGCAGATGGTTGCCGAACGACTGGTGTTGGGGGGCGCGCCCGAAGGGTTTGACGCCGAACTGATCCGCCGCGAAATCGACAAGCGTGACGCGCCGGTGATCCATGTCGCGCGCGATGACAAGCGGCTAGAGGCCATGCGTGCCGCGCTGGCCTTCTTTGCGCCTGACCTGACGGTGATCGCTTTTCCGGCCTGGGATTGCTTGCCCTATGATCGCGTATCGCCAAACCCTGACATTGTCGCGCGGCGCATGGCAACACTGGCCGGTCTGGCGCAGGGGATACCCGGGCGCTTTGTTCTGCTGACCACGTTGAGTGCGGCCATGCAGCGCCTGCCCGCGCGGCAAACGGTCAGCGCCGCGTGTTTCACGGCCGAGGTCGGGCGGCGCATGGATGAAGCCAATCTGCGAGGGTATCTGGCCCGCATGGGGTATGCCCCAAGTCCGACGGTGCAAGAGCCGGGTGATTTCGCCGTGCGCGGCGGGATCATCGACATTTTTCCACCGGGTGAGGCTGAGCCTGTTCGTTTGGATCTGTTCGGTGACATCCTGGACGGATTGCGGCGCTTTGATCCCGCGACCCAACGCACAACCGGCACGCTGGACCGGCTTGAACTGGCGCCAGCCTCGGAGGTCATCCTCGACGACGCATCCATCACCCGGTTCCGGCAAACCTACAGGGTGGAATTCGGGGCCGCAGGGACCGATGATCCGCTCTACGAGGCGATCAGCGCGGGACGCAAGCAACAGGGGATGGAGCACTGGTTGGGGTTCTTCCACGACCGGTTGGAAACCGTGTTCGATTACCTGCCAAATGCCAGTATTATGCTTGATGATCAATTGGATGCCGTTCGATCCTCACGTTGGGACACAATCGCCGACCAGTATGACAACCGGCTAGAGGCAATGAAAGCCAAAGGGCGCGTGGATACCGTCTACAAACCCGCAGCGCCTGATCTTTTGTATCTGGACGACATCGCCTGGGATCGCGCTTTGGCACCCGCACGGGTGATCCAGTTGTCCCCTTTGGCGCAGCCACCCGGGCCGGGAATTCTGGATGCGTCTGGCCGTGCCGGGCGCTCATTCTCATTGGAACGCCAACAAGAAAAGTTGAATATTTTCCAAGCCTTGTCGGATTATGTTCAAGTTGCGCGTAAAAAGCATACGATCCTGATTGCATCGTGGACCGAGGGGGCGTCAGAACGTCTGGCCGGGTTGTTGGAGGAACATGGTCTGCCCGACGCGCGCCCAATTCGTGATGCGCGTGACCTGAAGGGGACAGGGTCGGTGCAACTGACCGTCTGGCCCTTGGACACTGGCTTTGTGACGCCGGACCTGATGGTCATATCCGAACAGGATGTGCTGGGCGACCGGCTGGTGCGCCCCGCCCGCAAACGCCGGGCAGAGAATTTTCTGACCGAAGCACAGGGGCTGACCACCGGCGATCTGGTGGTGCATGTGGATCACGGGGTCGGGCGCTATACCGGGCTGGAAACCATCACCGCGATGGGGGCGCCGCATGAATGCCTTGCGCTGGAATATGCGGGCGGCGATCGCTTGTATTTGCCCGTCGAAAACATCGAATTGCTGTCGCGTTATGGGCACGAAGCCGGCCTGCTGGACAAGTTGGGCGGCGGCGCTTGGCAGGCCAAGAAGGCCCGCCTGAAGCAACGCATCCGCGAGATGGCCGACAAGCTGATCCGCATCGCCGCTGAGAGGGAATTGCGCAAGGCCCCGGCGTTGGCCCCGCCCGAAGGCCTGTGGGACGAATTCGCCGCACGCTTTCCCTATGCCGAAACCGATGACCAATTGTCCGCAATTGCCGACGTTGTCGAAGATCTGGACCGCGGCCGACCGATGGACCGGTTGATCGTTGGTGACGTGGGTTTTGGCAAGACCGAAGTGGCGATGCGCGCCGCGTTCCTGGCGGCGATGGCCGGGTATCAGGTCGCCGTGATCTGTCCGACGACGCTGTTGGCACGTCAGCATTTCCACACCTTCGCCGAAAGGTTCCGGGGCTTCCCTCTGGTTGTCAGACAATTATCCCGCTTTGTCCCCGCCAAACAAGCCAGCGCCACCCGTGCCGGTTTGACCGATGGCACCGTGGACATTGTTGTCGGCACGCACGCCTTGTTGGCCAAGTCGGTCAAGTTCCAGAATCTGGGCTTGATGGTCATCGACGAAGAGCAACATTTTGGTGTGCAACACAAGGAAAGGCTGAAGGAAATGCGCTCGGACGTGCATGTCCTGACGCTGACCGCCACGCCGATCCCGCGCACCCTGCAACTGTCTTTGACCGGCGTGCGTGACCTGTCCCTGATATCGACCCCGCCGGTCGACCGCCTGACGATCCGCACGTACGTGTCGGACTTCGATGCTGTCACCATCCGCGAAGCCTTGTTGCGAGAGCGGTTCCGTGGCGGGCAATCCTTCTACGTGGTGCCGCGCATTTCTGATTTGCCTGACATTCAGGAGTTCCTGGAAACTCAGGTGCCTGAGGTCTCGTTCCTGATTGCCCATGGCCAGATGCCCCCGGGCGAGCTGGATGAACGCATGAACGCGTTTTATGACGGGAAGTATGACTTGCTCCTGGCCACCAGCATCGTGGAATCCGGCCTGGACATCCCGCGCGCCAACACCATGGTCGTACACCGCGCTGATATGTTCGGCCTGTCGCAGCTGTATCAGATCCGTGGCCGCGTCGGACGGTCCAAGACGCGTGCGTATTGCTATTTGACCACCAAACCCCGCAAGCCGTTGACCCCACAGGCGCAGCGCCGACTGAAGACGCTGGGGTCCATCGACAGCCTTGGGGCAGGTTTCACGATCGCCAGCCAGGACATGGATTTGCGCGGCGCAGGCAATATTTTGGGCGAGGAGCAATCGGGCCATATCACCGAGGTTGGATATGAACTGTACCAGCAGATGCTGGAGGAGACGATTGCCAAGCTGAGGTCGGGCGAGTTGACTGACCTGACCGACGGCCAGTGGGCACCGCAGATCAATCTGGGCGTGCCGGTTTTGATCCCCGAGACCTATGTCACCGACCTTGATGTGCGATTGAGCCTGTACCGCCGACTGTCGACCTTGGAGCGTAAGGTCGAATTTGAAGGGTTCGCGGCGGAATTGATCGACCGGTTTGGCGAATTGCCCAAAGAGGTCAATACCTTGTTGGTCGTTGTTCGCATCAAGGCCATGTGCAAGAAAGCCCAGATCGCCCGGCTGGACGCCGGGCCAAAGGGCGCGACGATCCAATTCCATCAAGATAAATACCCCAATCCCAAGGGGTTGGTGGAGTTTCTTAACGCCGAAAGGGATCTTGCAAAGATCCGTGACAACAAGGTGGTGATCCGGCGCGACTGGGCCACCGACAAGGAAAAACTGCGCGGGGCTTTTGCCATTGCCCGTGACTTGGCAGAGAAGGCGGCGCAGGCTTGACTTGCGCCACCTCGTAAGGCTAGCGCATTCATATGTCGGGCAGGCGTGACGTGTCCGGGAAACGTGGCTAAGAATAGACCGTAAGGATATGAAATGGCTCGAAATGAAACCCCACTGCTGGCTGTTCTGATCGACGCGGACAACTCGTCCCCGAAATGGGCGTCAGCTGTTTTTGATGAGATCGCCAGCCTTGGCGAGGCCTCTGTACGGCGCATTTATGGGGACTTTTCAAAAGGCCACATGAATGGCTGGAACGAAAAGCTGCCCTCGATGGCGCTGGTGCCGCACCATCAGCCGGCCAACACGGTGGGCAAGAATTCCAGCGACATCGCGTTGGTGATTGATGCCATGGATCTGTTGCACACCGGTCGGTTCGACGGGTTCGTTCTGGTTTCCAGCGATAGTGACTTCACCCGTTTGGCCAGCCGCATTCGCGAACAAGGATTGGATGTTTACGGCATTGGAGAGCGCAAGACCCCGGATTCGTTCAAGAAAGCCTGCAAACGGTTTATCTTTGTTGAAAACCTGATCGGTGAAGCCGAGCCGAAGCAAAACGAAAAGCGCGACCCGCCAGCCAAGGCCGTCCCATTGATCAACAGTGCGATGCAAGCCATTGATCCGGAACAAGAATGGTTCCCGCTTGGATTGATCGGACAGACCATAGTGGCCAACCATCCGGACTTTGACAGCCGGACTTATGGCAGCGCGAAGCTGTCTGACCTGATCCAACGTGCTGGGCGTTATGACTTGCGGCGGACGGGCAACACGGTGGAAGTGCGGCGCATGGACTGAGCGGGCTTACCGCGCGGGCGGGATGGCGTAAGTGAGGCTCGCGCGGGCCACAACATCGTCAGACCCCTCGGACCGCATCAGCACGTCCCCCACGGCCAGCGTGCGACCCAGCTTGAGCAATCTGGCAGAGCCGATCAGATCCGCCCCGGCCACAGGTTTGCGCATGAAGTCGATAGAGCAGTTGGTGGTCACGGTCAGCGCCACGGGGCCGATCATGGCCAAAGTCACCGCATACATCGAAAGATCGGCCAACGAGAACATCGATGGCCCGCTGACCGTGCCGCCCGGCCGCAGATGCATATCGGCGACCTTCAGGCGCACCTGAGCCGCCATGTCGGAAACACGTTCAACATCGAACTGCGCGGCGACCTGCGGAAATTCCGCGGCCATAAAGGCGTTCAACTCCGCAGCGTTCAGTTTCACGCTCATGCTTCCCTCCGGGTCAGTGCGGTTCTATGGTGACGGAAATTTGGAACGGAGGGCAATATGAGCGATGAGGTGATCACCTGTGACGTTACGGAACACATCGCCACGGTCACGTTGAACCGCCCGACCGCGCTGAACGCGCTGTCGGATGCCTTGCTGGCCGGTCTGGAGCAAACGCTGGACAATATTGCCGGCGACGACGGGATCAAAGTTGTGATCCTGCGCGGCGCGGGCAAGGCGTTCTGCGCGGGCCATGATCTGAAAGAAATGCAAGCCGGGCGCAGTGCTGAGGATGGAGGCGCAGCCTATTTCGCGGATCTGTTCGCGCGCTGTGGCGGCGTCATGCAACGGATCCCAAAGATGCCTCAACCGGTGATCGCTCAGGTCCACGGCATCGCCACCGCCGCAGGGTGCCAGCTTGTCGCCACATGTGACATGGCGGTTGCGGCGCAGGGCACACGGTTCGGCGTGAATGGCGTCAATATCGGGCTGTTCTGTTCGACGCCGATGGTCGCCCTGACCCGCGCCATTCCGCGCAAACAGGCGTTCGAGATGCTGACGACCGGGGAATTCATTGATGCCGCCCGGGCGCGGGATCTGGGACTGATCAACCGCATCTCCACGCCAGAAGGGCTGGATGCCGAAACACGCGATCTTGCGCGCAGCGTGGCCAGCAAACTGGGGGCAGCCGTGCGCATCGGCAAACGGGCGTTTTATGACCAGATGGGTCTGCCGCTGGATCAGGCCTATGCCCACACCGGCGACGTGATGGCGCAGAACATGATGCTGCGCGACACGAATGAGGGGATCACGGCGTTTATCGAAAAGCGCAAACCCGACTGGGCGTAAGGAAATACCATCATGGCGCAGACGATACTGGACAAGATTCTCAAGGATTTGAATGCCGGGCGTTTTGTGGCGGCCCAGAAACGTGTTCGGGCCGCCGCCAAGAAAGAGCCCATGAACGCGCCGCTGCAAAACCTTGCAGGATTGTGCTTTGCGCGGGCCGGTCAACACCGCGCCGCAACTGGGTTTTTTGCTGTGGCGGCAAAATTGTTGCCGCAGGAATTGGATTACAGGGTCAACTATGTACAATCGCTTGTCATGTCAGGTGAGGTCCGCCGCGCCGAGTCAGAAATCGCCCGTGCCGAGCTATTGTTTCCCAATGTGTTGAAGCTCTTGTATCTACGGGGCTTAGCGAAGTTGCAGGGCGGCGATTTCCATGCGGCTATCCGCGCCGCCAATGCGGCGCTGGAGCGTGCGCCAAACTATGAAGATGCATTGAACGTGCGTGGGCAGGCTTATAGCGGCCTGTCTGAGGCCGAGAAATCGCTGGCGGACTTCAACAAAATCGTTACCTTGAACCCAGATTACCTGGATGCTCGCATCAATGCATGTGACCGTTTGCTGGAACTCTCCAGATTTGTCGATGCCCGTGCAGGGTTCGAAGCCGTATTGGCACGTGATCCCGTCAACGCCTATGCGCTGAGCAAACTTGCCTTGCTCAAGGACGCGAGCACGCTGGGCGAGATTGTTGCTGTCGCAGAGTCGGAAATCGCCAAAGTTCCAAAGGATTCAGTGAGGCGCGTGCTGTTGCATATGGCAATGGCAAACGCATTTGACCGTCAAGGCGAGAAGGCAAAGGCAATGGCTCATTTGAACGACGCGCATGCTCTGGATGCGCGTCGTCGTCCATACACCACTGCAGAGGCATGGGCGGAGCAGCGCAAGATCAAGGCCCTATTTGAAGACGATGCCCCGTCGCCGCCTTTGATTGCCCTTGAGGAAACGCCCTGCCCACTGTTCGTCGTGGGTTTGCCTCGCTCTGGCACCACCTTGGTCGAAATGATCCTGTCCGCGCATCCCAGTGTGGCATCAATGGGTGAACTCGTTGCCGCCGAGCGGCACTTCCGACTGATTTTTGATGGCATCACAACGGTTGAACAATCTCATGTTGATGCATTTGCACAAGGATATCGCGACGATCTTGGGGCACTGCCAGCAAACGCGTCGCATTTTGTGGACAAGATGCCAGCAAACTACCGTTACATACCGCTTATTCTTGCGGCGTTTCCGAATGCGCGTGTCATTGATGTCCGACGTGACCCACGAGATGTTGCGCTGTCAATGTGGCGTCAGCGCTTTCCGATGGCGGGCATGAATTTCGCCAGCAAAATGGCCAATATCGCAGATCAGGCAAATCTCTATCGGACCTACATGGCGGATTGGCAGCGCGCGTATCCCATCAAGATTTTGTCGATCGACTATGAAGCGTTGGTGGAGGACCACTGTCATTTTGCGCACTCAATCGCTCTGCATTGCGGTCTGGAGTGGCACGAAGCCATGTCCAGGCCTGAAGACAACAGGGCACTGGTCAGGACAGCAAGTGTGCACCAGGTGCGACAAAGAGTTCACAATCGATCGGTCGGGAATTGGACGGTGCTCGGCGACAACCTCAAGGTTCTTGAGGCGCGCTTGGATCCTGCACTTTGGCCGGAACTGGCGCTTGGAGCAAATGTCTGAGGGGCCGGCGGCGGCCCCTCTGTACGTCATGCGGAAAGAGCATTTCAGCTTTCGCCAAAGACCCGCTTGAAGATCGTATCGACATGTTTGGTGTGATAATCCATGTCGAATTTTTCCTTGATGCCGTCTTCACCCAAGGCCGCGACAACATCAGCGTCAGCCAGCAATTGTTCTTTAAAATCAACACGGTCTTCCCAGACCTTCAGAGCATTGCGCTGCACCATCGTATAGGCGTCCTCGCGGGATACTCCGGCCTGTGTCAGCGCCAGAAGAACCCGTTGCGACATCACCAGTCCGGGGAATTTATTCATGTTATCCAGCATGTTCTGCGGGAAAATGAGCATCTTCTCAACGACTCCGGCCAGCCGGTGTAGGGCGAAATCCAGCGTGATCGTGGCGTCGGGGCCAATCGCCCGCTCGACCGAGGAATGCGAGATATCGCGCTCGTGCCACAGCGCCACGTTTTCCATCGCCGGGATCACGGTCATACGCACCAGGCGGGCCAGGCCGGTCAGGTTTTCGGTCAGCACCGGGTTCTTCTTGTGCGGCATGGCGGATGAGCCCTTTTGGCCCATCGAGAAGAACTCGGCCCCCTCCAAAACCTCTGTGCGCTGCATGTGGCGGATTTCAATGGCGACGTTTTCGATCGACGAGGCAATGACCCCCAGGACCGCGAAGAACATGGCGTGCCGGTCGCGTGGGATCACCTGGGTGCTGATCGGCTCTGGCTTCAGGCCCAGCTGGGCGCAAACGTGCTCTTCGACCGCCGGGTCAATATTGGCGAAGGTGCCCACCGCGCCGGAAATCGCGCCCGTGGCCACTTCGTCGCGCGCCGCCAGCAGGCGGGCCCGGTTGCGGCTCATTTCGGCATAGAAGCGCGCGAAGGTCAGCCCCATGGTGGTGGGCTCGGCGTGGATCCCGTGGCTGCGGCCCACACGCACGGTGTTCTTGTGTTCCAGCGCGCGGGTTTTCAGGGCGGCCAGCACCCGGTCCAGCCCGGTCAACAGCAGGTCTGCGGCGCGCACAAGTTGCACGTTCAAGGTTGTGTCCAACACGTCAGAACTGGTCATACCCTGATGCACAAAGCGCGCTTCGTCGCTTCCGACATGTTCGGACAGATGGGTCAGGAAAGCGATGACGTCATGCTTGGTCACGGCCTCGATTTCGTCGATACGGTCGACGTCAAATTCGACATCCTTGGCTTTCCAGACGGCGTCAGCGTTTTCCTGTGGGATGACGCCCAGCTTGGCCATGGCATCACAGGCATGGGCCTCGATTTCGAACCAGATACGGAATTTCGTTTGCGGCGACCAGTTGGCGACCATATCGGGGCGAGAATAGCGGGGGATCATGGGCGGTCCTATCGATTTCGATCTGAAAGCGGGTTGCGCGCCTGATAGACCGCAGGGGCAAAATCTGCAAGTGCGGCAGGTTAACGGTGCGGAACTGTCATATGAATCGCCTGCAACCTGGATAAATGTCAGGCATTATAGGGTCAGGCAAAAGGGCAAAACGCGCGGTATTGTGGCCGTGTTCTGGGGATAACCCACCATATTGTGGATAACTTGGGCACCTCTGGATCAGTTCACAAAGACCCGCAGCGTCGCAAGTTGCGCCAGGTTCAACCCCAGGGTTTGCATCGCCGCCAAAGAGATCTGGCTGCCAGCACCCGGTTCCGCGCCCGAGGGCCGCAATTCCAGCGTCAGGGATTGACCGTCCTGTGTCACCACACGGCCGGGGCGTGGGCTGTCAACCAGCCCTGTCGAAAGCCAGCGACCGGCTTCGGAAGGCGCGCCAAGACCGGCCAGCGTTTCCCCCAAAAAGCCATCCGATTGGGGCGCGGGTGCTGCGGGGGTTGGTGTGGCGTCTGCGGTGCCACTGATACGGGCGCGGGGGCGGATGATGTCATCGCCGGGGGCCTCGATCACCGAAATTTCAGGACCATCGGGGCGGTCGTCCATGCCGAACGGCAGACTGAAAGAACAGGCAACGCCCAAAAGGGGCAAGGCAAGAACGGGGAGTCGTGTCATCATGGCTTCAGTCTACCGCCGTCCCGGTAAGACAGCAATGCCACCCACGCCTTGCCACGGGGTCATCGCAGCACTAGCTTGCGAGCAGGAGGCCCAATGACCCAATCCACACCGCTTATCGACCCTTTCGCGCGCCCGATCCAGTATCTGCGGGTTTCGGTCACGGACCGCTGCGATTTTCGCTGCACCTATTGCATGGCCGAGCACATGACCTTTCTGCCGAAGAAAGAGTTGCTGACCCTGGAGGAATTGGATCGGCTGAGCACGGCGTTCATTGGGTTGGGCGTGGAAAAGCTGCGTATTACCGGCGGGGAACCGTTGGTCCGGCGGGGCATCATGACGTTTTTCGAGGGTATGTCGCGGCATTTAGAGAGCGGGGCGTTGAAGGAACTGACTTTGACGACCAACGGCTCCCAACTTGGGAAACATGCGGCGGCACTGGCTGCATTGGGCGTGTGCCGGATCAACGTGTCCTTGGATACGCTGGACGATGACAAATTTGCCGCGATTACACGATGGGGCCGGCTACCGCAGGTGCTGAAGGGCATCGAGGCGGCCAAGGCGGCAGGGTTGCGGGTCAAGATCAATGTGGTCGCGCTGAAAGGGTTCAATGAAGAAGAGCTGTTCAGCATCGTTGACTGGTGCGCGCGCGAGGACAACGATCTGACCTTCATCGAAGTCATGCCCATGGGCGACATGAGCGAAGAAGCACGTCTGGATCAATATTGGCCGCTGGAAGATCTGCGCGCCCGGCTGGCTGAGCGTTTTACCCTGACTGAACTGGCAGAGCGCACTGGGGGGCCGGCGCGCTATGTCCGGCTGGAGGAAACCGGCCAGAAGATCGGCTTCATCACGCCCTTGACGCACAATTTTTGCGAAAGTTGCAACCGTGTTCGGCTGACCTGCACGGGCGAATTGTTCATGTGCCTGGGGCAGGAAGACAACGCCGACCTGCGCGCGCCGTTGCGGGCCAGCCCAGACGATGCGCTATTGGTGCAAGAAATCCGCGACGCGATTTCCCGAAAGCCGAAGGGCCATGATTTCGACTATTCGCGCCAGACAGTTGCGGGCCAGATGTCACGCCACATGAGCCATACGGGCGGCTGATCCCAACCCCTTTGGCCCCGTGGGACGGCGATGAATTAGCCGCGAGGGGCGCAAAGGGCTGTCAGGTCCAAAGCGGGGTCACGCACGTTGGTTGCCACGTCCGCAAGGCCCAGCACCGTGTGAAATATCCAGTCATGCGACAGCGCCGCCCAGGTCAGCCTGTCACGGCAGGCCTGATCGACCCCGAAGGCCGTTTGCAAAGCCGGTGACAGCCACATCACCATCGGCACTCGGGTTTGGACCTCGGGTGCCATGAACCACGGGGAACCATGCAGATACAGCCCGTTTTCCCCCAGCGATTCGCCGTGATCCGAGACATAGAGCATCGCCGTCGAAAGCTGGGAGTGCGCGCCAAGGATGTCGGTAATTTGCGCCAGCACATGATCGGTGAAGGCCAGCGTATTGTCATAGGCGTTGATGATGGCGTCGGGCGTGCAATGCTGGAAATCCACGTCCCCGCAGGCTGGTGAAAACACCTCTCTCGTTGGCGGATACCGCAAGGAATACGCCGGGCCGTGGCTGCCGATGCTGTGCAGAACCACAACGGTATCACGGGTGATCGTGGCGGCAAGATCGGTCAGCGGGCGCAGAAAAACAGCATCGGTGCATTCGCCCATCACGCAGGCTTCGGCGTCGTCTGCTGCGGTCATTTGTCGGAACAGGACACGGTCGGCGATGCCGTAATGGCCGGCGTTGTTTTCCCACCAGAGCACATCAAGGCCGGCGTGCGATAAAACGTCCAACAGATTTTCCGTGCTCAGGCGGCGCTCATAGCTGTAGTCGTTTTGCCCATAGACCGAAAACAGGCAGGGCACCGATATCGCGGTTGAGGTTCCGCAGGACGTGACATCGGTGAAATTGATCACCTCTCGGTCGCGTAATTCGGGCGTGGTGTCACGGGCATAGCCGTTGAGGCCCCAGTTCTGCGCGCGTGCGGTTTCGCCGATCACCAGGACCAGCAACAGCGGGCGCTCTGCCGTGAGTATGTGCCCACGCGTGGCATCCAGGCCCAACGGCACCATGGGCAGGGCTGCGGCAGCGTTGACGCGTGCCAGATAGCGCAGCGCATCGTTCATGGGCGCGGCGGGCAGGAATTGGCTCATCAACTCCCGGTGTTGCCGGAAGGTGGAGGAAAAGCTCTGGTAGTCCATCATCAACGCCCCCAGGCCGATTACCGCAGCCACCGCCGCCGACAGCGGCCACAACAGCAGATCCACCAGCACCCGTTTGCGCCGCACGCGGACCGCCACAACCAAGGCCGAGGGCAAGACGCCCCATATCACAACGAACCCAGCCAAGGCCGGCGTCAGCATGTGGCCGGCCTCGGCCGGTTGGGTGTTGAACAGGTTCTGGATCATGTCCTGATCGATGATCACGCCCAATCGGTCGGCATAGAAAGAGGCGCCGGTTCCGCACAGGATCAGAAATACCAGCCAGGCGCGATGCAACCACCGAAACCCGCCCAGCAGGGTCAGGAACACCGTCAATGCAGCGATGGCGATGACAAACAGGGCAAGGGTCACGGGGCGGTCGCCGAACAACAGCACGGCGGTCCGCCAGAATCCGGCGTTGAAGGCCGCAAGCAGATACAGCGCCACAAGGGCGCTAAGCGCGAGCGGCGAGAAGGCAGGGCGTTTCATGGGCATTGTCACCGGGCAGGAATGTTGACGCGCGCAGACTGTGTCGTGCAGCGCGGAATGTAAATCCATGCGCGCCGCTCGGTCGCAGGGTAAGGGGGCTTTTACTTGCGAACGATTCGCAATAAGGTCACGTCAAAGCCGTTCCGGAGAGACGTATGCCCGATCTGCACGAACCCCAATTTGCCTGCCACGTCGAGGATTTGACGGTCAGCTACCGCGAACGCCCGGTGCTGTGGGACATCGACCTGGATATCCCCCCCGGTGTCATGGCCGCCATCGTTGGCCCCAACGGCGCCGGAAAATCGACGTTGATCAAGGCGGTGTTGGGGTTGGTGACGCCGGTGGCGGGGCATGTGCGGGTGTTTGGCCTGCCGGTCACGCAGGCCCGGCGGCGCATTGCCTATGTTCCACAACGTCAGTCCGTGGACTGGGATTTCCCCGCCACGGTGCGCGACGTGGTCTTGATGGGGCTTTACGGGCAGGTTGGCTGGTTCCGCCGGCCTGGCCGTGCACATAAGGCGCGGGCGACAGCCGCACTGGAACAAGTGGGCATGCAGGATTACGCGAACCGCCCGATCAGCCAGTTGTCCGGTGGCCAGCAACAACGCGTGTTTATCGCCCGGGCGTTGGTGCAAGAGGCGGATCTGTTGTTTCTGGACGAACCCATGGCCGGCGTGGATGCCGTGACCGAGGCGGCGATTGTGGCGCTGCTGAAGGCGCAGCGCGATGCCGGGCGCACCGTGGTGGTGGTTCATCATGACTTGCAAACCGTTGACCGCTATTTCGATTGGCTGGTCATGTTGAACCAGCGCATCATCGCGCAGGGGCCGGTTGCGCAGGTCTACACCGAAGACAACTTACGATCCGCATATGGCGGGCAGTTGGCGCTGATCGGCAGCTTGGGCAACGCGGGCGACGCTGCGTCAACGCCCACAGCGACTGCAGGCGCGGGGGCGCAGGATGCTTAATCCGACCCTGATCACCGTGATTCTTGCGGCCTCGATGATCGGGGCGTTGGCCGGCGTTCTGGGCAGTTTTCTGGTGCTGCGCGGTCAAAGCCTGTTGGGCGATGTGATCAGCCACGCGGCCCTGCCGGGCGTTGTCGGCGGGTTTCTGGCCAGCGGCGGGCGTGGCTTTGTCGCCATTCTGGCCGGTGCGCTGATCTCTGGCGCATTGGCCGGGTTGGTGGTGCAGCTTCTCAGGCGCGGGGCCGGGGTGAAGGCCGACGCGGCACTTGGCACGGTCCTGAGTTTGTTTTTCGCGGCGGGCGTGGTTTTGTTATCTGTCGCGCAACTGCGCTCGGGCGCGGCCGGGCTGACGGTCTTTCTGTTTGGGCAGGCGGCGTCCGTTCTGCGGGCGGATCTGATGCCGATGGCATTGGTGGCAGGGCTGGTTCTTGGTGGTGTTGTGCTGTTGTGGAAGGAATTTCATCTGATCTCCTTTGATCGTGAGGCCGCGCAGGCGCAGGGCTTGCCCGTCAGCCTGTTGGAAACCGTGCTGACGGTGTTGATTGCCGTGGCGATTGTTCTGGGGCTGGCCCTGGCCGGAGTGGTGCTGATGGTTGCCATGTTGATTGCCCCGGCCGTCGCCGCCCGGCAATGGGTGCGCGGATTGATGCCAATGGTGCTGTTGGCGGCGGTTTTCGGCATTCTGGCTGGCGCTGCGGGGGCCGTAATCTCGGCGCAGGGGCACGGCGTTGCGACCGGGCCGGTGATGGTGCTGTGTGCCACGGCCCTGACTGCGGTATCGCTGCTATTGGCGCCGGAACGCGGCATTGTCGCGCGATGGACCCGCCAGCGAAGGGCGCGCCGGTCGTTGCACGGTCGTCAGGTTCTGGCGGCCCTTCAAGGGCTGTCGCAGGCCCATGATGACCCCAGTTATGCCAGCGCCGAGGGGATGTTGAACGCGTATCTTGGGGCGTCGTCGCAACCGGTTCTGGACCGGCTAAAAGGTCGTGGATTTATCCGTCAGGCCGCGAAGATGGAGCCCGAACTGGGCAAGGATCGGCGTTGGGAGCTGACAGATGCCGGTGTGCTGCATCTGGAGAACAAGGACGAAACGCAATGATGCTGGACAGTCTGGATCTGATGATCCTGTCAACCGGCGCGCTGGTGGCGGTGTCGGGGGCGATGTTGGGCACTTTCCTGGTGCTGCGCGGTCAGGCAATGTCGGGGGATGCGATCAGCCATGCCATCGTGTTGGGGATCGTTCTGGCCTGGATGCTGACCGGAGCGCGGGCCGGGCCGGTGGTTGTGCTGGGCGCGGCGCTGGCGGGGATGGCTGCGGTGCTTTTGGCGCAAGCACTCAGCCGCAGCGGGTTGATGGGGCAAGACGCGGCCACGGGGTTGGTGTTTCCTGCGATGTTCGCGCTGGGGGTTTTGCTGATCAACTTGAATGCCCGCAATTTGCATCTGGATATTGATACCGTCTTGTTGGGGGAAATCGGCTTTGTGTGGTTGGACACGGTGACGATATTTGGCCTGGAGTGGCCCGTTGCCGGTGTGACCCTTGCCGTCGTCGGGCTTCTGAACGCCGGGTTCTTGCTGATCTTCTGGAAAGAACAAAAGATCGCTGCGTTCGATTCCGGTTTGGCAGCCGCGCTGGGGTTTCGCCCGCATGTCATGGGGTTGGGCCTGCTTGCGCTGACGGCTGTGACCGCCGTCGCGTCCTTTGACGCGGTTGGCGTTGTCTTGTTTCTGGCGTTCTTGATAGTCCCTGCGGTAACCGGCCAACTAGTAGCGGCCAGCGTTGGCGGGATCATGGTGTTGGCGATGCTATCGGGCGTTGTGTCGGTTGGCGCCGGGTATGCGGCGGCGTTGACGTGGGATGTGTCAATCGGCGGCGCGATGGCCGTGGCAACCGCCGGGGGGCTGGTGCTGGCGTTGGTTCTGTCGCCCCGGTCTGGTGTCGTGGCGGCGCTGATCCGACGCCGCGCAATTCGGCTTGAGGCGCTTGTCGCCACACTCCTGACCCATCTGGCCGCGCATGAAAACACCCCGCGCCAGGCCGAGGAATGCTCAACGGGTGCGCTGGTTGAGCATCTGGGCTGGGAGAAGGGGGCCGCACAAACCGTGGTGCTGGCGGCGCTGGACCGCGGGGTAATCGCCCGCGCCAATGAGGAGTTGGCCCTGACCGAGGCCGGGCGCGCGTTGGCCCGCGCAGCGGCGGCGCGGACTGACCGACGCCGCCTGTTTGCAGCGCAACGAGGCGATGGGTAAATGCTGGCCGACTGGACAATTTACCAGACGCCGCAGATATTGATGGTGACGCTGCTGGCCGTGGCGCTGGTCGGCCTGTCAAAAGGCGGACTTGGCGGGGCATTCGCCATGGCGGGCGTGCCGATCATGTCCATGGTTATGTCGCCGTTGCAGGCGGCGGCGGTTCTTTTGCCGATTTTGTTGATCATGGATGCGATCAGTTTGGCGCATTGGTGGCGCTACCGGGACTGGAGCCTGCTACGCACACTTCTGCCCGCCGCTGTCGTGGGCATTGGCGCTGGCTGGGCGCTGGCCGCAGTGACCTCGGATACCGCTGTTCGTCTGATCATCGGCATTGTCGCCCTCAGCTTTTGTTTGCGGGCCTTGCTGGGCCGCTTTTTGGGCGGCGGGCCCCGCCACCGGCCAAGGATGGGGTGGATCTGGGGGGCGCTGGCCGGGTTCACGTCGTTCGTTGCTCATGCCGGGGGGCCACCCTTTCAGATCCATGTTCTGCCCAAACGGCTGGACCCAAAGGTGTACACCGGTACGTCCGTAACCTTCTTTGCCGTGGTAAACGCGGTCAAGGTTTTGCCCTATGCCGGCCTCGGCATGTTCCACCCGGCGGTGTTGTATTCCGCGCTGGTCGTAATCCCGGTGGCCGCCGTGTCCGTCAGCGCCGGCGCCTGGATCATCCGCCGCATGTCGCCGCAGGTATTTTATCCGTTTTCCTACGCCATGATCGGTTTGTTCGGGGTGAAACTGATCTGGGACGGGGTTAGTGGCCTGTGACCTGACGTGCGCCGGCCTTAGCTTGCGCCCGCCCGCTCCCGCACACGTTCGATCGCATCAACCACCATCTGTGGGTGGCTGTGGTGGGGCATGTGGCCGCCGTTTTCGATCACGGTCAGCCGGGCGCTGGCCACGTCTTCGATCATCCGTCGGCTGTGGATGTCCAGTCCGACGATTGTGTCCGCGTCGCCGTGGATCAACTCAATGGGCAGGGTCAGCGTTGGATATTGCCCATGCATCTCGGTCACGTAGGACAACAAGGCGTTGACCTGCCGGGTGTTGTTGGCCTGAGAGGCGCGGCGCAGGGACAGGTTGGGCCCGAAATAGGCGGTGTATCCGTCAGGCACCGCTGCCGGTTGGAACACCTCGTCCAAAACGGCGCTGACGGTGTTTTGCGGTGCCAATGCCGCCACCAGGGCACGGGCCGGGCGGCCCAACGGCGAATTGTTCAACCGATACCAGCCGCCCAAAGCCCCGGGCCAGGGATAGGTTGCGCCGGCCAGGATCACCAACCCGGCGGTATCTCGTTCGAACTGAAGCGCCCAGCCCATTGCCACGGCCCCGCCATAGGAATGGCCCAAAACGATCGGACGCTCCAACCCCAGTTGCATCAACGCGGCGCGGATCACGCGGGCCTGTTCACGCGGGTCACTGTCGGCGTTGCCCAGCGTATCCGAATAGCCCAGACCGGGGCGATCAACCGCCAGGACGCGAAACGCGCTGTCCAAACGGCCGACCAGATCAAAGGTGAAATCCCGCAAATTGCCATTCGCGCCGTGGATCAGAACCAGGTCGGGCGCGCCGGGATAGGGGCGACCGGCGTCAAAGACGTGGATGCGGTGCCCTTCGACGGTGACGACTTGCCCAAGCGGTGGGGTTTGGGCCTCCCATGCGGCCTCGCGGGTGTCGGCACGGTGATCAACCAGCGCGGCGCACCCGGCCAACAGGGCAAGAACGGCAATCAGCAAGGCGGGGACGGGCAGGGGCATGAGGTCTTTCGGGCGTGAAACAGGAGAGGTAGCTTATCGGCCCGCTGTGTCCAGTGGCGCGGCGGCAAGCGGGGGCTGACCCCAAGGATCAAGCACCCGTTTCGCCCAGATCGCGTGCGAATTTCCCGGCCCGTCCGCCCCGGCGGCGCGGCGCGGCGGACCCGGAGCGCGCGGCCTCGGCCAGAAGACCGGTCATCGGGTGATCGGCCTCGGCGTAAGTGGCGTGCAGCCGGGCTGCCGCGCCGGGCTGATCCGCGTCGAGTGGCAGGCTCAGTGCCCAATCCACCAGGATCGAGCGGCATTCACCAGCGGTGACGCCGTCGATCCGGTAGCTTTCACGGATCAACCCTTTCGGGTCATCTGGGTTACGTGGTTCCATCATCCCTCGGGGGCCGATTCCAGGGCTTTGACACCGGGCAATTCCTTGCCCTCCATCCACTCCAGAAACGCGCCGCCAGCGGTCGAAATATAGGTGAAATCCTGCGCCACGCCGGCACGGTTCAGGGCGGCGACGGTATCGCCCCCGCCGGCCACCGACACCAGCGCACCGGCCCGTGTCAACGCCGCTGCCTTGCGTGCAGCGGCATTGGTGGCGGTGTCAAAAGGTTCCAACTCGAACGCACCAAGCGGCCCGTTCCAGATCAAGGTTTTTGCGCTTTCAAATGCATCCGAGATAGCGGCCACGCTTTGCGGCCCGGCGTCCAGGATCATTGCGTCATCCGGGCAGTCCGCGACCACGTCATGCGGGGCATTGGCCTTGAATTCACGCGCAACGACTTGATCGACGGGCAAAATGATCTGGCAGCCAGCAGCGTCGGCCTTTGCCAGAATTTCGCGTGCTGTGTCGGCCAGGTCATGCTCGCACAGTGATTTTCCGACGGGTTTGCCCTGCGCGGCCAGGAAGGTGTTGGCCATACCGCCGCCAATTACCAACTGATCGACCTTGGTCACCAGATTGCCCAGCAAATCCAATTTCGTAGAGACCTTGGCCCCGCCAACAACGGCCACAACCGGGCGCTGCGGGGTGCCCAATGCGGCCTCCAGCGCGCCAAGTTCCGCGGCCATCAAGCGCCCGGCGCAAGACGGCAGCAGATGGGCCACGCCTTCGGTCGAGGCATGGGCACGGTGCGCGGCGGAAAACGCGTCATTCACAAAAACATCGCCCAGGCTGGCCAGAAACTGTGCCATGCGTGGATCGTTGGCTTCCTCCATCGACGTGAAACGGGTGTTTTCCACCAGGATCACGGCATCGGCCGGTTGCTGGTCAATCCAGTCCCGCGACGGCTTTTCGACAAAGGTGACATCACGCCCCAAGGCGGCATTGAGCGCCGGGACCACATGAGACAGCGACATTTCGGGCACGGGTTTGCCCTTTGGCCGTCCGAAATGGGCCAGCAGCACAACCTTGCCGCCCGCTGCCGAAATATCCCGGATCGTCGGCAGAACCGCGCGAATGCGGGTGTCGTCGCTGACCTGTCCGTTCTCGAACGGCACGTTGATATCCACGCGAACCAAGGCGGTTTTGCCCGCAAAGTTCATGTCGTCGAGTGTTTTCCAGCTCATCTGCCTGCTCCTGTTTCGGGTGTTGGCGCATAGATGCCCGCGCGGTGGGGCTGCGTCAACTCCAACCCGTGATGCCCTTGATTTCGACGAAATCATGAAGCGCCCAATCGGCATATTCGCGGCCATTGCCGGATTGCTTGTAACCACCGAAGGGCGCGTAGACGTCCCATTCCGGGCTGTTCACGTTGACCATTCCGGCACGCAGTTGCAGCGCGATGGCCCGCGCCTGATCTTGCGGGCCAGACACATAAGCGGCCAGCCCATAGGGCGTGTCATTTGCGATCTGCACCGCCTGTTCGATGGTGTCGAACGGCAGCATCGACAACACCGGGCCAAAGATTTCCTCTCGTGCGATGGTCATCTGGTTGTCGACACCCGCAAACACCGTGGGCCGCGCGAACCAGCCAGCGTTCAGCCCATCAGGTTTGCCAGTGCCCCCCGCGACCAGCTGCGCGCCCTCGTCTATGCCGGTTTGAATCAAGCCCTGCACCTTGTCCCATTGAGCGCCCGAGATCAGCGGCCCCATGGTCACGGCTTCGTCACGCGGATCCCCCACGACAACCTGTGCCGCCACGTCGGCGGCCAGCGCGGCGGCGTGATCATGCAGCGCGCGTGGCACCAACATGCGGGTCGGCGCGTCGCAGCTTTGGCCGGTGTTGTCGAACACCGCCTGCACGCCTGCGCGCACGGCGTCATCAAAGCCGTCATGCGCCAGGATGATATTCGGCGATTTCCCACCCAACTCTTGCGCCACCCGTTTCACGGTGGGCGCGGCGGCGGCGGCCACAGCAGTGCCGGCGCGGGTTGAGCCGGTGAAGCTGATCATGTCGACATCCGGGTGCGCGGACAGGCGCGCGCCGACATCGGGCCCGGTTCCGTTGATCAGATTGAACACGCCTTTGGGGATCCCGGCCTCGTCACACAATTCCGCGAACAAAAGCCCGGACAACGGCGCGATTTCCGAGGGTTTCAAAACCATCGTGCAGCCTGCTGCAAGCGCCGGGGCGACCTTGCAGACGATCTGGTTCATCGGCCAATTCCACGGGGTGATCAACGCGCAAACGCCGATCCCTTCGCGCACGATACGGGTGGTGCCGCGCATTTCGCTCCAATGGAAATCTTCTGCCGCTTTGATCGTGCTTTCCAGATGCGCGCGCCCGGCCCAGGCCTGCGCGTCGCGCGCCCAGGTGATCGGCGCACCCATTTCGGTGCTCATCGCCTGCGCGAGGTCTTCGAACCGACGGTTGTAGGCGTCCAACAGGGCGCCCAAAAGCGCGATGCGTTCGGCGACCGGGGTGATCGTCCAACTGTCAAATGCTGCGCGTGCGGCGGCGACGGCGCGGTCGGTGTCGGCAATGTCGCCCAAGGCCAGCGTGCCGACGGTTTCACCGGTTGCCGGGTTTTCGATGCCCATCGACTTGGTGGACAACGGCTCAACCCATGCGCCATCGATATAGAAGTGGCCGGTTTTCATTGATGCCTTCCCAACTGTCAAAGAGCTGTCAACAAGCGTGTTCAATTCACCAGCCACATGCCTCGCGCAATGGCACTAGTGCGGCATCCAAGCCCGCGATATTAAACCGCGCTGTCAGCGTGGACTCGCTATAGGGTGTTGCGCGAATTACCATTCTCGATCCATCCATAATTTCCCGCAAAAACGGAATCGAATCTCGCCCGCGCCAAAGTCCCAGCGCATTATGATCTGTAGATTCGCGCATACGTACGCTTCCGGCCTCTCTGTCATCCACTCGGTATTCTATGCGACCGCGACCTTGGTTGTCTGACATAAAAAAGTCACCAAAATGGATGTAAAATGTTGTGGTGTTTTCAAGGCAGCGGGCTATCAGCTCAAATCGCACAGACCGCCCAAAACGGCCAACCACGTCTTCTTCGGCTTCAAGGCTCAGATAGACCGTTGGCGTATCATCGAACTCTGACGTTTGTTGCCGCACCTGCCATGCACCAACGTCTACATTGGTGCCAGATGCCTCCTGCTCAGCATTTTCCCGCGCAGAGCCAATTATTGCGGTGATTTCTCCGGCCAAGCCATCATAACATGCCAGCCGTTCGTCCTCAGGCTCTATCGTCAAGCACACGGAATAGCTTTCGGCAATACGCACGGAAGCATGCAAGTCATCCAAAGCGGGTTGCTGCGAAAGCGCCGGGGTAGCCATTGCAAAAATCATTAGAATACTTCGCATCTCGCATCTCCTTAAACCCATACTCGCCACATGATTGCATGCAGTCGAAGCAAGTTTCAACATGCCCAATTCCCTAACGCAGGGTAGGGCGCAAGTCAGTGCCTGAACAGCCCGGAACCGACATCGCCAACAACGCACGCGCCAAAAAAAGAGCGCCCCAGGGGCGCTCTTTGACGTGTTTTGAAAATGGGTGGTCCGATCAGGCCTTGCCCTTCCACGGCACCAGCCATTTTTCGGCCCGGCGCATGATCATGTCGATCGCGAAGCCGATGATGCCGATCAGGATGATCCCCATGATGACAACGTCGGTGTTCTGGAACCGCGAGGCGGTCATGATCATCATGCCCGCGCCCTGTTCTGCGGCCACCAGTTCTGCGGCCACCACGGTTCCCCAACAGACGCCCATCGCCACACGCGCCCCCGTGAAAATCTCTGGCAACGAGTTGGGGATGATCACATAGCGCATGATCTGCCATTTGCTGGCGCCCAGGGAATAGGCGGCGTGCACCTTGCTGATACGCACGCCAGATACGCCTGAACGCGACGCAATCGCCATGATCCACAACGCCGCCAGGAATAGCAGGATGATCTTTCCCGTCTCTCCGATCCCCGCCCAGATGATGACCAGTGGGATCAAGGCCAGCGGCGGGACCGGGCGCATGAATTCGACGATCGGGTCAAACCAGCCACGGAACCAATCGCTGAGGCCCATGGCATAGCCAAGTGGAATACCGACGGCGGCACCCAGTGCAAAGCCGACGATCACGCGGAACAACGAATAGCCCAGATGCTCAGCCAGCGATGAATTCCGGAACCCGTTGGCGGCAATGTCCAGAAAGCGCGCCCAAACGGATTCTGGCGCTGGAAGCCAGATTGGCTCCATCTGCCAGCCCGAGTCTGGCGTCACATTGATCGTGCCGCGGCGGGTCAGGTTGACGGACCCCCAGTCGGTATAAACGCGGCCGTCTTGCGGGGCGATCTCTTGCCCGTTGATTGCCACGACAGTTGCGCCGTCGTCGCGGGTGAATTCGTCATTGCTGTCAACGCGGACCAGCGCGGATCGGTAGGCCGCCACCGCCATCACGTCATCATGGGCCCAGCCATCGCCCGGATCGACTTCGGGCAGGTCCACGTCTTCGCCAAAGGGATGCACGCGCACCAAAACGGTGGCGTCATCACGCTGCCCGTCCGGGCCTTCGGCCGTGTAGGTGAACGTGCCATCACCGACAAAGGCGCTCGGCGCGTGCAAAAACGACGGCAACAGAGCCGAGCCTGTGAAGGCGCCCCAAATCACGAAGATCAACAGCACCGACACAACCGATGCGGCGAAATTTGGCACCACGGTGCTTTCGTCGCCGAATGTCACGGTCTTGAGTGATGTGAAATCATGTTTGGGTTGAAACAGCTTGCGAAGCGCGCGCCAGATGACGAGGCACAGCAAGACGAGGGCGATATAGCCAAGAATGTAGGGCAGGGCGCTCAATATCGTGCTCAGCACCGACATCAATTCCCCGAAGAGTTCTTTCATCAATTCCATGATTTATGCCCCTTCCGTCCGGCCCATGATTTCTTCTTCCATGTCCCAGATCATCGCCAATATTTCTTCACGGGTTTCGTTGAACAGTGGATGCTTCTTGATTTCCCGCAGGTCCTGATTGACACCCAGGTCGGCAAACGGCAGGTGGTATTCCTTGTGGATCCGCCCGGGCCGCGGTGCCATGACCAGCAGGCGTTCGCCCAGCAGCAAGGCCTCTTCGACCGAATGGGTGATCAAAATGATCGTCTTGCCCGTTTCTTTCCACAGTTTCAGAACCAGCCCTTGCATCTTTTCGCGCGTCAGCGCGTCCAGCGCACCCAGGGGCTCGTCCATCAAGATCACGTCAGGGTCATTGGCCAGGCAGCGGGCCAGCGCGACGCGCTGCTGCATGCCGCCGGACAATTCATAAACCGATTTATCCTTGAAATCGCCAAGGCCAACGATTTCCAGCAGATGATCGACGTTCTCGGCATAGTCCGCGCGTCGTTGGCCCTTCATGCGTGGGCCAAAGCTGACGTTGTCGCGCACGTTCATCCATTCGAACAGCGCACCTTGCTGGAACACCATGCCGCGTTCGGCATTGGGGCCTGTCACCTGGTGATCCCCCAGCGTGACCTTTCCAGCAGTCGGCGCCAGAAACCCGGCGACAATGTTCAGCAACGTCGTTTTACCGCAGCCCGAGGGGCCAAGGACCGACAGTAATTCCCCCTGATTCAGGGTTAAGTTGACGTCTTCCAATGCCTGAACCGCCGAGCCATTCGGCAGGTCAAAACGCATGGAGATGCTATCAAGTGTGAGGCTGCTCATCCTGGTCCCCGGTAAAGTCAAAGAGACCACGGCGGATGCCGTGGCTGCGCCCGGTTCTATCGGGCTTCAAGACTGCGGCACCCCCGAGCGGATCGGGGGTGCCAGTCGTGCAACTTACATGTTGTTGCTATGTGCCTGCATCAGCGGGCCGGTGTTTACGGCGCCTTCGTAGCTGTCCAGCGCGGCCGGGATCGAGCCAGCTTCAGCGAAGACGTTGGCCACACCTTGCATGAAGGTCTGTGCGTTGCCGCCCAACCAGGCTTCTGACAACTGATCTTCCATCGACGGGAACACCATGGTCGAGATCGCAGAGCGTGCCGCTTCCAGATCCATGCCCGACTGTTGGGCGATCACGGCCAGCATCTCGTCGCCACCGGCGCCCGAATTCCAACGCTCATTCGCGGCGGCGGTGACGCCAACGAAGGTCGCTGCGATGTCGGGGTATTCGGCCAGGAAGCCAGCCGGGGCCGAGGTCACGTCGAACACCAGAATGCCCAGGGCTTCTTTTTCAGCGCCGGTCAGCAGGCTGTTGCCGTGCTCACGCATACGGGTCAGGCCACCGCCATAACCACAGGCGAAATCAACCGCGCCCTGCGACAGCGCAGCTGCGCCTTCTGGCGGGGCCATGTCAACGATATCCAGCGAGGCCAGATCAATGCCGAAGTGGTCCATCTGGCGCAGGAAGCCGTAGTGCGCAGCAGTGCCGAGCGGCACGGCGACACGGCGGCCAGCCAGTTCAGAGGCGTTCGAGGCGTCAATTTCCAGATCGGCACGGACAATGCAGTTGTCGTTTTCCGAATAGGACACGGCCACGTCGATGATCTGCAGGTCCTGACCAGCGCTGACAGCGACCACGAAGGGCGGCACACCTTGGCTGACGGAAATCTGCACATCGCCCGAAGCCATTGCCGCGCTCATGGCGGTGCCAGTTTCAAAGCTGACCCAATTGACGGGCATGCCCAGAGCTTCCGAATAGGCGCCTTCAGCGACAGCAGCCATGGCGGGCATCGGCCACTCCAGGAAGTACCCGACGGTCAGCTCTTCCATTTGCGCCATGGCAGCGGACGTCGAAAGCGCGACGGTGGCCAGAGCAAGCAGGGACGTTGCGGTCTTTTTCATGTGTCTTCTCTCCTGTTGGAATATCGTTTGTTGTTGTTTTGCAGGTCGGCAATCCGCCGAACGTCGGCGAATACGCAATTGATTGTGCACGGCGGGGCCAGAATTCCCAAATGAAATCTGCGGTCCCTATGTCAAAACTTGGGGTTGCGCAGGCTCTCATAATACGGAACAATGTTGCCGTAATATGAGACTACGCGCGACAAGTTTGGCCTGTCAAACCTTTTCGGTGACAACTTGCCGCACGTCCCGTGGGGCGAGTTGTTTGCCGGCGGGTGGCCCAGCCAAAGTTGCCAGGTAGAAAATCCATCAGGGACCCAGTGCATGAGCAAACCCAGTGAAAGCTCGATCGTCAGCAAATGTGCCAGGCTCATGGATGTGCTGTCCGATGCCGGTGGGCCGCTGCCGTATTCTGAAATCGTCGCGCGTACGGGCTTTGCGAAAAGTTCGTGCCACCGCATTTTGTCGGTTTTGCAGGCCGAAGACATGGTCCTTTATGACGACCTGAGCCGCAGATACCGCGCCGGCGGTCGGATAAGCCGTTGGAAACGCGGCTTGACGCATCCGTCCGATCTGCAATCCGCTGCGGTTGAGGAACTCAAAGTCTTGAACCGCACGTTGGGCCTGAATGTTGCGTTGTCGGTGTTGGATGGCGATACGCTTTTGTATTTGCTGACCGAACAAGACCAGGCGCTGCGTTATGCCGACCGCACGGGGGATCACGCGCCGCTACATTGCACGGCGGGGGGCAAATTGCTTTTGGCCCATGTTCCCAGCCATCGCCGTGAGAAGTTGTTGGCCAATCTTGGATTGGAAAAGTTCACCGAGCATACGATCACCGATCCCACGACGTTGGCCGAAGTTTTGTCTGGGATTGTGGACACCGGATACGCGGTGTCGGATCGCGAGGAATTTCTGCGGGTCGTCGGCGTCGCGACTCCGGTGCGCGATATGCAGGGGCGGGTTGTTGCGGCGCTGTCGATGTGGGGTTTTCATGCGCCCGCCGGACAGGCACAAGTGACCGAACACTGTGCCGATTTGTCCAAAGCGGCGGACCGGATATCAGAACGGCTGGGATGGACCGGTCAGACAGGGGAATGGGGAACTCATGATTGAACGTCAGCACGTCGGCGCACGGATGAGCAAGATCGTCAAACACAACGGCGTGGTGTACCTGTGCGGGCAGGTCGGCGCCGGGGACAGCGTGACCGAACAGACGGCCGATTGCCTGGCCCGGGTGGATGCCCTGCTGGCCGAGGCCGGATCAGACAAGACACGCATCCTGCAAGCCACGATCTGGCTGGCCGACATGGGTGATTTCGCCGACATGAATGCCGTTTGGGACGCCTGGGTGCCAGAGGGGCACGCGCCCGCCCGCGCCTGCGGCGAAGCCCGGCTGGCGACAAACGCCCTGCGGGTTGAAATCATCGTGGTCGCCGCTGTTTAAGGCAACGGGTTTCAGGCTGACACGAAGATCCTGGCGAAAAAGGCGCCCAACTCCTGAACCGCGGTCAGGGGAAGCACGTGCGCGACATGCTGGTCGGGGCGCACGACAACCATGCAGCCCTGCGTTCGGTCGATCCCGCGCAATTCAAAAATGTCCTGCCCCGTCTTGAGGTCGGCACAAAAGACGTTTTCGGTGTCGGATAGCCCGAAGCGTCCCTTGGACGGGCGCAAAAGCGGGTGCACATCGGCGATGGATTTTTGCCGGAACCCGCATGGATAGATGGCTTTCAAACTGATCAGGGTATCCACCTCGTCGCCGGGCCTTCGGACCCTGGTCAGGGGCGATGCCGGATCGTCGCGCAGGGCATTGCACAAACTGTCCAGTCCATTTTCATCCTGCCCCGCAAACGCATAGATCTGCCAGGTGATCCCGGCCTCAAGACTGTGACCCAAGTGCATGGGCTTGGCATCCGCCAGCCGAACCACGGGTGCGGAATGAAACCGTTTGCCGATCTCGAACCCGCGCGCCAGGCTTTGGTGGGTCTTGTCGGCGATCAGGTCCGAGGGGGCGTAGTCGATTGTCAGCCCTGCCGTAAACTGGCCACCATCAATGAACTGGCGCTGGAACGCTGGCATCGCGTTGGCGCTGTCCTCGGTATCCCGGGCGCTGACGATGCGCGACCAGGCATGATCGTAATCGACCAAACCTTGGGCCGCTGCGCGCCGCTCAAACGAATAGGATTGCAGCAAAGACGGGTCGGAACGTCCGGTCAGAACGGAAATCAGCTTCCAGCCCAGGTTGAACGTGTCGCCCATGGAGACATTCATGCCTTGCCCGGCCTTGGGGCTATGGGTGTGGCAGGCGTCCCCGGCGGTAAAAACACGTGGCGTCTGCGCCGGGTTTGCGCCCGGTGGAACATCGTCAAACCGGTCGGTCAAACGGTGCCCGATTTCATAAATCGACCACCAGACCACGTCTTTCACATCCATTGAATACGGGGCAAAAACGCGCTTCGCCTGGGCGATGATATCCACGACGCCAAGCCCGCGGTCGGCAACACGCTCTGCCGGGTTCAATTTGTCCAATTCGACATACAGCCGCAGCAAGTAGCCGCCTTCACGCGGCAAGACCAGGATGTTCCCGGCGCTGGACCGGATGATGCATTTCATGCGGATATCCGGGAAATCAGTGACGGCAAGAATATCCATCACCCCCCAGGCTTGATGCGCCGCATCCCCGTGCAAGGTGCCGCCTATCGCCCGGCGCACAGCGCTGCGCGCGCCGTCACAGCCCACCACGTAGCGGGCGCGCACGGTGTCTGTCTGGCCTGCTTGCCCCGGTCCGGTGCGGTCCAATGTGACGGTCACTGGGTGGCTTTCACCTGGGTCCGTGCTGACCGTCAGATCCGCGACTTTGTGGTGGTAATCCGGCTCCAATCGGCTGGGCGCGTTCCGCATGATATCCAGAAACATGTCATGCACGCGCGCCTGATTAAGCAACACATGCGGCATTTCCGACAGCCCGTCTTCGACATCCTGCACCCGGCCCACACGCTGGATCGCGCCGGGATTGGCCGGGTCCGGGGTCCAGAACGTGGTTTCGTTGATCCAGATGGCCTCGCGCTTGACCTTGTCGGCAAAGCCGAAAGCCTGAAACATCTCCATGGAGCGCACGTTGATCCCGTCGGCCTGACCCTTTTCCATGGGGCCGGCTTTGGGTTCCACGATCATCGTTTGGATTTGCGGAAACTTGGCCAATTGCGCAGCCAGACACAGGCCGGCGGGACCACAACCTGCGATCAGAACATCGACCTTGGCGGGCAAGCCCGTGGATTTTGGGTCACGCCAAGGTGCCGCGTCCGGGGCAAAGACATCCGGATCACCGGGCCGAAATCCGTTCAGATGATATTGCATGGGTGAGCCTTGGGTTGCGATATAATAAGTATGATTACTAAAACGATACAGGTCGGCGTGTCAAGAAAAAGTAAGCAGGCATACCAATTACGGCCACTACCCCCCAACGGCTTGGACGTAGATCAGTGTATCCTGCGCAGATTTATGCGGGTCCAAATCAAAGCCAGCTTTCTGCAATACCCTGGCCGAGGCCGGATTGTCCCGGTCAACGCCCCCAATCAATGTGCACGGCACTGAGCTGGATAAAGCCTGCACCAACCCTTGGACCAACTGCGTTGCATACCCTTTGCCCCAACTGGCCCGCGCAAACAGATATCCCAGATGTACAGACGGCGGCTCAATGCCCGCTGCCCAACCATGCGTAATAAGCAAGCCAACCAAAGTACCGGTGCCCCGCGCGCGCACTGTTTGAACGGTGCTTTCAGCAATCCGTTCGGCCAGCCAATTTGCGTGGGGCTGCGGGCCTGACGGCAGGGCCAGCGATGGGGGCAGGGGGGCCAGAACCTCAGGCGTCAAAAGGGGGGCAAGTTCAGGGATCAAACGGGACGTGGCCGCGTTCTGATGCAGCGGACTGTCCACACGCAAATCCCGTGTGGCAAAGGCCGGCGGGCCGATCATTTGCTTGGGCCCTTGTTTTTACTTGGGCTCGGATCAATTTCTGGCGCTTCGGCAACCTTGATTGCCTGTGTCGCCAACGCCAGGAATTGCTGTCGCTCCTGATCTGACAGGCCGGGCAAGATCCGCGGTTGGAATGCGGCGACGATGGGCTCGATCTCTGACAGCAGCTGCTGACCTGCCGGTGTCAAGCGGACTTCGCGCGCACGGCGGTCGCGCGGACTGATGACCCGCGTGACAAAGCCCTTGTGTTCCAATCGTTCAATGACGCCGCCGATCGTGGCGCGGTCATAGGCTATGCGCCCCGCAACGCCCGCCTGATCGATTCCGGGTTGCGCGGCGACGGCTTGAAGCGCGGCGAATTGAACTGGTGTCAAATCCTGCCCTGCCTGCTTCATCTCACGCTGAAACAGGTTGGTGGACCGCTGATGCAGGCGCCGGATCACATGCCCCGGCATCTGGAATAAATCCATGAATGAAGGCTCCTTGCTGCACCCGTTTAGCGCAGATCGCATCCATGCGCCAAGCAAGAGTCTGATGCGTAAGCAAAGGTTGGCCAAGGGAGGGCCGCAAATTGGCCGGCCGTCAGTCCAACAGCGCGGGCATTGGCACGGCGCAGGCGGTCACCAGATCATGGCCTGCCACCAGCGCGCTGGCCCGTGCCAGATCCGGCGCCAGATAGCGGTCTTGCACAAGCGGCTCAATATCCTGACGCACCCGGTCCAGGACACGTTGAAGCGGCGCACTGGTGCGCAAGGGCGCGCGGAATTCCACCCCCTGCGCGGCGCATAGCACTTCGATCCCCAAAATCGGGTTCAGGTTGTCAATCATCCGCATCAGACGGCGGGCCCCGTGCGCAGCCATGGACACATGATCCTCTTGGTTGGCGGATGTGGGTGTGCTGTCAGTCACACAAGGGTTGGCCAAGTGTTTGTTTTCGCTCATCAGCGCGGCGGTTGTAACCTCGGCAATCATCAGGCCCGAATTCAGCCCGGGTTCCGGCGTCAGAAAGGGCGGCAAATCAAAGCTGAGGGTTGGATCAACCATCAACGCGATGCGCCGCTGTGCGATGGCGCCGATTTCGGCCAGCGCCAGGGCAATCATATCGGCGGCAAAGCCCACCGGTTCGGCGTGGAAATTCCCGCCCGAGACGATCAGCCCGCTTTCAGCCAGCACCAACGGGTTGTCGGTCGCCGCGTTGGCCTCGATCAACAGGGTTTGCGCGGCCTGACGCATCACATCCATCGCCGCCCCCGTCACCTGTGGCTGGCAGCGGATGCAGTAAGGGTCCTGCACGCGGGTGTCGCCGTCGCGGTGACTTTCGCGAATTTCCGACCCGTCAAGCAAGGCACGCATGGTCGCCGCCGCGTCGATCTGCCCCGGGTGGCCGCGCAGGGCGTGGATCTCGGGTTGCAGCGGCGCGGTGGAGCCCATGATGGCATCGGTGGACAGGGAGGCGCTGACCAACGCGTTCATTCCCGCGCGCCACCCGTCGAACAGGCCAGCCAGGGCATACGCGGTGGAAAACTGCGTGCCGTTGATGAACGCCAACCCCTCTTTGGGGCCCAGGTCCATGGGGGCAAGTCCGACGCGCGCCAAGGCGTCATGTCCGGGCAAGATGTCACCGTTCACCTCGGCCTCTCCGGCACCGATGATGACGGCCGTCATATGCGCAAGCGGGGCCAGATCCCCCGACGCCCCAACCGAGCCTTGTGCCGGCACGACGGGTGTTACACCGCGCGCCAGCATCTCTTGCAGCAGGTCAACAAGCTCCCAACGCACGCCAGATGCGCCACGCCCAAAGGACAGCAGCTTCAGTGTCATCATCAGCCGCGTGATGTGGCCGGGAACCGGATCACCGACCCCGCAGCAATGTGACAAGATCAGGTTGGTTTGCAGTTTTGCGGTGTTTTCCGGGGCGATCTTGATGGACGCCAGTTTGCCGAACCCCGTGTTGACGCCGTAAACCGGCTCTTTCCCAGCCGCGGCTTTGGCAATGCGCGCCGCCGCCGCGTCGATCAGTGGACGGCAGGCAGGATCCAACCGGATTGGCCCGCCGCCGCGATAGACGGATTCAAGTTGCGACAACGTGGCAGAGCCGGGCGTCAGGATCAGCATGTCAGGGGCCTGTGAAACAATGAGTGTGCAGACCTTGCTAGTCCCGCCATTTTATTATGTCTATACAAAAAGCGACACCTAGTACCGCATCCGCAACTGGTGGCCGCGTTGGTGAACAAGTTGCACATAGGTGATCGACTGGCCCTGAAACGCGGTCATGCGTTCGGCCACAAACAACGCGTCGCCCGGGGCGCATCCCAGATGCCTGGCGAGGTCTTGGTCCGCGCTTATCGCTGAAAAACTGATTTCGGCGTCGGTGTATGGCACTGTCGCCAGCAGCCATTCATTTGGGCCCGCCTGACTGAAATCTGCCTGCTCGGCCTGCGCAAGCGCCGTCAGGTTTATCCAACGGTCTTCGTGCTGATATGGCAGCCCTTCGGCAAAATGCATGCAGATCAAATGCAGAACGCGTGTTTTATCGTCCAAATTCAAACGTGCGCGCAACCAATCCGGTGCTAATTCGACCGATCGGCTGATGAGCGTGTAGGCGTAGCGCGCGCCGGTTGCCTCTATTTCCCGGCGCACGACGGGAACCTCAAAACTGGCCTGGCGACGCGGCACGTCGCGCACGCGGGTTCCAGATTTTCGACGCCGCTCGATCAGGCCTTCCTCGGCCAATTCGCGCATCGCCCGGTTCACGGTGGCCCGGGCGCAGGTATACTCCTGCGCCAGATCGGCCTCGGACGGGATCAATGCCCCAGGGGGCCAATCCCGGGCAACGATGCGCGCGCGCAGGGCGTCCCGAATATCGCGAAACGTGGTTTTCATGGCGGGGCCTGTTGTTTGAAGGCGTTATGTATAGATCAATAAAGCGGTTTATGGCCCGTGCCCAGCCTTGTTTCCCGTTCTTCCAAACCGCGCAGGAGGTTATGGACAGGGCGCCCTGCGGACAACATCACATCTGGTTGTGACATGTCGCCGAACCGATCATGCCTTCGTTTGGGGGGGGCGGCGGACGGTGTAAATGTGCGGGCGGCAAGACTTCACCACCCCTGGGGATTAGCCCTACATATCCGAGCGGATTTCCCAAAGCTCAGGAAAGAAGCGGTGTTGTGTGACATGTTGCAGCCAGCCCACCCCGGCGGACCCACCGGTGCCGGGCTTGTGGCCGATAATCTTGTGGACCGAGGTATAGTGCCGCCAGCGGTAAAGCGAAATTTTCTCGTCTAGCGCCACCAATGCCTCGGCCAGCAGGTATTCGACATTGTCCGCGTTGGGGGTTTCATAAACCTTGAGCCACGCCGCCCGCACGGATGGGTTGGATTGGTAAGGTTCCGACCAATCGTGGTGCAATGCGGCAGCGTCAATCTTGTGACCTGCCCGGTGCAGGGCAAAGATCGCTTCATCGTAAAGGCCCGGCGAATTCAGCGCGATTTCCATGGCGGGCCAGACGTGTGGCACGTTCTTGTGCGCCGTGGCCAACCGCTTGGATTTGTTGCCCAAAATGAATTCAACGTGCCGGTACATGAACGACAATTGACCCGACGCGGTCGAAAGATGGTCACGAAACTGGTTGAAACCCTCGGTCGTGATCGTCGACAGAACATTCCAGGAATTGGTGATGTAGTCCACATAGGCGGCCGCGCGCGACAGAACCGTCAGCGCATCCAGAAGATTGTCCTTTTTGATCAACTCGCGGGCATTGAACAGCTCAAAATGCAGGCCGCGAAACAACAGTTCCTTGACTTGCCCCATGACGAAAAAGCTCATTTCATCATAGCCTTCGCTGCGCGGATGCTGCAACGACAGCAGGATGTCGATGCTTTGATAGTCGATATACGGATTCGCGTTGCCCGTGTAGTCGACCAACGGCGCGCCGCCGGTTTCCCTGACCGTCGCTTCGCGGCTTTCGCGCGTGGTCATGCCCATCGGGCGCGGATCAAGCGAGGTGTTGACCTGGCTGGCGTCAATCAGATCCGGGAAGACGGGTTTGAAGCGTGGCATGGCGCGTCCTGTTCTAAGGCGGGTGCGTTGGTCTTGCGTCCAAGTTTACCAAGAATGGTGAGGTTGAAAATGGTGCCGAAGCGGTTGCGTGCCGTCGTTTCGATGATTTGACCGGGTTGGCCTGCGACAGAATGCGCGCCCGCGAAGCGACGACATCGGCGTGCATTGGGCAAAATTCCGAAAGCCCCACGCGACGGCTGAATTTGGGATCGGGCTGGGCTGTGGACAAGCCAATGCGCGGGTTGCAGCATTTTCCCGCCCGGTTGCAGCGGGGTGTGATGCCGAAAATTTTAAGGGAACAGATGGCTGGGGCGGTAGGATTCGAACCTACGATACACGGTACCAAAAACCGATGCCTTACCGCTTGGCTACGCCCCAACTGAGGCGCTGTTTATCCAAGTGGTTCGCGTGCTGCAAGGGGGGGGAATGGGAAAAATTTGCCCCTTGTGAAAACAAGCTGTTGTGCCCTTGGGTGCGGACCTTGGACGCGCACGCTTTCGCAGCCATTCAGATGCGTGTAAACGCCGAGGCCGGAGGGGTTGATGCCTTATGATGTAATCATTCTGGGCGCTGGGGCTGCGGGCCTTATGGCAGGGATCGAAGCTGCGCGACGGGGCCGCAAAGTCCTGCTGCTGGATCACGCGCGCGCACCCGCTGAAAAGATCCGGATTTCGGGCGGCGGGCGCTGCAATTTCACCAATCTGCACGTCGCGCCGGAAAAATTCCTGTCAGAAAACCCCCGGTTTGCGCTGTCGGCGCTGCGCCGGTTCACGCAGCATGATTTTATTGCCCGAATGAATGGCGCGGGGATTGCCTGGCACGAGAAAACGTTGGGGCAGTTGTTTTGTGATGGCTCGGCACGGCAGGTGGTGGACATGCTGGTGCGTGATTTTGCTCAGGCTGGCGGCGAGCTGCGACTGGGTGTCGCCATCCGCAGCGTCGCGCCGGGGTTTTCGGTGGTCACGGATCAAGGGTCATTCAACGGCGCGTCGGTGATCGTGTCGACGGGCGGCAAGTCGATCCCGAAAATGGGGGCCACCGGATTTGCCTATGATGTCGCACGCCATTTTGGGCTGCGTCTGGTTGACACTCGTCCCGGGCTGGTGCCGCTGACCTTTAGCGACCAGCAGTTGGACTGGATGCGCCCACAAGCCGGGATCGCGGTTCAGGCGCGCGTGGGGCTGGCGGGTGCGAAGATCAGCTTTGACGAGGGGTTGTTGTTCACCCACCGCGGGCTGTCTGGCCCATCGATCCTGCAAATTTCCAGCTATTGGCGTGAAGGGCAGGCGCTGCGCCTGGATCTCGCGCGGGGGCGCGATTTGGGCGCGGAACTGAGCGCCGCAAAGCAGGGCATGGGCGGCAAGGATGTTGTCAACACGCTGGATTTACCTGATAAACTGGCGCGCAGTGTAGTGGCCCGGGCTGGGATCTCGGGCCGGTTGGGCGATCAGGGTAAGGCCGCGTTGAGGGCTTTGCACGACGCCGTTCACAACTGGCAAGTCGTGCCGCAAGGCACCGAAGGCTACCGCACCGCCGAGGTCACGCTGGGCGGCGTGGATACGCGCGACCTGGATGCAAAAACGATGCAGGCCCGCGCTGTGCCGGGGCTGTTCTTTGTCGGTGAAGCGGTCGATGTTACCGGCTGGCTGGGCGGCTACAACTTTCAATGGGCGTGGTCATCGGGCTGGGCCGCAGGGCAGGTGGCTTAGGGCTTCGTCGGTGTCGCCGAGATGAACGCGTTCACCAGTGCCGCCAGTTCCGGCCCCGTATCTTCCTGAATGAAATGCCCGGCATTGGGCAATATCGTGTGCGGCTGGCCTGCAGCGCCCGGCATCAGACGCTGAAAGACCCGGTCCACGCCGGCCATGATCATGTCATCGGCACCAAAGGCCGTCAGCACCGGGATGGGCAGGGTTTTCAGAACCTCCCACGCGGCCCGGTTGGCGGGTGCGGCCGGATCCGTGGGGCTGGACGGCACCAACATCGGGAACTGTCGCGCGCCGGCTTTGTAGGTGTCATCGGGGAAGGGCGCATTGTATGCGTCCACGTCGGCCGCCGTGATCTTTTGGCTGGTGCCGCCATAGACGATACGCCCGGCGTTGAAATCCGGCACGGTCTGCGAATACTCTTGCCAGCCTTCAAACGCCTTGCTCATCGGCTGATCCCCGGTTGGCAGCGCGGTGTTGGCCACGACAAGTCTGGCGAAGCGGTCCGGGAAGGCGGCGACCAGCCGCAAGCCCAGCAATCCGCCCCAATCCTGGCACACCAGCGTAATGCCCCGCAGGTCCGTTTTCACCAGCCAGTCAGACAGCCAGTCCACGTGCCGCTGATAGGTGTAATCAGCGCGCTCTGTCGGTTTGTCGGATTTGCCGAAACCAACCAGATCAGGTGCGACCACCCGGTGCCCGGCCTCTACAAAAACCGGGATCATCTTGCGATAGAGGTAGGACCATGTGGGTTCACCGTGCAGGCACAAAATCGGCGCAGCTTCGGCGGGCCCTTCGTCGATGTGGTGCATCCGCAAGACGGTGCCATCCGCATCCGTGATGTCGGTATAGACCGGCGCAAAGGGATAGGCGGGCAGGGCGGCAAACTGCTGATCAGGTGTGCGCAGGGTTTTCATCAGGACCTCCGTTATTCGGGGCAAAGTGTAGCACGGGGATTGGCCAACGCCGCACATGACGTTGCGATGCTTGCGCGCGCGCCCGGGGCGCGGTATCCGCGCGCCATGGGAAGCACATTACGCGCATTGACAACCGAACCGGGGCAAACACCCTTCATCGTTCTGACCCGCCCGCAAATGGGGGCGAACATCGGCGCAGCGGCGCGTGCGATGCTCAATTTCGGGCTGGAGCATATGCGGCTTGTCGCCCCCAGGGACGGCTGGCCCAATGCCGGTGCCACGGCCATGGCCTCGGGCGCAAGCAATGTGCTGGACCACGCCGGGCTGTTCCCTGATCTGGGGGCCGCACTGGCCGATTGCGACTATGTTTATGCCACCACCGCGCGCACACGTGGGCTGGTCAAACCCGTCCTGACCCCCGAAACCGCGATGGCCGAAGCGCGCGCGTTGATCCAATCAGGCAAACGCGTGGCGGTGCTGTTCGGGCCCGAACGCGCAGGGCTGGAAAATGACGATGTCGCCCACGCCAATGCGATCATTACGGTGCCAGTCAACACGGCGTTTTATTCGCTGAACCTGGCGCAATGCGTGCTGCTGACGTCCTATGAATTCATGCGCCAGACGACTGACGCGCCGGGTGCGCGGCTGGAACTGGCGGGCACCGACATGGCCAGCGCGATAGAGGTGCAAAAGCTGGGTGAACATTTCGAGGAAAAGCTGGAAAACGCCGGTTTCTTTTATCCCGAACAAAAAGCGCCGGGGATGAAGCTGAACCTGCGCAACATGCTCAGCCGTTGGACGTTGACCCGCAGCGAGGTGCAGACCTTGCATGGCATCCTGCGACAGCTTGCCCGGCGTCACGGAAACGACGGGCCTTGAAGCAGACGGGGCCTTGAAGCACAACAGGCCGCGCAATAGCTTGTCGCCGGCAAGGGAGAACCGCATGGCACAACGCCCGATTTTCGAAGACGTATCCGAACCGCGTGCCGCCGCAGCGGCGGGCGCCACGCCCCCCGGCGGGATCGAAGCGCCGCAAGGTGCGCGCACGGCGATCCGGTTCTGGCTGTGGGTGATGTTTGCCATGGTCGTGGGCATGATCGCCGTTGGCGGCCTGACCCGGCTCACCGATTCTGGCCTGTCGATCACCGAATGGAACCCTGTCATGGGGGCGATCCCGCCGATGACGCTGGAGCATTGGCAATCGGAATTCGACCTGTATCAACAGACCGATCAGTACCGGTTGCTCAATCAGGGCATGTCGCTGAGCGAATTCAAAGCAATCTATTGGTGGGAATGGGGACACCGGCAATTTGGCCGGGTGATCGGCCTGGTCTGGGCGCTTGGCTTCGCGTGGTTCTGGCTGCGCAAGCAAATCCCAGCGGGTTGGACGGGCCGTCTGTTGATCCTGGGCGCGCTTGGCGGGCTTCAGGGCGCGATTGGCTGGTGGATGGTGCATTCGGGGTTGCAACAGGGCATGATTGCCGTGGCCTCGTATCGGTTGGCCACGCACTTGGGGCTGGCCTTTATCATCCTTGGGTTTCTGGCTTGGTATGCATTGCTTCTTGGACGGTCTGAAAGCGCCTTGCTGAAGGCCCGCCGCGCACGAGAGGCCAAACTGTTCTCGCTCAGCACGGGCTTGATGCATTTCGCCTTTTTGCAAATCCTTCTGGGGGCGTTGGTGGCCGGAATTGACGCCGGGCGCGGCTATACAGACTGGCCGTTGATGGCGGGCGGCGTCTTTCCGCCCGGCATGTGGGAGCTGGAACCAATCTGGCGCAACCTCTTTGAAAACGACGGCACCGTGCAGTTTATCCACCGGGTGTCGGGCTATCTTCTGGCGGTCTTTGGCTTGATCGTCTGGCTGCGTGGGCGTCGCAGCGCCTTTGCATCCACACGCCGGTCTTTTCACGCGCTGGGTCTGGCGCTGGTGTTCCAGATTTGTCTGGGCATCATCACGGTCATGAACGGTGCGCCCCTGGTTTTGGGGCTGGCCCACCAATTGACCGCCGTCTTGCTGTGGGTGCTGATCTTGCGCGCGCGCCATCTTTCACAATTTCCGCTGGGCGGAACGATCCGGGGATAATCCATGAACGCGTATCAAAACATCCTGGCGCATGAGCGCAGTCTTTGGGCGTTGTCCCAGGTGATGGGGCGATTGGGGTGGGATCAGGAAACCACCATGCCGCGCGGTGCCACCTTTCAACGGTCCGAGGAAATGGCTGCGCTGGAGGAAGTGCTGCACGCCCGCCGCACCGATCCCCGGTTGGGGGAATGGTTGGCCGGGGCCGAGGCGCCCGATGCCGCCGGTGCTGCGATCCTGCGCCATGCGCGCCGTTCTTTTGAGCGCAACACCAAGGTGCCCGCCGATCTGGCCGCCGAACTTGCGCGCACCACGTCCATGGCGCAGGGCATCTGGGCCGAAGCCCGCGCGCGCGAAGACGTGCCGCATTTTCTGCCCACCTTGACCCGCGTGATCGACTTGCGCCGTCAAGAGGCGGCGGCACTGGCCGGCGGCGGGTTGGCGTATGATGCGCTGCTGTCTGATTATGAGCCCGGCACCTCAGGCGACCAGATCGCCGCCATGTTCGACCGGATGCGCCCGCGACTGGTGGCACTGGTGGACAAGGTGCTGGGGGCAGACGCGCAGCCCGCCCCGTTGACCGGGAATTTCAGCCATGAAGGGCAGATGCGTCTGGCGCGCCGTCTGGCAGAGACCTTTGGTTATGATTTCACCAAGGGGCGGCTGGATCTGGCCGTGCACCCGTTTTCCAGTGGCTCAGGCTCGGATGTGCGCATCACCACGCGTGTTGCCGAAGCAGACCCGTTCAACTGCCTTTATTCCACGATCCATGAGGTGGGCCACGCCTGCTATGAGCAGGGGATCGATGCGGCCTATGCCTTTACGCCGCTGGCTGAAGGTGTCTCGATGGGCGTGCACGAAAGCCAAAGCCGGATCTATGAAAACCAATTGGGCCGGTCGCGCGCCTTCACGGGCTGGCTGTTCGACCGCATGCGTGAGGAATTCGGTGATCTGGGGATTAGCAGCGCGGATCAGTTCTACGGGGCCGTGAACCGCGTCAACCCCGGCTATATCCGGACAGAGGCCGACGAGGTGCATTACAACCTGCACATCATGATGCGGTTCGATCTGGAACGCGCGCTGATCTGTGGTGATTTGCTGCCGGGTGATCTGGAAGCCGCGTGGAATGACCGGTTTCTGGCCGATTTCGGCACCGCCGTGGACAAGCCCTCAAACGGTATGTTGCAGGATGTGCATTGGTCGGTTGGCCTGTTTGGCTACTTCCCGACCTATGCCTTGGGCAACGTCTACGCCGGGTGCCTGATGAAGACATTGCAGGTGGACGTGCCGGATGTCGATGCGCAGGTGGCACAGGGGGATCTGACGCAGGCCACCGGCTGGCTGCACGACAAGGTGCAACGCCATGGCGGGCTGATGGAGCCGCGCGATACCGTGGCGGCGGCCTGTGGGTTTGAACCCAACGAAGGCCCATTGTTGGACTACCTGGAAACCAAGTTCAGCGCCATTTACGGCGTGTGAACTTGGGCAAGGTTGGGGGCGTGCCCCCCAGCTTTGCCCTACGGTTGCGGGCGCTGGTCCTGCCTTGGCCCTTTGCCGCGATTCCAGTCCGGCAAATCGCAGTCCGGCAAATCGCAGTCAGGGCGCCCAGTGCACCCGCGCCTGATCCAGAATGGCGGCAATTGGTGCCTGCATTTCGGGCAGTTTCTGCGCCCGGTTCAGCGCGGCCTGCTTGGCATCACCGATGATCAGCACATGCAAGGCGTAAGCGGCTTTCAGCGCCTGGGCCGTCAGCGTCACACGCGGTTCATCCGCACCGGGCGCAGTGATCGCCATGACGGCGGGTGCATCGTCGGCCAAGGCTTGTGCAAGTTGCGGCGCGCCGGGGAACAGGGACGCGGTGTGCATGTCGGCGCCCATACCGACCAGGGCCACATCAACCGGCAGCAATGGGGCCACATCGGCGTTGATGCCGTCAACGGCGTCCTCGGCGGTTTGTCCATCCCGGTACAGCGACACCAGATGCGCCTTTGCCGCGAGCCCTTGCAGCAGGTGCGCGCGGATTTGCCCTGCGTTCGAGCGCGGATGATCCATCGGCACCCAGCGTTCATCCCCCGGGATCACGTCGATCCGGTCCCAGTCCAGGTCCGAGGCGGCCAGCAGGTCAAAGACCGGCCCGGGCGAGGTGCCACCGGGCACTGCGAAAAGCACCCGTTCCTTGCGCCCCAATGCGTCACGCAGATCACGCGACAATTCACGCGCCAGCGACAGCATCAGCATGTCTGAATCTGCGTAGTCGATAAATTCCATCAGCGGATCTCTCGCCATTTTCGGCCATCACGGTGCATCAGCATAAGCGCATCTTCCGGCCCAGACGAGAACGGATCGTAGTCGCTGGGTTTCTCGGCGGCTTTTCGCCAGCCGTTGATGATCGGGTCGGTCCATGCCCAGGCGGCTTCGACCTCATCCCCGCGCATGAACAACGTCTGATTGCCACGGATCACGTCCATGATCAGGCGTTCATAGGCATCCGGGATATGCATGTCTTCCCCCAGCGCATCGGCAAAGGACATATCCAGCGCCACGTCTTTCAAACGCATCCCGCCGGGGCCCGGTTCCTTGATCATTACCTTCAGCGTCATGCCTTCATCGGGTTGCAAACGGATCACCAGGATGTTGGCCTTCCACGGCGCGTCCTCGCCAAAAATGGAATGCGGCGGATCACGGAATGTGACCGCAATCTCGGACGACCGGGACCGCAACCGCTTGCCGGTGCGCAGATAGAAGGGCGTACCCTTCCAGCGCCAGTTCGAAATCCCCACCTTCAACGCAACATAGCTTTCAGTCAGGGAGTCGGGCGTCTCGACCTCGGTCAGATAGGACGCGGTGTTGGGCCCGGCCCGGTATTGGCCGCGCACCGTGTCATTCGCCTCAACTGTGTCTAACGCATTGATGACTTTCAGCTTTTCATCACGCACAGCGTCGGGTTCAAAGCAATGCGGCGGCTCCATGGCGATCAGGCACAACAGCTGCATCAGGTGATTTTGCACCATATCGCGCATCGCGCCGGACTTGTCATAATAAGGCCCACGCCCGCCGACGCCGACACTTTCGGCCACGGTGATCTGGACGTGATCGACAAACCGCGAATTCCAAAGCGGTTCGAACAGAATGTTGGCGAACCGCACGGCCATCAGGTTCTGCACGGTTTCCTTGCCCAAATAGTGGTCGATCCGGTAGATCTGCTTCTCGCCGAAATGGGCGACAAGCGTCTTGTTCAGCGCACGCGCGGTTTCGAGGTCATGGCCAAATGGCTTTTCAACCACGATCCGAGTGTCAGGCGTGACCATGTCAAACGCGCCAAGTTGCGCCGCGATCGGGCCGAACAGTGACGGGCCAACCGAGAAGTAGAACGCGCGCACAACGCCATCGCGCAACGTGTCGCGCAGCGTCGCCCACCCGTCATCGGATCCGACATCGACCTTGACGTAGGACAGGCAGGACAAAAATGCAGCCTGAATATCTGCATCCGGGGCGTCATCCCCAAGGAATTCATCCAGCGCATCGCGGATCATCTGGCGAAAGCTGTCGGTGTCCAAGTCCGAGCGGGCAGCGCCAACGATGCGCGATCCCTCGGGCATTTGGCCTTCGGCAAAGCGGCGGCACAGCGCCGGCAGGATCTTGCGCCTGGCCAGATCGCCGGTGCCACCAAAGATGACCAGATCGAAGGGATCTACGGGAATTACACGGGCTACCATCGCGGCGTCCTGTCATGTTAGCGGTAACTGTTGCGCGAGATACGGCTGTTCGCGCCGGATGTCCAGTCTTTCCGCGATTAGGGGTTTGGTCGACGTCAGGCGTCGAGTTCGGTATCCCAATACAGGAAATCCATCCAGCTTTCATGCAAATGATTTGGCGGAAACCGGCGGCCGATGTTGATCAGATGCTGCGGGTCTGGGCGCTCTGGGCGGCGATACAATGTCAGGCCGGAATGCTTCAGGCTTTTCGCGGCTTTGCGCAGATTGCACGGTGCGCAGGCCGCCACAACATTTTCCCAACTCGTCACGCCGCCCTTGGCGCGCGGGACAACATGATCGAACGTCAGGTCGGTCTTTGCGCCGCAATACTGGCAGCGGAATTCATCACGCAAGAATAGATTGAAGCGTGTGAAAGCCACACGCTTTCTGGGTTTCACAAAATCCTTGAGCACCACAACCGAAGGGATCTGCATTTCGATCCGCTGCGAATGCACGTGTTGGTCATATTCGGCGACGATATCGACCCGGTCCAGCCAGACCGCCTTGATCGCATCCTGCCAGGGCCACAATGACAGGGGGTAATAGGACAGCGGCCGATAATCCGCGTTCAGCACCAGTGCCGGAAACTGGCGAAGCCTTGCAGGTTCATGCACGAAATCACGCCTGAAATCGCCATCCATTTTTTCGTCACCCCTTGCGCATGACTTAGTGCTGCTTTGGGTCGACTATATCCGGTGGCAGACATCTGACAACCCTGCAAAATGTGGTGCAATTGGCCCCGTGATCGCGGGGGGAGGGCGCAGGGTTTTGAAGGCTATGTCAGCCGGGCAGCTTGTCCTTCAGGAACCCAAGCGCCAACGACAGCCCTTCATTGTCGATCGAATGACCCAGCCCCTTGCAGACATGGGCATAGGTTTCGAACCCGGCTTTGACCAGCGTGTCCGCGGCCTCGGCCAGAGATTGCACCGGGACCATCGGATCGGCGTCGCCATGGACCAGCAAGATGGGCATTTTGGATTGCATTTCACCCGCCAGGGAGTCCGGATCCAGCAAGCGGCCGGAAAAGCCCACCAGGGCTGCGATGGGCGCGGCGCGGCGCGGGGCGATGTGCAGGCTCATCATGGTGCCTTGCGAAAACCCGACCAGCGCAAGTGCGTCAGCGCCCACCCCCTCATCCGCCAGCACCTTGTCGATGAACGCGTTCAAGTCGGCGCTGGCTTGCGCCTGACCGGCACGCGCGGCCTCCTCGGATGATCCATCAAGCCTGGGGATCGGAAACCATTGAAACCCAGCCGGATTTCCCTGGCAACTGTCCGGCGCGTCGGGGCTGTAAAAGGCGGTATCGGGCAGGTGCGGAGCAAGCGGATCGGCCAGCCCCAGCAAATTGGCCCCGTTTGCACCATAGCCATGCACAAAAATCACAACCGACTTTGCTGCGCCAACGGGCGCCCCAGTGCGGGCGGATGTCAACTCTCTGGGTGTCATGGTGATCCTTTCAGGCGATGCCTTCGCGGCTTTTGGCGTGATGGTAGTAATGCCACAGCAACCCAGCGGCAACCGTGCGCCACGGCGACCAGTCCGCCGCCAGTTTGCGCAGGTGCGATTCCTTGGGGCGATCGGGCAGATCAAACAGCAATCGTGCGCTTTCTTGCAACGCCAGATCAGCGGGTGCAAAGACATCAGGGCGGCCCAGACTGAACATCGCGTAAATTTCGGCGGTCCACCGGCCAATCCCGGGCACGGCCGTCAAAGTCGCAATGATTTCATCCTCGGGCGCGGTTTCCAGCGCCCTGAAATTGATGCCGGCCAACGACAACGCTTTGATATACCTGATCTTTTGCCGAGACAGGCCGCAGGCGCGCAGGACCTCGTCATCGGCTTCGGCGATCACTTCGGCTTGGGTAAAGCCAGCCTCAGCCAAGCGCCCCTTGATGGCGCGTGCGGACGCCACCGACACCTGCTGGCTGACGATGGCCCCAACCAGATCGTCAAAACCGCCGCTGCGCCGGCGCAGTGGAGGGGGGCCACAGGTTTCCAACACATGCGCAAAGCGCGGCTCAGCACGGGCCAGCCAGTCTGCGCCTTCGGCCATGCAGGCTTCGGTTGTCAGGATGCGTCCCACTGTCATGGCGGGCATTTTGCACCAAAGTTGCCCACCTGCAAGGCCGGTCAGCATGGGAACACCGGGCAACCGCCTGTTGCCGGAAATCAGCACAACCAGAGGGAAAGCCAATCTGTGCCCGCGAAATTCTTATTGGGTCTGGGCATTTGGCGCGAAGCTTGGCATTTAGAAGCATTGAGATTGCAATTGGAATGTACCATGGACCTTTGGGCCCCCTTGAAATCGTGTGCGGAGCGTGTAGCCGACCGCTCAATCCCGGATCTTTTCGACGATGAAACGCGCGCACAGTCCTTCAGCGCCACATTGAATGACCCGGCACTCGGGCGGGTTCTGTTTGATTATTCCAAAACGAATATAGACGAGGACACCCGGCAGGCGCTGCTGGCATTGGCGCGCGATTCGGGTGTTGAAGCCCGGCGTGAAGCGATGTTTTCGGGCGAAAAGATCAATGAAACCGAAGGGCGTGCGGTGCTGCACACCGCCTTGCGGAATCTGGGTGGTCATGTCGTTGTTGACGGCGAAGATGTCATGCCTGAGGTGATCAACACCTTGGAACGCATGGAAAGTTTCGCCAACAACTTGCGTGACGGTCGGATCCGTGGTGTGGGCGGTCGGATCACAGACGTGGTGAATATCGGCATTGGCGGCTCGGATCTGGGGCCGGCAATGGCGGCGCTGGCGCTGGCACCGTTCCATGACGGCCCACAGTGCCACTTCGTGTCCAACATTGATGGCGCACATATTCATGATGTGCTCGATGGCCTGAACCCGGCGACGACGCTGGTGATCGTGGCGTCGAAAACCTTCACCACCATCGAGACGATGACCAACGCCGAGACCGCCAAGCTTTGGATGAAACGGGCGGTTGAAGACCCCTCGAGGCAGTTCGTGGCGTTGTCGACTGCGCTGGACAAGACCAGCGCGTTTGGCATCGACCCAGCCCGCGTGTTCGGATTTGCCGATTGGGTTGGCGGGCGGTATTCGATGTGGGGGCCCATCGGGTTGAGCCTGATGATCGCCATCGGCACCGAAAATTTCCGCGATTTTCTGGCGGGCGCGGCGGCGATGGACCAGCACTTCAAGGACACGCCGCTGGACCAGAATTTGCCCGTGATGCTGGCAATGGTGGGGGTTTGGCACCGACAGGTTTTGGGCTATGGCACCCGCGCTGTTCTGCCCTATGATCAGCGTCTGGCGCGTCTGCCTGCGTATCTGCAACAGCTTGAAATGGAATCGAACGGCAAACGCGTGGCGATGGACGGGCGCGACCTTACCGTGCCGGCCGGGCCTGTCGTCTTTGGTGAGCCCGGTACCAATGGGCAGCACGCGTTTTACCAGTTGATCCATCAGGGCACCGATATCGTGCCATGCGAATTCCTGCTGGCCGCCCAAGGGCAAGAACCCGCGCTGGCGCATCAGCACCGACTGCTGGCCGCCAACTGCTTTGCACAAGCCGAAGCACTCATGGTTGGGCGGTCATTGGACGTTGCGCGTCAACTGATGGCCGACAAAGGGCTGACCGGTGACGAGTTGGAGCGTCAGGCCCGCCACCGCGTCTTTCCGGGCAACCGCCCGTCGACGATGCTGATGTATCCTCGCCTGACACCCGCGACGCTGGGGGCGATCGTCGCGCTCTATGAGCACAGGGTTTTCGTCGAAGGTGTTGTGCTGGGGATCAACTCGTTCGACCAATGGGGCGTTGAGTTGGGTAAAGAGCTGGCCATGCAATTGCTGCCGATGGTCGACGGATCATCCGAGGCAGCCGGACGCGATGGATCCACGCTATCACTGATCGCGGCGTTCAAGGCCATGGGCCAATAGGACGGCCCAGATTTTCCGGGCGCTGACGTGACCGCACGGGGTAGGGGGGGCATTAGCCCCCCCCTTTTTGCTGCGTAAAATTACGTGTCCAAGACGATTGCCCCCCAGATGCGGCGTCAGGTCAGGAAGGGCGCGGCCTTCATGCTGCCGGCGACAGGTGCACCAAGGCGGTGAAGCACGGTCGGCGCAAGTTGCAATTGATCCAGCAGAAGATTGCTTTCCGGCCCATCGGCCCCCCCGAAATAATAAAGGGCGAAATCTTGCTGGTCCTCACCAGTGCCGCCGTGATGGCCGCGCAGCGACTGGCCGTGGTCTGCAGTGACAATCACCTCATACCCCATGGCGCGCCAAGCAGGCAAAAAATTGGCCAGCATGGCATCCATCAGCGCGCAGGCGTGATCCATTTCCGTGCAATCATGCCCGTAACGATGCCCCAGGCTGTCCAATGTGCAGGTGTGCAAGATGCCGTAATCCAGCGAAAACCGGGCGCACAGGCTGGTCAACGTGGCGAACAAGTCGGCGTCACAGGGTGTGGCCTGGTTGACGTGGTCATAGCCGGTCATGGTGTGGAACCGGCCATGGTTGATGCTGCCGCTCTCAGGCTCATCATATTCGATGTCACGGACCATGTCGAAGGGGGCGCGGTTGAAGAACGTGGACCACCAGGAATGCGTCACGGCGCCGGTCACGCCGCCTGCCTGCCGGACCTGGCTGAAAATGTCAGGCATTTCCACGCGGTGGATGTGCCCATTGCTGAGTACGCCGTGCACTTGCGGCGGCACACCCGTGTGAATACTGGCATAACACGGCCCGGACATTGACGGCAGCGACGCCCGCATCCGCCAGACGCGAGCCTCACCGGATTTCACCCAGCCTTCGAGCCCGCCGAAATACCTGCGCCAATTGGCGTAGGGCACGCCGTCCAACACGATCAGAAGCAGTTTGGATTTCATCAGGACACCGTCAGAATCAGTTGCGATGACGGCAGCTTATGCCGGGCCGCGCGTCGAGGCCAGAGAGCCGCACAAAGGATTTGGTGGATGCCCGAATTGGGTTTACAAGTCAGCGACATACCTCCCCCCATGCAGGTCTGGCGCAAATGACTCAACCGAACGTTCTGATCCTGATGGTCGACCAATTGACCGGCACCTTGTTCAATGATGAACCGGCAGAGTTTCTGCATGTGCCGAACCTGCGCAAACTGGCCGCGCGTTCGGTGCGGTTTTCCAAGGCCTATTGTGCCAGCCCCTTGTGCGCCCCGTCGCGGGCCAGTTTTATGGCGGGTCAATTGCCACGCCGCACTGGGGCGTATGACAATGCCGCCAACTTTCCCGCCGATACCCCGTGTTTCACCCATCATCTGCGCCGCGCCGGCTACCAGACGACGCTGTCGGGCAAGATGCATTTCGCCGGGCCTGACCAGATGCACGGGTTCGAAGAACGTCTGACAACTGACATTTACCCGTCAGACTTCGGTTGGACGCCAGATTACCGCAAGCCAGGTGAGCGCATCGACTGGTGGTATCACAACATGGGGTCGGTCACCGGGGCAGGGGTTGCAGAAATCACCAACCAGATGGAATTCGACGATGATACGGCGCATCAGGCGTGCCAGAAGCTGTATGATCTGTCCCGTGGCCATGATCCACGTCCGTGGTGCCTGACGGTCTCGTTCACGCATCCGCATGACCCTTTCGTGGCGCGGCGCAAATACTGGGATCTCTACGACGGGGCAGAGGCGCTGGAGCCGCCAGAGACGGTCGCTTACGAGGATCTGGACCCGCATTCCCAGCGCTTGCTGGACAGTGTCGATCACACGAGTTTCGACATCACCGAAGCGCATATCCGCCGGGCGCGTCAGGGGTATTTCGCAAATATTTCCTATGTTGATGACAAGATCGGCGAGATTCTTCGCACGCTTGAGGACACACGACAGGATGCCGTCATTCTGTTCGTGTCGGATCACGGAGAGATGCTGGGCGAACATGGGTTGTGGTTCAAGATGAGTTTTTTTGAGGAAAGCGCCCGCGTGCCCCTGATGATCTGTGGCCCCGGATTGCGGCCGGCCCGCGTGGATCAACCTGTCAGCACGTTGGACATTTTGCCGACGCTGGCAGATATCGCCGGGATCCCCATGGCAGACGTGGCGCCCTGGACCGACGGCGAGAGTTTGTTGCCGCTGATGCATGGCACGGGCGGACGCGGACCCGTGCCAATGGAATACGCCGCCGAAGGGACAATCACCCCGATGGTCGCATTGG